>Ga0209211_10000110_pt1 | contig 180113 bp, 165 predicted proteins | sample RifGroA2_FD_183992 | JGI IMG/M metagenome (GOLD analysis project Ga0209211, IMG submission 183992) | Groundwater microbial communities from Rifle, Colorado, USA - Groundwater A2 (SPAdes) (version 2) | ecosystem: Environmental > Aquatic > Deep subsurface > Groundwater | place: Rifle, Colorado...
CGCCGAAGATTTCAGCCGAAACTTCGCGCCCTCCGTGGGCCGCGTGGAAGAGTGGCTGCTGCCCGGCGGCCCCGGGCTGCGCATAGACACGCATGTCTACGCCGGCTACAACCTGCCCATCTATTACGACAGCATGCTGGCCAAGCTCATAGTCTGGGCGCCCACCCGCGAAATGGCCGTGGAGCGCTCGCGCCGCGCGCTGGCCGAATTCAAGGTGAAAGGCGTGAAGACCACCATAGACGCTCACCAGTTGATAGTGGACAGCCCGGATTTCAAGGCCGGCAAGACCGACACCGGCTTCATGGAACGCCTGCTCGCCCCGGCCGAGCCCGTCAAGGCATGACGGGGTCAGGTCTTTACTTTTGACCTCATGCGAACCAATGGCAAGATAGTTTCGTTAAAAAAGGCCCTAGCCCTGCGCGCCGCCCTTAAAAAAAGCGGGAAAAAGGCCGTTTTCACCAACGGCTGCTTCGACCTGCTGCACGCCGGCCATGTTTACTCCCTGGAAAAGGCCCGCTCATTGGGGGATTTCCTCTTCCTGGGCCTAAATTCCGACGCTTCAGTACGCCGCCTCAAAGGCCCCTCCCGCCCCATCAACAGGGCCGGAGACCGCGCCCTGGTGCTGGCGGCCCTGCAGGCCGTGGACGCCGTGGTGGTTTTCGGCGAAGACACCCCTCTCAAGCTGATAAAGGCCCTGAAGCCCGACATTCTGGTGAAAGGGGCCGATTACAGGAATTCCACCGTGGTCGGGGCCGAATTCGCCGGCCGGGTGGCCCTGATCCCCCTGCTGAAAGGCCGCTCCACCACCGCCCTCGCCCGCAAGCTGGGCGGGAGGGGACGCTGATTCCTAATTCCTAATTCATGGGATCAGCAACTGCCAGCGAGGCTTGAAATCACCCCGCATTGCATAATAGTTCAGCCTAACGTTTCGAATTAGGAATTAGGAATCAGCGTCCCCTAATAAATGATAAAATATCAGGATAATATGACCGACATTTTCCACAAGTGCCGCAACTTTCACATTGTTAAGCAGCTCATAGCCTCCGGGATCTACCCCTATTTCAAGGAACTCGAAAGCGAACAGGCCCCCGAGATCACCATAAAGGGCAAGAAGTTCATCATGTTCGGGTCCAACAACTACCTGGGCCTGGCCAACGATCCCCGCATGAAGAAGGCCGCCATAGACGCGGTGAACAAATTCGGCACCGGCGTGGCGGGCTCCCGCTTTCTCAACGGCAACACCGTGCTGCACACCGAGCTGGAGACCAAGCTGGCCAAGTTCAAGGGCCGCGAGGCCGCCCTTATTTACGCCACCGGCTACCAGATGAACCTCGGCGTCGTCTCCGCCCTGGTGGGCAAGGGCGATTTCGCCATAGTGGACAAGCTCAACCACGCCAGCATCCTCGACGGCTGCCGCCTCTCCCACGGCGAACTGCGCCGCTTCAAGCACAATAATCCCGAAGACCTCGAGCGCGTGCTCAAGGAAATAGGCCCCAACCACGGCAAGCTGGTCATAGTGGACGGCGTCTTCTCCATGGAAGGCGACATCGCCCCCATCCCCGAAATTTCGAAGGTCTGCCGCAAGCACGGCGCCCGCCTGATGGTGGACGACGCGCACGCCACCGGCGTCCTGGGCAAGCACGGCCACGGCACCATGGAACATTTCGGTCTGACCAACAAGGACGTGGACCTGGTGGTGGGCACCTGCTCCAAATCCTTCGCCTCGGTGGGCGGCTTCGTGGTGGGCGACGCGGACATCCTCCACTACATCCAGCACATTTCCCGCTCCATGATCTTCTCGGCCTCGCTGCCGCCGGCCTCCGTGGCCTCCATCTCCAAGGCCCTGGACATCATAACCGAGGAGCCGCAGCGCATCAAGAAGCTGTGGGACAACGCCGCCTACCTGATGAAGCGCTTCAAGGCCATGGGCCTCAACACCGGCGAGACGCAGACCCCCATTATCCCGGTCATCATAGGCGACAACGAAAAGACTTTCATGCTCTGGCGCATGCTCTACGACCACGGCCTGTTCACCAACCCGGTAGTGAGCCCCGCGGTGCCGCCCAAGCGCGCCATGCTGCGCGTGGTGGCCACCGCCACCCACACCAGGGAGCAGCTGGACCGCGCCCTGAACATCTTTGAGACCTGCATCAAGAAAGTCCTGAAGAAGAAAACCTCGGCCCTGGTAAAGTAGCCGGGCGCCGCCATCTGATCTTATGCCTCTGGAAATTCGGACCACCGCCGAAAAGGACCTCGGCGCGTTCATAGACCTGCCTTACGCCCTGTTCAAGGGTCACCCGCATTGGGTAGGCGACCTGAAGAAGGACGTGCGCCACCTCCTGGAGACCGGGCACCCGTTCTGGCGCCACGCCGACCGCCGGCTTTTCATGGCCTTCAGGGACGGCCGTCCCGTAGGCCGCATAGCGGCCATCAGCAACCACGCGCACAATAATTTTCACGCCGACAAGGCCGGCTTCTTCGGCTTTTTCGACTGCGCCGACGACAAGGAAGCCGCCGCCGGCCTGTTCTCGGCGGCCTGCGCCTGGCTCAAGACCAAGGGCATGGATTGCGCCATAGGCCCGGTGAACCCTTCCACCAACGAGACCTGCGGCATGCTGCTGGAGGGCTTCGACGGCCCCCCGATGGTGATGATGCCCTACAACCCTCCCTACTACCTGGAACTGGCGGCCGCCGCCGGCTTCGCCAAAGCCAAGGACCTGTACGCCTACCGCTACCCCACCGCGGCCGGTTTCCCGGAGCGGTTCGAGAAGATAGTCTCACGCATGAACCGCGACGGCAAGGTAACGGTGCATTTGGCGGAAGTAAAAGCCCTGGACGCCGCCATCGCCGAAGTGAAGGACATCTACAATTCCGCCTGGGAAAAGAACTGGGGCTTCGTGCCCATGACCGCCGAGGAAATGGACGACCTGGCGGCGGCCCTCAAGCCCCTGCTCAAACCCGAGTACCTCTATTTCGCCCGCTACGAAGGCAAGGCGGCGGGCTTCGCCCTGATGCTGCCGGACTTCAACATAGCCCTTAAAACGGCCGGCGGCGCCCTCACCCCCTTCACCATCCTGCCTTTCCTGCACAAAGTGGCTTTCCGGCTGAACCGCGGCCGCCTGCTCACCCTGGGCATCAAGAAGGAATTCCGCGGCAAAGGCCTGGAGCTGCTGCTCATAAAGCAGGCCATCCTGTCCGCCAAGAAGATGGGGTGGGAGTACGGCGAAATGTCCTGGACGCTTGAAGACAACGCCCTCATCAACAAGACCATCGAGACCCTGGGCGGCGAGGTCTACCGCAAATACCGCCTTTTCGAGAAGAAGCTGTAACTCTTCCGCAATCTTTATTTAACCGGCCGGGTATATAATATCCTTATGCGGTTCTCAGACCTGAAAAAGAGCAAGAACGAACCGCCTGCCGCGGAACCTAAAAAACAGGTACGGCAGGCAGAGCCCGTTCCCCCTCCCGCCGACCCCGCGCCGGCGCAGACCCCCGTCGCGCCCGCCCCGCAACAGGCGCCCGAAGAGACCCCCTCGGAACGGGCCGAGGCGGTCAAAAAGCACGCCGGCGCCTATACGCCCAGCGCGCGGCAGGAACAGCGCGCGCAGCAGTATGAGGCCCCCAAGCCGTTCCGGGAACTGGACACCCAGGCCAAAGAAGTTTACGCGAAGGTACTGGAGCAGGCCGGTGAACTGCTCTCCGCCATAGGCCAGCCCTACACTGAAAAATACGAAGCCGTCACGCGCGTGGTCGGCCTGGCCGTGGACACGCTCAGGACCAACAACGTACTGCTCAACTACGTCCACTACGCCTCCGCCGAGGATTACCTCAAGGCGCACACCGCGAACACCACCCTGATAGCCCTGGCCATGGGCCTGGCCCTGGACCTGGACCACCAGGAACTGAAGCTGCTCGGTTTCTGCGCCATGGCGCACGACATCGGCATGCCGGAATACGCCGACCTTTACACCCGGGAAACCCGGCTTACCGAGGAAGAATTTTCAGCCATCACCCTGCACACCGAATCCGGCGTGGCCAAGCTGGACCGGATAGTGGACCTGGATTATAAGATCAAGGACCGGGTAAAGCGCATAATTTTCCAGACGCACGAGCGCATAGACGGCTCCGGCTACCCGGACCGGCTTTCCAGCGAGTCCATAGACCCGCTGGCCCAGTTGATAGGCGTGGCCGACGTCTACGAGGCCATGACGCACCCCCGCGCCTGGCGCGAGCCGCTGGACCCGCCGGACGTCATCAAGGAACTGATCGAAAAAGAAGGGCGCGGCTTCACGGCCAAGACCGTGAAAGCCCTCATCTCCGCCGTCTCCATCTACCCTCCCGGCTCCATAGTGCTGCTGTCCTCCGGGGAGATAGGCCAGGTGCTCAAGGTGAACCGCGGCTCCCTCACCCGGCCCCTGGTGCAGACCGTGCTGGACGCGGATTTCGCGCAGACCGACCCCCGGCTCATAGACCTGCGGGAACACCCGCTGACCTCCATAGAGCGGCCGGTCCCCATGAGCGAGCTGCGGGAGCGCAACAAGAAGTTCTCCGTAAAGATAGAACTCGCCCGCTGGTGGACGGACTGGTAATGCCCCCCAAAAAGCTGCTTTTCATAGAGGACGAAGCCTACGTGGTGGACAGGGTGGACGCCATCCTGGCCCAATTCCCCCATTTCGAGGTCACCCGGGCCTGCGACGCCGAGAAAGCGCGCGCCCTCCTGGAGGAGACCGCCTACGACCTGGTGCTCACGGACATCTACCTGCGCGGCGCCAGCGGCCTGGAACTTTCCTTTAAAGCGCGCGAAAAGAACCCCGACGTCTGCGTGATCATCATCACCGGGCTGGACGGCGCGGACCTGGCCGCCAAGGCGGTGCGGGAAGGGGCGTTCGATTTCGTGATAAAGCCGCCCGGGCTGGAGCGGCTTTCGAGCATCCTTAAGATGGTTACGCTGGTGAAGGGTTTAGCGCCTAAGGATTGACCAGACCAGTTTGAGCGGGCGCAGGGCGTACAACAGCAGGCTGGCGGCGCCGTAGCGGCGCAGCATGAAGCGCTTCTCTGGCACGGCGTAGCGCACCAGCAGCGACGGACGCTGCAGCGCCGGCAGCAGGTATTCGAGCGTTGTGGAATGTTTCTGGGCGGCCTTTTCGAAAAGGGCCGCTTTTATTTTTTCCGGGCCTCGCGGTTCCAGTTCGGCCAGGTACTGCGCCGGCACGGAACCGGTGCCGGCCGCGAGCCGCTTCACCGCGGGCCAGATCACCGCGCGCACCCCGTAGACGGCCGCCTTGCGGGCCACCGTGCCCCAGAATTTTTCCCCGTTCCCCGGAGCGGCGGCGGCTAGCCTGGCGCAATCCTCCAGCGCGCGCGGCGTCAGCTCGCCGTGGTGCAGCAGCGGGTGGGCGGCGGCGTGAATGAAGAGGTCCGGCAGCCCGAGCGACAGGCCCGACGGCCCCGGCTCCAGGCCCCAGCTGAAAAGTTCCTCGGTGTTCTTTATGTGCCAGAGGCCGGTGTGCACGTCCAGGATGGCCGGGGGCGCGTCTTCGCCGCCGGGGCGCACCCAGGCGTCGGCGCTATCGGGCATGGGCGAGTAGCCGAGCCCGGCCAGGACCTTTTCAAAAAGTTCCAGGTCGCGGGGGCGCAGCAGCACGTCGGCGTCGGTCATGCCGCGTTCCCCGGGCTGAAAAAGGCCCAGCTCCAGCAGGGCGGCGCCCTTCAGGGGCACCAGCTCCACGCCGGCGGCGAGCGCGGCCGCGCGCGCCTCTTCCAGCGCGCCCAGCAGCAGTATTTCCCTAGCGGCCACGGCCTTTTCCATAAGCGCTCAGTCCCTGAGGCCTTTGAATTCCCCGGTGGGGTGCACTCTTTTAAGCGAATCGAAAGCGATGCCGTAGCGGGTAATGTTCTTGTCCCGCCGGATCCAGACCACGCGGGCCCGGGCGTCCAGTATGCCGCGGTCCAGGAAGCGCAGGCGGGCGCGGAACCGCTCCGGCATCACCACCGGGTCCCCCACGGAAAAAGAGGCCCCGACTTCGGAAAAATCTATAAGCCGCCCGGTAACAGCGAGGTTGCCTTCGATGTCGAAGATCTCGATGACCGAATTATGGCTGTTGCGCGGAGCCCGCCGTTTATCCCTGCCGTTCATGTGCCCTCCTGCTTTCATTCTAGGATATGCCGCCCCCGTAGTCAAAGGCCGCCTGTTTTTTAAGTATAATTTAGCCCGTGACCGACACCATCGCCATAGAGCTCGAGACCCTTGAACGCATGCTGGACATTTACTGTTCCCGCGTCCACGCCCGCCCCGGCCGCTGCGGCGACTGCGACGAACTGCTGCTCTACGCGGCCGGCCGCCTGGCAAAATGCCCGCACCATCCCAAACCGGCCTGCAAGAAGTGCCCCACGCATTGTTTCTCGCCGGAGATGCGCGAAAAGATCCGCGTCGTAATGCGGCACGCCGGCCCGCGCATGCCGCTGCGGCACCCCCTTCTCACGCTGCGCTACTACATCCGCTAGGCCGCGGCCCTGCGGCCCGACGTTTTTTTGTATATAATCTAGACTTAAGAGCACACAGGGGTTTCAGGGAGCCTAGCTTATGAAAGTATTGCTGGTAGACGACAATATCCTCACCCGGAGCATGATAAAGGACCTGCTGACCGAAATGGGCCACCAGGTGGTGGGCGAGGCCGGCGACGGCGACGAGGCCGTGAAGCTTTTCACGGAGCTCAAACCCGACCTGGTGCTGCTGGACCTGGTCATGCCCGGCAAGACCGGCCTGGAAGCCCTCCCGGAACTGCGCGCGCTGGACCCGAACGCCAAGATAGTCATGGTGACCGCCGTGCAGCAGGAAGTGATCAGCCAGGAACTGATGGACAAGGGCGCCACCGGCATCCTGCACAAACCTTTCATGTACGACGAGCTGGACGCGCTGCTCAAGAAACTGGCCTGAACCGATGACCAACCCCGGCCTGGTCCTGGAAAGCCTTACGGCGCTGAGCGTGGCCAAATGCGTGCTGCGGCTGTCGCGCGTTTCAGCCGGCACCTGGCAGGTGCTGGGCGCCAAGGTCTCCTACGGGTCCATAAAGGACGCCCTCCGCCAGCACGATTTCAAGAACCCGGCCTCGGTGGTCTATTTCACCATCCCGGGCGCCGCGCCGCTGACCATGGCCATGCTCTTCGACCGGTCCGACATGGAATGCGTTTCCAAATGTTTCACGGGCCATTCCTTCCCCCGCTCCGCGGCCACGCGCCCCGCGGAGGAGATCATGCTCACCGAGCTGGGCAATATAGTCCTTAACGCCCTGCTGAGCACCCTGCTCAACGCCCTCAAAAAGAGCTACATGCCGGTGGTCCCCCACTTCATTGAGGGCGGCCCGGAAAAGATAGAGGCCGAATTCCGCCGCATTCCTAAACTCAAGCAGGATTTTCGCTCCATCACGGTCACCCTGGAGATGCGCAGCGACAAGATCTCCGCCCGCAGCGAGATCTTCGTTTTCCTGCCGGAAGAGCTCGCCCTGGAACTAGAGAACCTGCGCCCCGAGGCCGGTTCGCACGACGGGCTCTGACAAGGGCTGCCCCGCCCTCCGCGCCGCCCCACGGGCGGCGTTTTTTTATATCATCTCTTTATGACCAAACTTTATTATCCCGAGGACAAACTCCCGCTCTCCCGGCTGGTCCCCATGGGCCTGCAGCACGTGGTCGCCATGTTCGGCGCCACGGTCCTGGCGCCCATCCTGATGGGTTTCAACCCGCAGACGGCCATCTTCTTTTCCGGCATCGGCACGCTCCTCTTCATCGCCATAACGCGCGCCAAGGTGCCCAGCTACCTGGGCTCCTCTTTCGCCTTCATAGGCCCCGTGCTCGCCGTGACCGGCGGCTCGGCGGCGAATATCCCCTTCGCGCTGTGCGGCATAGCCGCCGCCGCTGTCCTGTACGCCCTGGCGGCCGCGGTGACCATGCGCCGCGGTTCCGGCTGGATAGACCGGCTGATGCCGCCGGTGGTCACCGGCACCGTGGTGGCCATCATAGGCCTCAACCTCTCTTCGTCGGCGGTGGCCAATTTCCTGAACCCCGATTTCCGCCTGGTCAGCGGCGCCGACGGGGTGCGCCTGCTGGTGGCGGGCGTCACCTTCCTGGTGGCGGCGGGCGTTTCGCTCTACCTCAAGGGCTTCATGCGCCTGCTGCCCATCCTCACCGGGGTGGTCACCGGCTATATCCTCTCGCTCTCGCTGGGCGTCATAGGCCCGGAGCAGCTGGAGGCCATAAGGACAGCGCCCTGGCTGGGCCTGCCGCCCTTCATAGCCCCGGCCTTCAGCCTGTCGGCGATACTGGTCATCGCCCCGGTCTTCGTGGTGCTGGTGGCGGAGAACAAAGGCCATATAGAGGCCATAGGCGGCTACATGAAGCGCGACCTGAACCCGCACCTGGGCCGCGCCTACCTCGGTGACGCCGTGGCTTCGTTCGTCTCGGCCATGGGCGGAGGCACGCCGCAGACCACCTACGCCGAGAACATGGGCGTCATGGCCATCACGCGGGTCTTCAGCGTTTACAACTTCATAGCGGCGGCCTGCATAGCGCTGGTGCTCGGCCTCTGTCCCAAGTTCGGCGCGGTCATACAGAGCATACCGGCCCCGGTGCTGGGCGGCGTCACCGTGATCCTTTACGGCCTGATAGCCATGATGGGCGTAAAGATCTGGCTCGACGCCAAAGTGGACTTCTGCTCGCACAGGAACCTCATCATCGCCGGCTCCTCCATCATAGTAGCCACGGGCCTGGGCATAAAAGGCTTCACCGCCGGCTCCGTGAACATAGCGGGTATCGCCTTCGGCACGGTGCTCGCCGTGGCCCTGAACCTGCTGCTCTCTTTCGGCGGGGAAGACCCCGCGGCCGCCGGCCAGGACCGCGCGGAATGCGCTTAAAGGAAACCATGCTCGACAAACTGCTCGCCCTGTACCGCCCCGCCGCCCGGATAGCCCGCCTGCCCAAAGAGGCGCAGGACGCCAGCTACAAGGCCCTGCGCTGGCAGATGATGCTCTCCATCTTCTTCGGCTACGCCGGGTTCTACCTGGTGCGCAAGAACTTCTCGCTAGCCAAGCCCTACCTCATAAACCACTACGGCTTCTCCAAGGGCGACGTGGGCCTGATAGCCACCGGCCTCGCCGTGGCCTACGGCCTCTCCAAGTTCGTGATGGGCAACGTGTCGGACCGCTCCAACCCGCGCTATTTCATGGCCACCGGCCTGATCCTTTCCGGCGCCATCAACCTGCTGTTCCCCTCCCTGGTCGGTTCGCTTTGGGCCATGCTCGCGCTGTGGTTCGCCAACGGCTGGGCCCAGGGCATGGGCTGGGCGCCCTGCGCGCGCACCCTGACGCACTGGTTCTCCGATGACGAACGCGGCACCAAGTTCGCCGTGTGGAACCTGGCGCACAACATAGGCGGCGGCATAGTGGGGCCCATCATAAACGGCGCCCTCGCGCTGGCCGCGGTGCTGGGGCTGGCCGCCCTTACCGGCGACGGCACGCTCCCCTTCTTCCTCATCTTCTACGTGCCGGCCGTCATGGCCATAGCCATGGGCGTGCTGATCATCATCTTCCTGCGGGACACCCCGCAGAGCTGCGGCCTGCCGCCCATAGAGGAATACGCCAACGACTACCCGGACACCGGCGTGGCGGACCCCGAGCGCGAGATGACCGCCAAAGAGATCCTGGTGGAACACGTGCTCAATAATAAGCCGCTGTGGATCATAGCTTTCGCCAATATCTTCGTCTACGTGATCCGCTACGGCGTGCTGGACTGGGCGCCCACCTACCTCACGGCGGTAAAAGGCTGCCCGCAGGACACGGCGCGCTGGCAGTTCTTCGTCTATGAATGGGCCGGCATCCCCGGCACGCTGCTGGCCGGCTGGGCCTCGGACAAGTTCTTCCACGGCCGCCGCGGCCCGGTGTCGGTCATCTACATGCTCTTCGTCACCCTGGCCGTTTACGTTTACTGGCAGAACCCGGCGGGCCGGTTCTGGGTGGATTCGCTGTCGCTGTTCGTGATAGGGTTCCTGATCTACGGCCCGGTAATGCTCATAGGCGTGAGCGCGGTGGACATGGTGCCCAAGAAGGCGGCCGGCACGGCCGCGGGCTTCACCGGCTTTTTCGGCTACATGTTCGGGGCCGTGATAGCGGAAGTGGGCATAGGCCGGGTGGTGGACCGGTGGGGCTGGGACGGCGGCTTCAAGCTGTTGCTCACCGCCTGCGTGCTGGCCATAGCGCTGCTGGCGCTGACCTGGAAGAAGCACCACGAGAAGGATTAGGGAGGAAGACCATGCTGAAATTTTTACTGACGGCGGCCCTGCTGGCCGCGGGCGGCGCGGCGCAGGCGCAGCAGGCGACGGTGACGTTCAAAACCTCCGACGGCTGCCGCCTGGAGGCTTTCTACCTGGCCCCCTCCAGCTCGCCTTTTGTTTTCATAAACACCCACGGCCTGGGCTCCTCTAAGAACGAATGGGGCCTTTTCCAGGAAGAGCTCAAGAAGCTGGGTTTCGGTTATCTTTCCCTGGACCTGAGGGGCCACAACGCCAGCCAGAGCTGCGGCGGGAAAAAAACCGACTATAAAAAGTTCTCGAAGGAAGACTGGAACAAGGCTTCGCTGGATATAGAAGCGGCGGCCGGGTGGCTCAACAAGAAGGGCACCTCGCCCGCCTCCATGGTCTTCTGCGGCGCCAGCATAGGCGCCAACCTGTCGCTGAAGGCCGCGGTGGAAGGCCAGCTGAAACCCGCCGCGCTCATTCTGCTCTCTCCGGGACTGGAGTACGCCGGGGTGGGCGCCGAGGAGTATTTCTCCTCGCCGTGGAATTTCAAAATTCTCGTGTCGGCGGCGGGCAACGACCCTTACGCCTGGCAGAGCTCGATGAAGCTGGTAAAGTCCTCCGGCGGCAAGGCGCGGCCGGCAGATTTCGTGAACGGGGGCAGCGGGCACGGCGTGAACATGCTTAAGAACCCGCGCGTGACCTCAGGCATCCTGCGCTGGGCGTCCAAACTCTGATCTAGTTCCTGGCCCGCCCGGCCAGGTCCATTATGGCGGCGTTGGCGAGCGTCAGGCCGAAGAGGCCGGTGAGCGTGGGCAGGCTGCCCAGGGCCGCGCGGCGGCGGCCCTGCTCGAAATATTCGGTTTCGGGATCCACCTGCCGCTTCTTCTTCAATTCCCCCACCGGTTCCACAGAATAAACGCAGGTAAAGTCCAAATGCGTGTTGCTCTTGCGCAGCAGGTTGCGCACTTTGGCCGCCAGCGGGCAGCCGCGCACGTCTTTTATAGGGCCCACCCGCACCGCGGCGGGGTCAGTGCGCAGGGCGGCGCCCATAGAAGCTATCAGCGGCAGGCCCAGGCGCACGGTGGCGGCGATCAAGCCGGCCTTGGGCCCGAGCGAATCTATAGCGTCTATCACCAGGTCCGGCTTGCCGTCGAGGATGGCGGCGAAAGTGTCCTCGTTGGCGAAAACGTTCATTTTCTCCACCCGGCAATGCGGGTTTATGTCGGCCACCCGCTCCGCGGCCAGGTCCGCTTTGTGCCGGCCTATGGTGGAGCCCAGCGCGTAGAGCTGGCGGTTGATGTTGCTGGCCCGCACCACGTCGAAGTCCACCAGCCGCAGGCGGCCCACGCCCGAACGGGCCAGCCCTTCCACGGCGTAGCTGCCCACGGCGCCCAGGCCCACCACGGTCACGAAAGAGCTCTTCAGCCGGTCGAGTTTCTCTTCGCCCAGCATCAGGCGGATGCGCGCAAGTCGGTCTTCCATAGAGGAACTATTATAGGTTTTTTATGAAGGCGAGGCCGTTGGCCAGCGAAAGTTCGGCGAGCTCGTCCTGCGGCACGCCCAGCACCTCGGCCGCGTCGGCCACGGTGTTCCCCACCGCGGCGGGGCCGGCCCCGTTCTCGGGCGCTTCGGTCTCGAAGAGCAGGCGGCCGCGCGGCACCGCCGCCAGCGCGGCGCGCAATTTCTCCCGCGTCGGGTCCAGCAGCCCGCCGCCGAAAGAGAAGTAAGCGCCCAGTTCGGAAAGTTCTTTTACCAGCTCCGGTGAACCGCTGTAGCCGTGAAGCATGAAGACAGGAACACGCGACGCCCGGAGGATCTCCAACAGGCGGCCCCAGCTCTTCACACAGTGAATGACGGCCGGCCGCCCCAGCTTGCGGGCCAGCTCCAGCTGCGCCGCGAAATTCTCTTCGTGGCCGGGCAGGCCCCTGAGCCCGTCCAGGCCTATCTCCCCCACACAGGAGGGTTCGCGCGTGAGGAACTCTTCCAGCCGGTCCAGCCAGCCTTCTTCGGCGGGGTACCAGGGGTGCAGGCCGAAACAGGGCGTGGCCGTGCCGGCATAGCGCAGGGAAAGCTCCAGCACCAGCCCCCAGTCCGCCGGCGAAGTGCCGCAGACCAGCATGCCCGCCACCCCGGCGGCGGCGGCCAAGCGCATGGCCGCGGCCTCCTCGTCGTAAGAGGGGAAACTCTGCAGATGGTTGTGGGCGTCGAACAGTTTCATAACGGGAGCGGCCCGTATTATGATACCAATTCCGCGCGGGCGGACTAAGCTTTAGGGGTCAGCGCTTTGCTCACGGCTTCCAGCAGCTGTTTGGGGTTGAAGGGTTTGGTAAAGAAGGCGGCCACCTGCGGAAAGCGCTGGAACATCCCCTCCGACGGCTCCAGGCCCGAGAGCACCACTATGGGCAGGTCGCGCGTGGCGGGGTCCTCGGTGATCTTCAGCGCCAGCGTGTAGCCGTCTATGCCCGGCAGCATCACGTCGAGCAGCAGCAGGTCGGGCTTGAAATCTTTCAGCTCTTTCTCCACGCAGCCGCCGTTGTCACAGACGCGCACTTCGTGCCCGGCGGCCCGCAGCGCGTCCTGGAGGATACGCAGTATCTCCAGGTCGTCATCCACGACAAGTATTTTCCCCCCCATGTAAGGAAATTTACCATATTTTGAGGGGACGCTGATGACTATATGACTATCTTCTTTCTTTCCGCCGAACTGTTCCCTTTCCGCAACCTCCGCCCGAAACCCAAATAATCACATAGTCATCAGCGTCCCCTCTCGGCCTCGAAAAATGACACAAGAAAGCAAATCAGCAGCGTAAAAAGAATCGCTGTTTTAATTGCCTGTTGTGGTTTTTCAACGTGAATCTCACGCATAATATTGTCTGCAATAATCAATTCTTGCCATCGTTTTCAAATAGCTCGTTCCAAGTTTGAGACTCGCGTTTTCAAGGATTTCTCAAGGATTTCGTAATACTTTATAGACTTGAGCAATCTCTCCGTTTCTTCGGGCCTCACCGGCTTGTAGCCCTTATAAAATGGACTATGCGCCACTTTTTGCTTTGGATTTGCCAGAATTACACCCAGAATTGGCTTTTCCTTCTGCTTTATCAGAAGCCCAACCTGAATATTGGCAAGGATTCTCCAGAACAGCCTTCGCACCAATGGTAAATCTTTAACACAGGCACCAGCATCCACTGGGAATTTTGTGTAAATGGACACATCTCTCTTGTCCCATTTCAATTCGATAGCGTAACACTCGTGCGCCCCGGTTTCATAGTTGACTTCTTCACCGACAAGAACCTTGTCCGGCTTTCCCCATCTTTGCATTAAATACACGAGCAGTTTGTCACGGTTTTGCGGATACTTTTTTATTTCTTTGCGGGTATTAATATATCCACCTAGCCAAATGCTGTTAAGCAATTGATCCGGAAAATGGTAATAAATTGTCTCAAGCAATGGAATTCCGGTTTTTTCCTTAAAAGAGTAGCCGTAAACCGGCCATTTATGCGAAGAATCCGGCCAGTTCGCCTCTATAGCCTTGACTGCAACTATATCTATTTTTTGGGGATCATTTGGATCGTTTAGTAATGCACCGATCATTCCCTGATCATCAGGAGGCCGGAGCAAGTCTGTTCCGGATTCTAGCCGGTGCCGAACTTCCAAAAGCTCAGACATAGGCATCCCCAGATAGACATTCTCCGGGCCTTTAGGTATAAATAGCTTGTCGTTGTGCTCCTTGTTTGCGGCCAAACATTTATTGGCTAGAATAAGGACAATTAATAAGGCTTCGAGAATTGATTTCATAAACTTAATATGATGGCTGGAGCAATCCAGCCCTATGCCGATTGCTTGGATCATCCAAGACAGTTAAGCTACCAGTTTCATCCGCAACCTCTATTGCATGAAATATGAGGGACTGCTTCGACTTAACTATCATGACAAAAGCGGACACTAAAGCTCCGGCAGAATCCTTTAGCATTTCCCACTAGGAAACGCGACTGGCGGATGTAAATATTAAACGGTTGCTTTTTCGGTAACGGCACGGTGTTGTGCAACCCAAATCACAGCCCCAGCTAGTTTATAACAGACGAAGCGGGGGAATTCAAGGGTTATTTTCCCAGTGTTTTATTGTGTTTTATTATGCCTTGAGCAGGGCGGTTACGCCGCCGGGAAATGGTTTCACCGGCCGGCAATTTCGTATCATTCAGATAACATAGCTTCAGGAGCTTCCATATATGAGAATCCTATTATCTTTCCTCTTCCTCGCTGTTTCCGCCCCGGCCTGGGCGGCGGGGCCGCTGGTGCACGGGCACCGGGGCAGCCGCGGTACGGTGCCGGAGAATACGCTGGCCGCTTTCGAGGCCGCGCTGATGGGCGGGGCCGACGTGCTGGAGTTCGACCTGGGCGTCACCAAGGACGGCGCGGTGATAGTTTCCCACGAGCCCAAGGTCACGCCGGAACGCTGCCTGGACGCCGAGGGCAACAAGCTGGAAAAAGCCGTCCCCATCCGTTCCCTGACCCTGGCCGAGCTGAAGAAATACGATTGCGGCGCGCAGGCCAACCCCAAGTTCCCGCAGCAGATAGCCGTGCCGGGCGAGCGCATGCCCACCCTGGACGAAGTTTTTGAAATGGTGAAAAAATCCCCCTACGAGGGCGCGGCCTCGGTGCAGTTCAACATAGAGACCAAGAGCTTCCCCGCCGAACCGGAACTCACCCCGGCGCCGGCGGAATTTGCGCGGCTGGTGGTGGAAACGGTAAAGAAGCACGGCATGGAGAAACGGACCATGGTGCAGTCCTTCGACGTGCGCACCCTGAAGGCCGTAAAGAAGCTGGCGCCGGAGATCCGCACCTCGCAGCTGACCTACGAGGAACTGCTCGATATCGTACCGGCGCTGAAAGCGGCCAAGACCGACATCTGGAGCCCCAACTACAAGTGGATAACCCCCGAGGCGGTAAAGGAAGCGCAGGCCGCCGGCCTGCAGGTGGCGCCCTGGACCATCAACACCCCTAAAGAGTGGGACATGGCCATAGCCGCCGGCGTGGACGCCATCATTACCGACTATCCGGCCGACCTTGTAGAGCACCTGAAAGCCAAAAAGCTCCGCTGAAGGCGGCTCCCGACCGGGAGAAAGAAAAACCGCGCCCCTCGGCGCGGTTTTTTTTACGGCACTGGTCTGAAGCGTCAGGGCTTGCCCTTGAAGCTCTTGGCCACCTTTTCGAAGACGGGCAGGCTCTCTTCGAAGGCCGGCTTCTCGGCGGAGAAATGCAGCACGTAGAACCCGGCCTTGGCCGGCAACACGTAGATCTTCTCTTTGAGCTGCACGCTTTCGTCGGACTTGGTCTCGGGGTGCAGGAAGACCAGCTTTTCGCGGGCCAGCTCGAAGGCACGGCGGCCCCAGAGCTTTATTTTTTTCACCGGCTCGTAATTCTCGCGCTCGCTCTTGCTTTCGCCCAGGGCGTTGGTGGAGTTGCGGTCTATGAAATCCTCGTAGCCGTCGAAATCCTCGTTCTCCGCGGCGTAATAGGACACGAAGATGCTGGTGGGCGCCTTGTCGGACTTGGGGGCCAGCAGCTGGAGCTCGAAGATCTTGTAGTCCTCGTCGCGGTCCTTCTCGCGGTTAATGGACCAGGTCACAGGCACCGTGCACGAAAAGTAGCCGTGGTCCATTACGTACTTCTTGAACTTGGGCCCCGCCGCCGCGGCGGGCGCGGCAGGCAGCCCGTCGGCGCTGAGCGCGCCGGCGCACAGACCGAGCAGCATGACTGCGGATAACAATTTCTTCATAAAGCGGGCGGCGCGGCGGTCTTTGCCGACGCGCTGGTCTTGATAGTCTTAAGCGCCTTGCGGCTGTTCCTCTCGGCGGCGGCGTAACGGCTCTTGTAAACCCCGAGCGCGGACAGGTCCCTCTCTATTTTAGCAAGTGCGTCGGTCCTTATTTCACCGGCCGAGCCGGCCAGCTCCTCCGGGGTCATCTCCATGGCTTCCTGCAGGGTCAGGTTCACGGTATCGTTCTGGGCCCGCTGCTGGACGCTGAGGGCGGAACGGCGCGCCAGTTCGTCCGACACCGCGCCCAGCACCTGCGAGGCCGCGGCGTCCAGCGAAGGCAGGCCGGAGAAATAGCGCTGGCGCACCGTGACGGCGAACCTCTTGGAGCCGCTGGCGGAGAACTCGGTGGCTATGTCCACGCGCTTGGTGGCGTAGCTGGAGAAGCCGCGGCTGGAAGCCATGATATTCCTGAAAACCTTATCCTTACGGAGCTTCTCGGAAGTGTAGAGCCCTTCGAGCGACATGGCCTCTATCTCGTCCTCCTGCACGTGCGGCTTGTAGACGCCCTGCTTGCGCGCCCAGGAATCCTGCATATGGTGCGCGGACGAATAGACCACCACCGGCGACATGTACTTGGCTATCTCGGCCACCTGCGCGGGGCTGCGCATTACGGAGTCGGCGGTATAGCCTTTTACGCGCATGTACTGCTGTATGGTCTCCGAATTCAGGACTATAGTGCGGGTGGCCGGGTCATAGGCCGAGTATTTGCCGTCCAACGGCCGGACCTCTATCCTGAGCGGACCTTCCTTGGCGTAGAAGGCCAGCACTTTCTGTCCCGCCTTGGTGCCGGCCAGCTCTTTGGAAACGGCGGGCCCCATCATGCCGCCCAGCAGGTCGCGCTGCTGCGCCGGCAGCACCTCTTTGGGCAGCGAATCGCGCGCGGCGTGGATGCGGGCCAGGTCGCTGTCGCCCTTGGCCGCGCCGCCGTCGAAGAAATTGCCCAGCAGGTAGGCCTGGTCCGCCAGCGGTTTGCCGCTGAGCTGGGCCAGCTGCTCCGGGGTGAGCCGGCTCTTCACCTTGTCCACCGAGGCCTGCAGCGCCACCGAATCCTTCTTGGCGGCCAGCACCTGGTCGTTATAGATGATGAAGGCCTGGTCCTGTTTCATCAGCTGCGCTATGACGGCGTTGCGCTCGCTCAGCACCATGCTCCCCCAGCTGCCCTTGGTCACGGTCACGCCGCGGCCCTGCCAGGTCTTGGCCTGGTCCCAGCTCATCTCGCGCAGGTCGGTCATGGTGCCGAAAACTATTTCCCACTGGCGGATGGCGGTCCGCACCACCGCTTTCTTGGTACGGGGGTAAGAGGGCTGGTATTTTTCCAGCCAAAGCAGCAGTTTCTCCGGCTCGGGGCCTACGCCCACTTTGGCCAGGGGTTTGTCGGCGTCTATCCTTATAGAGAGCGCGCCGTTGAGCTTGTTGGCCTTTTCCTTGTCCCAGGGCATGGCCAGCAGGTCCCGGAGGTCCTTCAGGGCTTCGGCCTTGCCCAGCAGCGCGGGCCCTTTCACATCGTCGGCCGCGGCCAGGTTGAAGGCCTCCCTGTCCTTAAGGAAAGCCACTGCGGCCGCGGGGTTGCCGCTGGAGATGGCCGCTTCATAGGCCAGCAGGCGGTCGGCCGCCTTCTGCGCGAAGGCCGTGCCGCCGCAAAGCAGGAACAGCGCCGCGAGGGCGGCGAAGACCGGCTTTCTGGCGGAGAGCGCGTTCATAAATTAGGGTCCAGCCTGGCCTGCATCGCTTCCCGCAGGAAATCGTCCCAGAGGGAATCCCGCGAGAACAAAAGCTTTTCGTAGTTGGCGGAATTGTAGCGGAGCGCCGGAATATAGATGGCCAGGCCGTGCGCGTTAGGCAGCGAAGGGCTGGCGCTGTCCTTTATAATGAGCGCTCCCTCTATATAGTCCCGCAGGTCCGCGCCGGCGGCCTTTACCCCGGGGCTCTTGGCCAGCATGTCGTTCACGTTGCCCAGATAATCGTAGAGGTCCTTGGAGTCCTTCATCGAGAAATTCTGAGTGGCCACGGCCGCGGCCCGGGAAGCGGCCGCCTTGAAAGCCTTGGGATCGGCGCGCACCGCTTCCACCCAGTTATTGAGCCGGCCCACGAAGCCGGGCAGGGCGGAAGTGCGCAGGGCGGAAAGCGTTATATTATCCCCGGAATAGTAGGCCGCGTAGGCGTCCACCATAAGGGCGCCCAGCTGCTCGGCGTTCATGCCCGGGTTGGCGGCCAGCGGCCCCAGGAAGGCGTCATAAGGGTAGCTGTCGCCGGGGATCACCTCTTCCGAACCCACCACCACTTCGGCGGAATCCTTGAACTCGTAGGCCACGCCGGCCATCTGCATCAGGCAGGCGTCGGTGGCGAAGATGTCGAGTTTGCGGCCCAGGAACTGGCGCACCTGGCCGAGCGCCCGGCCGAGCTGGTCTATCTCCATGTGGTTCTTGGTGACGTCGTCATAGGCTATGCCCAGGCGGCCCGCGCCGTGGTTCCAGATCACCACCGCGGTATGCCTGGCGGGGTAGCGGCGGGCGGCGCGCTTCACGAAGCGCACCAGATTGGCGGCGCTGCCCATGTCGCCGTCGTTGGAGGCGTAGAACGGCAGTGAGGTGATGCGGCCGGTATCGTTGTCGCGGGTGACGTAAATGGTCTTGGAGCCGCGCTGGAACTGCAGGTTGCGGGCGTCCGAGCCGTCCTGACCCATTATCCCGTATTCCACCACCACGGCCACCCGGTCGGTGGAGCCGATCTTCTCCATGTCGTTGATGCTCTTATTGGCGAAGCCGAGTATGCCCAGGTCGTTGACGCCGTTTATGAACACCAGCACCAGCCATTCGCGCTCGGCGGCCGGCGCGGCCTGGCCCTGGGGCGCCGCGGCGACAGGGGCAGCAGCGGGAGCGGCGGCCACGGGCTGGGGCAGGTCCTTGTAGAGGGAATCAAAAGAGACGTCCTGGGCTTTCAGGCCCATCGTCAGCGCGGCCACGGCCGCAAAGGTTACCAGCAAGATCCGCCTCATAATGTCCTCAGTTATATTCTTGCGCATGGGTTGACTTTAATCAAAGGTCTTCCGGCCTACGGGCGCGTAGGACCAAAGACCCACAAAAAGCACATTCAGGGAGTATCGACGGCGCCCAATATATATTATAAGGGCATATCTTGACTTGTCAAGGGGTGAAGGTCGGGCAGGCGGGGGCATGGGTTCCGAGGGCCGTCGCGCAGGCCGAGGCTTACGCAAGCGACGGGTGGAGCGAAGCGACACAACTCGCCCGAGCGACGAGGCGCGGGCACGGTGTGTCCCGACGCCGTGCCCGAGGGGCCCATGCCCCCGCCTGCCAAGGCCAACCCGGATTATTTAAGGACTTCGGCGGCGAGGATCTTCACTTCTTCCATGAAGCCCTGCCAGGCGTCGGCGGGGAGAGTGCCCTCCCGCTTGAACACCACCGCATAGCTGCCCGCGCCCTGCATCCAGAGGCCCAGGTTCCGCTCGAACCAGGCGGCCCGCTCGGGAGTGAAGAACATGTGCACAGCGGCTTCGTCGGAACCGGTCAGGCGGTATTTATCCGAAAAAACCGGGAAGGCCGGCAGGTCTATGTCTTTGAAACCTATAATTTCCCCAAACTTATACATAAGGTTCTCCGGCTTCAGCTCGAAGGCCGGCATCTGAACTTTAGCGCTCTTTACCAGGCCCACCGTAAAAGCGTGGACGGTCCGGTTCTTGCCGCTCCCCGTGGTGTAGCTGTAATCGAAGAACCACAGTTCCCCCGCGGGCGTGGCCAGCTGTATAAGGTTGGAGGCGTTGTGGGAACGGCCCAGCCGGAACAGCTCCAGGCCGGTAGCGGCAAGGAAAGAGTTGTCGGGCCCTTCTTTACCGAAAAGCAGGCCCATGGAAGACGCCAGTTCCTCCAACTTCTTGCGGCGCAGATAGCTGAAGTAATAAGAGAGGCCCGCCCCGGCCAGCACCACGGCGGCCACGAGCAGGAAAAAATGCACCGAAGTGAATTCAGTTCCGCAGATCATCAGTTCCCCCCGACTTCGGTGGCGGCGCCCAAGGTCTCCTTGGCCGTTTTTTCATAGACGGCCGCGGCGGCCTTCGCCTTCTCCACGCTGCCCACCGTATTTTTAATGTAAGCCCCAGGCGCTTCCAGCAGGCCCACGGGCGCGGCCGTGGAAGCGGCCACCTGCTCTTCGGCCTTTGGCTGCGGGATATGCTCCGGGGCCTTCTTTTTGCACCCGGCGGCCAGCAGCGCGGCCATTAACGCGGCAAAAAATACGCTCTTTTTCATATTCCCCCCCTGAAAACTCAAAGCTTGATCAATTTTTCGGCTATCTGCACCGAATTCAGCGCCGCGCCCTTATAGAGGTTGTCGGAGACTATCCAGAGCTGGAATTCGTCGGGCGAAGTCCTGGCCCGGCGCAGGCGCCCGGCGTAAACTATCTCCGTGCGGTTCCCGTGCGCCAGCGGCGTCGGGTAATCTTCCGGCCGGGCGAAGAACTTCAGCCCCGGCGCGCGCAGCAGCTCGCGCTTGAGCCCGGCGGGCGTGAACGGCCGGGCGGTTCTGGCCCAGACGGCCAGGGAATGGCCGCGCAGCACGGGCACGCGCACCGCGGTGACGCTTATCTTGAGGCGCCGGTCGCCCCAGATCTTCTTGAGCTCCGCCTCCACCTTGTTCTCTTCGCCGGAATGTCCCTCGGCGTCGAAACCGCCCACCTGCGGAAAAACGTTGAAGGCGATAGGGCGCGGGAATTTTTTCCCCTTCGCCGGGGCCGCGCCCCGCCGGAGATAACCGCGCAGCTGGTCTTCCAGCTCGCCCATGGCCGCCTTGCCGGCGCCGGAAACGGCCTGGTAGGTGGCCAGGCGCAGTTCTTTTATGCGGAATTTTTTATGGATGCCGGCCAGGGCCACGGCGGCCCCGGTAAGGGTACAGTTGGGCCCGGCTATGAGTTTTTTAGAGGGCTTCAGTTCCACCCCGTTCACCTCGGGGATCACCAGCGGCACGCCGGCGGCCAGGCGGAAGCGGGCGGAATCGTCTACGCACCAGACGCCGGCCGCGGCCAGGCGCGGCGCGAAGCGTTCCGCCACCTCGTCGGTGGAGACGAAGAAAACGATATCAGCCTTTTTAAGAGCTTCGAGCGTGGGCGCGGCGCAGGCGTATTTTTTGCCGCGGAATTTCACGAAGGCGCGGCGGCGGCCGGAATTGAAAGGATAGAATTCCCCGACGGGGAAGCGGCGGCTCTCCAGCAGGCCCAGGAGTTCCCCCCCGACCATACCGGACGCCCCGACTACGGCAATGTTGTGTTTTTTCATGGGCGCGAGAAAGTTATTCCGCTTTAGGCTGCGGCGCGGCGGGCACGGTTATGGGCATGGAGTAACCGGTGTTCTCCAGGTTGTCCAGCGCCGCGGCCCGCAGGTAGAACATGTCCTTGGACAGCTCCTCCCGGCCGAAGGTCCAGAAATACGGCGCCTTGAACATGTAGCGCGTGACCCGCTGCCAGTCGAATTTGTCGTAGGAGATCTCCAGCCAGGCGGCGCGGATGTCCTCGCCGATGGCCGTAAAGGAGACCTGGATGTCGTCGGGGCCCACCTCGGCGGCGAACCCCTTGATGAAGACCTTGAACTCGTTGGCCGGCACCAGTTTCACGGCGATGGCCGGCTTCAGGCCGGAAATGGGGGTTTCAAGCACGCCCTCGCCCGAAGGAGGATTGCCTTTTATGGAGCGGTTCAGCCAGACGTTCTCTTCCTCGCCGTCGCTCAGGGCCGCGGCGATGATAGGGGAACTGGAGGCGGCCGTGAAATAGCGCGACGAGGACCAGAGGGCCAGGTAATTCTCCTTCTCGGCGGAAAGGCGCGACAGCGGCACCTCGGCCCAGAGCCAGCGCGCGGAATCCACTCCGTCGAGGGAATCGTTGGGCAGCGGCTCGCGCGGCAGGTCGGCGGCCTCGGCCAGGAAATAGGTATGGTCGGAATTGAACGTGGGCGCCTGGTTGAGCGCCATGTAGATCTTGCCGGGAACGGGGGCGGTGTCCCAGGAGGCGGGCCAGGACATGATCTTGGCGCGGCCCAGCTTGGCGCCTATGAAGGCCTTGGCGTAGCTGCCCATGGGCACCGGCGGCAGCTTCACTATCCAGCAGTTATTGTAGCCCACGTACCAGTCGGCGTGAAAACCGCCGTCGGCATAAAGGTAATACTTGCCCAGGTTGTTCTCCGGCGCGAAGTAGGCCGGCACCGGGGACTTGGCCGCGAAGGCCGGCCCTTTATCTTCGGGCTGGGCCGCGGCCTGGGCCCGGGCGGCCGCGGGCAGCGCGGCCAGCAGGAGCGCCGCTATAAAATGACGCATTTTGACCTCGTGTTACTTCCTTAAAATTCGTGTTACCCTGTCCAGATCGTCCAGCGAGTAGAAATGTATCACTATTTTACCATTCTGCGGGCCGGCGCCGGGCAGGATCTCCACCTTGGTGCCGAGCGTCTTTTCCAGGGAGGATTCCAGCTCGGCGGTCTCGGGGGTCTTGCGGGAGCCGGCGCGCGGAGCGCGCTGCGTCCGGGGCCGGTCGGCGTGGAAGGTCTGCGCGAAAGTCTCCACGTCGCGCACGGACAGTTTCTCGGCCATGATCCGCTGGAAGGCCTCGCGGCGGCGGGCGGAATCGGGAATGGAGATGAGCGCCCGGGCGTGGCCTTCCTTTATGGCGCCGGACTGGATGCCCTGGCGAATATCCTCGTCAAGCTCCAGCAGGCGCAGCGTGTTGGACACGGCCGCGCGGGACTTGTGCACGCGCTCGGCGATCTCCGACTGGGAGACCTCGAACTTGTCCATCAGCTGTTTGTAGGCCAGGGCGGTGTCGATGGCGTTGAGGTCTTCGCGCTGGATGTTCTCTATCAGCGACAGGCCCAGCTTCTGTTCGTCGTTCAGGTCCTTCTTCACTATGGCGTCTATTTCGGCCAGGCCGGCCAGCTTGGAGGCGCGCAGGCGGCGCTCGCCGGCTATCAGCTCGTAGTGGTCGTCGTTCTGGTCTTTCCAGACCGAGATAGGCTGCAGCAGGCCGCGGTTGCGGATGGATTCTGAAAGTTCGGCCAGCGCGCCTTCGTCGAAGTTGCGGCGGGGCTGGTAGCGGTTCGGGCGGATCTTGCCCAGGGGGATCTTCTGCACTATGTCCCCGGAAATGTCGTTATTCTGCACCTTGGTGATGAGCGAATCTATACCGCGGCCTAAAGCTTTTCTCATATTTTCTCCTTAAAATTCAAGCGCTTTTTAAAAAATCAACCGCCCAGGTCGTACTCCAGTTCGGCCTCTTCGTTAACGTAGAGGTTGGAATTCTTATACACGGAAATGTCCACGCCGCGCCGGGCGAGGAACTCCAGCGCCAGCTCTTTATAGGCCAACGCGCCGCGGGAACTGGGGTCGTAGACGAAGATGGGCTGGCCGTAGCTGGGGGCCTCGGCCAGGCGCACGTTGCGCGGGATCACCGTCTTGTAGAGGCGTTCGCCGTAATACTTGCCTATCTCTTCGCGCACCTGATTGGCCAGGTTTATGCGGGAGTCATACATGGTAATAATGCCGCCGTCTATCTTGAGCCCGGGGTTAAGGGCCTGGCGGATCTTCTCCACCGTGTTCATGAAGTAGGCGAGGCCTTCCATGGCGTAGTATTCGCACTGCACGGGAGTCACCACGGAGTTGGAGGAGTTCAGGGCGTTCACCGTAAGCAGCCCCAGCGAAGGCGGGCAGTCTATTATGATGAACTTATACATATCCTTTATCTTGTCGAGGGAGCGCTTGAGCACGGACTCGCGGGAGAACTCGCTCACCAGCTCTATCTCGGCGCCAGCGAGGTTGTGGCTCGTGGGAACAATGTCGAGCCACTCTACGGACGTCTGATGCACGGCCGCCTCTATGGGGGCGCGGCCGCAGAGCACGTCGTAAATATTCTTGTTGTTCTTGGTTATATCCACCCCGAGACCGGAAGTAGCGTTGCTCTGGGGGTCGAAGTCTATAAGCAGCGTCTCATAGTCGAAGGCCGCCAGCGCCACCGCAAGGTTGATCGCGGTAGTGGTTTTCCCCACTCCGCCCTTCTGGTTAGCTATTGCCACTATTTCAGCCATATTGCTCCCTTTATCTCTGCCGGCCTGTTTTCACGTGAAAACACGCACGGCCCACAATCATTCTATAGTTTTGCTCCCGCCAAGTCAACAGGCCCGGATTTGTTTTCACGTGAAACCCTGGCCCAGCCAAATTGCCGCGAAGCCAGCCCAAACCCCTCTTCATGGTATTTTCAGAGGGGTCTTGTTTTCACGTGAAACATCTGCCTACTCTATAAATATCTCCACCTTGTCCCCGCCGTCCTGCACGCCCACTATCTTCATGGGCTCCTGGCTCTCTATGGCCTCCTGGATCTTGCCCAGGTCCACGTTATAGCCCTTGTCCGCCAGCTTGGCCTTTATTTTCCCCTCTATGAAGGGCGCCATGAACTTAGCCCAGCCCAGCGGCACATTAATATTCACTTTGGGCTCGGAGGAGCCTTCCTCATAGACGCGTATGCGCAGCAGGCGGCCGCGCTTCTCCGAAGCCCCCCCTTTCCCCAGGGCCTCCAGCAGTTCCATTGCCTCAGCGGAGGAGATCTTTTTTTCCTCCAGCAGTTTGAGTATCCGCATTTTCTCTTCGTTCATATATATCTCCTATTCAAGCCCCTTCAACAGCGCCACGGCCTCGGCGGCGGCTATCTCCCCCCGCTCCAGGCGCTCCACTATCTCCAGGCGGCGGCGCTTGGCCTCGGCCTGCAGGCTGCCCAACCCCAGGCGGTTCAGCAGGGCGTCCAGCCGCGCCTTTACCGTCGGGTAAGAAATATTCAACTGCCGCTCCACTTCCTTTATGTTGCCGCGCGCGGCCAGAAAAACCCGGAGGAAATTCTCATCTTCCGGCGAGAGGGAGGCGAACTGCGGCAGCTCGAAACTTCCCTTGATGGTGGTCTTACAATCCGAGCAGCAAAGCTCGGTCACGACCAGCCTACCGCTGCAAGAAGGACATTTATTAGGAATATTCATATTATTAATATCTACCTTAACATTATCAATACTTAAGTTGACTAAATAAATTATAACATCTGCTTTATTGTTTGTCAAGGGCAAAAACAAAGCCCGCCAAAAGCGGGCTTTAAGCTGCGCGGACAGGGGGGGTCTCTTTAGCTGAAGGCGGCGGCCAGGCGGGAGGCCTCATCCAGCACGCGGCGCACATAGGCGGTACCGGCATAACCTTCCAGCTCAAAAACCAATTTAAGTTCATTGCCGTCCACTGTCAGGCTGGAAAAGCCGGCCTGCTCGCCGAACACGTTCTCTCCGGCTTTGGCGGCCGCCAGCGGGCCCACAGCCACGTCGGGCAGGTTGGCGCGGATCTCATAATTGTCCCAATAATCCACGTGCGGCGCCTTAGGCAGCCCGGAGAAGCTGAAATTAAGAAAACCTTCGGGCTGTATCTCCAGGCGCAGCCCGCGGGGGTTAGCGCAGGCGCACAGCACCTCCAGTCTGAAATGGGCGGGATAGGAGGCGTGGCGGGTGCTATGCGCGGCCGTCTGCTCGACGTTAAACATAAGTTCCACACCGTTCATGGCGCCCTTGGAATCATACACGCCGTCGTCGCCGCCGGCGTCCTGGAAACCCAGTTCCCGGCCTATGGCCACGCCCTCGGGGCCCTGCTGGTATTTCATGCCGTAATAGGTCAGGCCGGCGCCCGCCAACAGGGCCGCGGCCGCCCCGACAGCGTAAAAGACCTTATGTTCCCGGGAAAAAAAGCCGGCAAAGATCAGTACTCCGCCCATGATCCCGGCAAAAAGCAGCAGGAAACCCAGGAAGGCCACCAGGCCGCGCAGAACGTTGCGCAGGCCTATGGCCCCGCCGTAAGCGGCCTTGGCGGCGAGAAAGAAGACCAGGCCCCCGGGGATCAGGCCGAAGGAAATGACGGTGCGGGGGGAAATTCCGTTGGGCCCGAACAGGAAAGAGAGTAGGCCGCCCAGCGACATCAAAAAAGCGGTGATATAGGCCCACGCCGGGACTTCGTCCTTCACCTGCACCCCCGAGGGCCGGGGGACGGAGCGCGGGAGACCGGAATGCGCGGAACGGGGCGTGGAGGCCTGCGGCGGCTCCCCGGCGGACCGCCCCGTTTTCTCGTCGGGGAGCACGGCGGACGCCACGAACAGGACCATGCCCGCGGCCATGGCCGCCGCGGCCACCCAGTACAACCATAGGCCGTCGAACTTGCCGGCCACCATGAAAAGGGCGATGGAACCGTAAAGAAGGGGCTGGGCTATCTTTTTAATGATCTGCATCCCAGAATTATACAATTTGGCCGCCGGGGGGGAAATAAAAAGGCCCGGCGCGGGCCGGGCCTTTTGTCGCCGGGCTGTGTTCTAGAAATCAGTGCCGCCGCCGGAGCCGTCGGGATCGGCGCCGCCGCCGTCCGAACCGCCACCGCCGCAGCCGCCGTCGTCATTGGTGTCGTCGGGGCCGCCGTTGCCGCCGCCGCCGTTGCCGGAACCGTCGTCGGTGTCGTCGGGGCCGCCGTTACCGGGCTTGGGCTTGGAAGATTTGGCGTAAGCGGTGTCGCAGAGCAGATCCACGCCGGTGACCGCGCCGTAGGTGAGCGCGAGGAACAGCAGAAAAACAGCGGTAAAAAGTTTTTTCATAGGCCTCCCGTGAATTTACAAAGGTAATTTTAGCAAAATCCCCCGCGAGGGCGGGGGACTTTGGTCCCGGCGCGCGGGGATTTTTCGCCCTATTGCGCCGGGGGCCCTTGGACACTTGCCGTGTCCAGTGGGGGGGTTATTTCTTGTCTATGGAGACGAAGGGCACGCCGCCGCCGACATAGCCGGGCAGCACGCCGTTCCACTTCTCTATGGCCTTCAGCTGGGCGTCCACCTTGCGCAGCTCGATGAGCTGGGGGGTAACCTGCTCGCGCTGCATGCGCAGGGCCTCGGCCTCGCCGCGGGACTTGGCTATGGCCTGCTCGGCGTCGCGCTTGGCCTTTTCCACCAGCTTCTCGGACATCTTGGCCTGCTGCTCGGCCACCTGCTTGTCTTCCACGGCCTTCAGGAACTGCTCGGTGAAGTCCAGGTCGGTCACGGAAATGTCGGTAACCACTATCTCCTTGAGGGTCAGGCGTTCCTTCACTTCCTTATTTATCTCCATCACCAGGTCGTTGCGCTCGGAAATGACGCGTTCCGCGGAATAGCGGGCGGCGATGGCCTTGAAGACCTCCTGCACGGCCGGGTCCACTATGTTCTCGACGTAATGCGGGCCCAGGTTGCGGAAGATGCTCACCGCGGTCTCTTTCTGGATGCGGTGGTTCACCACCAGGTGGGCGTTCATGGTCTGCAGGTCCTTGGAGAAGGCCTGCGTCTTGATGTCGGCGCGCTGGATCTGGATGGAGAACTTGGTGATGCTCTCGAAAAACGGCAGTTTGAAATGCATGCCTTCGCTATAAGAGTCCACTATGGACCCCAGCCGGGTCTTTATGGCCACCTCGCCGGGGGGGACTATGAAGAACGTAGAGAACGCCAGCACCACAAAAGCCACCACCACCACGGGTACCAGCAGCTTGCCGGTGAAATCCTTTTCCATATTGCCTCCGTTCTGCTTTTTGAATTCGTCCAGAATACCTTTCAGGTCTTCAAAGAAGGAATTATCCATAGCAGAATTATAACTTTAAAAGACCTCCGAAAAAACCTGCCGCCCGCGGGCATTAATTAATTAGAATATAACACTAATGAAAAATTTCCTTAAAACCCACCCCAGCGTCCCGTTGCTTTTTTTTCTTTCCGGCATAAGCGGCCTGGTCTATGAGACCGTCTGGTTCCGCATGCTCATCCGCGTCTTCGGTTCCACGCTGGAAGCCACCAGCGTGGTACTGGCGGTCTTCATGGGCGGCCTGGCCCTGGGCGCCGTGCTGGCCGGACGCCGCTGCGACAAGCTCAAGAACCCGCTCCTGGTCTACGCCGTGCTGGAGCTGCTGGTGGCCGCCTCCGCCGTACTGGCCACCATGCTCATGGCCGGACTCCCGGAATTCATGGCCCCGCTGCTGCCAGAAGGCGCCGCCGCCACGGCCGCGCTGCAGATAGCGGCCTGCGCCGCGGTGCTGCTGCCTCCCACCGTGCTGATGGGCGCCACGCTGCCGCTGCTGGCCAGCTATCTCTCCTCGGGCACCGCCGACTCGGGGGGGAAGATCTCCCGCCTCTACGCCCTCAACACCCTGGGTGCGGTGCTGGGCGTGCTGGCCTCCGGCTACCTGCTCATTGGCCACCTGGGCGAGCGCGGCACCGTAGCCCTGGCGGCCCTGCTGAACCTGCTCATAGCCCTGCGCGTGGGCTTTTTCTCCCCGGCCCCGCGCCAGCTGCCGGCCGCCGCCGGAATTCCGGCCGCCGGCACCGGCGCCGGCTACCGGCGCATGCTCTTCGTAATGGGCGCCTCCGGCTTCACGGCGCTGGCCCTGGAAGTGCTCTGGGCCCGCTCGCTGGTGCTCACCATAGGCAACTCCGTTTACGCTTTTTCGGCCATGCTCGGCGTGTACCTGCTGGGCATAGCCCTGGGCAGCCTTTACGCGGAACGCCGCGCCGCCGGCAACGAGGACCCGCTCCCCGTCCTGGCCCGCACGCAGGCCGCCATAGCCATCCTGGCCGTGGCCGGGCTGCTGGTGTTCTACCTGATAGGCCGCAATACCCTGCACCCCAAATATATTTACTCGCCGCTGACCGAAGCCGCCGACATTTTCTCCCTGTTCGGCTGGGCCGCCCTGATAATCTTCCCGGTCACGCTGCTCATGGGTTTCTTCTTCCCGCTGGCGGCGCAGGCCGGCGTACGCCTGGCCGGCCGCGTGGGCGCCGTAGGATCGCTCTACGCGGCCAACACGCTGGGCACCATCCTGGGCTCCCTGGCGGCCGGCTTCATACTAGTGCCGCAGCTGGGCACCAAGTTCAGCTTCCTGCTCACGGCCCTGCTGGCGGCCCTCACCGGCGCCTTCCTGGCCTCCCTGGCCGGAGAAGAGCAGAAGCGCCGCTTCGCCCCCTGGCTGGCCGCCTCGGCCGGCCTGGCCATAGCGGCCTTCGCCCTGCCGGACCCTGTTTTCAACATCATCAACCGCCGCCTGTCCGCCAACCTGCCCGGCATCCTGGCCTATTACAATGAGGACAAGGCCGGCGCCGTCTCCGTGGTGTTCTCCAAAGACCTCAGCGTGAAATCCCTGTTCATCAACGGCGTGGCGGTCTCAGGCAACGGCGAGGCCGGCAAACTGATGTCGCATTTCCCGCTGCTGTTCCAGGAGAACCCCAAGGAAATGTTCATTGTGGGGCTGGGCGCCGGCAATACCATGCGCTCGGGCGTGCTGCACGGCGTGAAGGTGACGGTGGCGGAGCTGGTGGCCTCGGTGCGCGAGGCCGGCCCATTGTTCGTGGGCGACTGGAAGGAGCTGGCCGCGGCCGGCCGGTTCTCGGTGCGCCTCAACGACGGGCGCAACGAGCTGCTGCGCTCGCGCAAGCTCTACGACGCCATCATAGTGGACGTGACCCCGCCCATCTACAGCTCGGGCTCGGTGAACGTTTACAGCCGGGACTTCTTCCGGTTGGCGCGGCGCAAAATGACCAAAACCGGCGTCTTCAGCATCTGGATACCCAAGCCCTGTTTCGAGAGCGACTATTTCATGATGCTGCGCAGCCTGAGGGAGACCTTCCCGCACGTGAACGTCTGGAATTTCCCCGGCCTGCCGGGTTTCCTGGCGCTGGCCTCCAACGAAGAGCTGACCATGGACCACAAGACCCTGGAGGCCAGAATAAAGCGCGGCAACCTGCGCAGGGAGGTCCCCTTCGTCTCGCCGGCTTTCGTCACAAAGCTGCGCTTCATGGACAACAGGCAGGTAGAGGAAGCCGCGGCGGCCTACCCGGCCGTGACGGACGACAGGCCCTATACGGAATTCCCGCTGGCCAGGTTCATGGCTTTCTCGCCGGTCTGGGACTAGGGACTCCCTAGTCCCAGCCCATCGAGTTCATTTCATCGTCGGAAGAAGGGAGAGGCTCAACGGCCTCTCCTTTTTTTTGCGGAAGGGGAACGGAGGGGGCGGTGGCGGTTTTCTGCGGAGCAGCCGGCCCGGCGGCGGCTGACGCGGCCGCCAGGGCGGAGGCCGGCACCGCCCAGTTGCGCCCGAAGCGCAGGGCGGCCAACTGGCCTTTCTTTACCCGTTTAAAAACGGCGATCCGGCTGACCCCTAGCAAAGCGGCAACCTCAGGTATGGAATAGTATTCCCTGACCATTAGCAGTATGTTAACTTATGTTAATCATTTTTGCAAATAATAAGCCAGCCATTGAATAAGCCGCCACAAAACCAGAATTACCGAGCTGTAATAGTTAACATATGTTAACCGCAGGCTAACAGGCAAAGCAGGCTGGCAGCCAGGGTATAAACAGGGCCCGCCAAACCGCCCCCTGAACCGCTCCGACAAAAAATTTATATACTATATTAAGGAATATGAAGATATTAATACTGGGCGGCACCAGCTTCTTCGGGCGCGAAACGGCCATACGCCTGCAAAAAGCCGGCAACGAGGTAACCGTATTCTCCCGGAGGGCGCCGGTGGACGGCCTGCCGCTGGACATCCGCCAGACCCGGGGCGACCGCACGGTGGAAATAGACCTGTCCCGCATGGCGGTAGAGCCCTGGGACGTGGTAATAGACAATATCTGCTATTCGGCCGAGGACGCCCGCAAGGCCATAAACGTTTTCAACAACCGCGTCGGCCTTTATATATACACCTCTTCAGCCTCCATCTATTCCGTGCTGGACGGCTCCTCCTCGCCTTTCCGCGAGACCCAGGCGGAACTACTGCCCCTGAAAGGGCAGCTCAAGGAAAAATACGCCTACGGCCTGGGCAAATACGCCGCCGAGAAGGAATTCCTCTCCGCTTTCCTGCAGAAAAAATTCCCGGTCACCATAATACGGCCGCCGGTGGTGGTGGGCCCCAACGACCCCACCCTGCGCGCCTACTCCTACTGGCTGCGCCTGGCCGACGGCGGCCCGCTGTTCCTGCCGGGCTTCGCTTTCCAGAACCGCTTCGCCTTCTCCAAGGACATGGCGCGGGCCTTCGAGGCGCTGCTCTACGCGCGCGAGCCGTTCGGGCGGGCCTACAACATAGGCGACTCCGCCGCCATGACGCTGGACGATTTCGTAAAGGTCTCGGCGAGGATCATGCACAAGGAAGCCGAACTGCTCTACCCCGACTACGGCTGGCTGAAGGAGAACGGCTTTAACTTCGAAGCCGCCCCGTTCACCATGAGCGGCGACTTCGTGCTGGACATCGCCAGGGCGGAAAAAGAACTGGACTGGCAGTCCACGCCGGCGGCCAAGTGGCTTGAGGAGACCATAAACTGGTATCTTTTCAGCTATACCGGGCCGGCGCCCGCCAACTACGCCGGCAGAAAAAAAGAACTGGAACTGGCGCAGAAGTGGAAAATGAAACTATGACAAAGAACAACGCCGCGCGCGCGCGCAAAATAAAGCTCTTCCTCATGGACGTGGACGGGGTGCTCACCGACGGGAAAATGTACTACCTGCCCGGCAAGGGCAAGGAGCTGGTGGAAGTGAAGGCCTTTCACTCGCTCGACGGCATAGGCCTGCGCCTGCTCAACCAGTTCGGCGTCATCACCGGCGTCATCACCGGCCGGGAGTCCCCCGGCACGGAAGAACGCGCCAAGGGCCTGGGCATGAGCTACGCCTACCAGGGCTTCCTGTCCAAACTGGAACCCCTGGAACAGATCCTGGCCGATACCGGCCTCAAGCCCGAGAACGTGGCCTACATGGGCGACGACTGGACCGACATCCCGGTGCTTAAGCGCGCCGGGCTGGCCTGCGCGCCGGCCAACGCCCTGCCTGAAGTGAAGAGGGCCGCGCACCTGGTGACCGCCAAGGACGGCGGCATGGGCGCGGCGCGGGAAGTCTGCGATTTCATACTGAAAAGCCAGGGGCACTGGAAGACCGTAATGAATTACGTCGAGACGGCGCACTGGCCCGCCATCAAGAAGGACCCCATGAAAGTGGTGCGGGCTTCGGCGAAGGGGAGAAAGGAATGAAGACCTTATTTTCGGTTCTGCTGCTGGGCGGGCTGCTCTGCCCCGCCGCCGCGCTGGCGGCCTACGAAGACGAAGGACTTTCAGAAGCCGCCGTCTCCACCGACACCGCCAGGAACGGCGACGAGGAAGAGGGGCAGGCCGTGATCCAGGAGAACGACGAGGACCTGGCCGCTTTCGTTACCGACTACATCCGCAAGGACATCCAGCTCAAGGGCGCCTTCTTCCTGGAAGAAAAAACCTCGCGCAAGCTGCTTAAGCTCACCCTGGCCTCGGTGGAGCAGAAGGCCGGCGCCGCCGAGGGCGGCGTAAAGCTGGTGACCGCCGCGTTCAAGGACGCCGCCGGCAAAAAATACACGGCGGTGTTCCACCTGCAGAACGGCCCCTGGGGCGGCCTGGACATTTTCAAGATCGAGCTTAAAGCCGCGCCGGGCAAACCCAGATAAGCCACAAAAAACAGCCCGCCAAAGAATCTCCCCATAGACCTTCCCTGAACACGCGGGGCCGGGTGACCCGTTGCCCGGGACGCTGGTGTCGCAACATTACATAAGGACCGCCACGGGCGACTACGAGGACCTGGGCGGCACCACCTACGTTATGGGGTGAGCCTCGCTGACGTTGGGCGACATTGACCATGAATGCAATGGCGTGGCCAGCGGGGTTGCGGCGCGCTACGCCTTGGTGGATGTCTCGCCCGAAGAGTGCGGTTCCGATACGCCGCCTGCCGCGTGCAATACCGCCGAGTATTCCGGGCCGTTCACCCTGCCCAGTGGCACACATAACTTTACCACAGCGCTGCGGATAATGTGGGGAACAGGATGGAATTTAGAAGCACCCGCATTATTGTAGTCCACCCCGGCGATACCAGACAAGAAGCGGCCAAGCACGCACTTGAATTCTACCGACGAACCACGGATATTTTAAGGGATATCCAGGTAAAGTGATAAAAAGGCGCATATAAAAATGTAATTATAAATAGGCCTGAAAAATAGGCCTTGCGGGTCGGGATCCTGTCTGGTATATATAGATAGCGGGGTTTGCAACCTGGGATACATTTCTTGTGAGTAACCGGCTGGCGCACTTGTTCTGAAACAGAGTGCGCAAGAGTGCCGGCGCAAGTGCGTGATTTCTATGTGGCGATAACCGGAGAGCGTTATGAAAAAACTTCTTCTGATAATTCTTGTGGCGACCATAAAGGTCTCAATGGGATATGCCGCTGATAGAGCGTCCGGCGAACAGGCGAAGCAAGCTGGTGCCGGGAACGGAAGTTCCGCAGTGAAGAAATTCAATTCAGCGGTCGTTGCCGAGAAGGCGGAGAGCAGGGAGGAGCTTGTGGGCTTAGTGGGCAAGCTTCACGAGGATATAGAAGCCGTGGAGGTGAACAGAGATCTTCTTAAGGCTGTCCGGGACAAGTCCATTGACTGGAAAACTCGATTCCTTCTTTTGGAACGCGTGGAAGCTGGTGATAAAAAGAAAATAACCAGAGAGCAGGAATTGGGCCTATATTCGGATGCTCTACTGGATACCGGCGAGCACAAAGAAGTGCGCAAGCGTGCCGCGCAGGCGCTTATGGAGCCGTCCCGGACCGAGCCCAAAGCGCGCAAAGCGCTGGAAAAGGCAGCAAAGGATAAATCCCTGCCCGGCGACGTGCTTTGGAGCGTGATGGTGAGCGTGGGTTCCTCCGGCATAGACGATGTGGATGCGCTGGCCGGGCTTATGAACCGTGAACCCAAGACCAACAATGACATAGGCATAAATCTAAATGCCGTGCGCGCGTTGGGGCAGTCAAAGGACCCTCGGGCGATAGGCATGCTGTTTAAGATACTGGACGAGAGCCAGCCGGACTCTTTCTTTAATATGACGGCGCTGGAACAACTTTCCTTCATTATCCGTCGCGGCCCGGAGCAAATGGAGAAACTGCGGCCCATGCTGACACCGCGGCTGATGAAGTTGCTTGATGACCGTTCTTATATCGGTGCGTCAAGACAGAAAGCCGCCAGAATGCTACTGCGGATGAATGAAAGGAAAGCCATTCCCCTGATACTGAAATGGGTAAAGCCGAAAGAGGAGGGGGGGGGGGACGAAACAGATATAACTTGGGCGTTCGATATTCTGGCGGAATTCAATGCCAAAGAGGTGATCCCAGATTTGCAGGAAGCCATAACTAAAATCCCCAACGATTCTAGATGGGAGGATAATAAGAAAGTTGCCGAACGATTGGGGAAAAAATATCCGGAGGGGCTTAGTGTATATAAGGGCTTACAGGAGTGCCTCAAAAAACTTAAAGGGGAGCCATACGATAAAAAGCATGTCGGGTTGCCCTGGGAATACGATTAGGTAACGCTATGCGCCAGTATATGTCAACAGAATCAAAACGGCCCCTGGCCGGCGTTTGCGCTTTCCTCGCTTTGTTCCTGTGTCAGGGCGTCTCCGCACAGTTGATATGCAACCAATCCGATGAGGTCTGGCCGGACGTGGCGGTAGGGTGGGGGTTCGGCCCGGATAATTACATCAGTGGGGACAGCGGCGTCGCTTATAGTGTGGAGAGAACCTGCCCTTATTTATGCTGCAAGAACACCTCAATCGAAAACCGCAAGTTGTTCGTGGATAATATCGAGGTTACCGCGCCGCGCGTTTACAGCGAAGGCGCGCATACGGCGTGGGCGGAGTTCTCCCTGAGGGACTACCCTACCGCAGAGGAAAAGCCGTACACGTTCCCCCCATCCGGTTTTACTGTGGATGCTACCGCGCCGGCTATTTCCATAACAAAGCCGGAGAACACCTCTTCAATAAACACGGACGACCTGTCTATTCTGGGAAACGTTTCCGATGCCGGCGCAAAGCTTGGGGTAGTAGAGGTTAGTCTGTCCGTATCTGGAGAATCCTGTAAATTTAAGCGCGACTTGTTCGACGGGGAGACGAGCGGTACGGAGATCGTCGCAGTGTTTTGCAGCCACGAACATTATACGCCGGAAAGGGACCCGCAGTGCTCGGCGCAGGGGGACATCGGCGCTTCCGCCGCCAAGTCTGTTTCGATAGATTTAAACAATTACGTCGAGTTTCCCGCCGGGAAAGATTGTCGGTTTACGGTCAGCGTGGGGTGCCGCGGACCGTGTTTCCAATGCGGCCGTGGGGCAAGCCGTTTCTTTTGTGGTTGACCAAGCCCCGCCAGCAATTCAGATCTCGACAGTGCCGTTCGTTTCCGCGGCTGCCCCCAGCACCACGCTGGCCGGCACGGCCGTGGATTCTTCCGAGATCTTGTCGGCAAAACTGAAGCTTGAGCGGGCCGACTGGAACGGAACAAAGACATATTGGAACGGTACCGCATGGGAGGCTGCCGCGGAAACCGTAGTTCTGGATATCCCGCCCGGAAAAAAGTCTGTTTCCTGGGAATATTCCGGGCTGGAGGCAAAAGACATAATTTCCGGCAGCCGTTATGTAGTGACCATATACGCCACGGACAAGTTCGGGCACAGCGGCAGCGCGGTCCGGGAGTTTTATTATAACGCCTGCACTTCTTCTGTCCCATATGCGGCCACATATAACGGGGAGGATATTTTTGAGGTAGGAACGGCGCTTTTCAGGAAAATGACTACAGACCCGGTCTATATGGGGCATATGGGGTTGTATATTGTCAGCGATTCGCAGTATGTCGCGAATAACGGCGTATCAACTACGACCTTCGTCTCTCGCTTGGCGGCCAACAATGGACGCTTGTTGCCTTTGCTTAAAACCAACGCGGCGCATTTTATAGTGAATGCGGTCCCCGAAGGTGTGGAATATACGTCCGCAGTGGGTTTCATGGATGCCCCTTATTGGGGGGCAAGAGAGTGGGCAGGACTTACCCACTTGCGACGCGATAAAATCGCCTGGTTCGCTTCATTGCAACTAGGGAAACCCTATGCGGATAGGGGTGCAAAACAGATGTTCTTTCCTATAGGCCCGGACTGGGCCGGTGAGACGGAGCCGCAGCATTTCAGATGTGACGGACTGGTGGTGTATGCCTATAAGCAGACTGGGCTTTTCGACGCTGTTGCCGGCTATACCGATCCCAAAAGTAATTTTCCTGTGGACCTTGCGCATCGTTGGGAAGCTGTTCATTCCTCGGTTCCGGTGATATCCAATTTGCGGGTGGCCCAGGCCGGAGACAAATTCAATATCAGCGTACTGGCTGAGGACTCCGAGTCCGGCATAGATAAAGTGGATTATTTTCTCAGAACCCATCCAACGGTGGGGCGCACAGAATTCCTTGGCACGGTAGACACCGACAACCTTGGCGCGGTAGATTACACCTTACAGAACACCTGCAATCCGGGACCCAATCTGTACGCCAGAGCAGTGGACCGTGCAGGCAACTGGCAGTTATCTGACCCGAATCTTAGCCCTTCCCGCTCTGCCGGACCCAAGGCTTATAATCTGCCGGGCAACGATTCCCCTCCGGACCCGTTTGAGCGCGTGAACTTCAACCCGCCTGTGTCCCAGGCCCATTGGGGATTCCACGATGACACCACCCCCAAGGAGAAGTTGTTTGCGCTCTTCGCCGTGGACACCCCTTTTGAGTCCTGGACCAACGACAACATCAATGTCGTTCAAGGCGGGGATTCCGGCGGCAGCTTCTGGGTTGACTCCGGAACGCATACTCTGTATCTGGCGGTACTGGATGAGTACGGGAATGCGACGTTTCAGCGGGAGCCTTTCGTGGTCCCGAATTTTTATGCAATGTTCAACGGCGGGCCGGCCCGTCCGGCCGGCGAGGACATCGCCCTTTCATTCGGGAATGAGACCACCCCAGGAGAGCAGTTCGCCGCTATGCTGCCCATGACCTGGGCGCCGCCGGCGGGCTACCAAACTTCGCCCGTCTCCCGGGCCTACGATATACAGACCACCGCGCAATACGCGGGCGCCGTCGGCGTACAGGTAAAACTCGCGGCGGCTGGGCTGAGTACGGAAGAAAAGCGCCGGCTCCACCTGCTCCATCTGAATAACGGGGCCTGGGAGGATGTGACTGCCGGAGTGGACACGGCAAACGACATAATCTTCGGATACCCGAACGCCCTCTCTCCGTTCGTTATATATTCCTCTCCTGAGTCGGTGCCGGAGCGGAGCTTCCCGGACAGGTGGGCGCCGCATACGAGGAAGGCCGTGAGCGGAGGATATTTCCTCGGGCCCAACGGAGAGGAGTATGTCTCTACCACTTCAATTCTGGGTCTTGCCGGAATCGATGACCATGCGGCCGGGGTTGAGACGTATTATAAGCTGGAAATCTCACCCGAGCTGGAAACGGCCGGACTAACAAAAGAGAACAAAGCATCCTTTTCTGTGTTCTCAACAGGTATCACGGCCGCGGAGGGGAGGCATAGGGTGGGGTATGCCTCGGTTGATGCCGCCGAAAACTATGAGTCGCTGAGTACGGCGGCTTTCCTCTCGGACGGGACCCCGCCCGTGGCGGAGCTCTTTGCGGGCACCGTGCCGGTCGCCGACGGCGGCACGGCTTACCTTGTGGAGGGGGACTCGCTGACGCTGGTTGCCGTTGACCATGAATCCAACGGCGTGGCCAGCGGGGTTGCGGCGCGCTACGCCTTGGTGGACGTTTCGCCCGAAGAGTGCGACTCCGACACGCCGCCCGCCGCCTGTGATACGGCGGAATACTCCGGGCCGTTCACTCTGCCCGTCGGCACGCATACTGTTTATTATGCAACTATGGACAATGTTGGCAATCAGGGGGAAGTTAAGACAGCCGGGATAAATGTATGGCCGGCGCGCCAAATTTCCGCTACGGCGAAAACATCCAGCAGTATCACCTGGGGGTGGGTTGGTGTGGCCGGAGCCGAAGCCTACCAGGTTTTCTCGGCCAGCGGAGGGGCTATTTCCGGAGAGCTGCCGCCAGGAACCACATGGTTTGCGCAGAACGGTCTGACGCCAGATACCCCATACGGGGCGTATCTTTTCCTTTCATTACCAGGGCAAACGTTTTCAACGGCCGTATCCACAGGCGTCACCTTGGCCGGGCTTCCCGCCGCCAGCGAAGTTTTTACGATGGGGCAGAACGCCAGCATTGTCATAGGTCAGCCGAATTATGTTTCCACTGCCGGGGGGCTCGCCCCCAACCGTCTTGCAACCCCGGCGGCTCTGCATTTCGACGTCGATGGCAACTTGTGGATTGCCGACAGGGCTAATAATCGTGTGCTGCGATTTGCTCCGCCATTTTCCAGCGGTATGAGCGCTTCTCTGGTTATAGGGCAGTCGAATTTGTATTCCAACGAGGATATTTCTCCAACGGCCTCAAGATTTATGTATCCATCAGGATTGGCAACCGATGGCGAGGGCAACCTGTGGGTTTCCGATAATATGGGACGTATATTGCGTTTCCCCAAGCCGTTTTTAACCGGAATGAGCGCGAACCTTGTTATAGGCGCCGGGAACTTTACCACTATGGGGGGAGGCTGCGCGCAGAACAGGCTGGCATATAATAGTTGGGGCAAAATGTCGTTTGATGCCGCCGGCGCTCTCTGGATTTCAGATTGGTCCAATAATAGGGTTTTAAGGTTTTCGCCGCCTCTTGTTACCGGAATGGGCGCTGACATGGTTCTGGGGCAGGTAGGATTTTCAAGTTGTGGATATGGGGCGCCAAGTCCGTCGACATTGTATGGCCCTGCCGGGGTAAAGATTTCCGCCGGTGGCGAAGTGTGGGTTTCTGATTACTGGAACGACAGGGTGTTGAAATATTCTCCGCCATTCTATTCCGGGATGCCGGCGCAAACCGTGCTTGGGCAAGACGGCTTTCTGACAAATAACACCATTTTGGGCCGCACGCAACCCTCGGCAGCGAGCCTTTCAGGGCCTATGGGGCTTGAATTTGACGCTGCGGAGAATTTGTATGTCGCGGACAGCAAAAACAACCGCGTTTTAAAGTTCAGGTCGCCATTTTCCAATGGCATGCCGGCCTCGTTGGTTCTGGGGCAGAATGATTTTGTGTCGTCGTTCAACATGAACTTGCAGGCAACGTTCAATTTCCCTTCTGATGCCGACGCATCTGGTTTTGTTGTCACGGACTCTGCCGGCCGGCTTTGGGTCTCGGACCAGAACAACAACAGGATCCTGATGTTCGAACCCGTGCATACTGGGATATTTACGGAGGTCGGCAGCAGTTCCTTTACTGTGAACTGGCTTCGCGGGGCAAACCCGGACGGCACGCTATACTGGGTGGAAATCTCAAAAAACAAGGATTTCTCTTCCGGCGTTATCCCCAGCGGATATGTGACGGGAGGCAGCTTCACGTTTTTTGGTGTGGAGGATTCCTCCAGGTATTATGCCAGGGTTAAGGCCCGCAACAGAGATGGGGAGGAGACCTCTTTTGCCGGGTTAAACTCGGTGTTTACTTTGCCCGCGCCGGTGGCAGACATGCGGGGTATCGCGCTATCTCCCTCGTCGATACAATGGGTCTGGGGAGGCGCCAAACCGGGCTTGAAGTTCCAGATATACGATCAGACAGGCACCGCTGTTTCCGGGGTCCTGGGGGAGGGGACTACTACCTATGTTCAAACCGGCCTGACACCTAACACCTCTTATTCCTGCTTTGTCCGGACCATGTCGTCTTTGGGAAACCTGGATTCCGCGATAAGTGTTGCGGTTACTAAGGCACAGACCCCCGCTGTCCCGGAACCGTTCCTTAACGGACAAGAGGCCGAGGTTGTGCTTGGTCAGCCGGATTTTTACTCGGCCGCTAGAGGCCTCGCGGCCAACAAGATGTCCAGCCCTGATGGCGCCGCAATTTCTCCTGATGGCCGGCTGTTTGTGGCCGACCTCGGGAATTGTCGTGTTCTTGGCTTTTCACCGCCGTTCAGCACTTCAAAAGCCGCTGAAATAGTCATTGGTCAGCAGGATTTTGATAGCAATTCCTGCCAAGTTTCAGCCGACACTTTTGATCATCCACAGAAGCTGAAATTCGACGCAGCCGGAAATTTGTGGGTAATGGACCAAGCCAACAGGTTGCTTAGGTTCCCGGCGCCATATGCCGGGGTAAGCGCCGACCTGGTAATAGGTCAGGACAATTTTACCTCCAATCTTGCCGGCACGGCTTCCAACAGGCTAAACGGCCCGGTTGACTTCGCGTTCGACGCGGTTGGGGCGTTGTGGGTTGCAGATGGATACAATTATCGCGCCGTAAGATTCTCTCCGCCGTTCCACACAGGTAAAGCCGCGGACATAGTATTGGGCCAGAGTGATTTCGTCACAAAAAAATATCAGTCTGCCACGTCAGCCGATACATTTGCACCTAAAGGCATAAGTTCGGACAACCTGGGAAATATTCTAATATCCGAATCCGCTCCGGGCAGGGTGCTGGTCTTTAATCCGCCGTTCTACACAAAGATGCCAGCCGCCGCTGTTCTGGGGCAGCCGGATATGGCAACTCCTCCGACGCGAACCAACACTTGTGCCACGACGGCGGCAGAGTTCTGTTCTCCACAGAAGATAGCTGTGGCCAATAGTGGCGCGCTCTATGTCTCTGACACAGGTAACAGGCGGGTGCTGAAATTCGCGCCGCCGCTGAATTCGGGCTCGGCGGCTTCGCTGGTTCTGGGACAGCCGGATTTTAACGCCGCTAACGCGGCCGTTTCCCCCGCCGGGGTGTATTCGCCGTCTTCCATGGAGGAGCTGGTGGTTGGCGGCAAGCGGATGTTGTTCGTTGCGGATATCGGTTACAATCGTGTGCTTGGTTTTAAAGAACGTCGCAGTGCTTTTTCCTGGGTCGGCCTATCCTCTATGAGCGTTGTCTGGACGGGGAACCTGAATCCTTCTGGAACGGAGTATCGGGTCGAGGTCTCTACTTCTGAGCTCTTTGCTCCCCTGACAGCGGATAGCGGGTGGATGACAGGAACAACCGAGGTTTTCTCTGGCCTGGCCGAGGCTGCGACGTATTACGCAAGGGTGAAGGCGCGTAATGCCACCGGGCTTGAGACGGAAAACCTCTCTCTTGGATATGCGGTAACAGGCAAGAACGAGGTGATAATAGTCGCCAGTACGGATATGGTCAATGGGGTTCCCGAGTTGAGTCTCGCTGCGCGGAAGGAAATGTTCATTGCCCACATTCCTGCGGAGTCTTCGGGGGCGGTGGTGGTTATGGGTTCCGCTGCAGTGGCGGGCCTGTTGCCGATAAGCAACTTGTATCTGATCGGTCCGGACGGTTCCTATGACCCTCCTGCCGTGCTTACATTCTCGTTCTCTACGGCCACTTTTGAGGGGTCAGGCCTTACCATTGACGATTTGGCTGTTTATGAATATTTCGCGGGCAGGGGCTGGGTCGAACTGGAGAATCAGAGTCTGGATCGCGATAACTTTAGAATTACGGTTCCGGTAACGCAAATAGCGTCCCTTTTCGCAATTTTCGGGGTGGTTAAGGACCGCGCTGCCCCTGTAACGACGCTGGAGATATTGGGGCCGGACTATTTTGGAGAAGGGCGGCGGTTTGTTGCCGCAAAAAGTTCAGTGGCGTTCTCCGCGCAAGATCCCGTGGTTTTCGGGACTTTCACAGGAGTAGGTTATACTGAATTCCGGATCGGTTCCGGCACGGAAACGGTGTTTGAAAAGTACTCTGCTCCATTCCGATTGGAAGAAGGCGAGAGAATGATCGGATTCCGTAGCGCTGACAATGCTGGCAATGTTGAGGCGGAAAAGGTGTCAATGTTGTATGTAGACGGAACCGCGCCGGTTTCTACTGCGGCGCTCAACTCGACGCAAGGGTTTAATGGGTGGCATGTCTCCACTGTGGTTGTGAATATCTCCGCTGCTGATAGTTTGAGTGGGGTCGGGACGGTATACTACGCGCTTAATGGGGATGGATTTGAAACATCCCCTGGCACTTTCTCCATACTTTCCCAGGGGATTGCCACGGTTAGATATTATGCGGAGGATAACACAGGAAACAAAGAGCGCGAAGGGCTGTTTTATGTGAAGATAGATACGGTCGCTCCCATTGTGCATTATTCTCTGTCTCCGTCGCAAAATACAGCTGGCTGGAATAGTTCCCCTGTCATGGTGGTATTTAACGGCACAGATGCGGTTTCCGGGATTGACTACTGTTCATCTACCATTACAGTGTCCGCGGAAGGCGCGGGTATTGCGGTAAGCGGCTATTGCCAGGATTTTGCCGGCTGGGCCTCCACGGCCGCATTTACGGTAAATATTGATACTACACCGCCCGGTATCGCCTATACGACTGAGCCTGCCCCCAATGCGGCCGGCTGGAACAATTCCGACGTGAATATTGAGTTCGCCTGCTCGGACGGACTGTCCGGAGTCAAATCCTGCCCGGCCGATATTGTCATGACGAGTGAGGGGATGGAGATATCTACTAGTGTTGCCGCCGTGGATTACGCAGATAATTCAGTAGCAACACTGGTGTCCGGGCTGAAAATCGATAAGGCGAGTCCCGTCAGCACGGCAACGCTCTCCGGGGTCCAGGGGGGTGGCTGGTATTCCTCCAATGTCGAAATCGCGATTGCGGCTGAAGATCCCTTGTCCGGTGTTAAACGCGTTTTCTATTCATTGGACACTGCAGCGGAAAGGGAGTACATGGTGCCGGTGGCGGTTTCCTCCGAGGGGGGGCATAGCCTGAAATATTACGCCGAAGACGCTGCCGGCAATAAAGAGACCGCGAGGGAACTGGCCTTTGCCATAGACAAAACGGCGCCGGAGATCAGCCATCTGCTTGAGCCGCTTGCTAATGAGGCAGGTTGGAACAGGGGAAGCGTCCGGGTGGTCTTCGCCGGCACGGATACTTTGTCCGGCATAGCCGGGTGTTCTTCCGCTGTAATTGATGCGGAAGGGAGGGAACAGCGTATATCCGGGTCATGCCGAGATATGGCAGGGAACATCTCTTATTCCACGGCCACGGTAAACATAGACATGGAGCCGCCGGCCGTTTCCTATGTGGCAGAGCCCGCGCCCAACGCGGCGGGGTGGAACAATTCCGATGTCGCCATTAAGTTTGCCTGCGTTGACGCGCTTTCGGGGATCAAGTCCTGCCCGGCAGATATGCTGCTGTCTGGGGAGGGAATGGGTATTTCCACTTCGGTTTTTGCTTTGGACTATGCCGACAATTTAAGACCTGCTTTCGTGACCGGGATAAAAATAGACAAAACAGTACCCGCCGTTGTCATTGCATCCCCAACCGCCGGCGACAGCTATGTGGCGGGCAAGGGGACTATAAATATCTGGTTCTCAGTGGTTGACAACCTTGACCAGGCGCCCTCGGTAAGCGCCTTGCTGGTGCAGGTGCTGGACAAGGGCACGCCCCGCGGTGAGCGCCCGTCCTCCGTAAATGCGGCTTCTGGGCAGGCGCTTAATCCGATGGCGCTGGACGACGGCCTGTGGCGGCTTGAGGTTGTAGCCGTGGACGCCGCGGATAACTCCACGCGAACTGTCACCGGGATCTTCGAGGTGGTACACGACACCATTGCCCCACAGACCACGCTGAACATCGGCGAGCCGAAGTTTGACGGTGAGGCTATCTTTATAAATTCCGCTACGCCGTTGATGTTGTCGGCCACTGACGATATGCTGGTTGCCGGCGACCGGCAGGGAGTGGGGGTGGACTTCTCCTATGCCTCCATAGATGGCAATGTCGCGGCCGTGGTTGCGGGACCGTTCAATATTCTTGGCGAGGGTCTCCATACGCTCGCCTATTACAGCGTAGACAAAGCCGGTAATGTCGAACCTGTCAAAGCCGCGGCCTTCTCCGTGGACAATAGCGCGCCGGAGACGGAGCACACCATTACCGGTCCGGTATTCCAGGGCGTACAGTTGTATACTTCGACTTCAGCCATGATCGCCCTTTCGGCCGTGGAACCGCCCTCTTCGGGTGCGGCTAGCGGGCTGGCGGCCATTTTTGTGGCTGACTCCACGGATGCCTATGTAGCTTATTCCGGCGTCTTTACGGCCGCTGAAGGCGCGCACATCTATGGTTATTACGCCAAAGACAGGCTGGGAAACGCCTCGCAGGTAAAGACCCTGGCCCTGGTTGCCGACGGCACGCCGCCCGCCACGGAGCTGGGTTTCTCGTTGGCCCCTTCTACTGAAACAGCTAACCGGCTAACAATATCGTCGGATACTTATGTGTGGCTGGCCGGCACGGACGCCCATAGTGGGATTGCTGCCATAACCTATTCCATAGATGGTTCCACGCCGGCAGTGTTTGCCAGCAGCTTCACTCTGACACCTGGCCCGCACAACGTGGTCTGGTGGTCGGTGGACAATGTCGGCAATGCTGAGTCCGCCCGCATGGCGGCTATACAGGTCCGTGGGCAGACAGGCCTGGCTGAGGTAACGCTTAGCTTCTCTCCGCAGATTGTCAACCTCAAGAGCGAAGGACGCTATGTGGAGGCCCGGCTTACGGTGTCGAGCGCGGCGGGTGCCGGTTTTGACGAGGAAACCATCCGCATCACCCGCATAAATGACGTCGCTTTGGCGGAGCCTTTGTACGCCCTAATGGAGCGCGGCCAGGGCAAAAAAGACAGGCTCCGCGAGCGCAAGCACAGCGTCGCTGTTAAGTTCGACAGGCAGGCGCTGCTGGCGGTGCTGCCCGTTAACGCGGTGAGCGTGGTGACGGTGGAGGGTTCCTTTGACGACGATACGGCCTTTATCGCCGAGGATAACCTGCGCGTTATGAACCCGGAGCGGATGGGCAAGGGTAAAGGCGGGAAGTTGGCGCATAAGTCCCGCGCTTGTGTTGAGATCGGCGGCAAGGCGCTGAAGAACGATGAGGAGATAAGTCTGGCAAGCGTCTTCGAGCGCGACAGCGAACGCCGCGAGCGCAACGCCAAGGCGGCGGCAAAGGCGCTGACGCGGCGCGGCGAGCCTTTCGAGTTCGGTCCCGAGGGCACGGTATTCGCCGAGCCCGTGGAGATATCGCTGCCTTACGAAAGCTTCGACGCCCAAAAGGAAAAACTTCAGGTCGCCTACTGGAACCCGTCTTCCAAAGACTGGGAGCCCTTAGCCTCCACCATAGACCCTGCCGAGAAAGTAGTAAAGGCCAAAGTGGGACACTTCTCGCTGTACCAGGTGCTGGTTAGCACCATAGCGGAGGCAAAACTAGTCCGCCCCGCCGGTGAGCAGCCCTTGGTAAGCGTACAGGACGCCGGCCCTTCAACGGCCTTCACCCTGGGCGAGGTGTATGTTTACCCCAACCCTGCCAAGGGCGGTGACGCGCCCATATTCCACATAGAGTGCGGCCTGGCCGATTCTGTAGATATTAAGGTGTACACGGTAAGCGGCCGTGAGGCGCATGAAGCCACGCTTACTGCCATGCCGGCCACAATAGACCAGCGTTACGCCTATGAATATGTCTGGCGGGGCCATATCCCCAGCGGTGTCTACCTTTACTTCATAGAGGCGCGCAAGGGCGGGCAGAAAATTAAAAAGACCGGCAAGTTCGCCGTGGTCCGGTAGGAAGGGGGAAATATGGAAAACAAAACTACCCCTCAACATGATGCCGCAAACCGCGTGGTCTACCTGCTGTCGCGGCCGTGGGTGTTCTCCTTGTTGCTGCTGTTCCTGCTTATCCCTTCGCCCAAAATAAGCGAGGCCCTTGAAAGCGGCGCCGAGTTCCTGCGCATTGATACTGACGCCCGGGCAGGGGCTATGTCTTCTGCGGGGGCGGCTTCGGCCATGGGTATAAGCGCCATAAGTTATAACCCGGCGGGGCTGGCGTCCATGGCTAAGGGCGAGGCGGCCTTGAGCCATAGTTCTTGGTACCTGGGTTCCATGCACGACTTTGTGGGTGCAGGATTCGGGATGCCGCAGGGGTGGAAGCTGGGCCTGAGCTTTACCAGACTATCCGCCGGGGACATGGAAGGCCGCACGGCCACAAGGGCCAAGACCGGCGGCTATAGCGCCTATGATCAGGCGGCCGGTTTGGCCGTGGCTAAGCAATTCGGGGCCTACAGCGCGGGCGGGGCCGTGAAGTACATAGAAAGTTCCATAGCGGGCGTGAAAGGAACTGGCTATGCCGTAGACCTGGGCTTAAAGCGCGGGTTAAGGGCCGTGCCGGTTACCATAGGCGTGGCGGTGCAGAACATAGGCCCGGGCATAAAGTACATTTCCCAGCGTGACCAACTGCCGTTGAGCGTAAGTGCCGGCATAGTGTTTATGCCTATAGCCGGGGTAATGCTGAATTTCGACGCCAGGCGCTACGTGTACGACAAGTACACCACCTACAGCCTTGGCAGCGAGTATGCAATGTTTGGGGGCGCAGGCAGCGCCTACGGGCTAAGCCTGCGCGGCGGCGTGAACGGCATGCCCAACCAGAGTGCCGCGGGCGCGTTCAGCGCGGGCGCGGGCGTGAAGTTTATGAACACCGACCTGGACTACGCCATGAGCCAGGAGGGTAAACTGGGCGGTACGCAGAGAATAACCTTAAAAAAGAAGTTCTAAAGGAGGCATCATGGGACAATTCTGGGCTGCTTTCGGCGCGGGCGTCATGTCTTTCTTTTCGCCCTGCATCCTTCCGCTGCTGCCGGCCTACCTTTCCATGCTGTCCGGCTTCTCGGCGGCTGAAATAGTGAAAGGCGACGCCAAGGTGGTGACGCGCAAGGTGGTGCTCAACGCGGCCATCTTCATAGCCGGCTTCACGCTGGCCTTCTCCATAATGGGCGCGGCCGCCTCCAGCATAGGCGACCTGCTGGCCACGCACAAGGACCTGCTCATGAAGGTGTTCGGGGTAGTTATGGTGCTGCTCGGCGTGCACATGACCGGAGTGTTCAACCTGAATTTCCTGAATTACGAAAAGCGCTTCTCCATGCGCAATATCGCCCAGGGGCCGGCCGGGTCCTTCCTCATGGGCTTCGCCTTCGCGCTTGGCTGGTCGCCGTGCATAGGCCCCATCCTCGCAGTGATCCTGGGCATGGCTGCCGTGTCGGGCACGGCCGCCAAGGGCGTGGCCCTGCTGCTGGCCTACTCGGCCGGCATGGCCATACCGCTGCTGCTGGCGGCTTTCATGACGGCCCGCTTCTTCGCCTTCATGGCGAGGTTCCGCGGCGCCATGCGCTACGTGGAGATTGTGGCCGGCGTGGTGCTGGCCGCCGCCGGCGTCCTGCTGTTCATGGACAAATTAATGATCGTGGGCTGAAGGCGGGCAAGGGTATGGGTCCGGAGGGACAGCGGGGTGGAGTTCGCGAAGCGAACGACACAATTTGCCCTGAGCTTACGTAAGAGCGAAGGCCGAGCCAAGAGCGGCGTCCGCTATGCGGACGACCGCGTGCCCGGAGGGCCCATGCCCTTGCCCGCCTTTTCGCTTATTAGAATTTTCTGGAACCGGGTTTTACTACGGGGAGGCCGGTGCGGCACAGCATGCAGGTTTCCGGCGGCATGGCGGTGAGGCCGAGCTTAAGCAGGCTCACCGACGGGAAAGGCAGGGTCTTGGCGCCCATGCGGTTTATCACGGACATGGCGCCCAGTACTTCTCCGCCGGCCGCCTTCACCACCTCGGCGGTCTCCAGCGTGGATTTGCCGGTGGTAAAAACATCTTCCACAATTATCAGTTTGGCGCCCTGAGGCAGCAAGAAGCCGCGGCGCAGGGTCATCACGTTGTTCTCGCGCTCCGTAAAAACAAAGTCCACGCCGAAGGCGCGGGCCACCTCGTGGCCGATTATCAGCCCGCCCATGGCGGGGGAAAGTATCAGCTCCGGCTTGGGGCCCTGCCAGGCTTTGGCCAGCGCGTCGCCCATGCGGCCCGCCCAGGCCGGGTTCTTCAGGGCCAGGGCGCACTGCACGTAATTGGGGCTGTGCAGGCCGGAAGATAGCAGAAAATGGCCTTCCAGGAAAGCGCCGCTCGAAGCCAGGTAGTCCTTAAGCTCTTGTTCCGTCATTTCAGGTCCTTCAGCACCGCCGCCGCGGCGGCCGCCGGGTCTTCGGCCTCTATGATAGGCCTGCCTACCACTATAAAATCGGAACCGGACTGCCTGGCTTCGGCCGGGGTAACGGCGCGCTTCTGGTCGTCGCCGGCCGCCGCCGGGCGTATGCCGGGGGTGACCAGGCAGAGTTTCCCGTCGTGCAGTTTTTTGAGAATGTGGACTTCCAGGGGGGAGCAGACTACGCCGTCCACGCCGCATTCCCTGCCCAGGGCCGCCAGCTGCTTGACCGTCTTGGTGATGCCGCAGCGGAAACCCGCCCGGAACAGATCGTGTTCGTCTATGCTGGTCAGCACGGTTATGCCCCAAAGCTTGGGCCGCTTCTCGAGCTCGGCGCAGGCCTTGAGCATCTCGGCGCCGCCGGAAAGGTGCAGCGAAACGGAATAGACGCCCATGGCGGCCGCGTTGCGCACGGCGCCCTTCACGGTATTGGGGATGTCGTGGAACTTGAGGTCCAGGAAGACCTTGCCGCCGCGCTTGTGCACCAGCTCCACGGCGGCGGGCCCGGTTTCCGTGAACAGCACGGAGCCGATCTTGAAATATTTTACCTGCCCCTCGAGCTTTTCCATCAAAGTCTCGGCGGCTTTCAGGGTGCGGGTGTCCAGCGCCACTATCAGTTCTGTTTTATGCATACGGGCTACACTAATTATATATAAGTCAGCGGCGGGCGGGGTGCCAGCCAAAGCGGTAGAGATAGTCGAGTATCTCCTTTACCAGGAACGGCCCCTCGTAAACCAGGCCGGAATAGACCTGCACCAGGTCGGCGCCCAGGCGCAGCTTCTCCAGGGCGGATTCCCCGTCGAAAATGCCGCCCGAGCCCATTATGGGCACGCGCCCCTTGGCCAGAGCCGCGGTCCTGGCCAGCACCTCGTTGGAAAGCTGGCGCAGGGGGCGGCCGCTGAGGCCGCCCTCGTAGGTGCGCCAGCGCTCGGGCACGGAAGCGCGGCTCACCGTGGTATTGGTGGCTATCAGCCCGAAGCCCATCTCCGCGGAAAGTTCCACTGCGGCTTCCAGTTCCGACTGCTCCAGGTCCGGGGCGATCTTGACGAAGAACGGCTTTACCCGTTTCTGGCCCGAGGCGAAATCCAGCATGGGCTCCACCAGGCGGCGCAGGCGTTCCCCGGCGTGCAGCGAGCGCAGCTGCAGCGTGTTGGGCGAGCTCACGTTCACGGCGAAATAGTCGCCGAACGGGTACATGATCTTGAGGGTCTCGAGGTAATTTTTGGGGGCGTCCTCTATGGAGCAGTCGGCGTTCTTGCCCACGCTGATGCCCACCGGGACCGGCACCGGCATGAGGCGCTCCAGCGAGCGCGCGGCCTGCCACGCCCCTACGTTATTGAAGCCCATGCGGTTGATGATGGCCTTGCTCTCGCGGATCCTGAACAGGCGCGGCTTGGGATTGCCCGGCTGGGGCCGCAGCGTGACCGTGCCCAGCTCCAGGAACCCGAAACCCAGGCCGGCCAGGAAGCGGGCGGCCTCGCAGTTCTTGTCGAACCCGGCGGCGAGGCCTACCGGGTTGCGGAACTTTATGCCGGCCACCGTCACCGGGATGCTGCGGGGATTGGCCATGAGGCCCACCAGGGCGTTCACCAGCGGCACGCTTTGCGCGCCGCGGGCGGCTTTCATAACTGCGTCATGGACAAGTTCGGGGTTCAGGTTGAAGAGCAGGCGGCGGACGAGTTTCCGGTATAAGAATCCCATAGTTGTAGCACAATTCTAGCAAATGCCCGGGGTCAGGCCCCGCGGAAAACGACGCGGCCGCGAACCACGGTCAGCGCCGGCCAGCCGCGCAGGAGGCGGCCCGTGAACGGGGAGTTGCGGGACCTGGAAACGAAGACCTCGGGCACGCGCCTGGCGCGGCGCGGGTCCAGCACGGCCACGTCGGCGTCCGAGCCGGGCCGCAGCGACCCTTTGTTCTTCAGCGAGAGCAGGCGGGCGGGATTGGCGCAGAGCAGCTGGGCCAGGCGCCGGCGGGTGATCACTTTTTTTAGCACCAGTTCGGTGACGCAGAGCGGCGCCAGCGTCTCCAGGCCTATAATGCCGAAGGGGGCGGTCTTGAACCCGCCGGCCTTGCGCGCGGCCGTGTGCGGCGCGTGGTCCGAAGCTATTAAGTCCACGGTGCCGTCGGCCAGGGCGCTCAGTACGGCCAGCCTGTCCGCCGCGGAACGCAGCGGCGGCTTCATCTTGAAGGCGGCGTCGTCTTGCCGGATATCGCGCTCGGAGAGGGTGAAATAGTGCGGGCAGGTCTCGCCGGTGACGGGCCAGCCGGCCGCCTTGGCGGCCTTCAGCGCGGCCACGGAAGCCGCCAGGCTCAGATGCTGCAGGTGGAGGGGACCGCAGCCGGCCGCGGCGAAAATATCGCGCAGCACGGCCAGCCACTCCGACCTGTCGGAGATGGGGCGCAGGCCGAGCCGGGCGGCGGCCCGCGGGTGGCAGACCCCGGGCCCGGTCAGCGAAAAGTCCTCGGGGTGGTCCAGGAGCGGCAGGCCGGCCCGGCGGGCCAGGCGTATGAGTTCCGGCAGCAGGCGGTGCGGCAGGGCGGAGCCGTCGTCGGTAAGCGCCCTGGCGCCGGCCTTTTTCAGGGCCGCGGCGGAGCTGGGCGCGCGCCCCTGACGGCCGGCCGTGGCCGCGGCGGAAAAATAGACGTTAACAGGCGCCGCGGCGGCGCGGGCGCGGTAGCGCCGCAGCAGGGCCGGCGAAGCCAGGGCCGGGGAAGTGTTGGGCATCAGCAGCACGGACGTGATGCCGCCGGCGGCGGCCGCCGCGGCGGCGGAGGCGATGGTTTCGGCCTCCTCGCAGCCCGGCTCGCGGGCGTGCACGTGGGCGTCTATGAAACCGGGAAAGACCCAGAGGCCGGAGACGTCGAAAACTTCCGCGCCCCGCGGGGCGGCCACGCGTCCGCCGCAACGCGCGATCCTGCCGCGGCGCAGCAGCAGGTCGCCGCGGCGCTCGCCCAGGACCGGGTCAACGAGCAGGCCGTTCTTTATCAGCAGGTCTGGCATTTTTAAGGGCGGGCACGGGCGGCGGCGCGGACTCCATGGTCACCAGGCGCAGGCCGTAAGAGCCAGGACTCTCCTGGTAGGTCAGCAGCTGCAGCCCGGCCATCATGAGCAGCACGGCCCACGCCACGTGCAGGGCGCGGCGGCCGGAAAAAGAGTGGGCGGCCTTGAGGGCCACCGCCAGCAGCAGGGTGGCGCCCACGGCGGCGTGCCAGACCAGCACTTCGCGCATGGCCTCCTCGTTCACGCGGTAAGGCAGCAGGAAATAGAGCAGCCCGATAAGGACCAGGAAGCCGAAGAACATGGTCTGCCAGCCGCCGTTGGTTTTGCCCAGGGCCAGCTGCGTCAGGCGGCTGAGCCCCGCGGCCCCGAACAGGCAGGCGAAAGCGAAGAAGATCATGAAGCCGCGCCGCACTTCGAGCGCGAGGCGCAGCCCGTCCAGGCTCCAGCCGGCCGGCAGCGCCATGATCAGCGCCGGCATGGCCACTGCGGCCAGCAGCAGCGCGGCCGGGCCGGCCAGGGCGGCTTTGCGGCCGGGATTGTCCAGCGAGTAAGCCTCGGCGGCGCCCAGCAGCACCAGGGCCGAACCCTGTACGAGGTGTATAAGCGTGGAAGCCTTAGCGAAGCTGCCGTAGTCCAGCGTCATTTGCGTTTGCCTTTCCGGGGGAGCCCGGCGAGATAGAAGTAGAGCCCGGCCAGGCCGCCGGCCACCAGGAACAGCCAGGCGGGGCTGGAAACCTTGCTGGCGGCGGGAGCGGAGGTGTCGGCGGCGGTGACGGAGGAGACCTGCACGGCCGGTGCCTGCGCCGGGGCGGCCTTAGCCGCGGCGGGAGCCGTTTTCACCGGCGCGGCGGCCTCGCTCACGGCGGCGCCGAGCGACGCCGCGAGGAACGGGGAGGAGCTTCTTGCGCCGCCCGAGCAGGCGTCGGAATTCTTGGGGCAGTCCGCGGCGAAAGCCGGCGAGAAGAACAGGGCGAGCAGCAGGGCGGCGGATGTTTTCATATCTTGTTGTAGGAACTGAAATCTCCGGCGGCGCGGCGCGGCCGGGCGGCGGGCGCCTCGTCGGGATAGCCCACCGACAGCAGCACCTCTATTTTCTTTCCCGAGCCCAGGCCCAGGGCCTTCGCCCCGGCCTTGGCGTCGAACCAGCCTATCCAGCAGGTGCCGAGCCCCTGCTCGGCGGCGGCCAGCACGAAATGCTCCGCGGCTATGCCAATGTCCACCAGCCGGAAATTGGTGTCCTGCATCTGGTTGCCCAGCCAGGCGGAAAGCTTGCCGGTTTCGGCGGTCACCAGCACCAGCGCCGGCGCCTTGGCCGCGAACCTGGTCACGGCGTAAACGCCCGTGAACGCCGCGGCGCAGAACTTCTCCTTCAACGCCGGCTCATCGAGAACTATGAACCTGTAGGGCTGGGCGTTGCAGGCCGACGGGGCCAGCCGCGCCGCCTCCAGGCAAAGGTCCAGCTTCTCGCGCTCCACGGGCGCAGGCTTGTATTTCCTTATACTGCGCCGGCCGGCGGCCAGCGAGAGGAACGGTGATGCGGGCATAGCCATATTTTATAATATAGACGGAGATCTTGGACGGCCACGGAGAGAACCATGGATAACTGGAAAGACGGCGTGAATTTCGCCATAACGGTCTGCGACGCGGAAGGCAGGATACTGGAGATGAACGCCAAATCCTCCGCCACGTTCGCTAAAAGCGGCGGCGGGAGCCTAATCGGCAAGAGCCTGCTGGACTGCCACCCCGAGCCCTCCAAAACCAAGGTCAAAAAAATGCTCGCCGAGCCCTTCACCAACGCCTACACCATAGAAAAGAACGGCGTTAAGAAACTCATCTACCAGACCCCGTGGCTCAAAGACGGCAAACCCGCCGGCCTAGTGGAACTCTCCCTCGAGATCCCGCTGGAAATGCCCCACTTCGCCCGCAAACCCAAATAACAGACGGCAGGCCTGCAAGTGCGCGGGTCCTGTCGAGGGTATGCCTTCCTCGGGCACACGGTCGCGCACACCGTGCGCGCCGTTTATCCCTCAGCCTTCGCGCTTACGCAAGCTCAGGCTTCCGGGAAATCCCTCGGAAGGCACACCCTCGCCACCCGCTCCCATTATTCGGCCTGCCTGGAGGGACGGCCGGGGTGTTGTTCCGAGCGCCATTTGGGGAGGGGGGGCCCCGCCCGGACCGCCTAGAGGGTTGAGCTGCGCTGAAAGCGGCGGGCGATGTCGGCCGCGGAGAGGTGGAACAGGGTGGGGCGGCCGTGCGGGCAGTGGTGGCCGTCCTTCGCTTTCTTCAGGTCTTCCATCAGCCGCAGGGCCTCCTGCGGCTTCACGAAATCGTGGGCTTTAATGGACTTCTTGCAGGCCATGGTGGCGATGACGTTGCGCTTCATGTCCTCGGCCGCCGCCTGCGGCTCGCCGAGCACCTCGGACAGATAGCCTAAAAATTCGGAGAACGCCGCCTGCGTGAAATAGAACAGGGCCGGCGCCGCGCGCAGCAGCGCCGTGGTAGGCCCGCGCTGGTCCAGCTCGAAGCCGGCGGTCCGCATCCAGTCGCGCCATTTCAGCACCGTCTCCATCTGCGAACGGGACAGCTCTGTTTCCAGCGGCACCAGGTTCGGCTGCACCTTTATGGCGCCGCGCGAAAATTCCTCGAGATATTTCTCGAACAGCACCCGCTCCTGCGCCGCGTGCTGGTCCACCACCAGCAGGCCCGACTCGCATTCGAACAGCAGGTAGCTCTTGGCCAGCTGGCCTATATAGTTCAGATCCTTGCCGCGCCAGTCGGCGGGCACGGCCGCCGCCTGCGGCTGCTGGATGGCGTCGAAAAGGCTGCCGGTCTCGGCCGCCGGAGCCGGCGGGGCGCCGGCCTCGCGGTAGGCGGGCACGTCGGGGGCTGAGAATTTATTGTCCCCGGCCGGAGCGGAGAACTGCACCGCCGCGGTCTGCTTGGAGAGCAGTTCCTCGTAAACCGTGTTGGAGATGGTCTTGAAGATCTCGTTCTCGGAGGAAAACTTTACGTCGCGCTTCTGCGGGTGGATGTTGGCGTCGAAAGAGGCCGGGTCCAGCTCCAGGAACAGGGCGCAGGCCGGGTGCTTGCCCACCAGCATGTGGCCGTAGCCGCGGTAGAGAGCCTGGCGCAGCAGGGCCGAGCCCACCGGCCGGCGGTTCACGAAGAAATGCTGGTTCACCCGCGTGGCCCCGAGCGCATCGGGCCGGGAGACGAAGCCGTAAACGGCCATGCCGGCCGCTTTGCCTTCTATGCGGGCCATGCCGGCATAAACGTTCTTGCCGAAAATGACCGCGGCGCGGTGCTTGAGGTTCTCCCACATGCCGCCGGGCAGCACGGGCAGCGACAGGATCTCCGCCCCGTCTATCACCAGCCGGAAAGCCGCGCCCAGGTTGGCCAGGGCCGCCTCTTCCACGGTCTTTATAAGGTGGGCGCGCTCGGAGGCGTCGCTCTTCATGAACTTGGCGCGCGCAGGGGTATTGAAGAACAGGTCGGCCGCTTCTATGGTGGTGCCTTTTACCGGCGGGGCGGGCAACTCGGCCGTGATATGGCCGCCTTCGCCTTCTATGCCGTAGCCGGACTCCGCGCCGGCCTTGAAAGAGACCAGCTTGAGGCGCGATACGGCGAAAACGGAATACAGGGCCTCGCCGCGGAAACCGAAGGTGGCGAGCGAATACAGGTCGTCGAAATTGTTCAGCTTGCTGGTGGCGTGGCGGCCGAGCGCGAGCTTCAAGTCTTCGCGGTCCATGCCGCGCCCGTCGTCATGCACCCTTATGAGCCCGCGGCCCGCCTTCTTTATCTCCACCTCTATGCGCGAGGCGCCGGCGTCCAGCGAGTTCTCCAGCAGCTCTTTCAGCACCGAGGCGGGGCGCTCTATGACCTCGCCGGCGGCGATCTTGGAGACTACGTCTTCGGGCAGGACTTTTATTTCCGGCATAGGGCTATTTTACAATTGTTGGGTCTAGAGAAGAAGCACCTTCAGAGTCACCATGGTGAGGTTCACCATGGAATGCAGCAGAATGTTCACCGGCAGTCGGCGCTCGCGCTCATAAACCCAGGCCAGGTAAATGCCGCAAGGAAGTATTATGGGCGCGGCCGCGCCGTGGAACAGGGCGAACAGCAGCCCCGACCAGAAGGCGGCCGGCCAGAAACCTTTCTTCAATCTGATGGTGGTAAAAACTATGCGGCGGAAAAATATTTCCTCGGCCACGGGCGCCACCACGCAGGCCGAAAAAAGCACCAGCAGGAACCGCAGGCGGGACACGGCGGCCACGCCCTGCAAGGCCGCGTTCTCCACGGTATTCTTTTCGGTGACCGGCCGCATCACGGCCGCCAGGCCGTCGCCGAGCAGACCGTAGGCGCCCATGAGCGCGGCGAACACAACGCCCAGAAGAAGGGCGTAACCAAGAAAATATTTAACCGCCAGCAGCAGGTCCCGCCCGGGCCGCCTGCCCCAGTCCGCCAGGGAGTCCCGCCAATTGACCCCCAGGCCTTCCAGCACAGCATAAGACACATAGGCCATTACCAGCACCGCCGGCAGCGTGGCCTCGAAATCGCTCAGGTGCAACCGCCCTATGGCCGACACCACCCCGGCCAGCACCGCCACTATCACCTGCAGCAGCAGAATGAAACCGGTCAGCTGCCAGATATGGGTGTAGTTATCGTAGGTTTTGACGCCGGCGAAGGGATTTGGCTTGTCCATAAAAAAGGACCCGGCGCGCGGCCGGGTCCGTAGAGGCGCGCCCGGCCTAGCGGGGCGGCAGGTAAGGACCGCTCTGGCCGGCCTTGGCTATGTAATCCAGCGCGTAAGTGTAGCTGCCTATGGAGCCGCTCACGGCCCCGCCCACCACGGAGAGCCCCGCGCCGTTGAACTCGGCCTTCTTGGCCTCCAGGGCCTTCTTGGCTTCGCTGTCGAAAGTGAAGGTCTCGGGGGCCTGGTAGGTCTCTATGACCGCCGACGGCACCACGCCGCCCTGCTGGTAGATATTGCCGACCAGGTAATCCACGCTGAAGGAATAGTCGTTGCCTTCCTTGCGGGCGACGGCCGAGAGCGGCGGCACGCCGGCGGCGTTAAAGACGGCGAGGCTGGCCTGCGAGGCCGCCAGGGCGTTCTTCTCGAAGGGGAAGACGTCGCGGGAATCGTAGCGGGCCACGGCATACTGCGGGCGCGGGCCGAAGCTGTTGGTCTTGGTGACGTATTCGACCTGCACCGCGTAGTCGCCGTCCTCACGCTGCACGGCCTTGCCGCGGATGGCCGGCACGCCGGACTGCTTGAGCAGCGCCAGCCAGGAAGACACGGCTTTCTGCGCCTCGCTCTCGAAAGTATATTTACCGCCGGTGTATTTCTCGAACTTCACGGCGTATTCCTGAGTGGGCCGCAGCAGGCTCTTCTGCAGGAAATCCACGGCGAAGGCGTTGTCGCCGCCCTCTTCGTACAGGTAGGCGCCCAGCACGGGCACTTTCGCGTTGCGGAAATTGGCCGAGCAGGCCTTCATCGCGGCTTCGGCGTCCTGCGCGCGCCAGTAAGCCGCGCCGTTCTTATAGGTGTCCACAATGACCGCCGGCGGCAGGGCCGCGCCGTTCTTCACGGTGGGAACGTAATCTATGGCGAAGCTGTAATCGTTACCGGTCGGCACCACGCGGCCGCCCAGGGTGGTAACTCCGGCGGCCTTAAGGGCGTTTATGCGCGAGTCCATGGCCGGCTTGACCTCGCTCTCGAAGGTGAATTCCTCGTCCGTGGTGTAAACGGCTATGGTCACGCCGGGAGGAGTGACAGGAGCCGGGTTGGGCGGTTTAGGGAAATGCGCCTGCGGCACGTCGTCGGCGCCTGTGGTCTCCAGCGTGAAAGGCTGGGCGAAAGCGGTAACGGAAAAAACGAAAACGAATAAGGATATTAAAGCGGCGGAACTTTTAAGCATAGGCCTCCCTCTGTACCTCTTAATTATAATAATTGACGGCCCCTGGCACATGGGCCATAGGGCCGTCATTTTACTGGGCCGAAAGGGCTCAGTTGCCGGCGCGCCGCTTCCACTCGGTGACGGCCTGCAGGGCCGCCAGCGGCGTCATGTTGTCGGTGTCGCACATCTTGATCTCGTCGAGCACGGGGTGCGAGGAGAAGATGGGCAAGAGCGGCGTCTGGTCCGCCTCTTTGGAATCCACCTGGATATTGCCCTTGGTCTCGAGCGTATGCAGGATCTCCCGGGCGCGCTGGATGGCGGAATCGGGCAGGCCGGCCAGCTGGGCCACGTGGATGCCGTAGGACTTGTCGGCCGGGCCGGAGTTGATCTTGTGCAGGAACACCACCTCGGTCTTGCCGAGGGCGTTGGTCCACTCTTTCACCGAGATATTGCAGTTCTTGATGCCGGAGAACTTCTCCGCCAGCTCGGTGAGCTCGAAGTAGTGCGTGGCGAACAGCACCTTGGGCCCGCCTTCAGGCTTATAGAGGTGCTCCACCACCGCCCAGGCGATGGAGATGCCGTCGAAAGTGGAAGTGCCGCGGCCCACCTCGTCGAGGAGGATGAGGCTGCGGGGGGTGGCCAGGCGCATGATGGCCGAGGTCTCGCGCATTTCCACCATGAAGGTGGACTCGCCGCGGGCCATGCGGTCCTGGGCGCCTATGCGCGTCATGATGCGGTCCACCAGGCCTATATCCGCCGCTTTGGCCGGCACGAAAGAGCCGAGCTGGGCCATGATCACTATCACGGCGGCCTGGCGCAGGTACACGCTCTTGCCGCTCATGTTGGGGCCGGTCAGGATGATGATGCGGGCTTCGGCGCCGCCTATGTCCAGGTCGTTGGGCACGAAAGTGCCGGCGGGCAGGAAGCGCTCCACGGCCGGGTGGCGCCCCTCTTCGATCTTCAGCACGTCTTCGGAACTGACGCGGGGCCTGGCGAACTCGTAGCGCACGGCGCTCTCGGCCAGGGCGTAGAACACGTCCAGCTCGGCCGCGCCGGAGGCGAAGGTCTTCAGCTCGCCTATGGCCGCGCGCACCTTTTCGCGCAGCTCGCCGAAGAGATGGGCTTCCAGCTTGGTCATCTTCTCTTCGGCGCCCAGGATCTTGTTCTCCAGGGTCTTGAGCTCCTCGGTGATGTAGCGCTCGGCGTTCACCAGGGTCTGCTTGCGCACGAAATAATGGGGGACCTTCTGGGTCTGGGCCTTGGAGACCTCTATGTAATAGCCGAACACGCTGTTGTAGCCGACCTTCAGCGTCGGGATCTGGGTCTTTTCCTTCTCGCGCGCCTCTATCTCGGCCAGCAGCTTCTGGCTGTCGCGGCGCACCACGCGCAGCTCGTCGAGCGGGCCGTTATAGCCCTCGCAGATCACGCCGCCGTCGGACAGGCGGGCGGGCGGGTTCTCGGCCAGGGCCTTCTCGAGCTCGGAGCGCAGGGCGTTGAGCGCGTGGGAGACGCCGTCCAGGCGGGCGGCGATCTCGGGCGCGCATTCGAAGAAGCCGGCGGAGCTCAGCAGCAGCTTCAGGCGGGGCAGCTGGCCCAGCGCCTTGCGCACGGCCGCGAGGTCGCGGGGCGAGGCGCTGAGGTTGATCACGCGGCCGAGCAGGCGCTCGATGTCCGGCACCTGGGCCAGGATGTCGCCCAGCTGTTCGCGGCTCTCGCGGTTCTCGGCGAGGAAAGCGGTGAAGTTCTGGCGGGACAGGATCTCGCGGATGTCGGAGAGCGGCTCCAGGATCCAGCGGCGCAGCATGCGCGAGCCCATGGAGGTGCGGGTCTGGTCCAGCACGCCCCAGAGGGTCTTGGAATCGTCGCCGTCGGGGCCGGAGACCAGCTCCAGCGTCTTGATGGCGGACTCGTCGAGCTGCAGGCGGTTGGAAGGCTCGTAGTAGGAGGGGGAGAAAACTTCCTTCAGGCCGGGCTGGGTCTGGCGCACGTAGGAGACCGCCTTCAGCGCGGTCTTCATGGCCAGCTTGTGGTTCTGCCAGACCGGCTGGGCGGCCCAGGCGGGGACGGCGGCTTCCGCGCGCGTGTATTCGGTGAGCACGGCGGGGCCGAAAGAGAGGCCGCGCTTGTGCATTTCCTTCACGGTGCGGCCGTCGGCGATGATCTCGGCGGGGGAAGTGCGCGAGATCAGCGACATCAGCTGGTAGAGGTCCGGGTCGTTGAGGTTCTGGGTGGCGTGGAAATCCCCGGTGGAGGCGTCGAAAGAGGCCAGGCCCCAGCCGACGATGTCTATGTGGAGGGCCACCAGGTAATTGGAGGCGCGCGGGCGCAGCAGCTCGTCCTCCACCACGGTGCCGGGGGTGATCAGGCGCACCACTTCGCGCTTGAAGAGCTTGGTCTTTTTGGCCTCGCCGTCGGCGGGGCCGGTCTGCTCGCAGATGGCCACCTTGTGGCCGGCGGCCAGCAGGCGGGCGATATAATTGGAGGCGGAATGGTGCGGCACGCCGCACATGGGCACGCCCTGGCGCGCGGTGAGGGTGAGCCCCAGCGCGGCGCTGGCGGTCCTGGCGTCGTCGAAGAACAGCTCGTAAAAGTCGCCCAGGCGGAAGAAAAGCAGCGCGTGGGGATAGGCGTTCTTCAGGGCCTGGTACTGCTGCATCAGGGGCGTTTCGGGGGTTTCAACCTGTTGGATCATAAATTATTCAGATAAGGCGCGAACATAGCGCGGGCGCGGCGGCGGCCCGGCGGGTTACCGGGTATATTGTATCAAAAGCTCTCTGGCCTCTTTAAGGGTTTTGAGCTGCATGAAGGCGCCGCGGGCCGAGGCGGCGTTGGGCAGGCCCTTGAGCCAGTAGCCCACCAGCTTGCGGGCCCGGGCCAGGCCGTGCTCCTCGCCGTAGATGCCGGCGTTGAGCTCCAGAAAGCGCAGGAAAAGGCGGATGCGGAAGGCCTGGGAGGCCGCTTCCACGCCGGCCCCGCCGAGGCCGGCGGCGATCTCCGAGAAGACGGCCGGGTTGAACACCGCGGCGCGGCCCACGCCCACGCCGGCGCAGCCGGTGGCGAGAATGGCCCTGGCCTGCTCGGCGTTCTCCACGCCGCCGTTGCCAAAGACGGGTATCTTCACGGCGGCCGCGGTGGCGGCCATGGCCTCCAGGTCCACGGGACCGCTGTGCTGCTGGGCGGCCGGCCGGCCGTGCAGGGTGATGGCCGAGGCGCCGGCCTCCTCGCAGACGCGGGCGAGGCCGGGCCCCAGGTTCTCGCCGGCCTCCAGGCCCACGCGGAACTTCACGGTCACGGGAACCTTCACGCTTTTGACCATGGCTGAAATTATTCCGGCCAGCAGCAGCGGCGTCTTCATGAGCGCGGCGCCCGCGCCGGACCTCAGCACCTTGCGCACCGGGCAGCCGGCGTTCACGTCCACCGCGTCGGCGCCGGCGCGTTCGGCCGCCTGCGCGGCCAGCGCCATGCAGGCCGGGTCGGCGCTGAAGAGCTGTATGGCCGCCGGGTGTTCGCCCGGCAGCAGCTTCAGCATTTCGAAAGAGCGCTTGTTGCCGTATTTCAGGCTCTCGGCCGAGACCATCTCGGTGACCACCAGGCCGGCGCCGCCCTCGGCGCAGAGCACGCGGAAAGCCGCGTTGGTGATGCCGGCCATGGGGGCCAGCGCCAGGTTGTTCTTGAGGGCCAGCGGCCCTATGGCCACCGGGTGCAGGGAGAGGTCCGGTTTCACGGGTTCAGGGAATAACTGCCGTCGTGGCCGGAGGTGAAGTCGCGGGGAGCGCGCCGCAGCACCGGGTCGGTCTCTTTTTTAGGAGCGCCTATCTTGCGCAGCACTTCCAGCTGGAAAGAGAAGGCCCTGTCCTCGGTGTAGAGAATGGCGTCGAGCCCCTTGTAGTCCACCTTGGCCGGATTGGCCTCCGGCAGCCGGGTATCGGCCTGCCCGGGCGGGGGCGGGGCCTTGCGGCGCGGTTTGCGGGTATTCAGGTGGTACCAGGCGTGCCAGGCCTGGTGGGCTATGACGCCGGCGCACCAGGTGAGGGAACGGAAGGCGTGGTCGGAGGACAGCGCGGCCACCGTGCGGCCCGGCTCAGCGTAAAAACCGGTGCGGTTCTCGTTGCGGATCGTAGTGAGGTTCTTCCTGATGAACAGGAACGTGTTCCTGTCCGCCATCCAGACCAGCTTCAGCGCGTGCGTGACCTGGCTCTTGAATTCCACCGGCCCTTCTATCTCGAGCCCGGCGGAGGGATCGTAGGCCTCGGGCAGGGCCCCGGCCGGCGGCTTGGACGGCGGCAGCGTCACGGCGGGCTGAACGGGGCCGCCGGCGGGCTGCGCCGTCTCCCGGCGCTCGTGGGACACGCGGCCCTGGATGTAATACCACACGCCGGCCCCCATCAGCAGCAGGGGCAGGAACGCCAGCACTTTGTGGGTGCGGAAGAAGCTCTTGTGTTCCATGGGGTCAGGTCTTTACTTTTGACCTCTCAGAAAAAGGAAGCCGGGCGTCAGGTCAAAAGTAAAGACCTGACCCCGGCCGATGAAAGCACCGCTATTTAAGGGCTTTCAGGTAAGCTTTATAGAACGCCTGCAGTTCGCCGGCGGGGTCCTCGAACTCCAGCACGTGCTTCTTGCAGCCGCGGCGCGAGCAGATGTGCACCTGGCCGCCGGCCTTGAGTTCGAAAGCTATCATCTGGGAGCTGCAGGCGTCGCACTTGCGGGTGCTCTTCAGGTCGGCCTTGCAGTGGGGGCAGCGGAAGCCGGCCACTTTGCCCACGGGCATGTTGAGGTCGGTCTCCACCTTGTAGCTGCCGTAAAGGGAGCTCAGGTACAGCGGGGCGTGCTTGCCCGCGTAGGTCAGGTTGACCTCTATGGACGGGGCGCCGTCCAGCTTCTTGGCGGAATTCATCAGGGACTTGCCGCAGTGAGGGCATTTCACTTGAACGCTTACCATAATTTGCCTCCGGGTACGGTACTTGCCGGGCGGCGGCGCCCGGTCCGTTTATAATACTAAATTATACCGCGGCGGCAAGCGCTATTCGTAGCGCAGCGCCTCAATGGGCGAGAGCTGGGAGGCTTTCCTGGCCGGCCAGAAACCGAAAACGATGCCCACCCCGGCAGAGAACCCGAAAGCCAGGGCCACCGAGAAAGGGGAAATATATACGGCCCAGCCGGACAGCTTGGAGAGGAGCAGCGACGCTCCGGCCCCGGCCAGAATGCCTATGACGCCGCCCACTACCGAAACTATCACCGCTTCGATGAGGAACTGCAGCAGCACCGCGCGGCTGGTGGCGCCGATGGCCTTGCGCAGGCCGATCTCCTTGGTGCGTTCGCTCACGCTCACGAGCATGATGTTCATGATGCCTATACCGCCGACGATGAGCGAGATGCCGGCTATCATGCCGAGCAGCGTGCTGAAGGTCTTGATGGTGCCGGTCAGCATGGTCTGCAGCTCGGCCATATTCATAAGCATCACGTCGTCGTCCTTATGCGCCGGCACGTTGTGGCGTTTGCGCATCAACCGCTTGACCGAAGCCTGCACCTCGTCCATGTGCGTGTAGTCGGAAACCTCCAGCCAGACGGAATCCACGTAGTTCTTGCCGAGCACTATCTTCATCGCGGTCTGCAGCGGCACCACCACCACGTCGTCCTGGTCGCGCGGGCCGGAGGCGCCCTTGAGCGGCAGCACGCCTATCACGGTGAAATTCTTGCGGTTGATCTTAACGGTCCTGCCCACCGGGTTCTCGTCGCCAAAAAGTTCCTTCACCACGGTGTTGCCCAGCAGCGCCACCTTGGCCAGCCGCTGGCCCTCCGCGTCGGAAAAGAAGCGGCCATAATAGGGCTTGGCGTTGCGCATCGAAGCGTAGACAGCGCCGGCGCCCAGCACCGAGGTACGGGTGTTCTTGGCGCCGTACACCACCTGCGCGCTGCCGCTCACGTTGGAGTCCGTGCGGTTTATATACTCCAGTTCCCCTATGGCCTTGGCGTCTTCCATGGTAAGGCGGGTTACCGCGCCCGCGCCCATGCTGGCGCCTCCGGGGCCGCGGAACATGCCCGGCATTACGGCCAGCAGGTTGGTGCCGAGAGAGGACATGGACTTCTGGATGGCGCGCTGGGCGCCCGTACCCACTGCGAGCATGGCAATGAGCGCGCCCACGCCTATGATGATGCCGAGCATGGTCAGAAGCGAGCGCGTCTTGTTGCTGATAATGGAGGTCAGCGAGGAGGCCAGGTTCTCCGCCACCTCGCGCCAGCTCAGGAAGGCGGGCTTGGGAATGCGCAGGTGCCGCTCCTCTTTGGGAACGGAGGGGGCTTTTTTCGTCACGTCCTCTATAATGCGCCCGTCCTTCAGTTTTATCACGCGGTCGGCCCAGGCGGCGATGTCGGGCTCGTGCGTTACCATCACCACGGTAATGCCCTGCTCGTCGTTGAGCCGGCGGAAGATGCGCATGATCTCGGTAGACTGGTCGCTCGCGAGGTTGCCGGTGGGTTCGTCGGCGAAGATTATCTTTGGGTCGTTGACGAGCGAGCGGGCTATGGCCACCCGCTGCTGCTGGCCGCCGGAGAGCTGGTTGGGGCGGTGGCCGGCGCGGTCGCCCAGCCCCACCTGCTCCAGGTACTTTATGGCCTCGTGGGGCCGGCTCTTCTCTCCCAGGTAGATCTGCGGCAGGGCCACGTTGGAGGCGGCCGTCATGCGCGGCAGCAGGTTGAACTGCTGGAACACGAAACCCAGGATGCGCGCGCGCAGGTAGGAAAGTTCCACGTCGTCGAGCTCGGAGACCTCGCGGCCGAAGAGCCGGAAAGAGCCGGCGCTGGGCCTGTCGAGCAGGCCGAGGATGTGCATCAGGGTGGACTTGCCCGAGCCGGACGGGCCCATGATGGCCACGAACTCGCCCTCTTTAACGGAGAGGTCCACGCCCTTGAGCACCTCGAGGGGCTCGCCGCCCATCTCGTAGACCTTTTTTACACCTTTAAGTTCGATCATATACGGTTCCGATTCCGCGCCGCGGGACCGCGGCTCAGCGGCCGCGCACCGCGCGCTGCTGCTGCCTGTTCATACCGGGCCGGGTGGGCATGAGCGGGTTGCTGCCGCCGGCGGGTTTCTGGGCCGTATAGCCGCCAGAGGCGTAGAGCACGGTCTCGCCCGGCTCCAGGCCCGAAACTATCTCCACCTGGTCGCCGTCGTTCTGACCGGTCTCCACTCTGGCGTACACCGGCTCGCCTTTTTCCAGACTTTTGATCACGGCCGTCTCGCCGTTCTTGTCCGTGACCACGGCGGCGGCCGGGACCAGCAGCACGTTCCTGCGCTCGGAGATGCGCACCTTGATATTGGCCGTCATCTGCGACCGGAAGAATTCCGGCACGCGGTCCAGGCGCAGCTTTACGGTATAGGTCACCACGTTGTTCTTGGTGGTGCCCTCGTCGAGGATCTTGAAGACGGAGCCCTTCACGGGCTTGTCGGGATAGGAATCCAGCACTACGGCGGCGCGCTGGCCCATCTTGATCTTGCCTATGTCTGATTCGTCGAGGCTGGCGGAAACTATCAGTTTGTCGGAGATGGCGAACAGCACCGTGCTGGCGCCCACGGTCTGACCTTCCACGATGTTCTTGAGGATCAGCGTGCCGTTGATGGGGGAGATGACCTTGATGGGCTTGTAGGTCTCCTGCCACTGCTTGTACTGGTCCTCGCCCGCGGCCCGCGCCGCGTCCAGGATGGCCACCCGGTCCGAAGAGCTCATCAGCGCGAGCACCTGCCCGGCCTTTATGTGGTCGCCCTCTTCGGCGAGGATCTCCTCTATGCGGCCGGAGGAGGAAGGTTGGATTTCCACCCGGTTCTCCGGTTCCACCACTCCGGTGGTGTCCACCAGTTCGGAAAGGTCGCGCAGTTCGGCCTGCGCGGACTCGTATTTGGGCTTCTGGGTCCCGTTCTTTTTCTTGAAGGCGTAGTAGCCGCCGGCCGCCAGGACCACGGCCACCGCGATGATAATGAGCTTTTTCATAATGATCCGTTCTCCGTTCCAATCCTATTTTTCCATGCCCACGCCCAGCAGCCGCTCCAGCGTCAGCTTGCGGCTGTGCGCGGCGCGGGCGTAATCCAGCTGGTTCAGGTCCGAGTCCACGAAATTCTGCTCCACGTTCTCCAGGTCTATGAAGCTGATCTTGCCGGCCATGTACTTGATCTGGGCTTCCTTGTAGCGCTCCTCGTTGGCTTTCAGCAGGGCCGTGTTGGCGCGGGCCGTTTCAGCCGCGCTCAGGTAATCGTCGTAGCCGGACCGCAGCGAGGCAGCCAGCGCTATGCGGGCCGCCTTGTACTCTTCTTCGGCCGCGAGCAGCGCCTTCTTGTAGGCGGAGAGGTTGTTGAAATAGTAGGTGGGGCCGCCCGAGAAGATGGGGATGCTCAGGCTCAGGCCCAGGGACCAGCTCTTATCCTGCGGGAACTCGCTGTCGCCGCTCCAGCCGTAAGAGCCGCTGGCCCGGAGGGAGGGCATGGCGTAGTAGCCCGCCGAATTCTTCCGCTCTTTCGCGGCCTCCAGCGTTTTCCTCGCCGAAATGATGCCGGGGGACTTCTCCAGGGCCAGGCTGACGTCGTCCTCGCCCATGGCGAACTCCGGCACGCCTATATCCCCTGAGGCGGTAACGCTGCGCGTTCCCTCCAGGCCCATGGCCTCCAGCAGGGCGCGCTGCGCGCTGGCCAGCTGCCGCTCGGCCTTCTTCACGGAGACGCCGGCGTTCTCGGCCAGGGCCTCGGTATACAGGGCGTTGCCCTTGGATTCCATGCCGCTCTCGTACTTCAGGCGGATGAGCTTGGCGTTCTCCAGCCGTATGCCGTGGATCTTCTTCTGCACTTCCACGCGGCGCTGGGCGAACAGCAGGTCCTGGAACGCGCCGGCCAGCGTCTGGCGGGCCGTCGCGGAGGCGGCGCGGTAGTCTGCCTCTGCCTTTTCCCTGGAGATGCGCGCGCTCTTAACGCTGGACACAGTGCGCAGGTTGAAGAGCTCCTCGGAAGCGGAAATGGAGGCTCCCCACCGGTCGGAGGGGCTGGAGCCGTCCCCGCCGCTGCGCGAAACGGAATGGGAAACGCTGACCTGCGGCAGATAGGAGTTAAGCCCGGCGAGATAATTGTGCCCGGCCTGCTCCATGGAAGCCCGCGCGGCCTTCACGGCCGGGTTGTTCTCCAGGGCGAGCCGCTTGGCCTCGTCCCAGGTAAGGGACAGTTGCTGCGCCGCCAGGGGGGCGGCGGCGGCCAGCGAAACCGCCAGCGTCAGGAATATCTTTTTTATGGTCATAGTGTCGCTCTGCTTGCGCCTTCTTCTGTAATAGCAACGCTGGGGGGGCCGGTTTTATTGCACTTTTTTTACCGGTCGGTAAGAAATTATACAAAAACGGCCCCCCCGCGGTACGGGGAGGCCGCTTTGGCGCGGGCGGTGGCTATTTCAGCTTTTCCTGGCCGGAGAAGGACCGCTCCAGTTTGAAACCCGCCAGGATCTCCTTGTCCTCGGCGGACGGCTTGCCCTCTATGTGGGCGGCTATGGCCTCGCCCAGGCCGGGCCCCAGCATAAAGCCCTGGCCGCACATGCCCACGGCCAGCACGTAGCCTTTGAGCGCGGCCGGAAAATCCACCACCGGGAAACCGTCCGGCGTCATGGGATAGAGCCCGCGCCAGGTGCGGCGCACCTTAAGGCTGGCCAGCGCCGGCATCAGGCTGATCATGCGCCGCGAGATCTCCGGCAGGAACTCCGAGGTGGAGCGCCGGTCGTGGCCCCAGATAGGCGGCTGGGGGGTAAGGCAGAACACTATCTGGCCTTCCCAGTTCTGATAGAAATAATAGTTCTTGGACTTGTCGCCGGGCCGGATGTCCACCACCATGGGCTCGAAGAAGCGCTCGGCGGGTTCCGTGATGCCGGCCTCGTGACAGTCCGGCTTCACCGGCACTTTGACTCCGGCCAGCTCGGAAACCGCGGCGGCCTCGGCGCCGGCGGCGTTCACCACCCACTTGGCGAAGTAGCGGCCTTGGGGCGTCAGCACGCCCTTCACGGCGCCGCCTTCGGAGATCATCTCCTTCACCGGCTCCTTGAACCTGAATTCCGCGCCCAGCGCCACGGCGCGCCGGTAGAAGGCGTTGACGGAGAGCAGCGGCGAGGCCGAGCCGTCGCCGGGCGACCAGGTGCCGCCGCGCAGGTCCTTGGCGGCTATGCCGGGCACCAGCTCGCGCACCTTCTCGGGGCCTATCCAGTTTATGTCCAGGCCGAAACCCTGCTGCACCTTGAGCAGCTCCCGCAGCACCTTCTCGTCGTTCTCGGTATAGACCGGGAACAGGTAGCCGCCCTTTATCCAGCCGATATCGTCGCCGTGCTTCTGCTCCCAGGTGGAAAAGACTTCCAGGCTGCGCAGGCAGGCTTTGATCTTGGACCCGTCGGAGTGCGTGGCGCGCACGCCGCCTATGGCGCACTTGTTCTGCCCCTGGCCCGGGGAGGCGGCGGCTTCCAGCACCAGCGTCCGCAGCTTGCGCCCGGCCAGCGCCAGCGCCAGCGGCGTGCCGATGCTGCCCGCGCCGATTATTATGACGTCGTAGTTGTTTTCAGCCATAAGTTCCCTTTAAAAACCGCTCCAGCTGGCTTTCTCGTCCGCCTCGGTGCGGCATTTCACGCCGGAGAAGACGCCCAGCGGCGCCTCCACGAACAGAGGCCGTTTGGTAAAGGCCGTGACCTCTTTGGGGTCCACGCCTTCGCTGCGGAAGATGTTCAGGAGCATGGCCGAGCAGGTCTTGGCCCCGCAGGCGCCCATACCGGCGCGCGTGACGGCCTTGAGCTGGTTGAGGTCGCGCATGCCGCCGCGGATGGCGCGGCGTATCTCCCCCAGGCTCACCTTTTCGCAGCGACAGATGATAGTTTCATCGTCCGCCTTCGACAGGTCGGCGGGCGACTTCAGCCCTTCTTCGGCGGCGTACAGTTTTAAGGAAACCGCCAGGTCGGCCTTCTCAGGTGTGGTCTTCGCTATGACTATCATGGTGTTCTCGGCCTTGAAGTCCTTCACGTCGACAACCTCGGCCTCGCCCAGGTCGGCGCCTTCCCAGCCGGTCAGGCGCACCTTGTCGCCTTTCTTCACCAGGCCGCGGCCCAACTCGAAAGGCACCGCCACCGTCGGGTTGGCTTTATCCTTGCGGTAGTCCACTATGGTCACCGCGAGGCCGGGGCAGATGAGCAGGCACTTGAAGCAACCTATGCACTCGCCCGCGAACTTGGGGGTGTTCATGATGCTCTCGCCGGAGAGCTTTATGGATTTCTTGGGGCAGACGGTCACGCACGGGTTGCAAGGGATCTCCTGCCGGCAGTGCAGCACCGGGTACACCGGCTTGTCGTGGTCCTTCTGCGCGGGCGTCTTGGTAACGCCGGGGCGGGACTTTAGCACTTCCAGCCGGTCGAACCAGAACCCGGGCACCGGGGCGGCCATTACTCCGAGCGATTTAAGCACCTTATGGGCCGTGATCTTGCCGCTGAACATGGCGGCGGAGGCTTCGGCTATTTCCTCGGCGTCGCCGCAGACGAAGGACTCCATGCCGGCTTCCCTCGCCTGCGCGTGGAACTCGTCCACGGAAGAGAGGCCCACCGCTATGAGCAGGGTGTCGGCCTCGAAAGTCTTTTCGGTGCCTGGCAGGGGCTTGAATTTCTCGTCCACGGCGGCGATGACGACCTTCTCCAGGCCCTCTTTGCCGTCGGCGCGCAGGATGGTGTGGCGCGTGTAGACGGGGATGCCCAGACGCTTGATCTTGTCCTCGTGCACTTTATAGCCGCCGCAGGCCGCCTGCGCCTCTATCAGGCCCACCACGTTTATGCCGGCCTGAGCCGCGTGGTAGGCCGCTATCAGGCCCACGTTGCCGCCGCCCACTATGAACAGGCGCTTGGCCGGGCGCACCAGGTCGCGGTTCACCAGCGTCTGAAAAGCGCCGGCGCCGTACACGCCGGGCAGGGTATTGCCCGGGAAAGCCAGCGATTTTTCGCGGGCGCCGGTGGCGCTGATCACGGCCTTGGGGCGGACCAGGTAATACTTGTCGCCGCGCAGCACGCCGGCCTTCTTGTCCGAGAAAATGGCCAGGCAGGTGGCGTCCTTCCAGGCGGTAACGGAAGGGTATTCCTTAAGCTGCTCTTCCAGCTTTTCGGCTATGTCTATGCCGCGCGTGCCGGCATAGCAGTCTTCCACCGAGCCGAAGAATTTGTGGGTCTGGAGCACCAGCTTGCCGCCGAAGCTCGCCTTGTCGTCTATTATGAGGGTCTTCACGTTGAGCTTGCCGAGCTCGGCCGCCGCGGCCAGGCCCGAGGGGCCGCCGCCGATTATCAGCGCGTCCACGTCCAGCTCTTCTACCCGTCCGAACTCCTGCACGCAGGCCACCTTGGGCAGGCGGGCCGCACCCTTAAGCGTTTCCACCTTCATGCCCTCGCGCACCGCGGTAACACAGGATTTAACGGTCAGCCCGTCGGCTATAACGGAGCATTGGGCGCACTGCCCGTTGGCGCAGAAAATACCCTGCGGCCCATCGTCCTTCTTGTGCCGGCTGAAGATCTTGATGCCGTTGGCGTACAGGGCGCTGGAGATCACCTCGCCCTCCAGGGCCGAACAGGCTTTGCCGTCGAAAGTGAAGCGGACCTCTTTCCTTTCCACAGGCTGCAGCACGGGATGCTCTGTTATTCTTTCCATGATAGATCCTTATGTCCCCCGCGGTGGACCCCGGGGGCCTTTTTATATGTTACAAAAAAACCGGCCGCGCCGCCGACGTGACCGCCTTTTGGTATAATATCCCCATAGACAGGATGGAGGGTATAATGAGAAAGATATTTTTAGCGCTCACCGCGCTGTTCATCGCCGCGCAGGCCGTTCAGGCCGCCGAGCTCAGCTTCGCCGACCAGCTGCTGCAGATAAAGGCGGCGGCTCCCGAGGTACAGGTGCCGGAAGCCCCGGCCAAGCGCGCCAAGCTGGGCCGCTACGTGCAGGTCTCCGGCTACGTCAGCCTTAACGGCAACGGCTGGGTGCCCGGCCAGGACGGCGGCTTCACCAGCGTGAACCTCACCGGCTCCGCCACCTTCAGCGGCGACGGCGGCAAGGTGACCAGCAATTACACCTACATCAACACCTCGGTCTCCATGTGGGTGCGCCCCAACCAGTACATCTTCCAGAGCGTTTACCCCAACGTCTACGCCACGTTCTACCGCAACGGGAAGCTGGTGGGCTCCACCAGCATGAGCGGCAGCATCTCCGTTTCCGGCTGGCCGAGCACCAGCTTCTTCTCCCTGAGCGGCAGCGGCTACCTCAGCGGCTCCATCTACGTGGAGGACGAGGAATAGTCCCGCCCGCCGTAAGGGAAAAAAGAGCGGCCAAAAGCCGCTCTTTTTATTTTAAAATATGCCTATGAAGATACTGGAAGGCAAAACCCTCTCCGCGCAGATCCTGGACGCCCTGCCGGCCCGGATAGCCGCCGTGAAAACGGCGCTCGGCCGGCCGCCGTCGCTGGCCATCATCAATTATTTCGCGGACTCCCCTTCCGCCGTTTACGTGAAGCGCAAGATCGCCGCCTGCGAGAAGTTGGGGATAACGGTGAAACTTTTCGCCCCGGACCAGGCCGAGGGCTACCCCGCCTTCAAGGCCCTGCTGGCCCGCTTGGGCGCGGACCCGGCCTACGACGCCATCATGGTGGAGCGCCCCCTGCCCGACGGCTTCGAAACGCTGGAGACCTGGGACTCCATCCCGGCCGCCAAGGACGTGGACGGGCTGTCCTCGCTCAACATGGGCCGGCTGTTCATCGCCAAGAAATTCTCGGAAGTGGAGACCGGCGGCTACTTCGTGCCGTGCACGGCGCTGGCCGTGGTGCGCCTGCTGAAGTTCCACGGCATAAACCCCTCCGGCCTGAACGTGGCCGTGGCCGGCCGCTCCGCCGTGGTGGGCCGGCCGCTCGCGCAGATGCTTACCGCCCTGGACGCCACTGTAACGGTCTGCCATACCCGCACCAAAGACCTCGCGGCCGTTTTCCGCGGCGCCGACCTGGTGATAACCGCCGTGGGCAAGGCCAAGTGGCTCAAGAAAGAGCTGCTGCCGCCCGGCATGACGGTAATAGACGTGGGCACCAATTTCGACGAGAACGGCAAGATGTGCGGCGACGCGGACTTCAAGGACCTGGCCGACGGCGCCGCGGCAGTTTCGCCGGTACCCGGCGGCGTGGGCCCGGTAACCCTGGCCTGCCTCATAGAGGCCTCGGTAAAGGCGGCCGAACTGGCCGCCAAAGCCGGCGGAGCCGGTGAAAACAAGAAGGGAGAGATAATCCTCACATGACCAAGAAACTTAGACTGCTGCTGCCCGCGCTGCTGCTGGCGGTTTTCTGCCTGCCCGCTTTAGCGCAAGACGAAACTTCCGGCACCGCCGGAGAGGAACGGTACTCCCAGACCGAACCCGCCGCCAAAAAACCGGCCCCTAAAAAAAAGGCCGCGAAGAAGAAAAAAAAGAAGAAGCCGGCCGAACCAGCCTCCGAATACAAGTTCACCGCGGCCGAGAGCGTGCCTACCTACAAGTTCGACAGGAAGGCCAACCCCATAGTGAAGGAAACCAAGAAGAAGCAGGCCAAGAAAGGCGCGGCCGCCTCCAAGAAAAAGACCCAGTCGGCGGCCAAGCTCAAGCCTTCCAAGCCCATAGGCGAGGAAGAGACGCCGCAGGGGCAGCTGCCTGTAGCGCCCGGAGGCGAATAACGGCCGGCCCCGATGAAGATCGCGTCAGACTGGCAATCCGGTTTCTTTAAAAATTCGTTCTACAACCCCGCCTCCCCGGCGGCCGTGGCCCACGCCCCCGCCGAGGCGGCGTTCGTCCTGAAGCAACTCAAATTAAAAAAAGGCGCCGCGCTGCTGGACCTCTGCTGCGGACCGGGCCGCCACGCCGTGGAGTTCGCCCGGAAAGGCCTGCTGGTGACGGGCGTGGACTTTTCCGGGGAATACCTGAAAGAAGCCGCGGCCAGGGCGAAAAAGAAAAAGACCCCGTTGCGCCTGCTGCGCGGCGACATGCGGAGGCTGAAGTTCAGCCGCGAATTCGACGCGGCGGTGAACCTCTTCACCAGCTTCGGCTATTTCCTGAAATTTTCGGACGATCTGAAGACCCTTAAAGGGGTCGCCCGCGCGCTCCTGCCCGGCGGCCTGTTCCTGATAGACATCATAAACGGGGACCTTATCCGGCGAAATTTCACGCCGCGGGACTGGCACGACCTGGGTGACCACTACCTCCTGGAAGCCAGGCGGCCCTTCAAAGACGGCCAGGTGAATACCTGGACCAGGATCGACAAGAAGACCGGCAGAATACAGGAGCGGACTTTCTTCGACCGCATGTACGACAAGCGCTCCCTCTCGGCCGCGCTGAGAAAAGCCGGCCTGGAACCGCTTAAGTTCTGGGGCGGCTTCGACGGCCGCCCGCTCTCCGCCAAAACCATCCGCCTCATCTGCCTGGCCCGCAAGGCCTGACGCCGCGGAAAACGAAGAGCCCCCGCGCTCCCTTACAGGCGGCGCGGGGGCTTTTTCGGGAAATGAGGAAGTCAGGCCTGGCCGGCGGCTTCGCCTATAACGGCGCGGACCTCGGCGGCTATCTTCTCGATGCTGTCCGTTTTGGAGAGCATCCTCTTTACCTGGGGGAACCTGGAGATCTCGTCGCGGCTGAGGCGGGTGAAGTGGGTGGCGGTAACCACCAGCACCGGGAGGGCCGCAAGGGCCGGGGAGAGATTGAATTCCCTGAGCATGGCCATGGCGTCCATTTCAGGCATGCCGATGTCCGTGACCACGGCGGCCACGCCGCCCTCGCGGCACAGGGCCAAGCCTTCCAAGCCGTTGTGCCCGGCCGCCACCTCGAATTCCTCTTCGAGGGCGGCGGTCAGCAGCGCCGCGAAAACCTCGTTATCCTCGACTATCACTATCTTCTTCCGGCTTTCCATGCTCATAGTATATCAATTCCCCGCCGCCAGCTGGCCGCAGGCGGCCCCTATGTCCGCGCCGCGCTCGAGGCGCAGGTAGGTCCGAACGCCGGCGGCTATGAGCTCGCGCTGGAACGCCTTTATGCGCGGTGTCTCGCCGCCCGGGCCGCCGGGGGGATTATAAGGTATGAGGTTCACCCGGCAGGGGATATCCCCTATGAGCCCGGCGAGCAGCGCGGAATCCGAAGGCCGGTCGTTCACGCCGGGAAAAAGTATGTATTCGAACATCACCAGCGCCTCTTTGGCGCGGCAATAGGCGCGCACGGCCTCTACCACCCTGCGGATGGGGTAAACTTTCTCCATGGGCGCCAGGCGGGCGCGCAGTTCTTTTTCGGCGGCCACCACCGAGACCGCCAGGCGCACCTTCAGGTCCGAAGCGGCGAGTTCCTCTATTACCGGGATCACGCCCACGGTGGAGACCGTCATCTTGGCCTGCGGAAAATGGCGGCCCTTGCTGTCGGAAAGTATGAGAATGGCCTTTTTCACGTTCTCCCAGTTAAGGAAAGGCTCGCCCATGCCCATGAAAACCAGGCTGTTGAGCGTGCCTGCCTCCTTAAGGCAGGCCTCGAACTGGGCCGTTATCTCGCGCGGCTCCAGGGACCGCTTCAGCCCCAGGCCGCCGGTGGCGCAGAAGGTACAGCCGCAGGCGCAGCCCGACTGGGAGGAGAGGCAGGCGGCCTGGCGGTCCTTGGCGGGCAGCACCACGCATTCGGCCGGGGCGCCGCCGCTGAAATTGAAAAGCATCTTTTTGGTGCCGTCGCGCGAGACGCGCAGCAACTCCGGCGCCTCGAGCGGCTTCAGAGAAAAACCGCGGACCAGCGCCGCGCCCACGCGGACCGGGACCAGCGGCAGGGCGGCCAGGTTTGCGGCGTGCTTCTTGTAAACGGCGTTGAAAATGGCGGCGGCGTGGGAGGGTTTCTCGCCGAGGCCGGCCAGGGCGGCCTCCAGCTCCGGGCGGGTGTAATTGCGGAGGTCCGGGAGCGGCGCGGCGGCGTGTTGGTCTTTTTTTTCTGTCATAAACCGATCGCGGACCGGCCGGCGGCGGAGTTTGCTAGAATACTTTTGCCCGGCGGCCAGCTAAACTATAATAAATCTTCGCCCGCCGTGCCATAGGCCCCGGACAGAACCCATGAACCAGCTCCGCCTTTTCCTCCTCCCCGCGCTTTACGCGGCGGCCTGCCTCCTGCCCGGCGCGGCGGCGGCCGGCGAAGTCGGGAGCGATTATTTCTGCGGCGACATAAAGAAGCCCTTCTTCCGGACGGAAACGAAACCGGACAGCACGGCCAGGATAGTGCCCGGCCGGCCGCGCGCGGTCCCCTTCGAGTTCTCCATGCCGAAGCCGGCTGGCACGGCCAGGGTCTTTGTGGCCGGGGAATCGGCCGCCGGCCTGCTGGGCCGCGGCGAGGACCGCCTGCTGGAATTCCTCAGCCGCTCTTTCCCCGGCAAGAAGACGGAGCTGGTGAATTGCGGCATGCCGGCTTACGAAAGCCGGCGCATCTTCGCCGTGGTAGAAGAAGCCCTCGCCTACCGGCCGGACCTGCTCGTGGTGCTCAGCGGTAATAACGAGACCGGCCAGGATTTCTGCCCCGACTTCCGCTCCGACCTGGACCGGCGCGCCAGGAAGATAAAGACCCGGCTGGCCGGCCTGTCCCTGCCGCCGGAAGAAGCGCCGGCGGCCGTTTCCCTGGCCGTTCACGAGGGACGCCTGCGCGAGATGGCAACGCTGGCCAGGCAGAAGGGCGTACCCCTGATGTTCTGCACCCTGCCGGCCAATCTCCGGGATTTTCCGCCCTCCGGCTATCCGCCAGCTGGCGCAATTGAGGATATACGGCTGGCCTATAAAGACCCTGAGGCCGCCCTCCGGTTCCTCTCCCGGCGCTGGGGGCCGCGCGAGCCTTTCTCGCTGTTCTACTCGGGCCGGGCGCTGGACGCGCTCGGCAGGAAAAAGGAAGCCCGGGAAAAATACGCGGCCGCGCTGAAGTACGATCCCGCCCTGGACCGGTGTTCTCCGGAGCGCAACAGCATGATCCGGCGCGTGGCCGCCGAGGAAGGCGCCTGCCTGGCCGACCTGGAGAAGGAGTTCTCGGCCGCGGCGGCGGACGGCATAACCGGCGGCCGCGAACTGGCCGACGGGGTACACTGGTTCAAGAGCTACGCCCCTTTCGTGAGCGCCGCCCTCGGGCGCGCGGCGGCCCGCTGCCTCAAGACGGACCCGGCAGGGATACCCGAACCGCGCCGCCTGCTGCCGGCCCGCGCCGCCCCGGAGGATTTCGCGGTGCTGCTTTCCTACGCCTGCGCCTACGCGCTGGACCACTCGGCCAACAGGGCGCGCGACAAAGAGGCCGGCGAGCGCATAGTGGCGGCGCTGGAACGCCTGCGGCGCCGGGACGCCGCCAGGCTCGGCCGCCTGCTGGCGGACAAGGAAACGCTGCGGCAGGCCGTCCTGGAGAACCCCTGGAACCCGGCCCTGAAGCGGGACCTGGAAAAATGGCGTCCCTCGCTGCTGCGCGCCGCCGCGGAGATGTTCCGCCGGGCGGGCAGGGAAGCGGAGGCCGCCAAGGCCGAGGCCGGCCTGCCCCGGGCCAGCAACGTTGAGCCGCCCGTAGGCGCGGGCGCTCCTCCGGAAAGGCCTTTCCACGCCGGCGAAGCCGAAGGCAAGCGGCTCGCCGACAAGGCCGTTAAGGCCCTGCTGGCCGTGGACCTGAAAGGGGCGAGGGAATTCCTGGAAAAGTCGGCCAAGGCCGACCCCGACAGTTTGGAAACACGGCTTACCGCCTGTGCGCTGGCCGCGAAGCTCAAGGATGCCGCCTTCGGCGAAGATCAGTGCGGCGAGGCGGTCTATCTGGCCGCCTATCCTCCCAAGCACGCGCGCCCGGTGCCGGACGCGCAGGCAGCGGCCTTTTTCTCCAGGGCGGTCCTGCGGCTGGAGACCGGCTCAAAAGAAGCCTGCACCGATCTGGGGCTGGCCCTTAAAAAAGCCTCCGCCGCCTGGCCTCAGGCGGCGGAAGCGCGCTCGCTGACGCAGCAGCGCTGCACCGGAAAGAAATAGAACTCAGCCCGCGGCCAGTTCGAACATCCTGTCTATCGCCACCTTGGCCTTCGCGGCCACGGCCTCCGGCACCAGCACCTCGCGGGGAGCGGGGTCCTTCAGCAGCGCCAGCACGCTCTCCAGCGTGATGCTCTTCATGTAAGGGCAGAGGCGGCACATCGCGATGAAATTCTTTTCCGGGAAGCGCAGCTTCGCCAGCTCGCCGAAGCCGCATTCCGTCACCAGCAGGTAGGCGGCCGCGTTCGTGCTCTCCACGTAGCGCATCATGTCGCCGGTGCCGCCCATAAAGTCCACGGCCTTGATCAGTTCCGACGGGCACTCCGCGTGCGCCAGCGCCACCAGGCCGGGATATTTTTTCCTGTAAACGTCTATCAGTTCCGGCTGAAAGCGTTCGTGCACCACGCAAGAGCTCTTCCAGAGGAAAATATCCTTCCCCGGAATCTTGCCCAGCGCCCGGGCCAGGTTGAGCCCCATGAACCGGTCCGGCACGAAGATCACGGCCTTGTGCCGCTCGTACATCCTGCGCAGGATCTTCTCGGCGTTGGCGCTGGTCACTATGCAGTCGGACTCGGCTTTCACTTCGGCCGAGGTGTTTATGTAGGTCACCACCGGCAGGCCGGGATGCTCGGCCTTCAGCTGCCGGACGTCGGCGGCGGTTATGCCTTCGGAGAGCGAGCACCCGGCGTTGGAGGAAGGGACGTAAACCTTCTTGGAGTGGTTCAGGATCTTGGCGGTCTCCGCCATAAAATGCACGCCGCAGAAAACTATGGCGTCCGCCTCGGTCCTGCGGCAGTCGTCGGCCAGTTTATAAGAGTCGCCTACCAGGTCACCGATGCCCAGAATGATGTCCGGCGTCTGGTAGACATGCGCGCAGACCACGGCGTTGCGCTCTTTCTTGAGCCGGTTGATCTCGAGCGTGAGCCCTGCCACGCGCGCAAGGTCTCCCTCCACGCAGCGCCGGTGCAGGCCCAGGGCCGTCAGCCGCTTTATTTCTTCGCTCAGCCTGGTGTCCATCAGCCTTTCAGGGTCCATTTGCCCAGTATGTCGGGATGGTTGGTAAAGATGCCGTCCACGCCGATCTCCTTCATGCGCAGGGCGTCCTTTTTCTCGTTGACGGTATAGACGCAGGCGCGGAAGCCGGCTTTTTTGATCCTGGAGACGTTGAACTTGAAGGCTATGCGCAGGGCCAGGTGGAAGTTCACCGCGCCCACGGCCTTGGCCTTCTTCAGCGCCGGCAGCAGCAGCATGGTGCTGAGGTTGTGGCCGAGATAGGCCAGCCGGATCTCGGGGGAAAGTTCCCGAAAACGTTTCAGCGTGCCGTGGTCGAAACTGGACACCACCGCTTTCTCGAACATGCCGTGCTGGCTTTTAAGGAAGGCCAGCAGTTTCTCCTCTATACCCGGGTAGACGTTGTGGTCGTTCTTGACCTCGAAGTTCAGCCATTTGGCCGCGGGCCCGATGACGTCTATAACTTCCTCCAGGCGCGGCGCGTACTGAAAGCCGCGATCGCGGCGGAACGTGGCGGCTACGTTGTATTTCTTCAGCTCCGCCCAGGTCAGGTCGGCTATGCGGACATCCTTGCCGGCGGTGCGCTTGAGGTCGAAATCGTGGTGCACCACCAGGATGCCGTCCTTCGTCATGTGAACGTCGAACTCGAAGTCGTGCGACCCCATCGCCACGGCCAGCGCGAAGGATTTAAGGGTGTTCTCCGGCGCGTAAGCGGAGGCGCCGCGGTGGGATATTATTTTCATATAAAAAGTTTACTGACCTCCCGGAAAGTCTCTTCCGAATACTCGAAGCCGGACATCCTGTCCCTCTCCGACCCCGGGCCGTGAAAATCCACCCCGGCCGTCACGAACAGGCCGTAGCGCCCGGCCAGCGAATTGAATTCGCGGATGGCGGCCCCGGTATGCGCCGGGTAAAAGGCCTCTATGCCGTCCAGCCCGGCGTCGCGCCAGGCGGGCAGGTCCATCACCTTGGCCACCACCCCGGGGTGGGCCAGCACTGCTTTGCCGCCCGCGTCCTTGACGGCCTTTATGGCTTCTTCCACCGTGGGGCCGTTGGGACTGACATAGGCGGGGGCGCCGGGCGCCAGGTAGCGCTTGAAAGCCTGGCTGCGGTTGGGCACCAGCTTGAGCGCCCGCATGGCGTCGGCCACGTGCGGGCGGCCCACGGTGCGGTTGCCGCGGTCGGGCAGGTCCTCGAAAGCTATGTTTATACCGAGCCCCTTGAGCAGTTCCAGGATCCTCTTTATGCGGACCACCCGGCGGCCGCGGAATTCGGCCAGGCGTTCGGCCAGCCCGGCGTCTGCGGGATCTATGCCGTAACCCAGGATATGCAGGTTCTCGTGCAGGCAGGTGCTGATCTCCACCCCGTAGCAGTAGCGGATGCCGGCCTCTTTGAGGGCCGGCTCCATTTCGCCCCAGCCGCCGGTCATGTCGTGGTCGGTGAGGGAGAAATAGGTTATGCCGGCGCGCGCGGCTTCCCGGGCGAGGGCCGCCGGAGTAAGCGTGCCGTCGGAAAAAGTGGAGTGGTTGTGCAGGTTTATCAGCGCCATGGCAAAAACAGCGCGCGGACCGTGGGTACGCCCCTCCGGTCCGCGCAAGACTGGAACCGTTAAGGCTTAACCTACGGCTATTTCCTTGACCTCGGGCACTTCTTCCCGGATCATGCGTTCCACGACGTTCTTGAGGGTCATGGTAGCGTGGGGGCAGCAGCCGCAGGCGCCGGTCAGGCGCACGGTCACTACGCCTTTCTTCTCGTCCACGGCGACCAGTTCAACGGAACCGCCGTCCGCCGCGAGCATGGGCTTTATCTTTTCTATGACTTTAGCGACTTTGTCTTTCATGTTGTACACCTCTGCCTAAATTATACCATGCCCGGCAGCGCCAGGTAAGGACCAGCGTGAAGCGCTGCTGCCGGAGGCAGTTACCAAGACCGGCGGTGAATTTGTAGAATCTCCTCAGGCGAGAAAGACCGCCTCACTATGCCCAAAAACTTCAAACCCAAATCCGGCGGAGGCGACCTGGGCTTCACCGACCTCTTCGGCGGCCGGCGCGTGCCCAAGACGCACCGGCGCGTAAAGCTCAACGCCCTGATAGACGACCTGGCGGCCCTGCTCGGCCTGCTCAAGACCTCCCTGCGCGGCACGGCGAAGAAAGAATTGTCCGGGGTCCAGGCCGGCCTCATCCGGGCGTCGGGCCTGATAGCCGGCATGAAGGGAGACCTGGCGGCGGAAACTGCCTCCCTGGAAAAACTCATAGAGCGCCGCGCCGGCGAAGTGAAAGTCCCGGCGAAATTCGTCCTGCCCGGCGCCAACGAGACCGAAGCGCTGGCCCACATAGCCCGGGCCAAGGCGCGGGTCTGCGAGATCCTGGCCTGGGAACTGAAGGCCAAGTCGCCCGCCGTCTACCTCAACCGCCTCTCCGACTACCTGTTCCTCGCCGCGCTGAAACTCTCGCGTAAAAAATAAACCGCGCCGGCCGGGACAAATAAAAACCGCCCTTTTAAGGGCGGTTCTTATTTTGCGGCCGGCCGCTTTTACATCCGTTCCGGGGCGGAGACGCCCAGCAGGCCGAGGCCGCGGGCTATCACGCCTTTTACGGCTTTAAGCAGGAACAGGCGGTAGGCGCTGAGCTCCTTGTTCTCCGGGTCCAGGACCTTGTGCTGGTCGTAGAACGAGTGGAACAGGGCGGCGAGTTCGGTCAGGTAAGTGGTCAGGTGGTGGGGGGAATTGTCGCGCGCACAGTCGGCCAGCGTCTTCTCCAGCCACAGCAGCTTCAGCATCAGGGCCCGCTCCTCGGGATTGACGGCGGCTTTCGCCTCGTCGAACGAGGCGGCCGGGTCCACGCCCTTGGCGGCCGCATGGTCGAAGATGGAAGTTATGCGGGCGTGCACGTATTGCACGTAGTAAACCGGGTTGTCGTTGCTCTTTTTCTTGGCCAGTTCCACGTCGAAATTCAGGTGGGTGTTGGGGCCGCGCGAGGCGAAGAAGAACCGGCACGCGTCGGTACCGACGTCCTCCATCAGCTCCTTGAGCGAGATGAAGTCGCCGGCGCGCTTGGACATCTTCACCACTTCCTTGCCGCGCAGCAACGACACCTGCTGGTGGATGATCACCTTGAACGAGCCCAGGTCCGAGCCGAGCGCCTTCACGGCGGCCTCCATGCGCGGCACGTAGCCGTGATGGTCTGCGCCCCAGATGTCTATCAGGCGCTTAAAGCCGCGGGAGAACTTGTTGAGGTGGTAGGCGATGTCGTTGAGGAAATAGGTGTTGCGGCCGTCAGCCTTCACCAGCACGCGGTCCTTGTCGTCACTTTCCAGCTCCGAGGCCGCGCCGAACCAGACGGCGCCTTCCTTCTCGTAGGCCATGCCTTTCTCTTTGAGCGTGGCGAGCGCCTTGGCCGGGCCGCCGGCCGCGTGCAGCTCGCTCTCGAGGAACCAGCGGTCGAAATGCACGCCGAAGGCCTGCATGTCGGCCTTGTGCAGCTTGATCATCTCGGCCACCGCGTACTCCGAGAACTGCGCATTGCTCCAGCCGGAAGCCGTTTCGGGCAGCGCGGCGGCCATGTCTTTAAGGTAGTCGCCCTGGTAGCCGTCGGCCGGGGGCTCCTGGTCCTCGAACCGGGCCTTCAGCGAAAGGCCTAGCTTCTCCACCTGGCGGCCGACGTTGTTGACGTAAAATTCGGTGGCCACTTCGGCGCCCAGTTCCTTCCAGACGCGGGCCAGGCTGTCGCCCAGCGTGGCCCCGCGGCCGCTGGCGAGGTGCATGGGCCCGGTGGGGTTGGCGGAAACGAATTCCAGGTTTATCTTCTCGCCGGCGAACTCGGGGCGGTGCAGGGCGTCCGGCTTCTCCAGATCTTTCAGCGCGCCGAACAGGAAGGCGTTGGTGAACTTCACGTTGACGAAACCGGGGGGCACCACTTCCGCCTCCACGGCGCCGCCGAGCGCGGCCTTCAATTCCTCGGCGATCTTAAGCGGCGGCTTCTTCAGGAGCTTCGCGCCGGCTATGGGCCAGGCAATGGAAGCGTCCGCCTCGATATGCGGCGGGGGCGCCGCCAGCGCGAAGGACGAGACGGCCGCGTCGTCCAGGGAAAAGGCCGCCTTAGCGCGGCTTTTGAGGTCGGCTTCGATGGCTGAGATCTTCATTATTTCTTCTTCGCGGCCTTCTTGGCCGGCTTGGCCTTTTTAGGCGCCGCCTTTTTCGCGGCTTTTTTGGGGGCGGCTTTCTTCGCGGTCTTTTTGGGCGCCGCTTTTTTGGCAGCCGGCTTTTTGGCCGGGGCTTTTTTTACGGCGGGCTTCTTCGCGGCGGGGGCCGGCGCGGCCTGGACGGGCTTCTCTTCCCATTCCACGGGCTTGTAGTCGGCGTACACTTTGCTGATGGCGTAGAATTCCTCGGCCTTGGTGTCGTAGATGTGGACCAGCGTGCCGCCGTAGTCCAGCACCTTCCAGTTGCGCGAGCGCATGCCGTCCTTGTGGAGGCAGTAAATGCCCTCGTGCTTGAGGTTGACCACCACGGCTTCCTCGATAGCGTCGAGCTGCGGCGCGGATTCCACGGCCATCAGCACGGCGAAGTCGGCCAGGGGCGACCTGCCGCCGAGGTCGTAGACCTTCACGGGGTGCGCCTTCTTGGCGTCGCCGGTCCGGGCGGCGGTTATGGCTATCTGCTTAAAAGCGTTCTTGGGGGTCGTCATATGGAGTTCTTTGTTTTCCTCAACTGTTCCAGCATCGCGGCCTCCGTCTGGTGCTCGATATTCACCATGGCGGAGCCGAGTATGGAGGATATTGTATTAAATATGGTGGCGAGGTTGTTTTTCTCCACCGGCGAGAGCGCTTCCGAACGCTCGAAGATGGCGCAGCCGAGCCGGCGTCCCTCGAAAGAACACGCCGTCAGGTAGGTTTTATCGTCGAGCCAGCCGCTGGCGGGCACGGGGGGAAGGGCCGGCGCGTCCTTGCGGAACGTCTCTTTGGAGTAAACCTGCTCGTACTCTTCGTTGAACTGGTTATAAACGTACGCCGTGATGTTCCAGGAACCGTCGAGGTAGATGCGGATATTGTCCATGACGGCCGCCATGAACTCGCCAGGCGACTTATGGGGCGTGAGCAGCAGGCGGCTCATGTCGAAGAGCATGGTGAGCTCGCTCGAGGTGTGCTGCAGGCGGCGGAACACCGTGCGCATGATCTCGCTGAAGATGCTGATGCCGGTCTCGGGGTGCTCCTTGATAAAGGAGAAAAATTCCTGCCGGCCCACCTCATAGAGCCGGACGTCCCTGGAGGCCCGCGCCTGAGCGAAGCGCGCCTGTCCCTCTATCACCGCCATCTCGCCGAAGAAATCGCCGCCGGTCATGATGGCGAGCGTCTTGAATTCCAGGCCCTCCTCATCCATGGCCTTCTCTATTACCACTTCCCCGTCCAGGATGATATAGAGGGTGCTGCCGGTGCTCTTCTCCTCGAAGATCACGTCCCCGGCCTTGTAGCCGGTGCGCTTGAAATAGCCGGCGAACTCGGCCAGCATATTATCCGCGAGGTTGCGGAAAAGCGGTATCCCTTTAAGTTCTTCCGTGTCGGACATAAGAGCCTCCTCAGCCGGCCTTGCTGCCTACGAGCGCCTTGAAAACGTTCTGGTCGTGCGCCTTGGACTGGGCCACGTCCATGGCCACCACCCCCTGGATCACCAGGTTGGCCAGCGCCTTATCCATGGAGATCATGCCGAACTTAGCCCCGGTCTCGATGGCGCTGTAGATCATGTGCGTCTTGCCCTCGCGGATGAGGTTCTGGATGGCGGGCGTCATTACCATGATCTCGCGGCAGGCCACGCGGCCCTTGCCGTCCTTGCGCGGCAGCAGGATCTGGGAGACCACGCCCTGCAGCGACGCCGCCAGCTGCACGCGCACCTGCGTCTGCTGGTGCGGCGGGAACACGTCGATGATGCGGTCCACGGTGGACGGCGCGTCCTGGGTGTGCAGCGTGGCGAAGGTGAGGTGGCCGGTCTCGGCCGCGGTGATGGTGAGCTGGATGGTCTCCAGGTCGCGCATTTCGCCGACCAGGATCACGTTGGGGTCCTGGCGGAGCGCGCCGCGCAGGGCGTTGTTGAAGGAGCGGGTATGCTGGCCCACCTCGCGCTGGCGCACCACGCAGGACTGAGCCTCGTAGGTGAATTCTATGGGGTCTTCCACGGTGAGGATATGCTTCTTTTTCTTGGTGTTGATGAGGTTGATCAGCGCGGCCAGCGTGGTGGACTTACCGGAGCCGGTAGGCCCGGTGACCAGCACCATGCCTTTGGGAATGTCGGAAAGGGCCACTATGGCGGGCGGCAGGCCCAGCTGTTCCGGGGTGGGGATGATGGACGGGATGACGCGCATAACGGCCTCTATGCCGTTGCGGGCCACCAGCACGTTGAGGCGGAAGCGGGACACGCCGGAGATGGCGAAAGAACAGTCCAGCTCCCAGTCCTTTTCGAACTTGGCGCGCTGCTCGTCGTAAAGCGCGGAATAGATCAGCTGCTTGGTCTGCTCGGCGGTAAGCGGCGGCACGCCGTCCACCACCGGTATCACCTCGCCGTTCAGGCGCATCATCGGCGGCTTATTGACGCAGATGTGAATGTCGCTGGACCCCTTCTGCACGGCGGTCTTCAGGATAGTAACCATGTCCATATTTGCCTCCCAACCTTTTACCTGTTTAGAACGGAATCGTTGAAATCCTCGCCCAGGATCACCGCGGCGCCGGCCACGCTCTTCTGCGAGGGGCGCACCCGGATCTCCAGCTCCTCCAGGCCCAGCGCGGACCGGAGCCTGAGGGCGGCCGCCGTGTCCCTGGAAAAACCGAGAATGCGGGTCTGCCGCTCCGCCTTGTGATAGGACGCGGCGGTTATCACGTCGAAGCCGAGGGCGCGCAGTTTTTTAGCCGTGAGGGCGGCGAGGTCCTTCCTGCCGGAAGCGTTGAAGACCTCCACGCGCGCGGGCCCGGCCTCTTCCTCCTCCTCGGGCTCCTGCGCCGACGCCTTGGCCGTCTCGGCCAGGAAAAAATCGGAAGCGTCCAGCCGGGCGAATTCGCTGAAAAGGGCGAAGAGGCCGAAGGGGGAGACGTCTGAATTACCGGAGGCGCCGGCGGCCCAGGCCCACGCGGCCCCCTTCAGGAAAAGGGCCGGCTCGGCGCGCCACCTGTTCAGGGTGCCCCAGAGGGCGCCCAGGTCCGGCGCCGAAGAGACGCAAATGTGGAAGACTTCCCCGGCGTTCCCGGCCAGCGCGGCCAGGTCGGCCGCCCGCTGCCCGGGGGGCACGCCTTTTTTGGGTTTGAAAGCCTGGAAAGGGAAAGCGCTGACCTTGCCGTGGCCCGAATGGTAGACCATCAGCACCGCGGCCCGCTCGCCCAGCACCGCCAGGCGCACGTCCTGGTTCTTCCAGATGAGGCGCGAGACCGGGGAAAAGTACTGCGCGGCGGCCAGGGCCAGGGCGGCCAGCAGGCCCGCGGCCAGCATCAGCCTCGGTTTTTTTCCTGAAGAGTGTTCCATAAGCCCGCGCTCAGCGGGTGCACCCAGCCCCCGCCAGAGAACGCATAGGTAAGTTTAACATAATTGGCCGCGCGGAAAGCCGCGTCGAAGTCCCGGCCGGCCAGCTCCCTGATCAGCCCGGCCTCGGCGAAATCGCGGCCGTGGCAGGCCAGGTCGCTCACGTAGATCAGTTTGGCCAGCGGCCCCATGCCGGGAGCGCCGGTAGCGTGCAGGCGCACCGCCTCGGCTATGTCCGGATCGTCCAGCCCGAATTTCTCGGCCGCCAGGGCCGCGCCCGTCCAGGCGTGCAGCAGCACCGGCGCCTCTTTCAGCATCTCCGCCAGCATGGGCGGCCGCGGGGAAAGCCGGATGGCCCGGCGGCGCAGGGCTGCGGGAGACAGGTCCCGGGCGCAATCGTGCACGAGTCCGGCGGCGGCGGCTTTCTGCGCCGGTATTCCGGCCGCGGTGGAAAGCCGGATGGCCAGCCGCGCGGTCTCTACCGAATGGAGAAAGCGCCGGGGGGAAAGCATTTTTTTCAGCGCGGCCCGCTCCCTGGAAAAATAAAGCCCGCGCTTTTTGATGAAGGCCAGCACCGGCTTGTGCAGTTCCTTCGGCTCCTCGCCCAGGAACAACTGCCCGCGCAGGCCGCTGGAAGCGGCTTCCGGGAACCGGCCGGCCAGCGGGGTGAAGGGAACTCCCGCGGGGCGGAGACTGGAAAAGCCGGGCCTGAGGCCGGCCAGCAGGCGCGCGCTCTTCAGCACGGTGCGCCAGCGGCGCCAGCTCCTGAAATCCGCCAGGCAGTCGGAGCCCATCAAAAAATACAGCGGGGCGCCCGGGTGCAGCCGAGCAAAATGGGCCACGGTCTCATACGTGTAGACCACCCGCTTCAGGCCGGCCTCAAAATCGCTGATCCTAACGTCGGGCCTGCCGGCCAGGCCCTCGGCCGCCAGCGCCGCGGCCAGCATTCCGCGCCGCTCGCCGAAAGGCAGCGGCCGAAAATCCTTGAAGGGCGTGCGGAACCCCGGCACGAAATAAAGCGCCTGCGGGGCGAGCTGCCGGAGCGCCGCCGCGGCCAGGGCGAGGTGCCCCCGGTGCGGCGGGTCGAAACTGCCGCCGTAGATAATTACCGGTTTCTTCGGCGACGGCATATTAAAAAAAGGGTTCTCCGGTCATGTCAGGGTATTTAGTATAATATACTTTAATTATTTAATACAAAACCTTACTACTTATGGCACAAAAAAGAGACAACTGCATAATCCTGCTGATGGACGCCCCGGAACCTGAGAAGATAAGTCAGGAGCTTAAAACCGCTTTTGGCCCGGAACGGGCCGTGCACGTGAACAGCGACCTGCTCTCCAATATCTACAAGACCGCGAAGTCTTTCCCGGAAGCCATCCTGATCCTTTCCTACGAGAAGACCGCCCGCCATCCCGACCTGACCTGGCTGGACGCGGAAGACCCCGGCTTCCTCGAGGTCAAGCACCGCTGCTCCGGCGAGGAACGGATCCAGGAAGCCCTGCAGCTCGCGTTCTTCACCGGCGCCAAGAAGGCCGTGCTGCTCAGCCACCTTTCCCCCGAGATAAAGAAGGACTGGCTGTACCAGGCCTTCGATTCCATCAACGACAAGACCGTCGTGGTCGGCCCCAACCAGGACGCCTCCTTCTACCTGCTGGGCCTCACGCAGCAGAACCTCAAGGTCCTGGAAGGGCCCGGGTTCTCGCACGGCAAGAGCGCCGAAACCGTTACCGAGCGCGCCAAGAAGAACAAGCTCGCCGTGGTCAATACGCCCGAGACTTTCTCCGTGACCGGCGAAGAAGCCCTCCGCAAGTGGATGGAGAACCGCGAGGCGCTGCCCCCGCTTTTCCACGCCCCGGAAACCCGCCCGCCGGCCCAGCCCCAGGCGCAGGAACACCGCAAGCACCACAAGCGCCACGTGCGCAACGGGACCGAGCCCGGCCTCCCTCCCACCCCGGAAAAACCGCCGCTTTAAAAGTGGGGACGTTGTTGACTATTTGACTATTTATCAACACCCCCTTCCTGGTTGCGCAAATAGTCAACAGCGTCCCCTCTCTATGAAGATCCTCCTGCTGTCACAGGAAGAGCCGCATCCGTTCTACGCCGGCGTCCATGAATATTTCACCGCGCCTCTGCTCGCGGGCGACCCCCTCCCGCTGGAAAAATTCTCCGTCCCTCCCCTGGGCGTCACCCTGCTGGCCTCGGCCCTGAACGAGCGCGGCTTCGAAGCTTTGCCGTTCCACAACTTCTTCTCTTCGGAAACGGAAAAAAAACGGCTGCTGGCGGCGCTGGCCAGGCGGCCTTTCGCCGTCTGCGTCTCCACCACCCACCTGTTCAGCCCGGCGCTGATGGAAGAGATAAACGCTCTGGTACGGCGCCTTTCTCCGGGGACCTTTGTGATAGCCGGGGGCCCGGGCGCGGAATGGAACCCCGAACTAAGGCCGCGCGGCGGCGTTACGGTGGCCGGACCGGCGGAGGATTCCCTGCCGGAACTGCTCACCGCCCTGGCGGAGCGCCGGAACCCGCGCGAAGTCCCGAACCTGATCTTCTCGCTCGACGGCCGCTGGGTGGAAACCCCGCGCTCCGAGCCGCCGCCCATGGACAGCCTGCCGCTGCCCGACTGGGGCCTCTATCCCCGCGTCCCGGAAAAAGTCCCCGTACAGGGCGCGCGCGGCTGCTCCCGCGGCTGCGGCTTCTGCTCCTACAGCTCGCCCTATTCCTCCCGGAGCCCGGCCTCCGTGCTGAGGGAAGTCAGGGCCAACAGGAACCGCTGGGGGATAAAGCGCTTCCGGTTCACCGATTCCGATCTCACCTGCGACCCGGCCCGGGCTTTCGAGCTCTGCCGCGGCCTGGAGGCCGACGGAGACGTGAGCTGGACCTGCTTCGCCAGGGCCGACGGCCTGCTGACCGAAGGACTGCCCGAGGCCATGCGGCGGGCCGGCTGCCTCTGGGTTTTCCTGGGTGTAGAGTCCGGCTCTGAAAAAATTTTAACTTCGATGCGCAAGGGCTGCGGGCCCGCGGTCATGCGCGCGGGCATAGCGGCCGCGAAGAAAGCCGGGCTCGGCGTGCACGGCAATTTCGTGATAGGCTACCCCGGAGAAACCGCGGAAACTTTGGCTGAGACGGAAGCTTTCGCGCTGGGCTCCGGGCTGGACACGGTTTATTTCTCACCGTTCCAGATCCGCAGCCCGGGCATCCCGGCCCTGGCCTCGAAACAGCAGGGCCTCACCGGCGGCACCGCCGGCTGGGCGCACTCTACCATGACGTCGGGAGAAATGCTTGAATATACCAGGAACCTCATGGCGCGCGTCGCGGCGAACCCGGCTGCGCCGCTGCTGACGAGCGAAGCTCTTTTCTCGCTCTTCTCCGAAGGCGAAGGCCCGGCCTTCGCGGCGAGCGTCAGGTCCTTCTTCGGCGCGGTCCGAGACTGGAACCTGGGGCGCGCCGCCGGAGACGCAGACAGGCAGGCGGAGGCCAGGAAAAGGCTGGCGGCACATTTATGAAAAACATGGAAACCGTTTGTGAAAAGATCTTCAAACTCGCGAAGGGCGTACAGTGCGAGGTAACGGCGGAAACCCGGGACTGGGCCCTGACACGTTTCGCGGAGAACGTCATCTCGCAGAACGTGGCCTCCTCCTCCCTGCACCTGTCCGTGCGGCTGCTGGACTCCGGCCGCACCGCCAAGGTGAACCTGAACCAGGCCGACGACGCTTCGCTCAAGCGCGCCGTGGCGGCCGGGCTGGAAACGCTCCGGACGCAGAAAAAAGACCCGCACCTGCTGCCGCTGGCCCGGCCCCGCGCGCTGCCGGCCGGCAAGAACCTTTACGACCGCGAAACAGCCTGCCTGCCTCCGGGCTGGCGCGCCGGCAAGGCCGCTGAACTGGCCCGGGCCTGCAAGAAGACCGGCCAGACCGCCTGCGGCACGGTAGAGAACGGCGCGGCGACCCTGGTGGTGGCCAACAGTCTGGGCCTGTACGCCGAACACAGCGAAAGTTTCGCCGGGCACAGCGTGACCGTGCGCGACAAGGACGGCTCCGGCTGGGCCGAGCGCCAGGACTTCGACGCCGCGAAGATCCCCTTCGCCCTGATCAACGAAACGGCCCGGGCCAAAGCCGCCGCCAGCCGCAAGCCGCGCGAAATAAAGCCGGGAAAATACACCGTGGTGCTGGAGCCGCACGCGGCCGCCGGCCTGCTGTCCTACCTCGCCGTTTACGGTTTCGGCGGCCAGCTCTACAACGAGGGGCGCAGCTTCGTCTGCGGGAAACTGGGCAAAAAAGCGCTCAGCCCCCTGCTTACCCTCGAGGATAATTCCATAGACGGGGCCGCGCCCGGCATGCCTTTCGACTACGAGGGCCAGCCCCGCACGCGCGTGACCCTGGTGGAGAACGGCGTGCTCAAGAGCGTGGTGCATGACCGGAAAACGGCCAAAAAGGCGAAAACGGCCTCTACGGGCCACGCCTTGCCCCAGCCGAGCTACATGGGGCCCATCCCCCTAAACCTGGCCGTAAAACCCGGCCACGGCTCGCTGGAGGCCCTTATAAAGGGCACGGAGCGCGGCGTGCTGGTGACGCAGTTCCACTACACCAACATCCTGCGCCCGCAGACCGTGGAGATGACGGGCATGACGCGCAACGGCACTTTCATGATAGAGGACGGGCGCATCGCCTATCCCATCAAGAACATGCGCTTCACGCAGGGCATGGTGGAGGCCTTCGGGCGCGTCGAGGCCGTGTCGGGCCTGCCCGTCCTGATCTCTGAGTGGGGCGGTATTTCCTGCCCGGCCATGCGGCTGGGCGGCTTCAATTTTTCTTCCTCGACGAAGTTCTAAAAGGATAAGGCCATGTTCAAATTAGCTTCCAAAGCCATAGAAGTTGCGAACAAGCACCGGGTGGACTTCGGCGATATCCGCATAGTGGAAGAGCGGCGCCAGGGCCTCGCCGTGAAGAACGGCGAGATCGCCGGCCTCACCGACCAGGTCTCCATGGGCTACGGCGTGCGGGTGCTTTACAAGGGCGCCTGGGGCTTCGCCTCCGGCAGCGTCATGACCGAACGCGGCGTGGCGGAAACGGCGCGCAAGGCCGTGGCCATAGCCAAGGCCAGCCGCCTGCTGATGGCCGGCCGCGTGCGCCTGGCGCCAGAGCCCGCCTACCAGGACATCTGGCAGACGCCTTTCCTGAAAGACCCTTTCGCGGTGCCGACGCAACAAAAGCTGGACCTGCTGCTGAAAGCGGACGCCCTGCTGCGCCGCAACAAGAAGGTGCGCGTGGCCGCCTCCGAAATGCGCTTCATCCGCGAACACCAGTGGCACATGACCACCGAGGGCTCCAGGATAGAGCAGGTGCTGCTTTCTTCCGGCGCCAGCATCACGGCCACGGCCGTGGAGAACGGCGAATCCCAGATGCGCGGCTATCCCTGCTCGCACGGCGGCCAGACCCTGGGCGGCGGCTGGGAAATAATAGAGGCCATGGACCTGGCGGCCCACGCCGAACGCGTCGGCGACGAGGCCGCGGCCCTGCTGAAGGCGCCGCAGTGCCAGGCCGGCGTCAGGGACCTGATCATCTCCGGCAACCAGATGGCGCTGCAGATCCACGAGAGCGTGGGCCACGCCAGCGAGCTCGACCGCGTGCTCGGCTACGAGGAATCCTACGCCGGCTCCAGCTTCGCCACCACCGAGAAGCTGGGCAAGTTCCGCTACGGTTCCCCCATTGTCAATATAGTCGCGGACGCCACGCTGCCCGGCGGCCTCGCCACGGCCGGTTACGACGACGACGCCGTGAAGGCCCAGCGCTGGCACATCGTCAAGGACGGCATCCTTTCCGGCTACATGACCAACCGCGAGTTCTGCGGCCGCATAGGCAAGGAGCGCTCCTGGGGCTCCTGCCGCGCCGACGGCTTCGCCAATATCCCGATCACCCGCATCTGCAACCTCAGCCTGATGCCCGGCCACTCTTCCACCGAAGAGCTGATAGCCGGCGTGCGCGACGGCGTGATGATGGAGAACAACGTGTCCTGGAGCATAGACCAGCGCCGCCTGAATTTCCAGTTCGGCTGCGAGATCGGCTGGGAGATAAAGAACGGCAGGAAAGGCCGGATGCTCAAGAACCCCACGTACCAGGGCATCACGCCCGAGTTCTGGGGCTCCTGCGACGCCATCGCCGGCCCGCAGGAATGGCGCCTGTGGGGCGTGGCCAACTGCGGCAAGGGCCAGCCCGGCCAGACCGCGATGATGTGCCACGGCTCAAGCCCGGCGCGTTTCCGCAAGGTTAAAATCGGCGTACACGGATAGCGGATAGGGGACGTTCATTCCTAATTCCTAATTGAAAATAAATTGTCAAGTTAGTAATATAGGAATTAGAAATGAACGTCCCCTGCTATTGACTTTCCCTTATAAAATAAATAATATAGTGAGAGGCCCGGAAAGACGGGTTTTCTTTCACATTTTTGCAACATTTTTTACCCAAAAGACCTATAAAGCGATAAGGGTAAAAGAAGTTATTAACATAAAAAACAATTAAAAAACAAGCGTTTTTCACATATCAAAAGAAATTACTAACAGCTGTGGATAACTTGTGGATAACTTAACCGATATCAAGTCCGTCTGGGAAGAACTGCTCAAAAAACTGGGTTCCGAGGTCGGTTCCGAGTCCATAGACCTTTGGATACGCCCCATAAAGCCCCTTTTCATAGAGGACGGCACGCTGAAGCTCGAAGTGCCGGATTCCATAATTTACAACACGGTGAAGCAGCGCTACGAGGAGAAAATAGTCTCGCTGCTGCTGTCGCTCACCGGAAAAGACCTGAAGATAAATTATTCCATGTCGCTGGCCCCGTCGGAGCCGCCCCCCGCGGCCAAACCGGCGCCGGTCCCGGTCGCGCTGCCCTCCAATTATTTTTCCTTCAACCCCAACTACACTTTCGAGTCGTTCATCATGGGCACGTCCAACCGTTTCGCCGTGGCTTCGGCCGAAGGCGTGGCCAAGACCCCGGGGCAGACCAATCCTTTCTTTATATATAGCGCTCCCGGCCTCGGTAAAACGCATCTGCTGCACGCCATAGCGCACGGCATCTTCAGGAACAACCCCGGCGCCAAGATCCTCTACACCGCCAGCGAGAATTTCGTCAACGAATACATCGACGCCGTCCGCGGCCAGGCCACCGAGCAGTTCCGCAGCAAGTACCGCAAGCTGGACTGCCTGCTGCTCGACGACATCCAGTTCCTGGTGGACAAGGAACGCAGCGAAGAGGAGTTCTTCTACACCTTCAATTCCCTGTTCGACTCCAAGAAGCAGGTGGTGGTCACCTCCGACCGGCCGCCACGCGAACTGGCCCTGGGCCAGCGCCTCATCTCCCGCTTCCTGTCGGGGGTGGTGGCCGACATCAAGATCCCGGATTTCGAGACCCGGGTTGCCATCCTGCGCCAGAAGCGCGACCACCATAAGTACGATATCCCGGACGATATCATCACTTTCATAGCCGAGAACGTAAAAAAGAGCATCCGCGAGCTGGAAGGCTGCCTGATCACGGTAGGGAACTTCTGCTCCAACATGAAGATCCAGCCGTCCATAGACGCCGTTAAAGAGATCATCAAGGACCACATCAGCGACCCGGAGCATGACGACAAGAAGGTCACCATAGAGCTCATTAAGAACGTGGTCTCGGACAAATACAATATCGAGATGAAGGATTTTAACTCGAAGAAGCGAAACGAGAACATCGCGTTCCCGCGGCAGGTGGCCATGTACCTGGCCTGCAGCCTTACCGAGATGTCCCTTAACGACATTGGCGACGCTTTCGGGCGCGACCACGCCACGGTGCTCTACGCCAAGAACAAAATAGGCCAGATGGTGCAGACCGACCCCTATTTCAACGAGACTTTGAACCAGATGATAGCCAAAATAAAAAATGTCAGTAACTCCCAGTAACTCGGGCTTTCGCGGTAAAAAGGGCGTTCTTTGTCAGTGATGTCAGTAAAACGTAGCGGCGTGTTGATAACTTTCTCCAATGATTTCAACAGAGCTGACACTATTAACACCCTATCTTAATAGAGGAGTATGATGATGAAAATAAACAGTAACAGGGAAACCCTGATAAAAGGGATCCAAACCATCCAGGCCGGAGTCTCTTCCAAGACCGGCACCATACCTATATTACAGAACTTCCTGATGGAGACCGAGGATAAGGGCCTTAAAGTGGTCTTCACTGACCTGGAGATGGCTATAAAGCACCATATACCGGTGGAGATCAAGGGTGAAGGCAGCATAACGGTGCCTATAAAGAAATTCATGGAGATAGTTCAGAACCTTGGCGAGGATTCTGATGTTAATATAGCGGTGGACGAGAACAGCCGCATCTCCATCCTGAGCGGTAAGTCCCGCTTCAAGCTGGGCGGGGCCCCCAAGAACGATTACCCGGTCATCCCCGACCTGGATGAAAGCAACTCCTTCAAGGTGCCGGCCAAGCTCCTGGCCGAGATGATCAACAGCACCATCTTCTCCGCTTCCACCGAAGACGACAGGCACTTCCTTAACGGCCTGCTCTGGAAGTATGAGAAAGATCTGTTCTCCCTGGTGGCCACGGACGGCCGCCGCCTGGCTATAGCTTCTTCCAAGAAGGTGAAGGCCAAGAAAGAGTTCAAGGTGATAGTGCCCTCCAAGATCCTGGGCGAACTGGCCCGCTTTATAAAGGGCGCCGGGGTAAAGGACGCGGAGGAAGTGACCGTGGGGCTCTCCTCCAACCAGATCGGCTTCAAGATAGGCAAGACCGTGTTCATCTCCCGCCTGGTGGAGGGGAATTTCCCGGCTTACGAGCAGATCATCCCCAAAAGCCACGACATGGAGATAGTCATCAACGCTGAAAAGCTGATGGCCGTCACCAAGCGCGCCGCCATCTGCTCCAACGAGCGCTCCGGCGCCGTGAAGTACACCTTCAAGAAGGACGCCCTGGTGGTGAATTCCGCCTCCCAGAGCATGGATTTCGAGGACGAGGTGGAAATAGATTATAAAGGCAAGGATTTCCAGATCAGCTTCAACCCGAAGTTCGTCATGGACATCCTCAAGTCCGCGGGCGAAGGTGAGATAACCGCCGAGTTCACGTCCCCCGCGACCCCGGCGCTGTTAAGGCTGAAGGGCCGCGAGGACCTGGTCTATATAGTGATGCCCCTGCGCACCCAGTAATATGTTCCTGACCCGCAGAACGCAGAACTGGACGAGGGCCAGCGAGGTATGCGCCTCCTGGAAATTCCTCGGAGTGGCCGGCCTGGACCGGCTGGCCATCCTGGACGCCGTCTGGAAGAAGGAAATGGGGCGCCTGTCCGACCATTGCGTGATGCTGGGCGTGGACAAGGGCGTGATACTGGTGAAGCCGTCCTCCGCGGCGGCCGCCAGCGAACTCGCCCTGCGCAGTTCGGTGCTGGTGAAAGGTCTTAATAAATATTTCAAGCGGCCGTGGATAAGAGCCATAAAAACGGCCAGCAGCATTTAGTTTAAATCAACAGGAGCATGACAGCCATGACAAAGACAGCGAACCCTAAAGAGGGCGGATACGATTCCTCTAAAATACAGGTTATGGAAGGCCTGGAGGCGGTGCGCAAGCGCCCCGCCATGTACATCGGTTCCACCGGCATCCAGGGGCTTCACCACCTGGTCTATGAAGTGGTGGATAACGCCATCGATGAAATTCTCGCCGGCGGGTGCAACAAGATCGACGTCCTGATCAAGGAAGGCAATATCTGCTCCGTCTCCGACAACGGCCGCGGTATCCCCGTGGACCCCATGAAGGACGTGAAGGACCCGAAGCTCAAGGGCAAGAGCGCCCTGGAAGTCGTTATGACCGTGCTGCACGCCGGCGGCAAGTTCGAAGCGGGCGCCTATAAAGTGTCCGGCGGTCTGCACGGCGTGGGCGTCTCCTGCGTGAACGCCCTCTCCGACCTCGTAGAGGTCACCGTTAATTCCCGCGACGGCAAGGTGTATAAGCAGGAATACAAGCGCGGCAAGCCGCAGTACGACGTGAAGGCCGTAGGAACCACCGACGGGCACGGCACCACGGTGCTGTTCCACCCCGACCCGGAGATCTTCGGCGACTGCGAGTTCTCCTACGACACCATCTCCAACCGCCTGCGCGAGCTGGCTTTCCTGAACCCCGGCTGCCGCATCACCATCATAGACGAGCGCGAAGAGAATAAGAAGCACACCTTCTTCTTCGAGGGCGGCATCAAGCAGTTCGTGAAGTTCCTTAACACCAACAAGCAGGTCATCAACGAGGACCCGATCTTTGTGACCAAGTCCGAGGGCGACGTGATGCTGGACCTGGCCATCCAGTACAACACCGATTACTCGGAGACGATGTTCTCCTTCGTCAATAACATCAAGACCATCGAGGGCGGCACGCACGTGACCGGCTTCCGCTCGTCTCTGACCCGCGTCATCAACGACTACATCAAGAAGTATGAGCTGCTCAAGGACAAGGAATATAACGTCACCGGCGACGACGTGCGCGAAGGCCTCACCGTCGTGGTGTCGGTCAAGATCCCGCAGCCGCAGTTCGAGGGGCAGACCAAAACCAAGCTGGGCAACGGCGAGGTGGAGGGTATAGTGAAGACCCTCACCGGCGAGGCGCTCTCCGTGTTCTTCGAGGAGCACCCCTCCATAGCCAAGGCCATCTGCCAGAAGGGCCTGGGCGCCGCCGAGGCCCGCGAGGCCGCCCGCCGCGCCAAGGACCTGGCGCGCCGCAAGGGATCGCTCACCGATTCCGGCCTGCCGGGTAAGCTCGCCGACTGCCAGGAGAAGGACCCCAAGAAGTCGGAGATCTTTATAGTCGAGGGCGACTCGGCCGGCGGCTCGGCCAAGCAGGGCCGCGACCGCGTGTTCCAGGCCATCCTGCCCATCCGCGGCAAGATCCTCAATGTTGAGAAGGCGCAGCTCGTTAAGATCATCTCCAGCGAGATGATCCGCAACCTGATATCGGCCATCGGCACCGGCATCGGAGAAGGCGAGGACGGCTTCAATATAGAGAAGCTGCGCTACCACAAGATCGTCATCATGGCCGACGCCGACGTGGACGGCCAGCACATCCGCACGCTGCTGCTCACCTTCTTCTACCGCCAGATGCGCCCGCTCGTGGAGCAGGGCCACGTGTATATCGCGCAGCCCCCGCTCTACAAGGTCAAGAAAGGCAAGTTCGAGGCCTACTTCGACAACGAAGAGAAGCTGCAGAAGTGGCAGCTTAAAGAGGCCCTGTCCGGCATTTCCGTGAAGGCCAAGGGCAAGAAGCTCGACCCCAAGGAGATCAGCGACCTGATAGAGCTGACGATCGCCGCCGACAACACCAGCCGCAAGCTGGAAAGCAAGAACCTCACGCTGAAGGATTACCTGCAGTTCCAGACCGACGGCGCCGTGCCGCTGTACCGCATAGAGACCGGCCCCGAGACCTATAAATACTTCTTCACCGAGAAGGAGTGGCAGGATTACGAGAACGAGTACATCCAGCAGCACAAGGACAAGCTCGCCAAGGAAGGCGTGCCCGAGGCCGAGATGGACACCGAGGAACTGGGCCCCGAGTTCCAGACCCTCGGCGAGTTCACCCGCCTCAACAATATCTCGGCCAAGCTCGCCGCGATGGGCCACGGCCTGAAGGAATTCATGATCGAGGACGAGAAAGCGCCCGCGCTGTTCGACCTGATCACCGAAAAGAACGTGGTTTCCGCCAGGGACCTGAAGACGCTGATGGACAATGTGATGAAGGCCGGCGCCGCCGGTGCCCACATCCAGCGCTACAAAGGTCTGGGCGAAATGAACCCCGGCCAGCTGTGGGAGACCACTATGGACCCGCTGCGGAGAAAGCTCCTGAAGGTGTCCCTCGAGGACCCGGCCGAGGCCGAGAAGATGTTCACCACCCTCATGGGCGACAAGGTGGAGCCGCGCCGCGTGTTCATAGAACAGAACGCGCTGGCCGCCCGCAACCTGGATATTTAATTAACGGAGCACAGACATGGCAGAACCTAAAGACCTTACACCGAAGCAGACCGAGAACATGTTCGTCAACATCGTGGACCGGGATATCAGCGAGGAGATGAAATCCTCCTATATCGACTACTCCATGAGCGTCATAGTGGGCCGCGCGCTGCCCGACGTGCGCGACGGCTTGAAGCCCGTGCACCGCCGCGTGCTCTACACCATGGACGACATGGGCTTGCAGCACAACAAGCCCTTCAAGAAATCCGCCCGCATCGTCGGCGACGTGATGGGTAAGTACCATCCGCACGGCGACGCCTCCATCTACGACACCCTCGTGCGCATGGCGCAGCCGTTCAGCCTGCGCTACATGCTCGTGGACGGGCAGGGCAACTTCGGCTCCGTGGACGGCGACCCCGCCGCCGCGATGCGTTACACCGAGGCCCGCCTCTCCGGCATAGCCGGCGAGCTGCTGGCCGACATCGAGAAGGAGACGGTTAAATTCGTCCCCAACTACGACGGCTCCATGACCGAGCCCTCCGTGCTGCCGGCCAAACTCCCCAACCTCCTCGTAAACGGCTCCTCCGGCATCGCGGTCGGCATGGCCACCAACATCCCCACGCATAACCTCGCCGAGGTCTGCGAGGCCACCATAGCCGTCATCGAGAACCCCGAGATAGACGTCAAGGACCTGATGAAGATCATCAAGGGCCCCGACTTCCCGACCTCCGGCATCATCCGCGGCCGCAAGGGTATCAGGGATTATTTCGAGACCGGCCGCGGCTCCATCACCATCCAGGCCCGCGCCGAGATAGAGGAGATGAAGGGCAACCGCGAGTGCATCGTGGTGACCGAGATCCCCTACCAGGTCAACAAGTCCACCCTGATCGAGACCATAGCCGAGCTCGTGAAGGAAAAGAAGATCCCGGACATCTCCGACATCCGCGACGAGAGCGACCGCCGCGGCATGCGCATCGTCATCGAGATCAAGCGCGACGGCAACGCCCAGGTGGTCCTGAACCAGCTCTACAAGCACACCCAGATGGAGACCGGCTTCGGCGTGATCATGCTGGCCATCGTGGACGGCCGCCCGCGCGTGCTGCCCATTAAGGAAGTGATGAGCCAGTACGTGCGCCACCGCCGCCTGATGGTGGTGAACCGCACCAAGTACGACCTGAAGAAGGCCCTGGCCCGCGCCCACATCCTGGAAGGCTACCTGATAGCCCTGCAGAACATCGACGCGGTGGTGGAGATCATCAAGAAGGCCAAGGACGCGCTCGAAGCCAAGATAAAATTGATGGCCAAGTTCGCGCTGTCCGACATCCAGGCCCAGGCCATCCTGGACATGCGCCTGCACCAGCTGACCAAACTTGAGGTCGGCGCCATAGAGGAAGAGCACAAGGCCCTGATGAAGCTCATCGCCGAGCTGCGCTCCATCCTCGGCGACCCCAAGAAGGTCCTGAAGATCATAGTGGAAGAGCTGAAGATGATGAAGGATAAGTACGGCGACAAGCGCCAGACCGAGATCACCGGCGAAGCGGCCGAACTCGACATCGAAGACCTCATCCCCGAGGAGAAGGTCGTGATCACCATGAGCCACGGCGGCTACATCAAGCGCATACCCGCCGACACCTACAAGGTGCAGGGCCGGGGCGGCAAGGGCATCATCGGTTCCGAGGTGCGCGAAGAGGACTTCATCGAGAAGCTCTTCGTGACCTCCAGCCACGCCACCATCCTGATGTTCACCACGCGCGGCAAGGTGTACGCGCTGAAGGGCTACGAGATCCCCGAGGGCAACCGCACCTCCCGCGGCAAGGCGATAGTGAACCTGCTGCAGGTGAAGGACGAGAAGGTGACCTCGGTGCTCGCCGTGGAATCCTTCGACGAGGCCAAGGGCAAGGAAAGCTTCATCGTGATGTGCACCCGCAAGGGCAACATCAAGAAGACCCCCATCTCGGACTTCGCCAATATCCGGCGCGGCGGCATCATAGCCATCGGCCTGGAGGACGGCGACATCCTGACGAGCGTGGGCCACACCGACGGCAAGTACGAGATCATCATCGGCACCAAAGAGGGCATGAGCATCCGCTTCAGCGAGAGCGACGTGCGCTCCATGGGCCGCGGGGCCATGGGCGTGCGCGGCATCCGCCTGGACAAGACCGACACGGTCATAGGCATGGAAGTGGCCGAGCCCAAGACCAAGAAGTCGCTGCTGACGGTCTGCGAGAACGGCTACGGCAAGCGCACCGACCTCGACGAGTACCGGCACCAGGGCCGCGGCGGCTCGGGCGTCATCACTATAAAGGCCACCGACCGCAACGGCGCGGTGGTGGGCATCCACCTGGTGGAGAACAAGGACCACCTGATGGTGATGACCGAGAAGGGCAAGATCATCCGCATGGCCTGCAAGGACCTGCGTGTGATCAGCCGCAACACCCAGGGCGTGCGCCTGGTCCGCATGGAGGAAGGCGACAAGATAGCCTCCGTGGAACCGGTCATAGACGACGGCGAGGAGCCCAAGCCCGCGGCGGAAGAAAAGAAGTAGCCGCGGCGCTCAAAGAAGCGGCCGGAGAGGGCGACCTCCCCGGCCGTTTTTTTGTTATTATCACGGGAGGGGTGTTGATAAAAGTATGCCGGAAAAGAAGCATTTAACCAGGCAAGTCTCTCTCATGGCGCAGCCGCCTGGCCCCTCCGGGGCTGGGTGGAGCGCCGATATACTTAATTTATATACAGAGAGAGCTGTTTTGGGTGAGGGCGGGAAGGGCAGGGTGTATTTGCTTGAGAACAAGAGTACCGGCCGACGGTTCGCGGTAAAACGCGTTATTGGCCTGGAGCAGGAACTTAAAAGAGATTTTTTATCGGAACAAAAAACCAGAGCGATGACTAAAGGGAGTACCAGGGAAAATCTCCGGCGTGAGTTTCTGACGGAGTTGCAGACTTGGATAGATCTTCCGGAGCATCCCAACCTTGTAACTTGCCGTTCTTTTATGGCCGGGGATGAAGTGTTGATATTCGCCGATTATGTGGAGGGCGGCAGTCTGCAGAAGTGGATGGATTCCAAACAATTATACGAAGGAGGAGATAAAGTCGCCCTTAAACGCATATTGGATGTAGCCATTCAGTCCGCCTGGGGTCTTCATTGCCTGCACGAACTTGGAATTATCCATCAGGATGTTAAACCCGCGAATCTCATGATCTCCAATGAGGCCGATGGTGCTAGGCGCAATATCAGGGTAAAGGTGGCGGATTACGGGGTAGCGCGGGTCGGGGCGGCCAGCTCCGTATGCGGGGAATCGGGCCAGGATAATAAAATTCCTGTAATTTGCGGCGCACTTACTGAAGGCTATGCCTCGCCGGAACAGCTTGAACCTCTTTTCAAGCGGAACTTGGACTGGCGCACAGACTTGTGGTCATGGGGGATGAGCGTCTTTGAGATGTTCTATGGAAGACTGCCGTCTAAAAAGCCCGGAGAAGCGCCGCAAAAACTGCTGGCCTTTCTTGAACATGAACCGGGCTCGTCCAGCGAGATCCAGATACCGGCGGCGATTGTTACCATACTACGCAGTTGTTTTCAGGAAGATCCGTCTCAGCGATGGAAAAGTTTTGCCGTTGTAATAAATAGGCTGAAGAATGTGTTCCGTGAGGTTACAGGGGAGGAATATTTAAATGAGCTGAAGCCAATAGCCATACCCGACTCGGCTTATTCCGGCATAAGCGACAGGCGAACGCGGGACGGCCGGGGATGGCGCAACCCCAAAGCGGCTCTTTTGCTGGCGCTTCAGGAAGCCGGTAGGCCCAATGACGCGCTTGGAGAGGTGCGGGGGCAACCGTGGAGGAAAAGGGGCGGCCAATTGGCGGCGGATATCGCGGTGTTCGATGAAGCCAGGGCAATAATCGAGAGCCTTATACAAGCTGGACGGAAAGAATTAAGGAAAACCCTGGCGGAATTGTGCGTTGAAACAAGTCTGGTCCTGGAGACCGCCGAAGATCATTACACGGCGCTTAATCTATACGAGAAAGCCGCTGAAATTTATGAGCAATTGGTGGGGAAAGAGGGGCATGCTGATTATTTGGCGGAATTGGCGAAGGTTTATCTGTATTGGGGGCATGCCCTTGGCGAGCTGGGGTTTGTTCACGGCTCCATAAATTATTGTGCTAAGGCGGTTGAAATATACGGCCGGTTGGTTAACGAAGAGAAGCGCATGGAATTATCATCTGCATTGGCGCAAAGCTATTATTATCTGGCCGAGGCTCGCGGCGACACCGAGTCTAAACTTGAGTTGTGTGATAAAGCTATTTCCATACATAAGCTCTTGGCGGAGAAGGAAAATCGAAAAGGGTTTTATTATGACTTGGGAAAAGATTTTCTTTGCAAGGCCTCAGCCCTTCTGTCTCCTGACCCGGAAGCGGCAGCGGCGAATAATTTTGCGCTTGTGCTGCTGAATAAGGCTATTATAATTTTAGAGCGGCTGGTTTTGGCGGAGAAGCGGCGCGAATTCCGACCGGAATTGGCGAACGCTTACGGGCATAAAGCGCGCGTGCTTCGCTATCTCGGTGACGGGGACGGAGCTCTGCCTTTTTGCGATAAATCCATGGAGCTTTACGATCAACTTGTCGATACCGAGGGGCGAAGCGAGTTCTTCAGAGATTTTGCAATGAGCAGTCTGCAGAAGGCTCTGGTGTTAACTCTGCTGCAGCGTGATGAGGATGCGTTGCCCTTTTACAATAAAGCCGTTGAGGGGTTGGAGCGACTGGTGATTGTTGATGGGCGTAGTCGCTTTGCCGCGGACCTGTCAACAGGCTATTACTATAAGGCGCTAAGACTTAAAGGTTCGGCCGCGGCAGAATTGTTCGATAAATCCGCGGCCATTCTTGAGCGGCACGTTAATGTTGAAAAGAGAAATCAGTTTTCGCGCAGATTGGCGACAATTTATTGTGTAAGCGCGCGAAGGGCTTCTTACTCCCCAATACCATTATTCGACAAGGCTATCGCGATATTGGAGGGCCTGGCCGTAGCGGAAAATAATATTTCCTGCGCGACAGACCTTGCAAGGGTGTACCGGTATAAAGCAGAAGCCTCCGGTAGACAGGGAGCGGCAGAGATATACGCCAAGGCAATTCCTCTATTGGAACGGCTGACCGCCGGAGGAAAGGACAGTGGGCTTCTTTCTGAATTAGACAAACTGCGCAAAAGCCGTGATTCCGCCTTGTCTGAAACGGACTATTGGGGAAATCATGGTTTGTAGTTGTTTTTCGCTGGTTGGCAAGGAGATTGTTCTCCAATAACTGCCATGACAGTTGTTGCAGGATTTGGCCTGCGCGCATATACTCACGGCTAACAATGTAACAAATCGGCAGCTACAGCCTAATAGTATAGGGGGTAATTCTGCGATACTGTCCCTAGCAGTTTTTAGTGGCATAGCGGTCGGATTGAATGTGTTAGCTTGTGTACGACAGGTTGCTTCCTGGTACACTCTTATGAGAACAAAGAAAAAGAGCGATAAAAGTGAATGTTCCATGCCGGTAGTTGAGGGCGGCACGGGGAATCCGGTTGTTCCACCACAACAAAAAGAAAATGAATTTCAATGGCCGGAGGAGGTAACCAATAATTTTGAGATACAGCGGTTTTTGGGTGAAGGGGGTATGGGACAAGTTTATCTATTAAGAAGCAAATCTACTTGGCGAGAGTTCGCGGTAAAACGCGCTATTGGTGTTAATGATGTTGATCGCGACAGGATATTTAGAGAGCTCCAAATCTGGCAGGAAATTCCCGAGCAGGTTAACCTGGTTCCTTGCCGGTTCTTTAGGACGTATGGCGATACTGTGCTTATCTTTTCAGACTATGTTCCGGGAGGAACACTGGAGGAAATGATCTGGTCTGGAAAATTGTACAAGGGTGGAGAGAAACAGGCTCTGGCGCGAATGCTTGATATTGCCATCCAACTGGGGTGGGGTGCGGCGTGCCTGCACGAACTTGGCCTAATCCATCAGGACATTAAGCCTCTTAATGTGTTGATTGATGACGAGACGCAAAAAGATGGACGTATTTTTACTGTAAAGCTGGCAGATTTCGGGATATCTCGGATGGGTGCCGTACTGGGCACTAATCAGGAAGTGTTAGGCAATACTGTTGCCTGCGGTGGGCGTGGGACACCGGCATATGCTTCTCCAGAGCAGGCAATAGGAACGCGTTTAACTCATCGTTCCGATATGTGGTCTTGGGGGCTCAGTATTCTCCAAATGTTCCAAGGACGTGTTGGGTGGACGCGATGGAGTGATGAGCGTGCCATTCTTGAATCGTTTGCGTGCCAGAGGAGTTTCGAAATTCCGGCGCTTACTAAAGATATCGAGGCTATACTCAAAGGCTGTCTTAAACAAAACCCAGAGCAGCGATGGGCGACAATGTTGCAAATTATAGAAATGCTGCGGGCGGCCTATAAGAGTGCCATTGGGACCGACTATACAACCGAATTGCCACCGATGGAGAAACAGGACCCAAAAGAACAGAGCGCCAGAGGCGATATTTTAAAAAGTCGCCGCTGGGATGATCCACGTGACTATCTGAAAAAAGCGTTGCAGGCCAAATATGGCAGCACCGCTGAAGCACAGGAAATATTGGTGCGCAAGGCAAATTGTGGTCGCGGCAATCTGGCATTAAATCTGGAAATCTATTCCAAAGCACTGGAAATCTATGAGGATTTGATAGGCCAAGGCCACGAGAACTTCATCAGAGAGTTGATAGAGTTGTATTGGCAGGCGAGTCATGTCCATTATGCCGTTGGCAATTATGCCGGGCAGGCAGAAATGTATGAGCGGGCCATCTGTACTCTTGAGCCATTGCTTCATGGAAAAAATAGACTAGTGGTTATTGGCTGGTTATCAAAACTATATCGTAACAAGATCGTGACATTAATAGAGAACCATAGAGAAGAAAAAGCGGAAGAATGTTGCGAAAAAGCCGTACAAATCTGTGAGTTGGCACGAGGGACGGATAAGTGGAGAGAGGTAAGCCAGCAGCTTGCGGTAATATATTCAAGTGAGGGGACGCTCTTATCCCTTTCTGGACGGTGGCGGGTTTCTGATGAGTGGTTTGATAAAGCTATTTTATTGTGTAAAGAGCAACTCGCTCTGAAAGATGAGACGATTTTTGAAAGAGAATTACTTTTTGCCACTCTAAACAAAGCCGTCTCATTGAATGAGCGAACTGGGGGGAAGGAAGAAGCCCTTAGGATCATGATGGACGCCCTCCTGGTAATGGAGCGGCTGGCAAGCTCGAGTGGTCTTGTTTCCGACAAATGCGACTTGGCGGCGCTTTATAACAATATCGCGGCTGTCCACTCGGATCTTGGTGCGAACAACGCGGCAATTCAGATGTATGACAAAGCGATTGACCTGTTAGAAAAAAGTGCCCCTCCGAAAGAGGCAAAATACATGGAACGCCTGGGCGAGTTCTGCGTGCACAAGGCCGAACTCCTTACAAACTTGGGGCGGAGAGACTCCGCCATTGAATTCTTTGACAAAGCTATAAGATTGTTTGATAGCGTTGTTAACAAGGATGGTCATGTGCAATTTTCTCGCGGGCTCGCAAGAGGGCTTTATGGTAAAGCGGGCTGTTTACTACAGGCTAAGGATGGGGATAAACCATCGGCGATACTCTTGTTAAATCGCGCTTTAGTTATCCTTGAGCATCTAAATGAGAATGGTCACGGGGGGGTGTTGCCCGCCTTGACGGTTGTCCGCAAGGATCTGGAAAAAGCAACTCTGAAATCTGAAGGCGCTGCTGCTGTGAACAATAACGTTGCCAGTGTTATCCGGAGACTCTTACAGTGGGCTTTGAGCGGCATGGACAACACAATTGTTGGTGGGCGGTGGCTAGGCAGGTATGACGTGGTCTTGATGGGGTATTGTTGGAAAGCTGTTCTTTACAAAAAACTCGGAAATATCCAGGCGGCTATTGAAATGTACGACTTGGCCATATCAACAGGGAAGGAATTATTGAAAAGCGACAAGCGTAAAGAAGAAATAAAAGAGCTAATTGTTGATGCCATTGTTAAAAAGTCGGCTATGGTTGTGGATTATAAACCAGATCACAATCTAATGGCTCAATTGATTTCTGGATACGATTGTGCCATAGAATTAACAGAAGGGATACTCCGCAAGTGGACGGGGGTATTCAAGGATGCGCCAATATCACTCTCACAACTGCGTAATTGCGCTATCGTTGAACCAGAGTGGCTGCCGGCCAAGCTGTATCTTCTTCATAGGGTTCTCGCATATCTGTTTGTGAAACTCGCATGGGCCATTCTGAACATAGGGATAATTGTGGCGACGTTTTTGCAGACGGGCATGAAAAATTTTTATGCCAAAAAATTAGCCAAACTATATACGGGGAAAGCCCGCGTAGCTGCTCAATTGGGAGAGAAGAAAGCCGCGATATCCGCGTATCAGCTTGCTATTGAAAAGTATAACTCCATTGGGAAGAAATGCTCAAAGGAGATTGTTAAGCTTTCCGGTGAAAAGGCCTTTTTAGAGGGTAAACACTGGGTCTATATTTCTTGAGTAAAAAGATGTTAGGATAGAGTGAATTCTGGCCATTTAATTGTGGGGCGGCGGGGGGGGTGATTTATGCCGGTAAAATGGTACTGGGCTCATGACGGGAAAGATTTCGTAGAATTTGAAAATCCGCAGGAGCGGACGGCTTTCAATATCATAAAGCCGGTGCTCGAGAGCGCGTTCGTTCACGGCGACTCCTGCCACGTTCTGGTCAACGTCCAGAAATGCAACGGCATTCCTTACAAACCGGACCTGCTGTTTTTGAAAAAGGACGGCGCCGGAGCGGTGGACTTAAAGCACTATTCGGGGAGCATCTCCGCAAAATTTGAGAAGAGGGGTGGCGCGGAACGCCCGTTCTGTGTGGACGCAAGCGGCGTGCTGTTCTCGCAGGCCCATGACCAGCAGTACCAGGGAGAATTTCATCAGGTGGCCGGGTATTCCGGGGTTTTAAAACGACTTATCCAGAAAGAATGCGGCCTAGAAAACGCTCCCTTTAAAACTTATTTCGGACTGTGTTTTACCGGGATAAACGCGGACTTTTCTCCGGCCCAAAAATTCATTTCCGACAATTACGGGGACCCAAGAATTAAAATAGAACAGTTCTCTCGCCTTTGCGTGCCGGAAGATCTTGGGCAAGAACTCTTTGATGCCGCTTTCGGGCGCCTGCCGTGGGGCAGGACTCCCGCGGAAGAACAGATAATGAAGATTATCGGAGCTTTTCATTGTCTTCCGCGGGATTTTAACGAGCGGTGGATAGAGATAAACGACAAAGTATACACGCAACCATGCCTGCTGGCAGGCAGAAAAGGTACGGAGACGGCCCAGGACCTGCAGCTTGACGGCGGGGAAGTCGTTTCTGAGCGTCATCTTTTAATCATCCGCGATAAACCCGGTCATGTCCGGCTCCGTGATACGTCCACTAACGGCACCTACGTTAACTCCACTAAGTTAAGTCATGCCGAGGTGGTTTTGCCACTCGACGAGGGGCTTCCCATTCATTTGTGGTTCCATGGCGGCGCGCAGTTGGTTCTGCGCAGCCCGGGGCTCCCGGAGCATAAGCGCACCCGGGCGGCCTCCTGAGTTCTGGTGCGTAACCTTCTTCCAACTGCGGGCTGCTGTTAGACAGGGTTGGTATATTAGAGGTGGGTATGGAATTTATTAAACCAAGCGATGACATGTCCGCGGGCTTATTGGCTGAGCTTGTGGCCGGGTTCAGAGAGCAGGCCTGTGCCGAAAAAGCCGCTAAACTCGAAAGCCTTGCCGTTAAGCTGCATGGTCTTGTGGCGGATCTGCTGGATGCGCCTTCTCCAAAAGGATTTTTAAAAACCTATGCTAAAGCACGGTTCCTTGTAGGGACCGGAAAAGGGAATACGGCAACAAGGACCCTGAAAGAAATCTGTTCCGTGTCCGAAAACGGTTCAGCGAGTTATACGGAAGAAGATGCCCTGAATATTATAGCGTTCGATGTTTCGCAGAAAGTCTTTGATTACGTCAGAAAGCGCTACGAGGACCATCCTCATGCCGATGCGCCTTTCGGCCTTAATGAATATATTGTAAAAAAATGTTTAGACCCTATCAGGCTGGGACGGAGGGCCGTCTCTGATATGTTTTATTCTTACAAATGGGGAGTAGGCGGCGGCACCCCTACAAGCGGGGACGATGAGGAACTGATAATTGAGCCCCCTGCGGTTGGGGAAACACCCGAAGAACAACTGGCGGCCAAGAGCGCGCGGGAACACTTGTCCGCGATAGCGAAAGCGATCGTGTGCGCGATGCGACAATTGCGGAGCCTCTGTGAGAAGAGTTTTAACTATCTCCTGGCGCTTACTGAGGCCACACTGATCTTGCGCGCCATGCAGGCTGGGCGGGCTTTTTCCGATAAAACCGAAACGATTCACCAGGACATGTCCCCATTGTTCGTGGCGGGCTTCCTGGAGTTGGGGGCGTATAACCACGAGCAGTACAAGAAAGTTTTTGATAAGCACTATGACCCGTTTATTCAAGTAGACTGTGCCGGGACCACGAAGACCGTACGTACTAGAAGGAGCAGGGCGAGAGACAGGCTGCTGGCACTGTTCCGGCCGTTGTTGGCTGCGGCCTTGCGGGCGGATTGTGCGGCTCAGGATGTGAAGATAGTGCTGAAATCAGTTTGCAAATGGCTTAAGAAAATAAAATGGCAGAAACCCGGTGCAAAGGTGACCTTATGATAAAGTCTGAACTTATAGCTGAACTTATGCTCCAGCCGGCGCTGGACGTGCTTGGCGGGCCCTGTAAGGCCTGGCGGCGCAAGGTGCGGCTGTTTTCTTACGGCCTTCTCCCCGAAAAAGCTGAGCCTGAGGTTATATCCCATGTGCGCGCCTGTTCCGCCTGCCGGCTGTTTCTGCTGCAGTGCTTCAATATCCAGGGGCAAGTTTCCGCCGCGCTCCGCGCTAAGGGCGCTGGCCGACCCGGGCCGCAAGGGCAAGCGGCGTCGGGAACAACGCTGCGGCTTGGCAGCGCCGAGGACGCTTCTTTGGAACGGTTGCCGGCGCCGGAAAAAAATGACAACCATTCAACTGTGAAAAAACGGAGGGGGGCGCATGGAAAACATTAATTTCCTCGGGGAATACGCTTTGCGACTGTCTTCCATTGATGGCAGCCGGTGTTTGTGTCATTTGATCAGGAGTAAGTTCTCCCTGTTTACGCTCGGGCGAGGAGGCGCGGAGAGTAAGCACTTAAGCGTTAAGCTTGTGCCGGACGATCCCGACTCCATGGGGTTGCATTTCCTGTCCAGCATGCAGTGTTATTTCGCATGGGACCCCGGCATAAAGGACTGGGTGGTGGGCAATGGTAAACCGCCTGAAAAGTATATCCCACCGGAAAAAGCGGAGATTTACTCTGAGGCTAGTTCCGGACCTTCGTCGGAAGCCAATATGATCCACCTCTGTTACAATCGGACCGAAGATTGCAGCCCCTCCAGCAGCAGGTTCGTGCCGTGGGGTGCCCGGCCCAGCGCCGCCTTCCCGGATTCCAAGGGGCCAGCCCCCGAACCCCTCCGGGGTATTCTGGGTGTAGCTTTTATAAAGAGCGCTAATGTGAGGTATAAAGGGTGCAAAGTCCCGCCGCATTACCCGGAAAGCCCGGGGATCAAGGGCCCTGTGCCGTATGCCTTCCTGCTGGAAGTTTTGCAGCCCAGCATGCTGGATTCCCTCCCGGGTTCCAATAAAAGAGCCCGCTAGTCCCGGCCGCACAGCGGTCGTTTTTCGGGCGCCGCTTCCTCCCCTTCCCGGCTTGCCTCGGTCCTCGAGACGCACTGGGGAGGGGTTTTGCGCTTCCCATCCGCGCTGACCGCCATTCCCCGCCAGCTATAGTCTTTTGGGGTCCGCTCTTATCCCTTGGATATTTGCCTCCCGTCTTATCCGACGGCTGTAACAAAAGCCCAGCCAGCCGCCGTTAGTATAGGCGGTCTGGAGGCATTATGCACTTTAATCTAAAAACTGATGCGGCGGGGAATACCGATGTGTTCTTCTGCTTTGAACTCACGGGGGCCGCTCCGGAGGAATCGGGCAGGAGCGTCGCGGAGGCGGTGAGGCACATGGCCCGCTTTGTGAGTTCCCTCTGTGTCCCTGAATTGGACGCGGCTTTCGAACTTGTTGTCCAGTCCCGGCTTGAGGGCGAACCAGGGCCCACCCTGGCGCTAAGGATACGGGTATCACATCATTGCGGCGCCGCAGCGCTGGCCAAGGCGCAGGAAACCGCGCGGGCCGTAACCGTGGGGCTGGCTCTTTGGGAGAGGCTGCGGTGGCTGCCGGCGGATGAGCGCCGATATGGAACGCTTTTTAAAAATTTTTATCCCGCCGAGATCCGTGAAATAGGGAGGAGCACGGAACTATTCGAAGTTGAAACGGGGCCAGTGTCTCCAGGCGGCGTTCGGTATGGTTTTTGCGTTTATCCTTTCCTTCCGCAACCTGATCCGTTAAGCCGCGTACTGCGGATTTTAAACGGCCTTCCCACCCGTATACGCCTCAGTATAGCGCTTGCGCCGGTCAGGTTTCTTTCGCGCGAGCTCTCGTTCCTGCGGAACCAGCGAGAAGCCTTTTCTGCGGCATTATCCGGGGAAGAACTGGTGGATAACCCGCAGATGAAAGCGGCTATGGCTACCGTGCTTAGGATGGAACGCATGGGGGAGATGCCGTTTGCTATGCGTATCTGCGCCGCGTCGCTTTCCCCGCTTGCGGGGGTTTCCGCGAAGAGTCTTGCCTGCGCTCTGGCTGCGCCGGCTCTGCCAGAGGCTTGCGCCGGTGGGTTTGATATGCGCTTGGTGGAAGATGAAGAAGAAAAAAAAGTGGCGCTGCAAAATCTGGATCGTGTGCGCTTCTGCTTACCACCTTTTCTTGCCGGCGTCCCGTGGGGGCGGCTGCCGGCGCTTGTGTCTCCAGAGGAGGCCGCCGGCTTCTTTCGTTTTCCGGCCGTTCCCGGCCCGGGCATGGCGACGGTCCGCCGGGCCGTTCCTTTTTCCGGGCTCCCGGAGGCGACAGGTTCCAGGATCGGCTTTGCCGCCGGGGTTGCCGAAGGAGCGGTAGAGATCCGGCTCTCTCAGGAATCCCGCAGCCGCCACTTGTGCTGCGTCGGCCAGACGGGAGTTGGAAAGTCGTCCTTCCTGTTGTCGCTTATAGCGCAGGACATGTCCGCGGGCCACCCTCTGTGTCTGCTCGACCCCCACGGCGACCTTTATCACCGCGCACTGGCCGCCGTTCCGCCCTGGCGCCGCAAAGACGTAATAGCGCTGGACTGTTCTAAAAACGAGCCGGGGTTCAGTTTTAACCTGCTGGAACATTCGCGCGAACGAGAGATTTATAAAATAGTCGAATCCTTCCTTGAAATTTTCAATCAATTATTCGACAGGAATACTATGGGGCCCATTTTTGAAATGGCGTTCCGCTGCTCACTGCATCTGGTAATGTGCGATCCGGAAGGCGCGACACTCGCGGATTTTATGCGGTTCTATTACGACCGGGATTATAGGCGCCAGTGCATCAGCCGCTGTAAAGACCCCGTTATTTCCGGCTCCTGGGAAAAGATAGTGGCTACCGCGGGTGGAGAGCTGTCTTTGAATAATCTTAGTCCGTACATCGTTAGCAAACTTAGCAGCTTTATTTTTAACCGGAAGATCAGGAAGATCGTGTCTTGCCGGCAGTCAACCGTGGATTTCAATGAGATCATTCGAGGAAAGATCCTGCTGGTAAACCTAGCCAAAAATTCCATGGGCAACCTTACAGCGTCCTTTTTAGGGATGCTGTTCATTCAAAAGCTCCTTTGGGCCGCCATGGACCCCAGGAATGCCAAACGCCGCGGCGGCAATTTTTGCCTCTACGTGGATGAATTCCACGCCCTGGCCACGCCCAGCGCGGCGGAAATTTTGGGGGAAGCCCGCAAGTTCGGGCTGTCCGCGGTCGTCGCCACACAGGTATTAAGTTCGCTTTCCCCGGGGATGCTCTTGTCGCTGCTCGGCAACGCTGGCAACCTCCTCGCTATGCGGCTGGGCCCGGCCGACGCCGTGCTGCTCGCGCCGTATTTCGCCCCGGAGTTCAGCCCGGCAGAGTTGGTCTCATTGGGGGTGGGTACGGCGGCGGCCAGCATCTTGTCCGCTGGGGGGAATAAACCAGGTCCCTTTCTTCTTTCCACGGCCAACGGCCTGGCGGAGTATCCGGCGGTTCCCGGAACCAAGGCCGAGAGTGCTTCGCCGGCATCCACCCCGCTGCCCCGCCAAGCGCCGCGGCGGCGCAGAGCCAGGAGGGAACCGGCTTCAGATGAAGGCCTTAAGAAAAATGGTCTGTAACAAATCCGGAGCCAGCGGCTATGGTTAGAGGCGGCAAACCCAAACAAGGAGGGGTTATGAGAAACCTGATAACTGCGGCGGTAGTGGCCCTGGCGGCCTGGGGCTGTGCTAGCGCTCCCGACAGGGGAGTGATCTCCAAGGCCGGGGAAATCGACACCGAGTGGGAGGAGCAGGGGGAGAACTCCAAGTACTTCTTCGCCCGTGGCATTGGCGCGGCGGACCAGACCTTGGAGAACAAGACGCAGCGCCTTGCCCTGGCGCGCTCGGCGGCCATAGTCTCGGCCCAGTTCAACATGCTCTCTACCGTGAAGGGAGCCGAACTGGCCGGCGGAGACAACGTGGCGGACGCCATGATCAAGGACTCCGCAATGGCGTCGCAGGTGCGGGCCCTCATTCGCGACGCGCAGGTTGTGCGCAGCGAATGGTCCTCGGACGACGGCTGCGTCGTCTCGCTGCGCCTGCCCAAGAGCGCGCTGAAGAACGGCGGCTTGAAACTCGCGGACTAAAATGTCCGCCGCCGACACCCGGCGCAGGGAGCCGGGTGCCGGCCAAACCGGAAACCAGGACGAGGACAAGGACGGGTAACTATATGGCAAAACTTATCGTGCTCTCGCTCCTGCTGCTGACGGCGGTGGTCGGTTCCGCGGTCGGCAACGACTATGCGGATATGGCCGCGCAGTTGACGCGGCGCGCCGCAGTAGCGGGTAAACGCGTAGCGGTGATCCCATTCTTTTACCACAACGGCCGCAACAGCGACGATGTTATAGCGAAGCGGTTGGAAAGCGAACTCGCCGAGCAGGGCAGGGTTAGGGTGGTGGAGTGCGAGATTTCGGCTATTCTTGACGAGCAGGAGCGGCAATATTCCGGCGCGTTCGACCCGGCTACCGTGCAGCATTGGGGGGAGCTGTTGGGCGCGGAGGCGGTTGTCACCGGCAGGCTGATAGAAAAATCAAAAGGCAGGAAGGTTGAGGTGAACGCCAGGCTTATTGTGACCAGGACGGCAGAGGTTGTGGGCGCTGCCAAGATGACGGTGAAAAAAGATTGGGACACAGAAGAAGAGGATGAGTTTGGTGAGGCCAGTTCATATTCTGCTAGGGCGGAGAAGGTTAGGTATTTTGAAGTCTTCTTGGGCCGTGCCTTTGGGGTGCCCTCCATGGACCTCCAGTTTAAGAATAGCGGAAACCAACCCATATATACCAGAGATCTTGGTATCGCTACCCCTTGGGGCAATGTTGGTCCCTTAAAGTCGGTCAGTTGGAAGCATTTGAAAACTACGGGGCAGGGTCCTGTATCTATCCGGTTCGTCGGCTTTGGCCCAGGCAGTTTGCTTGGAGGGGCGCTTTCACTTGAGTGGCAGCGCACGGCTATTGCGCCGCAGCACACGGCCTTCAAGTTGAACGGTTACGGACCCTTTCCGTTCCTGTTCAATGCTTCCGACTATATTACCGTCAAATCCTTGTCGTTGACTTACATGGCTATGGTGAGGTTTGCCACGGATTTCCCGATAGAACCATATATCGGTTTAGGGGCAGGGATTTCACTGAATTCGCTGGTTATGCCGCATATTAAGGGGCTCACTGATTCCGCGTTTATGTCCGCTCCAACCAATGATTTTGGTTTGGGTTTTGTATTTACTGTCCCGGCAGGGCTCCGTGTTAAAGTGTCAGACCAGATGCATCTGGTGGGTGAAGTAAAAATGCAGCAGAACAATATTCGCTTTGACAGGGGGATACCGGGCGAAAGAGACTCCGTGAAGATCAAAGGGATCTATTTAAGTCTCGGGGCGGGATACAAATTTTGAAGATTTAAGTGTGCGCTAAAATTGGGGTTTGGAGAGGGAAACCTCCCCGGCCGTTTTCTTTTGCTAGAATTGTAACATGGACCTGACGCTTTTTATTTCCACCGTCTTCACGCTCACGCTGGTCATGGACCCGCTCGGCAATATCCCGCTGTTCATGAGCGCGCTGAAGAACGTCAGCGAGGAGCGCCGCCGCAAGGTGATAGCGCGGGAGCTGTTCATCGCCCTGGGGATAATGGTGTTCTTCCTGCTGTTCGGGAAATACTTCGTTTCGGCCCTGGCGCTGGACCTTACCGCTATGTCCGTGGCCGGCGGCATAGTGCTGTTCCTCATCGCCATGCAGATGATCTTTCCCACGCACCACTCCTCTTTCGCGGAAGGCCCGGAAGGCGAGCCCTTCATAGTGCCGCTGGCCATTCCCCTTATAGCCGGACCGTCCACGCTGACCACCGTATTGCTGTTCTCCCTGCAGGACCCGGGCCGCATAGGCATGTGGGCCGGGGTGGTGGGCGTGGCCTGGCTGATAAACGCGGTGATACTCGCCGGCCTGTCCGGGTGGCTGTCCAGGATCCTGGGCCAGCGCGGGCTGCTCGCCATGGAAAAGCTGATGGGCATGATCCTGGTCACCATTTCAGTGCAGATGGTCATGACCGGTATAAAGAAATTCCTGGCGTCTTAAGGTTCTTTACTTTCTTTTATGAACAACCTGCTTAACCGCTGGAAAGCGGCGGATCCCGCTTTCAAGGCCTTCCTGCTCGGCGTCTTTTTCCTTGGCATCAATGCCGGTGTTCTTTCCTCGGCCTTCAATAATTATCTCAACGATTCTTTCAGCCTCACCTCGAAGCAGCGCGGCTTCCTGGAGTTCCCGCGCGAACTGCCAGGCTTCCTGGTCATCTTCATGACCGGGCTGCTCGCGGCCGTGCCCGTGCGGCGCTGGGCAGTTATCACCGGCCTGCTCACCGCGGTCGGTGTGGCGGGGCTGGGCTTCCTGTCTCCGGGCTATAACCTGATGCTGGTCTGGATGCTGCTGTGGAGCGCCGGCAGCCACCTGTTCATGACGGTAGAGAGCGTGATGGGCCTGCGCTTCGCCAAGGAGGGGGGGCAGGGGCGGCGTCTGGGGCAGATCAGCGGGATGACGAATTTCGCGGCCATAGCGGGCGCCGGTTTCGTCTGGGTCATGGCCAAGGCCGCGGGCCCCGCGGTGTATAAATGGTCCTTCGCCGCGGCCGCCGCGGCGTCAGCCGCTTCGGCGCTGCTTTTCGCGCGTATTCCCGGCGGCGGAGGGGAGGCGGCCCCCGGTGGGAAGCGCTTCGTCTTCCGCTGGCGCTACAAATGGTATTACCTGCTGAACATCCTTTTCGGCGCGCGCAAGCAGATCTTCCTGACCTTCGCGCCCTGGGTGCTGGTGACGCAGTACGGCGCGAGCCCGGCCGTGATGGCGGCGCTGGCGCTGGTAGCCGCGGCGCTCGGAGTAGTTTTCCGGCAGACCTTCGGCGCCCTCACGGACAGGATAGGCGAGCGCAGGATGTTCATGGCCGACGCGGTGATCCTGCTGTTCATCTGCGCGGGCTTCGCCTTCTCCACTTTCCTGCCGCTGCTGTACGTTATCTTCATACTGGATAACCTGATGTTCGCCACGCGTATAGCGCGCACCACTTACCTTAACCGCATCGTGGAAGAGAGGTCCCACATAGCGCCCACGGTCTCCTTCGGCGTGACCATCGACCACGCCGTGTCCATGAGCATCCCGGCCGCCGGCGGCCTGCTCTGGGCAGCTTACGGCTATAGGGCGGTATTCATCGCCGCCTCGCTGCTGTCCGTGGCCGGTTTCCTGGCCGCGCTCGCCGTGGACGACAACCGCCGCAAGGCCGCGCCGCAGCCTTCTCCAGCCCCGGTCACTCCGGATTAGCTTTGCGCGTGAAACTTTTTCCGGCTTTTGTCATCTAAAATAAAAGGCCTTGAAAAAAGCCGGTCTATGCTGTATAAATTGGGTGGTAGCAGGTGTTCCAATGGAGGTACCATGTTAAGGATTATTCTCGTTTCAGTTTTTTTAATTCCGCAGACGCTGCTTGCCGCTGAGCTGGGCTCGCTGACGGCTTCGGACGTGGCGGCCTCCCGCGCCGAGGCCCCGCTGCCTAAAGCGGCCAAGGCGGCCGGCAAATACGCAGACGGCATGCTGCAGATCAACCACCTGCTGGCGCTTACGGGGCCGAAGCTGCTCTATACCCAGATGGCAGATAGCCCGGCCAAGTTCGAAGAGTTCAAGGCCATGTGGCAGCCGGTAGTAAAGAAAGCCGGTCTCAAAGCGCTGCCGCCGGAGTATTCGGCCGGGTTCGGGGCTCTGAAATATGAAACCACCGGCGGCCTCGCCATCCGCAGTTTCCTCTGCGACACGGCCCACATGCCCGTGTCGGAAAAGGAGATGGAGAGTTTCCTAACCGGGGTGCTTAACGCTGAAGGGATGAAGGTGGTGGGTTCCTACGGGATACCCGCGGACCCGAATATTTTCCCCAAGCCCACGGTGAACGTCTACTATCTTACTTCTTTCAACGAGAACCAGGACCGGGAGCGCCAGCTGCGCTACCTGGGCGTAAAGAACAGGGCCGTGAAATTAGACCTGGACCTCCTGGAAAAGGCTGGAATAAAAATAGCCGCCCTGTATGGCAAGAATTCCATCTTCTACGTCGGTCCCAGGGTGGGAGTGGTCATGGCCGTCTCCAACAGCGAAGAGAGGACCTCTAAACAGGTCTCTTATCACAAGGACCTGATAGCCAAGCGCGGGGAAAAACTGATAGGAGTGAAGACGGACAAGCTCGAGAAGGCTGTGGTAAGCGAGGGCGAGGAGTATTTTTTCCTGACCAAGATCTATTACCTGAAATAGAAGCGGCAGGCAGAAAGGAGCCGCCGGTTTGTTTACCGGCGGTTTCTTATTTGGGATAATAGTACTTCAGTCCCGGGTTCATAAGGAAAATATATGGCTGAAAAAGACGACAAGAAAGTAATTTACTCCATGGTGGGCGTCAGCAAGTACTACGACAAGAAAGCCGTCCTCAAGGATATCTACCTTTCCTATTTCTACGGCGCCAAGATAGGCGTGCTGGGCCTCAACGGCTCCGGCAAGAGCTCGCTGCTGCGCATCCTCGCGGGGCTAGATACGGATTTTAAAGGCGAGACGGTGCTCTCCCCCGGGTACACCGTGGGCCTGCTGGAGCAGGAGCCCAAGCTCGACGAAGAGAAGACCGTGCGCCAGATAGCCGAGGAAGGCCTGCCCGAGGCCATGGCGGCGCTCAAGGAATACAACGAGATCAGCGAGAAGCTGGCCGAGCCCATGAGCGACGACGCCATGAACAAGCTCATAGACCGGCAGAGCAAGGTACAGGAAAAGATAGACGCGCTCAACGCCTGGGACATAGACAGCCGCCTGGAACTTGCCATGGACGCGCTCGGCTGCCCGCCGCCCGACACCGTAATAAAGAACATCTCCGGCGGCGAGAAGCGCCGCGTGGCCTTGTGCCGCCTGCTCCTGCAGAAGCCGGACATCCTGCTCCTGGACGAGCCCACCAACCACCTGGATGCCGAGGCCGTGGCCTGGCTGGAGCATCACCTGAAGGATTACGAAGGCACCATTATAGCCGTCACCCACGACCGCTACTTCCTCGACAACGTGGCCGGCTGGATCCTGGAACTGGACCGAGGCCAGGGCATCCCGTGGAAGGGCAACTACTCTTCGTGGCTGGACCAGAAGGGCGAGCGCCTGCGCCAGGAAGAAAAATCGGAGAGCGACCGCCAGAAGACCTTAAAGCGCGAGCTCGAGTGGATCCGCATGGGCGCCAAGGCCCGCCAGGCCAAGGGCAAGGCCCGCATAACGGCCTACGAGAACCTGCTCAACCAGGACAACGAGAAGCTGGCCAAGGAACTGGAGATCTATATCCCGCCGGGCCCGCGCCTGGGCAACCTGGTGGTGGAGGCCAAGAACGTTACCAAGGCCTTCGGCGAAAAGGTGCTGCTCGACGACGTCTCCTTCTCCCTGCCGCCCGGCGGCATAGTGGGCATCATAGGCCCCAACGGCGCCGGCAAGACCACGCTCTTCAAGATGATCACCGGTGCGGAAAAGCCGGATTCCGGCGATTTCCGGGTAGGCGAGACCGTGAAGCTGAGCTATTCCGACCAGCACCGCGGCACGCTGACCCCCGGCAAGAACGTCTGGGAGGTCATCTCCGGCGGCCTGGACCTGGTGAAGCTCGGCAAACTGGAAGTGAATTCGCGCGCTTACGTGGCGCGGTTCAACTTCAGCGGGCAGGACCAGCAGAAGAAGGTGGAGGTGCTTTCCGGCGGCGAGCGCAATCGCGTGCACATGGCCGTGATGCTCAAGGACGGCGGCAACGTGCTGCTGCTCGACGAACCCACCAACGACCTGGACGTGAACACCATGCGCGCGCTCGAAGAGGCGCTGGAGAGCTTCGCCGGCTGCGCCGTGATCATCAGCCACGACCGCTGGTTCCTGGACCGCGTGGCAACCCACATCATGGCCTTCGAGGGAGACAGCAAGATCTTCTGGTTCGAAGGCAACTTCTCGGAGTACGAGGCCGACCGGCACAAGCGCCTGGGCACGGCAGCCGACACCCCGCACCGCATCCGCTACAAGAAGCTCACGCGGCCGTAAGGAGCGCCCGGGCGCAGGCTTATCTGTTTGCTACAATTGAGGGAGTGCCGGCGTATTGTGTGAAACGGCGGCGGAAGGCTGCCCATTCAGAGGGGGGGATATGAAACTGAATACTTTGTTGATCTCGGCCTTGGTCGCCGTATCCGCGACCGCGGCCGGAGCCTCGGAACTGGGGGATAAGTTTGAAAAAACGGCTGCCGCATTCGCGGCAGCCGGCACTGCGCGCCAGCTGACCGGCGCCTCTCTGGCTGTTTTTCCCTTCCAGGCCGAGGAAAAGCTCGCCAAGAAAAAGGTGGATTTTGCCGTAGGAGAGCTGCTGGCCAGCCACCTGCTGAAGCAGGGTGTCTATAAATTGACCGAGCGCGTCCAGCTGGAAGAGGTGCTGAAGGAGCAGAAACTTGGGCTTTCCGGCGCGGTCGACTCCAAGACTGCTTCCGGCATAGGTAAGCTGCTCGGCGCGAGGCTCTTGGTGCTGGGAAACGTCATAAGGATGGGGGATTCCTACCAGATCACCGCGAAGCTGATAGATTCGGAAACCTCCGAAATGATAGCTTCGGAGATAACGGAAGTGCCGGTGCAGACTTTTGACCAGGAAGCCGGCCGCTACCTGGCGCTGGTCCCGGACCAGCAGGCCGTGGGTATTTTCCTTAACCTGGGCTACGGGTTCACCAGTACCACCAAGCTGGGGCCGCAGACCTACGAAACCCTGACGCTTGATCCCGCTAACCCCGAGCTCCCGCAGATCATGGGAGGGATAGGCATCCGTTACTGGGCGAAACCGCGCTGGATGGCGCAGTTCGATTTCAACAGGGTCGCAAGTTCCGCTGGCGGCGGCGGAGAAAATCTTTACACTACCGCCAATCCGGCCACCATCGCTGAAAAATTCCGGGCGGGCTACACGGGCTTCATGGTGCGCGTCTCTCTGGACCGCACTACCAGGCCCTCGGCGCCATTCGTGTGGCATAATGGAGCGGGCCTGGCTTTTTATAACGTGGACTCCGTGGAGATGGATAAGGAGCTGCAGTCGACCTACGGGATCTACAACGTCAGGCTGGATACCGAAGGTACGAGTTATTTCACTCCCTTCCTGCGTACCGGAGTGGAATGGCGCCCCCAAGCGCGCTTCGGCTGGAGTCTCTTCGCTAATATGAACGTGCTCTCCAAGGATTATATCCAGGAGGTGACCATAGATAAAGGCGGGGCCGGACAGAACTTTACCATCTGGAAAACGTCCTTCCCGAGATTTTATCTGGACAGCTCCATAGCGCTGTACTTCTAGGGCGGCGCGGTCGGCAAGCCGCAAAGAAGAAAGCGAGCGGCGAAAAAAACCGCCGGCAGGGGCCGGCGGTTTTTCTTTGGCTGAAGAGGGGTTACTTGGGGCTCAGGGCGGCGCGCAGCACTTCCAGGGCTCTTTCCGAATCCGAGACGTTGAGCAGCAGCCTGCCGGTATTGCCGGTGTCGGAGGTGCCGTAGACGGTGGTGATGTTTATGTTGTTCTCCCCGAGCACGCGCGTGAGGCGCATCAGTTCGCCGGGCTTGTCGGTGAGGGCCAGCGAGATCATGGAGGTCTCTATGGTGGTGAAGCCGGCCCCGGTCAGGATATGGCTCACCTTGCGGTCGGCGTCCACGGCCACGCGCACCACGCCGGAATCGTCGCGGATCTCGGAGGCGATGCCGATTATGTTCACGCCGGCGTTGGCGAAAAGTTCCACGAACTTGGAGAGGGCCCCCGGGACGTTAGGCAGGAAGACGGTGTATTGCTTGATGAGTTTTACCGGCATAAAGGCTCCGTGCGCGCTGATTGGGCCCCGGGCTGCCGGGGACCTGCCCTAATTAAATAAATTTTATGGCCCGGGGGTAAAGGCGCGGTTCAAAGTTATATAATCAGAGAACGATGAAGCTGTTCCCGGAAGGCAGGTCCAAAGGTCTTTCCGCCGCCTCGCTGGCGGCCGCCGCCGTCTCCGGCCTCATGGCCCTCAAGGCCTCGTACGACTTCTCCACCCTGATAGGCGTTTTTTCCACGCCGGCCCTCTATCTCTCGATGGTCGGCTCCAAGGTGCCTTACGGCATGCCGCCGCTGGCCGTACTGCTCACACGCAACATCCGCCTGGCCTTCTTTTTCGCCCTGGTCTTCTGGTGCTCGGTCTGCGCGCTGGCGGCCGGCGTCTGGCTGCGCCGGGAATGGGCGCGGCGCGGGGCCGTATGGGGCCTGTACCTGCTGTCGGCCGCGGCTCTGCTGCTGCTCCTGTACCCCTGGCTGGCCGTGCCGCGCCCGCTCTACTACGCCGGCATCCCCATAGCTCCGGAGTTCAACGCCGCCGTGCTCTCGGCCGCGGCTTTCGCCAGGATACTGGCCCTTTTGGCAGGCGGCGTCTGCCTGTGGTGGGCGCTGGCCCTGGACCGCAGCGGCCTGAAGAGCGAGTTCCGTTAGCGGTTTGATAGTAGAGGGGGGGATTTAATAAAATGTAGGGGTAGTCCTTCCTCCATCTCTCCTGGAGCCGTTAAGTCACAATCGAGGTATCATTATGTGGAACTATACTGAAAAGGTATTCGAGCATTTCAAGAATCCCAAGAACGTGGGAGAGATAGAGCATCCCGACGCGGTGGGCGAAGTGGGCAGCATAGTCTGCGGCGACGCCCTCAAACTCACTCTTAAAATAGATAAGGCCACCGAAAAGATCACCGACGCCAAGTTCAAGACCTTCGGCTGCGCCAGCGCCATAGCGTCCTCCTCCGCCCTCACCGAGATGGTGAAGGGGCTCACGCTCGAGGCCGCCTCCAAGATCACCAACCAGCAGATAGCCGACTTCCTGGGCGGGCTGCCCGGCGAGAAAATGCACTGCTCGGTGATGGGCATGGAAGCCCTGGAAGCCGCCATCAAGAACTACCGGGGCGGCGCTACCGAGAAGGTTATTATAGGCCACGCCGAAAAGGTGGTCTGTAAATGCTTCAGCGTCACCGAGTCCACCATCCTCAAAGCCATAAAGGTCAATAACCTCAAGACCGTAGAGGAAGTGACCAATTTCACCAAGGCCGGCGGCGGCTGCGGCCAGTGCAAAGGCGAAATAGAAAAGATAATAAAAGACTACTGGGCCGAGGCCGAGCATAAAAAATTCGACAAAATGACCGTGGTCGAGAAGATCAAGATGATAGAGAAAGTGCTGGCCGAAGAGATCAACCCCAAGCTCAAGGCCGACGGCGGCTGGATGGAACTGGTAGACGTGCAGGGCCAGAAGGTGAAACTGCGCTTCCTCGGCATGTGCCACGGCTGCCCGTCCTCGGGCGCCACGCTCAAGAACGTGGTGGAGAAGGAATTGCGCGAGCGCATCGACCCCGCTATAGAAATTGAGGCTGAGTAAAACGAGCTGCCAGGGCTGACGGGGGTATTGCCCCGAACGCCAGTTGGGGAAGGGAGGCTCAATCGCGATAGCGATTGAGGGGAACCGCGCAACGGTTCCCTGTAGTCCTGGCGGGCGGGACAATATCCCCGTCGGCCCAGAAGAGGCGAGGTTACTATGGAAAAAGTTTATTATTTCGACAATAACGCCACCAGCCGCGTAGCGCCCGAAGTGGCCAAGGAGATGGAGCCGTTCTTCAACGACCTCTACGGCAACCCTTCCAGCATGCACTTCTTCGGCGGCGCCAACCAGAAGTACCTGGACCTGGCCCGCGCGCGCGTGGCCAAACTGCTCGGCTGCGAGCCTTCGGAACTGATCTTCACCAGCTGCGGCACCGAGTCCGATTCCACCGCCATCTGGTCCACGGTCCAGTCCTACCCCGAGAAGAACCATTTCATCACCACCAAGGTCGAGCATCCCGCCGTGCTCAACCTCGCCAAGCACATGGAGGCCAAGGGCTACCGCGTCACCTACCTCCCGGTGGACTCCACCGGCCAGATAAACCTGGACGACCTTAAGACCGCCCTGACCCCGGACACCGCCCTGGTCTCCATTATGTGGGCCAATAACGAGACCGGCGTGGTTTACCCTGTGGAAGAAGCCGCCCGCATCGCCCACGCCAAAGGCGCCTTGTTCCACACCGACGCCGTGCAGGCCGTGGGCAAGCTCCCGATAAACCTAAAAGAGACCAAGATAGACCTGCTCTCCCTGTCCGGCCACAAGCTGCACGCGCCCAAAGGCATAGGCGCGCTGTACGTGCGCAAGGGTGTGCGCTTCTCGCCTTTCATGCTGGGCGGCCACCAGGAGCACGGCCGCCGCGCCGGCACCGAAAACGTGCCGTATATCGCCGGCCTCGGCAAGGCCGCGGAACTGGCGCAGCAGAACCTGGAGAAAGAGAATACTTACGTGAAAGGCCTGCGCGACCGCCTGGAAGCCGGCCTGCTCAAGATAAAGAACACCCGCGTGAACGGCGGCGGCGCGCCGCGCCTGCCCAACACCACCAATATCAGCTTCGAATATATCGAAGGAGAGTCCATACTGCTGATGCTGAGCGAAAAAGGCATCTGCGCCTCTTCCGGCTCCGCCTGCACCTCCGGTTCGCTGGAGCCCTCGCACGTGCTCATGTCCATGGCCGTGCCGCAGACCTACGCGCACGGCTCCATCCGCTTCTCCCTGAGCGTGTACAACACGCAGGAAGAAGTGGATTACATCATAGCGGCCTTCCCGCCCATCATCGAGCGCCTGCGCGCCATTTCCCCGTTCGCGGACGGCAAGCCGCTGTTCGGCATGGACGCCTGCGAACCGCACCACCACCACTGACGCGTCCTTAACCGGCGCATTGATGAAAAGCCCCCCGTAAAAGGGGGCTTTTCCTTTTTATTTAGCATCGTGGCATAAAAATTGCTCTGTATGGGGTGAAGGCTGCAAAAGCCAAAACTAAAAAAGATAAGGAAGGAAAAGATCATGAAAAAGAGCAATATGCTGATAGCGGTGTTCGCGGTTCTGGCGGCGGCCTCCGTGGCCAAGGCCGGGGAAATAGAAATAGACTTTGACGGGACCAAAGGCTTAAAGCCCCAGTCCATGCACGATATCTTCGCCGGTTCCCACCAGATAGTTCCCCAGGAAGCTCTGGCCAAGGTTACTCTCCCGGTCCCGGTCGATCCGGATGAGTCCCCGGTGCCGATGATAGAGCCCTGGAATATAGACCCCATGGGGTATTGCATGATGGTCCCCTGGGTTGACGAAAATGGTGTTCTTCATGACTGCGGGGTACAGCCGAATCCCTCCGTAGGTTACTGCGAGCAGATAGAGATAGCTCCAGGCGTCGATTTTCCGCTCTGCTTTAGCGGTGTAGCCGTAGCAGAACTGAACTCCAACCCCGGCGTCATGCTCGAAATAGGTGCCGGTCTCAAGCGGGCCTATCCCGGCTATTCGGCCCAGCCTGGCTTCGCCGCCGCAGTGCAGGAGCTCTCCAAGGACAAGAGCACGAGAATCCTGTATAATGGAAAGAAGTTATTCTTTGCCCGGCGTGCGTACAGCAACAAAATGGATGGCTGGGACCACACCGACATTTATACGCCTATAACCGATGCCGTTGATTCTCTGCCCAATAACGGTACCAACACCTCGATTGGCGCGGCCAGCGGGGCCATTGCCGGGGCATCCGGCGGCGTAGTGGGGACCGTACTCGGGGCTATAGGCGGAGCAATCGCCGGCCTGGCCGCGGATCTGGCGTCCTGATCCTGAGTTCGTGGAGCAATATTATGAAACTTAAGAACCGAATACTGGGAATTCTGATAAGCACGGTAATTCTTTCGGCGATAGCCTTAACCGGGATCTTTGAGAACACCATCCGTAGTGTGGCGATATTCATGGTGTTGATTATCGGCCTGTTTACGATCATCCCGTACCTACTGGAGAAATTGGGCAATAAGCAGAAAGGCTAGCGCCGGGTTCGCGCCCGAACGCCCTCGCTGCGGCGGAACTGGAGGGGCCCAGGTCTAAATAGGTCCAAGGGCCCTTCCTCCGCGGCCGGGCGCCTGCTACACTAGAATTGTAACACTCCTTGTAATTTGGGGAATTGGCCCCAGAGTATCCACGATCCGGCCGTAACCGGATGTATCCAGGGAAAGCAAACACCTATTTTGCTTTCCCTGTTTTTATTTGTAAGAAGTTAGTGAAAATGGCAAAATATTGGGGTTAAGGGGAATTAAGATGAAAAACACTAAACTGCTTATGGCGCTCTCCGGAGTCTTGGCTTTCTTCCTGGGGCTTGCCGCAAAAAACAGCGCCGTTACGGACTTTCAGGAAAGACTCGGGAAAAGCGTGAATATTGAGAACGCTTTGTTCGCGGACGACACCAAGACCCCGCCCGCAAAAAGCGCGCTGGGCTGAGGTTCTTTTACGGCGCGGAAAGGAGCGGCCCCCAAATTGCGCGGTCACAGGGAAAGCCTTGCGCTTTCCCTGTTTCTTTTTATCCAATTCTGCGGCGGTTGCTCAATGAAGGACACGGATATGAAATCAGAAAAGATCAGGGTCGCGTTCAAATACGATAAGCCGGCAAGCTACTACGACCCGGCAAACATAAGCTTCGCCCCTGAATATGATTTTCTGGAGAACATTTATAGCACCCTGCTGGAGTACTCCCCGGAGGGAGAACTTGTCGGTTCGCTGGCCGAGAGTTTTGAATGGGTCGGTTCAGAGGCGCGGTTCAGGATACGCCCCGACCTGCGGACCATCGACGGCCGCAGGATAGACGCGCATGACGTTGAGACTTCTCTGAAAAGACTGTTTATTGTGGGCGGCAACACGCACGGCGACCTGAAAGACGTCGTCTGCCCGGACAAAAAGCTGACAAAGCTTTCTGACAACTGCCCCGGAATGGAAGTCCGAGATTCCGGAAAGACTTTTGTTTTCAAGTTGAAAGAGAAAAAAGTGTTTCTCTTTCCGATGCTGACCTCGATAGATTTTGCAATAATCCCCGCGGATTCCCTGGACCGGGACTCGTTAAAGATCAAGGATTACAGGAACACCTCCGGGCCCTATTTTATCTCAAAAGATTCTCCGGAAGGAGGAATAGAACTCTCGGCGAATCCCGCCCACTTCCACTATTCAAAAAGCATCCCCCAGGAAGTGCTGTTCGTCCCCTCCGGAAAAGTCGACCCCATGGAATCGCTCGAACTCTTTTCTAAGAATAAGGCGGATTTCATCACAACTATCGATTCAATTCCCCCGGACGTCATGATAGATTATGCCAAGAAGCATCCGGGAGAGGCCTCTTTGCACGCCACGCACGCCTTAGATACATTCCTGCTTATTTTCACGGCAAAAGGCCTGCGCAACTTTTCAGAAAGAGAACGCTTCGCCATAGGGCGCACCTACCGGGAACTTTTCCTGAAAGACTGTCTTAAAAAACCCGGTTATGAAGCCGCGGAGCAGATCTTCCCCGCTTTCGGAGGTGGCGCTTTGAGCGAGGAGCAGCTCTCCGGGATACGCGCCAAAATGCTCGCGGCCGACATTGGCGGTATTAAAGAAAAAAGCTTTAGAGCCTGGAACGTGAATTTCACAGGCAGCCTCGACACCATTGAGGCCGAGTTTGAAAAAATATTCCCCGCTGCAACTCTGCAAAAGATCAGGAAAATACCCGGTCGCGTGGACTATGCCGCCGAAAAACTGGCTGAGCCTGATTTTTATCTCATGCGGACAGATATGGGCTTTCAGGAAGACATCAACCTGCTCTCCTACTATCTGGGAATAGACTTTTTCTCTTTGGAGAAGGCAAAAGTTAAACCCTGGCTGCGCGGGTATATCGCCAATCCGAACAAGAACGAACGGCTGCTGATGTTGAGGGAACTACATTTCAACACCTTATCTGGCGCAGCGATAATTCCGCTGGCCAAGACCCCATATACCGCGCTTGCCAGGAAGCCGTGGGAATTCAATATGTCAAAGTATCACGCGAACGACCCTGTATGGCGGATTTTTCAGCCATAACGGCCTGGGCAGCAGCAAATTCGGCCCGCCACGAAATCTCGCTGACGAAGCTTTCCTGGATCAACGAATGGCTCCCCGGATTCTTCGACTATAGGGCAAAGATACGGGTTGGGGCGTCCGTTTATTTCGGCCGCGGAATCGACGCGGAGGAAAATATCGCCTGTGACAAGGCGTTGGCCGAGGCACTTGAGCGGGCCGCCGTGGCCGAGATGGCGTCCCCTTGGGCTGCGGCAGCCTATCCGGAATTTGACGGCGCGGCAGAAAGAGCCTACCGGGAGCTCCTGTCCATTGACCGCGTTCTCTGCCATCATTACAGTAAAACCCCTTTTAAAACCCTGGCCCTCGACGTTCTGGAAAAGCCGGTTTCCCGCACTGCTGTCGCCAAAGCACTAGGTGCCCGCGGACTTCACTTGCAACTCTGCGAATTACGTCCGGCAACGGACGCGACAATTGCGGCCGCTTTCATCTGGAGCGAGCGCGCTCATCCAGTAAAGGGCATTGTCTGCGGTTATGGCTGTGAAAAAACTCTGCCGGCGGCGGCTGCACACGCCCTCATAGAATGCTTAAGGACTGCGGCCGCCGTATTCTGCGGCGAGATAACTCCTGAGCCGTGGGAAACCAGATGCACGCCCGGAAATCCCAGATATCATTTCTGGATGGCGCAAAAGGAGGCGGCAAAAATATTCTTGACCGCCACACTCCTGCCTTCTGGCGCCAGGGGGAATTCACCGTGGCAACCGGAAAATATTTCCCGCACCGCGGCTTCTTACAAAGAGATTCCCGGTCCGATGTCCCTTATTCCGGAGTTGCCAGTTAAAATTGTTCAGGCCGCTTCGGCAAAATTACTTAAACCACAGTTTGGTGAAATTTTTATGGACGCCCAATTCTTGCAGCGACTTGAGCGATTTTCCGGGAAAAAAGTAATCCCTGAAACGGATCCTCCTCATTTCTATGACTAGACCAATAACAGAACAAATTATCAGGAGACTTTTTCTAAAGGTTCTTCTGTTTCAGGCACTTCTGCTTGTTCTTGGCATATTCCTCTCTTCCATAATGACCGCGCATTTCAAACAGCGACTAGGCAGCCAACTGGCCGCAGCTTTCAGAAACGACCTCCTTATGGGGGATACGCGAAAGGCGATGCTGGAGCTTCCAAAGGCCATACGCGGGGATTTTTCCGGAGCGAAGTGGTCTCCGTCCGGCTCGTCCCAGCCATTCAGCGTTCCCGAAAATATCGGTCTTTATAAATCGCTGACATACAACAAGAGCGTAATAACGATTTTTTTTGACGAGAATAAAACCAGCAAATGCGGTGAACTCATTTTTTACTACCATCGCTGGATGCCAGCGCTCTGGGCCCTTATATTATGGGCGCTTTTATTTGCAGCCTCGGTTCCAATTTGGTTGCGCGAGAAAACCAAAATAGAACGGGAGTATTCTCTCTCCGTCAAAGCAGAGATAGGCGAATCACGGGCGACAATGGCCGCGCAGGTGGCGCATGATATCCGCTCGCCGCTGGCGGCGTTGGGGGCGGCGGCGAAAGGGCTTTCCGCGGACGCGGAGCAGCGCAAGCTTATAGAGGGGGCCGTAGGCCGCATGCAGGGCATAGCCAATGACCTGCTGGCCCGCTACCGGGCGCCGGGGGCGGCGGAGGCGAAAGCGAAGCCGGTGGTCATGCGGCTGGCGGGTATTGTGGAGCAGGTGGTGGAGGAAAAACGCCTGCAGCACGCCGCCAAGGCCGGGGTTAGGATAAATTTTGAATCGGATGGCGGAGAATTAAAGGCCGAGGTGGAGGCCAAGGAACTGCAGCGGGCGGTTTCCAACCTGGTGAACAATGCGGTTGAGGCTTTCGAGAAAGGCGGCACGGTGCTGGTGAAGGTCTCTTCGCTGGATGGCCGGGTGCTGATAGCGGTGAAGGACGACGGCAAGGGGATACCGGCTGACGTTTTGGCCCGGCTGGGCGGCAAGGGCGAGACGCACGGCAAAGCCGGCGGCACTGGCCTTGGGCTTTACCACGCTAAGACTTCGGCAGAAAGCTGGGGCGGTTCCTTTAAAATAGAATCCGAGCCGGGCAAGGGTACTACCGTTACCATGGAGCTGCCGCGCGCAGGCGTCAGTGATAACGAGCACAAGCTCGTAGTGCTGCTGGACGACGACGCGCTGGTGCACATGAACTGGCGCATGGCGGCCAAGGCGGCCGGCGCCGAGCTGAAGTCTTTCAAAACCCCGGAAGAACTTGAGGCCGCGCGGGAAGACCTTCCTAAAGATATCCCAATCTATATAGACGCCGAGCTGGGCGACCGCGCTAAAGGCGACGAGGTGGCCCAGCGACTGCGCGAGAAAGGTTTTACCGACATCACCATGGCCACCGGCCATTCCCCGGACAAGTTCGCGGGGCTGCCCTGGCTTAAGGTGCGGGGCAAAGAGCCGCCCTGGAACAGCTGAAAACCCTGAAAATATCCTCCAAAGGCGGGCTGCATGCCCGCCTTTTCATTTGAAGATATATATTTTCAATTGAAAATATACCGCATATAAATGCCGTAAAAGCGGCCGGTTTCATTGGAGAACCCGGCTTAAGGCGGCTTTGTTTAATATTGGCATAAAAATTGCTCTGTAGGGGGTGAAGGCTGCAAAAGCCAAAACTAAAAAAGATAAGGAAGGAAACGAATCATGAAAAAGAGCAATATGCTGATAGCGGTGTTCGCGGTTCTGGCGGCGGCCTCCGTGGCCAAGGCCGAAGAAGTGGAAGTAGACTTTGACGGGGGCAAGGGCTTCCAGGCGCAGTCCATGCACGACATCTTCGCGGCGGCCCACAATATAATCCCTGCCGGCGCGCTGAAGACCGACGCCGAGACCGATAAGCGCATCCTGGGCGGCGGCAGCGGCGATCCCTGCTGCGACGATCCCACCATTCTCTGCTACGCGCCCTGCGAGCCCGAGCCCATGCGGGTGAAGAGCGGCGGCAGCACCGGTTTCGGCGAGCTGGCCCGGTATTACCTGGCCCAGGGGAAGATAAAGAGCGCCGTGGCCGACTACTACAACGCCATCTGCGACCAGTCCTCCGCCCTGGCCCTCGCCGATAAGAACGTCCGCGTGGCCGCCTCCAACGGGACCGTGCTCGTGATCCGCGGCGGCTCCCAGGAGCGCATAGCCGACCGGGCCCTGGCCGCCAGGGTGAACGCGATAGTGCACCCCGAGGGGCAGCAGAAGATAGTTATGGAAGGCACCGCCATCATCATAGGCTGCATGTCCAGCAAGGATTGCTGGGACGCCGTGGGCGACGGGGTGTCCGCCGTCTCCGAATGGCTGAACAGCTAAGCCGGGGTAAAAGGGGAAAAATATGAAAATTGAAACCAGAAATCAATTGATAGGAGTGCTGATAGGCGCGGCGGTGGGGGCGGGGATAGCGGCCCTGCCGGGAATAGCGGGAATAAGCAAGACCTGGGTCCTGATAGGCACGGCGATCGCGGCGGCCGGAGTTCTGAAGTACCTCCGCAGGAAGTATAAGGGCAGCGTTCCCGGGCTTATCTAGGCTGCGGGGGAAACAGGGGAAGGCGGGTTAAGAGCCCGCCTTCCTCTTTTTTGCGCCTTGGCCGGGGCCGGCGAGGCCGTTGGCATAAAAATTGCTCTGTATTGGGTGTGAGCGGGCTGTTCAAGAGGTGAAGTGAGGGAAGAGCGGCCCGCTCCAAGATTCAAAGGATACGGAGAACTAAAATGAACAAGCGGATGATAAAGACGATGAAACTGGGCCTGGCGCTGGCGGCAATTTTCGCCGCGGCCCCGGTCCGGGCCGAGATCAGCATAGAGATGGGCGTAGAGGGCTACGTTCCCGGCGCCTACTCGAGGGCCGCCGAAGTACGCGCCGCCCGGCTGGAGAGCCTGGCCGCCGCCGCGCAAGCCCTGGAAAATTCCGGCGACGCCGCCGGTTCCGAGGTGCTGCTGGCGGGCCTTTATTCCGGCTCGGTAGCGGCCGAGAAAGTGGTTCCCGTGTACGTGGAGCCCCGCGCCGCCCTGCCTGCGGTGAAAGAGGTTAAGGTTAAAAGCGTGAAGTCAGCTATAGAAGAGATAGGGGCCGACGCCCCCACCGCCGGCGACGCCGGTTCCGTGGCCGCCGAAGACGCGGACGCCGGCAGCGAAGTTTCCGCGGGATCTGATTCCGATACCGAGGACGAGGACAAGCCCACGGCCGGCAGCATGCTGCTGGCTACCCTGATAGTGGTGGCCCTGGCGTTCCTTCTGCTCTACGCGCCGCTGCTGCTGGTGGCGATCTAAGATCAGGAGAGTTTGGAGAGCGCGGCCAGGGTCCGGGTTATCTCTTCGGCCGCCGCGGTCATCAGGGCGAGCATTTCTTTCTTCTCCGCCGCCGAGCAGTTCTTATACAGCTCGGCGGCGCTTTTGAGGCTGGAGCACTTGGATTTGAGGTCGTGAAGAAGTTTGGAAGCGTCTGCGGTCATTTTTTCTCCTCCGGAAGTTCGCCCATGCGCCTGAGCGAGGCGTAAAGCAGTCTGGTGGAGATCTTCAGGTCGGCCAGGGTCTTGGTCCGCACCCCGCCGTTCTCCTTCAGGTTCCTGCCTATCAGTTCGTCGGCTACCATGTCCAGCGCCGCTTCCAGGCCGCGCGAGAGCGCGTCGGTGTAGACTTCTTCCAGGCCGCCGGCTACGGACGCCGCCCGCACCGGGGAGCCCTTCAGGAGTTTCTGCACGGTCTCCAGCCCAACGCGCCCCTCGCCGCCGCTCGAGAGCAGGTCTATGAACTTCTTGAGCTCCCGCACATTGCCCGGCCAGGAGTAATCCGCTATCCGCTGGCGGGCTTCGGCCGTGAAGGAAAGCCTGCGCCCGGCCTTCATGAAATGCTGGGCCAGCAGGAAGACGTCGGCCGGCCGCTCGGAGAGGGGCTTGAGGTCCACGGTGTAGCCGTGCACGCGCTGGAACAGGTCGAAGCGCATTTTTCCCCGGCTTATCAGTTCCTGCGGGTTCTCCAGCGTGGCGCTTATGATGCGGAAGTCGGAACGCTCGGGCTTCTCGGAGCCCAGCGGGTAGAAAGACCGCTCCTCTATGGCCTTGAGCAGCTTCATCTGCATGTTGAGGCTCATGGTGCCTATCTCGTCGAGGAAAAGAGTGCCCTTATGGGCCTCCAGCAGCCGGCCCTTGCGGGCGTCGGCCGCGCCGGTGAAGGCGCCTTTGCGGTAGCCGAAGAGTTCGGCTTCCAGCAGGTCCTCGGTGTAGGCCGAGCAGTTGATGGCCACGAAAGCGCCTTCCCTGCCGGAATGCTCGTGCAGCACCTTCGCCAGCGAGGTCTTGCCGGTGCCGGACGGGCCCAGCAGCATGAGGGGCAGCTCGGAAGGGGCGTACTTCAGGGCCTCGGTCACGGCCTCTTTCAGCGCCGGGTCCCCGGTTATGAAGGCGGCGGAGAAAATATCGGAGGCCTTGGCCGCTTTCCGGCCCTGGGCGAACTTGCGCAGGATCTCCGCCACGTTGGATTCCTCGTTGCCCTTGGCGTAGAAATCCCTGGCGCCCAGTTCGTAGGCGCGGTCTATGATCTCGTTGGAATCGGAGCTGGAGACCACCACGGCGTAGACGCCCCGGGCGGCGGCGGCGGCGATGGCCTTAAGCCCTGAGTAATCGTCGGAGGGGCCGAGCATCAGGTCGAAGAAGCCGATGTCGTAGCGGGCGGTCTCTAGTTTTTTAAGGGCGGTTTTCAGGTCGCCGGCTATCTCCACGCCGTGGCCCGCCAGCTGGGCCGCCATCACCTTCTGCGCCAGTTTATCGTCTTCCAGTACGAGGATATTCAGTTTTTCCATTGTTTTCCCCTGAAAATAACATTTTCAAACGAAAATATGACAACCCATATTATACCGAAAAGTCGGCGCCGATCCGGAGATAATGTGCGGCGGCGTGGCATAAAAGTTGCTCTGAACTTTATATAAGCGGTACAATATCGCCTGGAGATCCGCTTATGAAATTCAAACTGCGTGCCGGCGCCAAGGCCAAGGCGAAAACTTCCACCGCGCTCATGGGGGCGCTAAAACTCGCGCACCTGGCCGGGATGTCGGAAGAGGAATTTGAAAAAACGCTGAAGGAACTGGAGGGCAGCCGCTTCTTCGAGCTGCTCAAGACCAGCGGCGCCGTGAACCTGGCCGAATTCCCGTCGGCCCGCTACGCGGCCCGCCGCTACGCCGGCTACGGCCTGAAGCTTTCGGGCGGCGGCCTGCCGGAACTGGCCGACGGCACCGGCGACCTGGTGGCCCTGATGCAGGGCATAGGGCAGGAGAAGTTCGAAGCCTGTTTCCTGCGCGACGCCGAGCTGAGCGACGTGGAGCGGGCCGAGGAATGCGACATTACCGTGAAGGACGCCGAGCGGCTGCGGGATTTCGTCAACAGGGCCTTCATCCAGGGGGAATTCGAGGGCGCGCCGGAGGCCCCGGCGGCGCAGGTGTACAGCGCCGTGGCCGGGGTGGAGATAGACGGCGGCGCCCCGGTGCTGGCTTTCTTCCACCGGGAGATCTGGAAGGGCCGCTACAAGGTGGACCAGGCGAAGCTGGACACGCTGACGGCCGGCCTGGCCCCGGCGGAGCGCCAGGGAGTGGAGAAACTGGTGAAGCGCCTGGAATTCGCCGACAAGCGCAAAACCACCCTTTACCGCGCGCTGGAAACGCTGCTAAACATCCAGGCCGAGTATCTGACCACCGGCGAGCCGGGCCGCCGCCGGCCGGTTTCGCAGAAGACCCTGGCCGGGAACCTGGAGGTGCATCCCAGCGTGATGAACCGCCTGGTCTCCAATAAATCAATACAGCTGCCCTGGGGCACCGAGGCGCCCATGGACGTGCTGCTGCCCAGCGCCAAGGCGGTGAACCTGGAGCGGCTTTACTCGCTAGCCGCGGAGAACCCGGCGCTCAGCGACGAGGGGCTGAAGAAGGCTCTGAAGAACCGTTACGGGGTGGAACTTTCCAGGCGGTCCGTGACTCAGTACCGCAAGGATCTTTCGCTGGCGGCGGCCGGCCGGCGCCCTCCCGAAGCGCATTGAAAGGGCATTCCGGAATTGCTAGAATAGGGGTTCGGTCGCGGCAACAGATTTACGGGCCCATAGCTCAGTTGGTTAGAGCAAGCGACTCATAATCGCTGGGTCGTAGGTTCAAGTCCTACTGGGCCCAGTTTTTAGGCGGCAAAAAGGCCGTCCGGCTTCTCCGGGCGGCCTTTTTTGCGCGTCTGGACCTTATTTCTTTATTGCTTTCCCGTCTTTGAAAATAAATTCTTTTTCAATGCTCCCATCGTAGGAAAAAGTTCGCAGGACTTTTAGGCCGTTGTTCTCGAAGACCAGTTCTCTCGCCAGTTTCCCGGACCAGTCAAAGGCTTCTGTCGCGGAAGCTTTCTGACCGTAACTGCGCGCAAATTTCCCTTCGGCGCTGTAAACTTTTGCCACTCCGGCAGGGATCTTGCCTTCCAAGTTGATTATGTTGAAATCCCTGTCGAGCTGCAATTTCCCTATATACTTGCCGTTAAGATGGAAGGAAATTCTCTCGCCTCTGGCGAGTATCATCATTTTTGTGGTTACCAATGATTCGCTTTCCTTAGCCGGTTCCACCGGGGCCTGGACCTTGGGCGCTTCCGCGAGCTTATCGTCCACGTAGTAAGCTTCCGACTTCAGGACGCCGGCGGGGTCGAATTCTTTTTTCCAGCCGTTCAGGCGGTCGTCGCGGTAGGAGGCCTCCATCATGGGCTTGCCGTCCTCTGCGAAGTACTTGAAAAGGCCCTCGCGCCGGCCGCCGAGGTAATAGGCCTCCACCTGCACGGCGCCCGAAGGGTAATAGGTTTTAAGGGTGCCGTTGGCCTTGTTGCCGAGCGTGGTCTTTACGGTCTTAAGGGCGCCCTGGTCGTAATACTCGGTGTAGGTGCCGTCCTTTATAGCGCCCTCCAGGGAGAGGAGCGCCCCGTCGGCGCTGAAAGTCTCGGTAGCTATGGCCACGCCGTTCTCCGAATAGACCAGCAGCCGTGAGGAGGTGCTGGGAACTACGGTGGAGAAAGTGAGCTTTACCTGGGGCGGTTCGGGCGCTGGCTGCGCGGCGCCGGTGGAAACGGCGACGGCCGCGGTAGAGGCCTGGGGCGGCAGGGCCGGGGCCGGCTGGGCCTGCAACCGCTCCTGCACGTCGGCCTTGTTGATGGTCAGGGAACCATACTTGGTCTGCACCAGCAGGGTATTGTCCATCTCCCCGGTAACCTCGCCCTCCAGCCTGGCGCCGTCCTTCAGGATGAAGGTGTCCGCCTGCGCGGCGGCGGCGAGTCCCAGCATGAGCACGAAAAAAGATCTTGTCATTGTTTCTCTCCCTTAACCTATATTATGTCAATTTTGGGGCCGTTGACAAGCGGGGCCCCATGCATTAGACTATACCCGCGCCTCTCTTATGAAAAAAACACTGCTTGCCGCTGCGGCCGCGGCTTTATTCCTGGCCATCGCCTCCCCGCTATTCTTCAGTTACGGCAGCCGGCCGCATCACGCGGCGGAACTGGCCGCGCTGGCGGCTTCTCTGACCGTGTCCGCGGCGCTGGCCTGGGCGCTGCTGGCCCGCAAGCGCAGCGATACCGAGCGGGAATTCGCCGCCATGGCCCTGGCTAACGCTTCCGACCTGGTGGCCGTGGTGGACCTGGAGGGCCGCCGCATCTACAACAGCCCTTCCTACGCCCTGCTCAACGATCCTTCCAAACTGAAGGGTACCGACTCTTTCAACGAGATACATCCGGAAGACAGGGAGAAGGTAAGGGAGATCTTCCGCCGCACCGTGGAAACGGGCAAGGGCGAGCGGGCCGAGTACCGCTTCATGCTTCAGGACGGTTCCGTGCGCTACATCGAGTCCCTGGGCAACGTGATAAACGGCGACGACGGCAAGCCGTACCGGGTGGTGATAGTTTCCCGCGACGTGACCGAGCGCAAGACGCTGGAGAGCCAGTTGCGCCAGGCCCAGAAGATGGAAGCCATGGGCCACCTGGCCGGCGGGGTGGCGCACGACTTCAACAATATAATAACCTCGCTCGCCGCCTACGCGGACTTCATAGCGAGGTCGCCCGCCGCCGCTGGACAGATCTCCGAGGACGCGGCTGAAATTAAAAAGGTCTGCGAGCGGGCGGCAGGTCTTTCCAGGCAGCTGCTGGCTTTCAGCCGCAAGCAGCGGCTGTCGCCCAAAGTGATGGACCTCAACGGCATAGCCGGCGGCGTACAGAAAATGCTTTCCCGCCTGATCGGCGCCAACATCGACCTCGTCATAGAAAGGCATACCTCGCCCGTTCCCGCCCTGGTAGACCCCGGCCAGATAGAGCAGGTGCTGATGAACCTGGCCGTGAACGCCCGCGACGCCATGCCCTCCGGCGGAAAGCTGCGCGTGAAAGTATTCCCCTGCGAATACACCGACTACCTGCTGGGGTCGGACATCCTGCCCGGTAAATACGCGGTCATTTCCGTGTCCGATACCGGCACGGGCATGGCGCCTGAGGTTAAGACGCGGATCTTCGAGCCGTTCTTTACCACCAAGAGCCCCGGAGCCGGCACCGGCCTGGGGCTTTCCACGGCTTACGGCATAGTCCGGCAGAGCGGCGGGTATATATCTGTGGACAGCGAGCCGGGCAAGGGCTCGGTCTTTTCGGTTTACCTGCCGCTTTCCGAGCGTGACCCGGAGAACGCCGCCACCTCAGGGTCCCTGCCCGCGCTGCGCCGCGGCACGGAAACGGTCCTGCTGGTGGAGGACGACCCGGTGCTGAGGTCCGTTACCCGGCGGACGCTGAAAGAGAACGGCTACCGGGTGCTGGAAGCCGCCACCGATAGCGAGGCGCTGCTGATAGCGGAAGAACGAGAGAAAGGGAAAATAGACCTTATACTTGCCGACATCGTCCTGCCCGGGATGAACGGTTTCGACCTGGCCGAGCGGGTGGCGGCCTCCAATAAGGGGATAGCGAAGGTCTATATGTCCGGCTATACCGACCCGGAAGTGATAAAAGCTGAATTCATAACGCCGGAAACCCCTCTGATACAGAAGCCTTTTACCACCGACACGCTGCTTTTCTCGCTGCGCGGCGCCCTGGAAGCCAGAAAAAACCGCAAGTAACGCCCCTCCCGGCCGGCAGGGCCGGGGTATTCGTGTTGACAGAATGATACCATTGTGGTATCATTAGTGATACATATGAACCTTATAAACAGAGACGTGGATTACGCGGCCCGGGCCCTGGTTTTCATGGCCAAGGCCAACAAGCCTACGGTTTCGGTGACGCAGATGCATGAAGCCGTGGGGGTTACCAGGCCTTTCCTGCGCAAGATCCTTCAGAAACTGCATAAGGCCGGCCTGCTGCAGGCCGTAAAAGGCAAGGGCGGCGGTTTTGCCATGGCGCGCCGGCCCGAGGCCATAACCCTCAACCAGCTGATAGGGGTGCTGCAGGGTCCGCTGAAGCTTAACGACTGCGTTTTCAAGAAGAAACTCTGCCAGAACCACGGCGCCTGCGTGCTGCGGCACAAGATCGCCGCGCTGGAACACCGGCTGGTGGCGGACATCGCCGGCATAACCATAAAGGACCTGATATGAAGACCAAGCGGCAGATGGTGAAGATAGACGAGAGCAAGTGCGACGGCTGCGGCAACTGCGTGACCGGCTGCCACGAGGGCGCGCTGCAGGTGATAGACGGCAAGGCCCGGCTGATCAGCGACCTGCTGTGCGACGGGCTCGGGGCCTGCATAGGCGAGTGTCCGCAGGGCGCCATAAAAATAGAGGAGCGCCTGGCCGAACCCTATGACGAGGCTAAGGTGATGGCCGGCATGGTGAAGCACGGCCCCAATACCATAAAGGCGCACCTCAAGCACCTCGCCGACCACGGTCAGAAGAATTTTTTAAAACAGGCTTTCGACTACCTGAAAAAGCACGATATTCCCAATCCCCTGGAGGAAGAGATGAAAAAAGAGCACAAACACGGCGGGCATGAGCCCTGCGGCTGCCCCGGCGGCCGCACCATGGACCTGCGCGACAATTGCGGCTGCGGCGACGACGGCGCGGATCCCGCGGCCAAATCCCAGCTGCGCCAGTGGCCGGTGCAGCTGCACCTGGCCTCGCCCATGGCGCCTTATTTCCAGAAGGCCGACGTGGTGATAGCCGCCGACTGCACGGCCTTCGCCTACGGCAACTTCCACAACGACTTCATTAAAGGCAAGGCCATAGTCATCGCCTGCCCCAAGCTCGACGACGGGCAGGAACTTTACGTCGAGAAGCTGCAGGGGCTCATAGAGGACGCCAAAGTGAACACCCTCACCGTGGTGACCATGGAGGTGCCCTGCTGCGGCGGGCTGCTGGCCATGGTAAAGCAGGCCGCGGCCGCCTCCAAGCGCAAGGTGCCCATAAAGAGCGTGGTCATAGGCATACAGGGCGGAATAAAGAGCGAAGACTGGGCTTAAGCGGGCCCTGAAAAAAGAAAAGGCCGGAGAGCTCTCCGGCCTTTTTTCGCGAGAAGGGGTCAGCGGGCCGCGGCGGCGGACAGCTTTACCAGGCGGGCGTAACGGGCGTTGAAATCGTTCATGATCTCAGTTTCGCGCTGCTGGTGGGCCGTGGTCCAGGCCAGGTACGCGGCGTCCTTCTCCTTGTCCACGCAGCTGGGGCAGGGCAGTTTGAGGGCGTTGATGGCGTTGGCGTAAGAGTCCTGCAGTTTAAAAAGCTTTTTCGTGTAGCCGCCTTCTATCCCGAAACCTTCCGGATCCAGGCCGTCGGCTTCTATCTCCGTCAAAAAAGCCGCCTGTTCGGCCCGGTGGGCCTCCAGCAGGCGGTCGGCCTCGGCGCTCTGCGCGGCGAAGCTGTTCTCCGAGGCGGCTGCTCCGGCGCCGGTTCCGGCGCCGTCCCGGGCTTTGAATTCCCATATGGCGGCCGCTATTCCCAGCAAGGCGACAACGGCGAGCAGCAGCGGCTTGACGGCGCTGACCATGTCCGGCCGCGTCGGCGGCGGTGGCGCCGTGGTCTGAGATGAGGCTGCCTCGCCGGCGCCCTGTTTGTTAAAGGGTTCGTAGCAGAGCCCGCACCACCCGGCTTCGGGGGCGTTCCTCTCATAACCGCACTTGTGACATTTCCTGCCTTTTCTCATGGATTTCATGATACAAAATTCCGGCCGCGTCTCACCCCTTAACTAAGGGTGCCTCTTTTTGATAAGATATTTTATACGGCGCGGTGGCCAAGTGGTAAGGCGGCAGTCTGCAAAACTGCTATTCGCGGGTTCGATTCCCGCCCGCGCCTTTCTTCTTTTTCAACTATAATCTGGAGGAGGGGGAGATCCCCTGAACGCCCATGAACCTCAGCAGATTAGCCCTGTCCCTCGGCCAGTCGGCCACCCTTAAGCTCAACGAATTAGCCAATAACCTCAAAGCCGAGGGTAAGCCCGTCGTCCACCTGGGCGGCGGCGAGCCCGAAGAAAAGATACCGCGCGGCGCGCTGGAAGAGAGCGGCAAGATGCTCGACGCCGGCTTTGTGCGCTACACGCCCACCTCCGGCACGGCGGCCCTGAAGAAAGAGATAGCCGCCTATACCGAGCAGTACTACGGCGTGAAGCCCGGCCCCAAGAACATCGTGGTGGCCTCCGGCGCCAAGCAGGCCATCTACAATTTCCTGGTTTCCGTGGTGGACCCCGGCGACGAGGTCATTTTCCCGGCGCCGTACTGGGTGAGCTACCCCGAGATGGTGCGCCTCGCCTACGGCAACCCCGTCATAGTGAAGCCCCGCGAAGGCGAGCTGCTGGCCAAGGCCGCCGACATAGAGGCCCACATCACCAGCCGCACTAAGGCCATCCTCCTCAACAGCCCCAATAACCCGTCCGGCCAGGTCTATCCCGAGGACTTCATCCGCCGCATGGTGGAGATCTGCGAAGCGCGCGGCATCTACCTGCTGATGGACGATATCTACAACCGCCTGGTCTTCGACGGGCTCAAGGCGCCTTCGGCCTTCACCTTCTCCAAGAAACCGCTGAACGAGTCCGTGATAGTTTCCATCAACGGCGTATCCAAGACCTTCTCCATGACCGGCTACCGCATAGGCTGGGGCGTGGCCAATGAGGCCATCACCCAGGCTATGATAAAGGTGCAGGCGCAGGTGTCCTCCTGCCCGTCGGCGCTCAGCCAGGCGGCGGCGGCCGGCGCCCTGCGCGAAGGGAGCGGTTTCGTGGAGACACTGCGCCAGGGCCTGGAAAAAAAGCGCGACGTTATGGTGGCCGAACTTTCCAAACTTAAAAAAGTGAAACTGCACAAGCCGCAGGGCACTTTCTACAGCTTCGCCGATTTCAGCGCTTACGAGAAGGATTCCGCCAAGCTTTCCGCCCTGCTGCTGGAGAAGGCCATGGTGGTGGCCGTGCCCGGAGTGGAATTCGGCATGGAAGGCCACCTGCGCCTTTCCTACTGCGGCGCCGAGAAGGACATAATAGAGGGCGTGAGCCGCATCCGCAAGATCTTGGACTAAGGAGACGAGACTATGTTAGAAACCAAAGAGAGACCCGCCATGAACGAGATAAAGACTTCCAAAACTGTTTACAGGAACCTGTCCGCGCCCGCGCTCTATGAGCACGCCGTTTCCAAAAAAGAAGCGGTGATTACCGCCGGAGGCGCCCTGTGCGCCCGCACCGGCAAGCATACCGCCCGCTCCGCCAACGACAAGTTCATAGTGAAGGAGCCTTCCAGCGAAAAGCACGTGTGGTGGGACAATAACGCCGCCATAGACGAGGCGACCTTCGACAAGCTCCACGGCAAGGTGCTCAACTACCTGGCCGACAAGGAGATCTACCAGCGCGATTGCTACGCCGGAAGCGACCCCAAGAACCGCCTGAACGTGCGCGTGTATACCGAGCTCGCCTGGCACAGCCTGTTCGCCGGCCACATGTTCATAGAGCCCGCCGCCAAGGACCTGCAGAATTTCACCCCGCAGTTCACCGTCATAGACGTGCCCGGCTTCCACGCCCTGCCGCAGATAGACGGCACCCGCGGCGCGGCCTTCATCCTGCTCAACTTCAAGAAGCGCATAGTGCTGATAGGCGGCACCGCCTACGCCGGCGAGATCAAGAAGTCCGTCTTCTCCGTGATGAACTACCTGCTGCCGCTCAAGGGCGTGATGCCCATGCACTGCTCGGCCAACGTAGGTAAGGCCAAGGACACGGCCATCTTCTTCGGCCTGTCCGGCACCGGCAAGACCACCCTTTCCTCCGACCCGCTGCGCCGCCTCATAGGCGACGACGAGCACGGCTGGAGCGACAACGGCGTGTTCAACTTCGAGGGCGGCTGCTACGCCAAGGTCATAAACCTCAGCGCCGAGGCCGAGCCCCAGATCCACGCGGCTACCGGCCGCTTCGGCACCATCCTCGAGAACGTGGTGTACGACAAGCATACCCGCGCCCTGGACCTCAACGACGGCTCGCTCACCGAAAACACGAGGGCGGCCTACCCGCTGGAATTCATAGACAACGCCATAAAGGGCGCAGCCTTCCCGCACCCTAAGAACATCGTGATGCTCACCTACGACGCCTTCGGCGTGCTGCCGCCCATAGCGCGGCTCTCGCCCGAGCAGGCGATGTACCATTTCATCTCCGGCTATACCGCCAAGGTGGCTAATACCGAAATGGGCATCAAGGAGCCCAAGGCCACGTTCAGCACCTGCTTCGGCGCGCCTTTCATGAGCCACCACCCATCGGTGTACGCCGAACTGCTGGAGGCTAAGATGAAGGCCTCCAAGGCCGACTGCTGGCTCATCAACACCGGCCTGTGCGGCGGCCCCTACGGCGTAGGCAAGCGCATGAGCATCCAGCACACGCGCGCCCTGCTCAACGCCGCCCTGGACGGGAAACTCGCCAAGGTGAAGTTCACCAAGGACCCGGTGTTCGGCTTCCAGATCCCCACCAAGTGCCCCGGCGTGCCAGCCGAGGTGCTCAACCCGCGCGAGGCCTGGGCCGACAAGAAGGTCTATGACGCCAAGTGCAGGGAACTGGCCGGCCTGTTCGCCGCGAACTTCAGGAAGTTCAACGTGACCAGCAAGGCCATAAACGGCGCCGGCCCGAAAATATAGGGTCTACCTTATTCCTTGACAGCTCCAAGGGAAAATAGGTTATATGTATTCAGTAATTTGGAAGTAAACACCATAGGAGGAAGTACAATGCCCGCTGCTAAAGCAAACTCGAAGTTCATGGCTCCCATAACCCCTAACGACACCCTCGCCGCTGTGATCGGCCCCAAGCCGGTTCCCCGCACCGAGATCGTGAAGAAACTGTGGGCCTACATCAAGAAAAACAACCTGCAGGACAAGAAGAACAAGCGCAACATCAACGCTGACGACAAGCTGCTGAAGCTGTTCGCCGGCAAGAAGCAGGTCACGATGTTCGACCTGGCCAAGATCATCGGCAAGAACGCGAAGTAAGCCGGTTGCGTTTAGTTAACGCCGTCCGCTTTAAACCCGGACGGCGTTTTATTTGGGGACGCTGCACAATAACTCAATAACTCCAGTTATTGAGTTATTGTGCAGCGTCCCCTATTTGCTTGTGGGTCTTAAGGCCCAGGCGCGGCTGGGCCCAAGAGGTATTGACATTCGTCAAGTCATACCCCATACTATAGACAGGTAACCTTATGAAGCCCGCGACCACCATATTTGCGCTGCTGAGCCTGCTCCTGGCGGGCGGCGCTCCCGCGAACGCCGGCGGCCCCAGGGACGGGAACGCCATGGACGTTTCCTATTACGGTGAGAACGACCAGGTGGACCTGTACCAGGCAGGCGTGCTCAAGGCTTTCGCCGACTCCTCGGTGGCCCTCTTCTCCGACCGGGCCGTGGTCAAGAACGAGGCTTCCGGCAATTTCGATCTCAAGAGCGTTTCCCTTAAGGACAAGCTCAACCTGAAGCCCGGCCAGCCTTTCGAGGGCCAGCCCTCCGGCGCCTATTGCTCGGGCGTGCTGGTGGGCCCCGACCTGGTGCTGACCGCCGGTCACTGCTTCCAGCCTGACGAGCGCGGCGGCCCCTGCGACCGGGTCCGGCTGGTCTTCGGCTACGCGGTGACCCGGGCCGGCGAAACCCCCGCGTCCTTCCCCGCCAGGAACGTCTATACCTGCAAAAAAATAGTGGCGCAGAAGGTGCAGGACGAGAACCACAATTTCACCTGCCGTAACGGCAGTTGCTCTAACGCCGGGCTAGTGGGCGATGGTCCCGATTACGCGCTGGTCAAGCTGGACCGGCCCGTGGCCGGCCGCCTGCCGCTGGCCGTCAGCCGCCAGAGCCCCGCCGTGGGCACCGAGGTGGGCGTTATAGGCTACCCCAGCGGCCTGCCGGTCAAGGTGCAGGAGAAGGGCGCCGCGGTGCGCGAACTCAAGGAGCGCGGCTACTTCGTGACCAACCTGGACACTTTCCGGGGCAATTCAGGCAGCCCGGTGTTCGACATGCGCACCCTCAAGATCATAGGGATAATTTCCCGCGGCGGCGCGGACTATGCCTACGAATCCGAGGAGGGAACCACCAATGACCCCCGCCGGCCCTACCTCTATACCCCCGGCAGCGCCGTGTACCACCCGCAGGACGGCGGCCGCGGCGAAGACGTGACGCTGATCTCCGAGATACAGGGCCTTATCCCTTCCACGCAGGCCGAGCGCTCGCTGGACGCCGCGCTCAAGGCCAAGAGCGGCAGCAATAACCGGGTGCCTGCGGTGCCCGCCATTTACGTCCCAGGCCAGGACGGCGGCGGACGGCTGCAGCCGGCCATTTACACCATGCCCGACGCCGGGGACCCGGTGCCGGTAAGGATCTGACGCCGCGCCAATAAGCGGCCAGTATGAAAGGAGCGCCCCCCGCGGGGCGCTCCCTTCTTTTGTCCCGTCCGCGGGTCAGTCCTTGCGGCGGTCCACGATATAGTGGCTCTTGTCGGCGGCTTTCGCGCCTTTCTTCAGCTCGGTGCCGATATTGCTCACCTGGGCAAAAGAGTGCAGCGGGCGCGTCTTGTTCTGCACGATGCCTATGGAGATGGAGAGGAAGGGGAATTTTTTGATATTACCCTGGCGGTCCGTGGACACGATGTGGCCGCGGTCTCGGTCTTCCTTGCTGTAGAAGGAGGGGGCGATCTCGTCGAAAGCGGAGGCTATGCGGCGGGCCAGGTCCTCGGAACGCTCGTAGTCGGTGACCACTATGAAGTCGTCGCCGCCGATGTGGCCTATGAAGTCCTCTGAATTCTCGTTCTGGATGGTCAGCTTCACCAGGAGGTTGGCCGTAGCCTTAAGTACCCGGTCGCCGGCCTCGAAGCCGTAGGTGTCGTTGTAGGCCTTGAAATTGTTGAGGTCCAGGTACAGCACGGCGAAGATCTTGCCGCGCTGGATCTCGCGCTCCACCCGCGCCTGGATGGACGGGTTGCCGGGCAGCTTGGACAGCGGGTTGGTGTCGAGCACCTGGCGGTTGCGCTTGAGGATCATGCGGATGCGGGCTATCAGCTCGTCCGCGTCCACGGGCTTGATGAGGTAATCGTCTATGCCCATGCCCAGGCCCTTGAGCTTGGCGTTCTTCTCGCCGAAAGCGGTCACTATCATGATGGGGATGTGGGCGAACAGCGGGTTGTTCTTGAGGTCCTGGGCCACTTCCAGGCCGTTCTTGCGCGGCATGTTGTAGTCCAGCACTATGATGTCCGGGTTGGTCTCGAAGACGGCCTTCAGGGCCTCGGCCCCGTCGCTGGCGGTGAACACTTCGAAGCCGGCGTCCTGCACCATCTCTTTCATCAGCATCAGCAATTCGGTCTGGTCATCGGCCATGAGCACGCGCGGCCGGGCGGCTTTCTGCGGCTCCAGCGCGGCCGGGGCGCGCACCTCGGGAGCGGTCTGTTCGGCTATGAGCTTCAGGAGCAGGTCGCCGGGGATATCGCGCGAGATGATCTCCGGCAGTCCGGTGATGATGCCGCGCTCCTGGTAATTCTCCAGGCGCAGGCCGCTGACCACTATTATCGGTACGCCGGCGGTGTCCGCCGCTTCCTGCAGCTCTTCCATGATGGCGAAGCCGTCCTTGCGCGGCATCATGATGTCGAGCAGGAGGGCGTCCGGCTTTTCGGACCTTACGCGGTCCACCACGGCCAGTGGGTCGTTCACCACTACGGCCTTGTAATTGTTGGCTTCCAGGAACATCTTCACCAGGTCGGAAAACTCGGTGTCGTCGTCGGCCACCATCACGCAGGCCTGGCCGTCCTTCGCCGGCAGCGCCTGGTGCAGGGCCGTCTTCAGGGCCTCGAAATCCACCGGCTTGGTGATATAGGCGCGCACCTTCGGCGCGGGGCCGGTCACTATGCCGGCCTTGCTGGTCTGCGAGAAGATCACGATGCGCTGGGCTTCGGTGAAAGGGTTCTTCTTGAGGTCGGTGAGGAAATCCAGCGGGTTGAAGGACCGGATAAGAATGTTGAGGATGACCAGGTCCGGCTTCCAGTTCTGCATGGCGGTGAAGGACTGCTGGTAATTGGTCACCATCTGCGCGTGGTAACCGTTCTTTTCCAGGAAAGCGAGCAGCCCGCGGGCTTCTGGGGTGTCCGTGTCGATGATGAGTATCTTCTTGCCGCCGGGAGCGTCCATAATCCCGATTCTAACATTTTTCTCCGATTTGTTTGGGGACGTTGTTGACTATTTGACTATCTCCTAGGCAGCCAAATATTCAGCAATGTCCCTGTCTTCCTCAAAATTCCATTCCCACGGTATTTGTGGTGCAATCTTTTGGTTCTGGTGGCGCGCCGGAGTTTGCATCGAGAATGCAGTATATCCAATAACTATCATTATTTGCGTATTTAGACCCGTCTATGCGCCAGTGAAGTTTTGGAGTTGAGGATGAATGCTTGATTTCCAGTTTAATCGAGTTTACTTCAACACGGTGAAGAGTATCTCCCGTTCTCCAAGTGCTGATAGCAGTTTCTGACGCGGTGGTTGAGCTGATTTTGGGGGTGGTATTTATTGCTTTCCACGTGGAGGTGTCTATCGTGTTCGGAGCTATGCAAGATAATAAGTAGTTCTTGTCAGGGATTGAATATACGGAAAGATTGGTGTTTGAAATATCAATGCCTTGCCATGTCTGGACAAAGTTTAAAGAATCTTTAAGGGTATAAAATCTAATTTCATTTTTAAATATCCCAAATAAGTCCGAATTCTTACGGATAAAAACTTTCCAATCTTTGGTTATACTCTCTAGTTCCGGAGCGCATAGCCTGGAAACCTTTCCCTCACTGCATTCAAATTTTATGTTTTCGCTGCGTTGCTTCAGCGAAGAGAGGCGTTTCTGGATATTGGGCTTACAGTCGGAAAGGTTGTCGTTTGGTGGGAGAGGCTTTATTAGCTTTTTTAACCAGGCTTCTGTCGGAATTGGTGCCAGTAGTAATAGTGCGCAGGATAATGTGCCGATAAATAGCCTTCTAAATATCATATACGCCTAGGATAGCAGAAAGTTCAGTCATCGGTATAGAAGGGCTGGAACTATCCTGGGACAAAAGTAATACCCTCGGGAATCTTTCTGTTCTGGTGGACTCATGCGGGGGCGGTGTGGTGGGCCGGGACGTTGTTGACTGTTTGCGCTGTCCCACAAACCGACCCCGATAATCATCTAAAGGTCCCCTCCCACAGGTTGTTGTAACATTGCTTTGTCTAGAAGCAATTACAAAACCGAAGGAGGGGACACATATGAGATTATACGCGGCAATTGACCTGCATTCCAATAACAGCGTGCTGGTGATCCTGGACGAAGAGGACCGTGTCGTCTATGAACGGCGCCATCCGAACGAGCTGCCCGTCATTCTGGCGCAGCTTGCGCCGCACCAGCGGGACATCCAGGCCATAGCGGTGGAATCCACGTACAACTGGTATTGGCTGGGGGACGGAATCTGGAACATCCTGGGGATGACCATCATGTACGAGGCGGGCGACATGTCGCGCTTTAAGAAGGCGGGGAACTTCGCTTCATATGCGCGCTGTGTGGGCAGTTCGCGGTGGAGCAATGGCAAGAAGAAGGGAGAGGGCAACCGGAAGAACGGGAACAAATACCTGGGGTGGGCGTTCGTCGAGGCGGCGCATTACGCCATTCGCTATAACGAGCGCATCCGTAGCTTTTACCAGCGCAAGCAGGCCAGGACGAACAAGATAGTGGCGATCAAGGCGGTGGCGCATAAACTGCCGCGGGCGTGTTATCATGTGCTGAAAGAGTAGGTGGCGTTCGAAGAGGCGCGGGCATTCGCGTGAAGATCGCGGTGAAGGAAGCGAGCTATGCGTAGTGTTGGCATAACCAGGCGTCCCGATTAGCAGCTTCCTTCACCCTTCGTTTTAGGCGAAGACGCCTCTGTCGCAAGCCAGCGTAGCGTTGGCCGGGTGGGGTACCCGAAGCCAAGAACCTGAAGGCGGAGCGATCCGCCGCCAAGTGGATGCGGCAGAGAACCAAAGGTTTTCTGGGCCTTCGCAAGAAGGCAGGGGCCCCGGCGGGCAAGTATAGCCTCGGCCTTGAACCTGATGAGTGACTGGTGCGGCTTCGTCCGACGCCAGAGAAAGAGAACCCGGCAGCGAAGACGCCTTGAACGGAGGGAAGGTCGGAGAGGATTTTTAGGCAAAAAGAACCACTAAAACTGTGGGAGGGAGCCTTTTTTCTTGAAAAAAGGACCTTTAATGAGCGACACTACGCTGTCGGGGTCGTTTGTTATGCTATCCTCGAAGCGAAAAAAGGGGGGGGGCTTATGCCAAGACAGGCGAGAATAGACGTTCCGGGGCAAGTCTACCACGTTATGGCGCGCGGGATAGAGCGTGGATCTATCTTTTGCGACGAAGCGGATTATGCCGATTTTTTTAAGCGCGTTTCCATATGGTTTAAAAAGTCGGGCAGTAAATGCCTTTCGTGGTGTTTAATGCCGAATCACTTCCACTTTCTCATTCTGCGCGGCGAGCGGCCGCTTTCTGAGACAATGCACCACACCATGACCGGATACGCCGTGGGGTTCAACCTGCGGCATGGGCGCGTGGGGCACCTCTTCCAAAACAGGTATAAGGCTATAATTTGCGGTCTAGAGGAATACTTTTTGGAACTTGTGCCATACATCCACCTTAATCCGTTGCGTGCGGGGATGGTTAAGGACCTTTCAGAGCTGGAGGGGTACAGGTGGTGCGGGCATGGCGCCGCTATGGGGTCTTCGCCCGCGGAGATACTGGACCGCAACACTCTCTTGGCGCACTATGGCGCCTGCGAGAATGAGGGTGTTGAAAAATATTGGCAGATAATATCAGAGAAAGCGGAAAGGATACTGCAGCAGAAATTTGGGGATACGATGCCGGGAGGCGACAACAGTGTGGACGGCGCTTTTCCTCTACTCGGGGCCGGGAAGAAGGAGTTTCCGGACCAAAGGATACTCGGAGACAGTATTTTTGTGGAGTCCGTCCTGCATTCTGCCGGGGAAGCTATGAAAAAAGGAAGAAAAAGCCCTTCGCAGGTCTTGGAGGAGGTGGAAATTTTCACCGGGGTTTCCCGCGTTGATATCTTCAGGCGCACTCACGAGCCGGCGCCGGCTCGGGCGCGTGCGGTATATTGTTATTTATGCAAAGAGGAAGCCGGATGTTCCGGTGTGGAGTTGCGGCGTGCGCTGAGAATAAGCGATAGCGCTGTTTCAAGGCTGGCCGCTAAGGGGCGTATTATTTTTGAAAGCGTTAGAGATAGTCAAATAGTCAACAACGTCCCCTAACTAAAAGATATTTTTCGCCGCGGAAATCAGAGGCGCCAATAATTGTAGAATTGAAGTGATGAGAGACGACTACCTCAGGCACGCGCAGATAGGGCTGGAGCTGGCGGCGGCGGTGCTGCTCGGCTTCTGGGGCGGCTACAAACTCGACGGCCGCTTCGGCACGGCGCCCTGGCTGATGCTGGCCGGCGCGGCGGCGGGGCTCGCAGCCGGGTTCTACCTGGTGCTGCGCGAGCTTTTCGCCAAGGAAGAGGAGGGGAAGAAGTGATAGCCTCTCCCTGGGCCGCTCTGCTTTGGGGCGCCCTGGCCGGCGCCTGCACGGGGCTGGCTTCGCGGCTGGCGCTCAAAAGGGCGCTGGGCGCCCCGGACCCGGTCTTCTACTCGGTTTTTGTCGGGGGCATCTTCGCGCGCCTGGCGCTGGTGGCGGCGGCGGTTTGTCTGCTCCGCCATGAAAAATATATAATTATCATTCTGTTCGCGGCCGCGATGATACTCGTGCAGATGCTTTTTGAGGCTTTTCCGCTGAAAAAAAATGGGTCTGAAAGAGATACTTGAACACCACGTAGTCGATCACGTCTGGACCTGGGCGGCCCTGGGGCCGCTGCGCCTGCCGTTCTCCAAACATCTGCTGATGATGGGCATAGCTTCGCTCATCCTGCTGGTGGTCTTTCCTCTTATAATCCGCAGCCGCTCCGCCGCCCTGGCGCCGTTCCGCGCCATGATAGAGATCATAGTGCTGTTCCTGCGCGACGAAGTGGTGGTGCCCAACATGGGCCACAAGGGCGCGGCCTACCTCGGCTATTTCTCCACCTTGTTCTTCTTCATCCTCATCATGAACCTCATAGGCCTGGTGCCGTTCGGCGCCACGGCCACCGGCAACCTCGCCGTCACGGCGGGCCTGGCGCTCACCACTTTCGCCCTTATCAATTTCTCCGGCATAAAAGAGCAGGGGTTCTTCGCCTACTTCGCCCACATGGTGCCCAAGGGCATCCCGGGCTGGCTGTACCTGCCCATGTTCGTCATAGAGCTGCTGGGTTTGTTCATAAAGACTGCCGCGCTCTGCATCCGTCTTTTCGCCAACATGATAGCCGGGCACATCGTCATCCTGGTGTTCATCAGCTTCATTTTTATCTTCGGTTCCTTCGGGGTGGCCGTGGGGCTGGGCGTGGCGCCCGTGTCCGTGGGGCTGGTGCTGTTCACGCTGCTGCTGGAGCTGCTGGTGGCGTTCCTGCAGGCTTACGTTTTCGCCATGCTGACGGCCATCTTCACCGGCGCGGCCATGCACCCGCATTAGGATTTTGGCGGTTTTTAACATTACACGGAGGTAGTACACAATGAACGACATGACATTCATCGGTCTCGGCTACATAGGCGCCGGTCTCGGCGCGGGCCTCACGCTCATAGGCGCGGGCCTGGGCATAGGCAAGCTCGCCTACGCCGCCCTCGAAGGCACCGCCCGCCAGCCCGAAGCCGGCGGCGCGCTGCGCACCACCATGATCATCGCCGCGGCCCTCATAGAAGGCCTCGCGTTCCTCGCGCTGGTCATCTGCATGCTGGCCGTGATGAACTTCGCGCAGCCCAAGCCGGAAGCCCCGGCCGCCGCCGCCCAGAGCCAGGCGCAGCACTAATAACCGCCGGTTAAAGGGCCGCGGGAGACAGCTCCCGCGGCACTGGAGACATTATGGAAGCGTTGATCAGGCCGGAATTCGGCCTTACGTTCTGGACGATAACCTGTTTCGTCCTGCTGGTGCTCGTGCTGTCCAAGACCGCCTGGAAGCCGCTGATGCACGCCGTGGAAGAGCGCGAGCGGGCCATAAAGCACGACCGCCACTCAGCCGAAACGGCGCGCGCCGAAGCCGAAAAGCTCAAGGCCGACCTCGAGGAGCGCATGAAGTCCTTCAAGGCCGAACTTAACGCCCGCGCCGAAGAGGCCCGGCAGGCCGCCAGGAAGGAGACCGACCTCCTGCTCGCGGAAGCGCGCCGCGCCGCCGCGGTGATAGTGGAGACCGCCACCAAAGAGATAGAGACCCAGAAGGCCGAGGCCGCCCGCGGCCTGCGCGAGAAAGTGGCCGAGCTGTCCGTGCTGGCGGCCGAGCGCATCCTGCTCAAGCAGATAGACCACCGGGCCAACACCGAACTCGCGGCCAGGTATCTCGGCGAGCTGGAAAAAGAAAGGCCCGAGATGAGGCTGGAGAACAACTGATGGATTCCAGCGGGAAAATACTCGCCAAGCGCTACGCCAGGGCCTACATGGGCCTGGACGGCAAGGTGTTCGGCACCGCGCTGGAGAAGGCTTCCCACGAGAAGCTCGAAGGACTGCGCCGGGTTTTCGAGGCCGCGAGGCCCTACCTGAAGACGCTGACCCACCCCGTGGTGAACAGCTCGGTCAGGATAGAGGCCCTGCGCAAGGTCCTGGGCGACAAGCACGCCGGGTCCGCCGCGGATTTCACCGAACTGCTGGTGAAGCGCGGACGGTTCAACCTGCTGGAGGAGATCATGCAGGAGTGCCTGCGCCTCCACGACGATTTCTGCGGCCTGCTGAGGGCCCAGGTGTTCAGCCGCTACCCGCTTTCCCCCGGGGAGATGCAGCGCATAGAGGCCATGCTGGCCGCCGTTTCCGGCAGGAAGGTGTCGGCCAGGAACATCACCACCGAGCGCGTCCTCGGCGGGTTCGAGATAAAGGTGGGGGACACCGTGATAGACGCCACGGTGCGCGGCCGGCTGGAGGCCATGAAGGCCGAACTGGCCCGCAGGTAGTTCAGGAAAGACCGCTGTTTTAAAGGCAAACCTATGATAAGACCCGAAGAGATCACCGAGATAATCAAAGGCAGGATCGAGAAGTTCGTACCCGAGGCGCAGCTCTCCGAGACCGGCCAGGTGCTGCAGATAGGCGACGGCATCTCCCGCATCTACGGCCTGAACAGCGCTGTGGTGGGCGAGCTGATAGAATTCGAAGGCGGCGTGGCCGGCATGGTGCTCAACATCGAGCGCGAGAACGTGGGCGCCGTGGTCATGGGCTCCGACACGCTCATCAAGGAAGGCGACCGCGTGAAGCGCACCGGCCGCGTGCTGGAAGTGCCCGTGGGCCCCGAACTCATCGGCCGCGTGGTGGACGCCCTCGGCAACCCCCTGGACGGCAAGGGCCCGCTGAACGCCAAGAAGAAGCGCCCCGTGGAAGTGATCGCCCCCGGCGTGGTGGAGCGCGCCCCCGTGAAGGAGCCGCTGCAGACCGGCCTGAAGGCCATCGACGCCATGATCCCGATAGGCCGCGGCCAGCGCGAGCTCATTATCGGCGACCGCCAGACCGGCAAGACCGCCGTGGCCCTGGACGCCATCATCAACCAGAAGAACGAGCCCGCCGACAAGCGCCCCATCTGTATTTACGTGGCCATAGGCCAGAAGCAGTCCACCGTGGCCCGCGTCGCCAAGACCCTCGAGGACAACGGCGCCATGGAGTACTCCATCATAGTTTCCGCGTCGGCCTCGGACCCGGCCTCCATGCTTTACCTGGCTCCCTATACCGGCTGCGCCATCGGCGAGGAGTTCATGTGGCAGGGCAAGCACGCCCTGGTCATCTACGACGACCTCTCCAAGCACGCCCAGAGCTACCGCCAGATGTCCCTGCTGCTGCGGCGCCCGCCGGGCCGCGAAGCCTACCCCGGCGACGTGTTCTACCTCCACAGCCGCCTGCTGGAGCGCGCCTGCAAGATGTGCGACAAGAACGGCGGCGGTTCGCTTACGGCCCTGCCCATCATCGAGACGCAGGCCAGCGACGTGACGGCCTACATTCCCACCAACGTCATCTCCATCACCGACGGCCAGATCTACCTGGAGAGCAACCTGTTCCACTCGGGCATTAAGCCCGCCGTGAACGTGGGTATTTCCGTGAGCCGCGTGGGCGGCTCGGCCCAGGTGAAGGCCATGCGGCAGGTGGCCGGCAAGCTGCGCCTGGACCTGGCGCAGTACAACGAACTCGCGGCCTTCGCCCAGTTCGGTTCCGACCTGGACAAGGCCAGCATGGACATGTTAAAGCGCGGCCAGCGCATGGTGGAACTGCTCAAGCAGGACCAGTACACGCCCATGCCCGTGCAGGAGCAGGTGGCGGTGCTGTTCGCCGGCACCCGCGGCTACCTCGACGAGGTGGAGCTTGAGAAGGTGAAGGCCTTCGAGGCCGGCCTGGTGAAGTTCCTGCGCGATTCCTACGCCAACCTGCTCGCCGACATCGCCGACAAGAAGCAGCTGGACCAGCTGCTGGAGCAGCGCCTGGCGGACGCCATAACGGATTTCAAGAAGAGGTTCTGACCCGATGAAAAAATACCTGGTTACCGGCGGCGCCGGCTTCGTGGGCTCCAACCTCGCCTTCGCGCTGGAGCATGAGCGCAAGGCGAAGGTGACGGTGCTGGACAATTTCTCTTCCGGCAACTACAAGAACCTCGCCGGCTTCTCCGGGGACGTCATAACCGACGACATCAATTCCCGCGGCTGGTTCGACACGGCCGGCAAAGTGGACGCCGTTTTTCACCAGGCCGCTATGGTGGACACCACCGTCAGCGACCAGAAAGCGATGATGCGCGACAACGTGGACGGTTTCCGCAACGTGCTGGAATACGCCCTGAAATTCGGGATCAAGCGCGTGGTCTACGCCTCTTCGGCCGCCGTGTACGGCAATTCCAAGTGCCCCATGCACGAGGGGCAGACCCCCACCCCCGAGAACGTCTACGGCTTCTCCAAGGCCATCATGGACAACGTGGCGCGGGAGTTCGCCGAGGCGCATAAGGACATGGTCCTGGTTGGCCTGCGCTACTTCAACGTTTACGGCCCCCGGGAATACTACAAGGGCAAGATGGCCAGCATGATGTTCCAGCTTTACAACCAGATGAAGGCCGGCAAGCGCCCGCGCGTCTTCAAGTTCGGCGAGCAGATGCGCGATTTCGTCTACGTCAAAGACATTGTGCGCGGTAACCTCAACGCCCTGGACGCGGAGCGCTCCTGCGTGTGCAACCTGGCCAGCGGCAAGCCCGGAAATTTCAACGAGGTCATAGAGGCCCTCAACAAGGCCCTGAAGACCGACCTCGCCCCCGAGTACATCGATAACCCTTACGCTTTCTACCAGAACAAGACCCACGCCGACATGCGGCAGGCCAAGGCCCTGATAAACTACCGGCCGGAGTGGAGCCTGGAGGACGGCGTGGCCGATTATGTGAAAGTGCTGGAGAAGACCCGGATCTAAAATCCAACTATGGCCTCACTGCGCGACATACGCAAGCATATCGACTCTGTAAAGAGCATCAAGCAGATCACCTACGCCATGAAGATGGTGGCGGCGGCGCGCATCAAGCGGGCCCAGAGCTCCATCCTGGCTTCGCGGCCTTTCGCCGCGGAGATGGACCGCCTGATAGCGGACCTGTACTGCGAGCTCGGCGAGGACGACATCGCCGGCACGCAGGCGAAGGAACTTTTCGCCGCGCGCCATAAAGGCGGGGCCGTCTGCCTGGTGCTGGTGACGGCCGACAAGGGGCTCTGCGGCTCTTTCAATACCAACCTGCTCAAGGCCGCGACCGCCTGGATCAAGGGCCACCGCAACCGCAAGATCTACGTGGTGGCCGTGGGCCGCAAGGGCCGGGATTTCATAAAGCGCCTCAAAGGCCTGGACCTGGAGATGGCCTTCGAGCTGGTGGGCATCTTCCCCAAGGCCGGCTACGCGCACGCCCAGCTGCTGGCCGACAACATTTTCAAGATCTACCAGACCCTGCCCGTGGAGAGCGTTACGCTGCTCTATAACGAGTTCAAATCCATGATGGCCCAGCGCATAGTCACGGACCAGGTGCTGCCGCTGACGGCCCATATCTCCGGCTGCGGCGTTAAGGGCCGGACCCGCGCTGATTTCGCTTTCGAGCCCGGCAAGGCGGAACTGCTGGGCGCCCTGCTGCCCCGCCACGTCGGGGCGCAGCTTTACCGGATGCTGCTGGAGTCGCAGGCGGCCGAGCTGGCCGCGCGCATGAGCGCCATGGAGTCAGCCTCCAAGAACGCCTCCGAACTGATAGACGGCCTCACTTTGAAGATGAACAAGACGCGCCAGGCGATGATAACCACGGAACTCAACGAGATCGTGAGCGGCTCGGAAGCCCTGGGCGGTTGATTTAAGCAAGGAGCAAGCATGAACACCGGAAAAATAGTTCAGATCATAGGCCCCGTGCTGGACATCGAGTTCCAGCAGGGCCAGCTGCCGCGCATCCTCAATGCGCTGAAGATAAAATACAAGGAAGACGGCCACGAAAAGACGCTGGTGGCCGAAGTGGCCCAGCACCTGGGCGACAACACCGTGCGCGCCATCACCCTGGGTCCCACGACGGGCCTTGGTAAGGGCCTGGAGGCCAAGGACACCGGCGCTCCCGTGAAAGTGCCCGTGGGCGACGCCTGCCTCGGCCGCCTGATGGACGTGCTCGGCGAGCCCAAGGATTACCGCGGTCCCATCGAGACCAAGGAACACCTGCCCATCCACCGCGACCCGCCCCCGCTTACCGAGCAGAAGACCGTGCCCGAAGTGTTCGAGACCGGCATCAAGGTCATTGACCTGCTGGCCCCGTTCATGAAGGGCGGCAAGGTCGGCCTGTTCGGCGGCGCCGGCGTGGGCAAGACCGTGGTCATCATGGAGCTCATCAATAACGTCGCCCGCGAGCACAAAGGCTGCTCGGTGTTCGGCGGCGTGGGCGAGCGCAGCCGCGAAGGCAACGACCTGTGGCTGGAGATGCAGGAGTCCAAGCTGTCCGACGGTTCCACCGTGCTGTCCAAGACCGCGCTGGTGTTCGGCCAGATGAACGAGCCGCCCGGCGCCCGCGCGCGCGTGGGCCTGACCGCCCTCACCCAGGCTGAATATTTCCGCGACCAGAAAGGCCAGGACGTGCTGCTGTTCCTCGACAACGTGTTCCGCTACGTGCTCGCCAACGCCGAGGTGTCGGCGCTGCTGGGCCGCATGCCCAGCGCCGTGGGCTACCAGCCCACCCTGACCACCGAGATCGGCTGGCTGCAGGAGCGCATCACCTCCACCAAGAAGGGTTCCATCACGTCGATCCAGGCCGTGTACGTGCCGGCCGACGACCTGACCGACCCGGGCGTGGCCAACGTGTTCACCCACCTGGACGCCACCGTGGTGCTGTCGCGCTCCATAGCGGAACTCGGCATCTACCCGGCCGTGGACCCGCTGGACTCCACCTCCCGCATCCTGGACCCGCGCGTGATCGGCGCGGAGCATTACAACACCGCCCGCGGCATCCAGAAGATCCTGCAGCGCTACAAGGAGCTGCAGGACATCATCGCCATCCTCGGCATAGACGAACTCTCCGACGAGGACAAGAAGACCGTGAACCGCGCGCGCAAGATCCAGAAGTTCATGTCTCAGCCGTTCTCCGTGGCCGAGAAGTTCACTGGCCGGGCCGGCAAGTACGTGCCGCTCAAGGAGACCATCCGCAGCTTCCAGGAGATCCTCAGCGGCCGCCTGGACGACCTGCCGGAGCAGGCTTTCTGGATGGCCGGCGGCATAGACGAGGTCATAGAGCGCTCCAAGCAGAAGTAGGCTTATGGACGAAAAACCCGTTATCCTGCTCACCGTGGTGACCCCGGAGAAGACCGTGCTCTCGGAGCATCCGGTGGACTTCGTGGTGCTGCCCGCCTTCGGCGGCGAACTGGGCGTGCTGCCCGGCCACGCGCCCGAAGTGGTGCAGCTCAAGGAAGGTTTCCTGCGCTACTCTTCCGGCAAGGAGAAGGAAGTTTTTTCGGCCCTGAGCGGTTTCGCCGAGATCTACGATAACAGGGTGCTGGTGCTGGCCGAGGCGGCCGAACTCGCCAAGGAGATCGACGAGGAGCGGGCCAAGCAGGCCTGGCGCAAGGCCAAGGACGCCATCGCCCTGCAGGGCGACCAGATAGATATCGACGAGGCCCAGGCCTCGCTCAAGCGCGCCGCGGTGCGCCTGAAACTGGCCGAGTACCGCAAGAAGCACAAATAGCCCGGGTGTGGGGAATGGGGTCAGGTCTTTACTTTTGACCTAAGAGGTCAAAAGTAAAGACCTGACCCCATTTTATTTTACGGCGGTGTGGACGGCGACGGCGCCGGGGCAGAGGACGGCGTGGGAGGCCGACGCGAAGCCGGCCTCCAGGAGCACGGCGTCGAATTCCGACGCCGGGTAGAAGTTGAGGATGGTGTTCCTGAGGAACAGGTAGGAAGAGCGGCTTTTGGGGGAGAGCAGGTTCAGCAGGCCTATCACCGAGCGCACATAAACGCCCATCAGCAGGCGCAGGGCGGGGTTGGCGGGCCTGGTGGTCTCCACCTGCAGAAAAACGCCGCCGGGCCTGAGCACGCGCCGGAATTCGCGCAGCGCGGCCAGCAGGAGCGGTTTATCTATGTTGAGATTGCGCGTGGCGAAGGAGATGGTGACCAGGTCGAATTTGCCGTCGGGGAAGGGCAGTTCCTTCGCTTCCGCTTTCAGGAAGGTCACACCGCCGTTCTTTTTCCGCGCGGCCGAGAGCATGGCCTCACTGAGGTCCGTGCCGGTGACAGCGAGGCCCGGGCCGAAGGCCTTTCGAAGGGCGATAGAAAAGTCCCCGGTGCCGCAGCAGACGTCGAGCGCCTCGCGCGCGCCGGGGGCGGCGCGCAGGGCCAGGCGCGCGGCCCGCGCGCGCCAGTAGAGGTCCAGGCCTAAGGTGAGGAGGGAATTTACCGTCTCGTAAAAAAGGTAAATGCCGTCATAAAACCCGGCTATCGCCAGCTCTGTTTTAGACGGCATTTATCCGCGGAGAGAAAGAAACTAAAAACTATTTCTTCTCTTCTTTGTTGTCGTTTTCGGCCACGAACTTCTTGATCTCTTCGAAGCCCTCGATGATGAGGCGGGCTTTGGAGAGGCCGAAGGAGAACGGGTACTTGTCGTTCTCGTTCCGCTTGAGGATAAGGACGGGCTGGCCTTTGTATTCGGTTCTTTCTACGATCATAATTGGCTACCTCCGCGCATAATAGCGCTTAAGCCCTAATCCTAGCACAAAACTTCTATATATTTCAATATTATTTATTTTATTACATATTTATCTGACATAGGGCCGGTCCGGTTGCGGCCCGCCGGTTTAATTTTGTAGATTCGGGATATGGACAAAAAAGAACTGGCGAGGACGCTGCTGGTAAAGGCCGTGAAGACCCTGGTGGTGCTGTTCACCCTGTTCGCCATGGGCTGGTTCGTGGAGCAGCTGCCGTTCGCCCGCGAACTGCCCTTCCTGAGCCCCAAGCTCCCGGTGAGCGTGTTCGTGAACGCCGTGGTGGCGCTGCTGGCGGTGGCCGCCTTCGTCAATTTCGGCCGCGAGGCCGGGCCTTCAGTGGCGGGCCTGCTGGATTTTGTGCCGAAAGCGGGGGAGATCTTCGGCAACGCCGTTAAGATAGTCGCGCTGCTCTTTTCCTTCTACGCCTTCCAGGACGCGGTCTTTCCTTTTGTCGGGGAGTTCGAGTGGGTCTACCACTCGTTCTTTCTCGGCCTGACCCTGTTCTTCCTCGTGCGAGCCGGCCTGCTTATCTACGCCGCCAGCGAGGAGATAAGCCGTTATCTCGTATCGGTCCTGAACCCGCCGAAACAGTAACTTGCCCCGGGCTCTACAGCGGCACGGCGGAGGAGCGCAGGGAAGAAGAGTAATAGGCGTTCTTGAGGAGTTTTACGCAGTAGCGTGAGTTGCGCAGCGACGAGCCGGCAGGGAGTTCCCGGTTTATTTCCTTCACAAGATCCTTCAGTTCCGCCGCCAGCAGTTCCGGGCGGCCTTCAGCGCCGCACAGGCCGTCGGGGTAGCGCACGCTCTCCGGCGGCCCGCCTTTAACGTCGATGCGCAGCAGGTCGCCGTCCAGGTCCAGCCGGCCGCCGGGGCCGGCGGCGGAAACGCGCGTGCGGTCGGCGTGAAAGCCCGCGGCGACGTGGGCTTCACCGTCGGCGCCGCCGAAATGCACCAGGAAAGAGCCGGAAGAATCGGGGCGCGCCGTGCCCTGTTCGGCGGCGGGCAGCAGCCTGGCCGTCAGCGCCGTGGGGGGGCGGCGGGCTATCGCCAGGAGCATCGCGAAAGCCCGCCACCCGTCGGCGGCGGTCTCGCCGCCGGCGGGCGCGGGACCCGCCCGCAGGATCTGCGCCTGCACCCGGAAGATGTCGCCCAGCAGGCGCTGTTCCAGCGCCTTTTCCAGGGCGCCCCAGGCCAGTGTCCGCTCCCACGGCTGCAGCGCGCCGAGCGAGAGCTTGCGCTCGGCCGCCGCGGTTCGCAGCGTTTCGAAGTCGGTGGTGGAAAAGCAAAAAGGCGTCTCGCAAACGGCGTGCGCCCTGTTTTCCAGGGCCAGCAGGGCCGCCTTGAAGCGGGTTTCCGGGGGGCCGGAGACCAGCACCAGGTCCAGCCGCTCCTCTTTTGAGAAGAGTTCGGCCTGGCCGGGATAATAGGCGGTTTTCGGCGCCAGGCCCTCCGGGCGCGCGGCCGCCTGTCCGGCGCCGCAGGCGGCGGCCAGCTCCAGGCCGGCGGCCTCTAAAGCCTGCCGGAAATACCCGGCCCGGCCGTCCCCAAGACCCAGAATGGCTGCTCGCATAGTGATATTTAATCAAATATAAGGGGGGGCAAAAACACCCCTGATCAAGTATCACAAAACGCTTGTTGACTTGTAATAATTATTTAATATAATTGTTCTATACTGAATCTTGTGCGCTAAAAAGCGCAGCGGGGTGGGGCGGTACGGAGGGCTTTTAAAAACGGATGCTTTCAAACCTGGCTAAAATGATGTTCCCGCCTAAAGACGTCATAGGCATCGACATCGGTAATTACGCCGTAAAGGTCGTCTGTTTCACCGAGGAGAAAAAAGTCCTGAAGCTCAAGGACTGGGGCTATATCCCCCTGGCCATAAAGGCGGACGTCCCGCCAGAAGAGAAGAAGGCCATAATCTCCGGCGAGATCAAGACCTACCTGAAGAAGAAGAACATCCAGGCCCGCTACGCGGCGGCCTCCATTTCCGGCAACTCCGTCATAGTCCGCTACGTCAAACTTCCCAAGCTCTCCAAGAAAGAGCTCGCCCTGACCATCAACGTGGAGGCCGAGCCGTTCATCCCGTTCGACATCAAGGACGTCAACCTCACCTATTACATCCTCAACGACGCCTCGGAAGAGGGCGAGCCCAAGATGGACACCGTGCTGGTGGCCGCCAAGCGCGAGGCCGTGCAGGACAAGATCGACATCATCTCCGGCGCCGGCCTGGAGCCGCTCATCATCGACGTGGACTCTTTCGCGCTGGAGACGCTCTACGAGCGCCTCGCCCCCAAGGGCGAGAACAACTCGGTGCTGCTGCTCAATATCGGCCAGAAGGTGACCAACCTCTCTATAATTTCGCAGGGCGTGACCCGCGTCGTGCGCGACATCTTCATAGCCGGTTCCACCTTCGACAAGGCCATCGCCAAGGCCCTTAAATCCGACCCGGCCGCGGCCGACGCCGCCAAGAAAGGCCACGGCGTGATAGTGTCCGACGAGGACAAGGCGGCCGCCATCGAGTCCTTCGACAAGCAGGGTATCGCCGTTTCCAAGGCTTCCTCCGGCGTGCTGAAGGACCTCTATACCGAAGTGTCGCGCTCCATAGACTTCTACCTCTCCCAGGGCGTGGAACATTCCATCTCCAAGATCATCGTCTCCGGCGGCATGGCCAACCTGGGCAACATCACCAAATTCCTCGCCGCCGAATTCAAGGTGCCGGTAGAGCTGGCCAACCCGCTGGCTTTCCTGGCGGAAGCCCCCAAGAACATGCCTAAGGACGTGCTGCCCTCGCTCGCGGTGGCGGCCGGCCTGGCGCTGCGCAAGCTCAAGGACTGGGAAGAATGATCAGAATAAACCTCATTCCACCCGAATACATAGAGCGGATAAACCGTAAGGCCGTCATTGCCAAGGCCGTGCTGGCCGGCGTGATAGTGGTGGCCAGCGTGGTGCTGGTCTCGGCGTGGCACCTTACCCGCTCCAAGACCATAGAGTCCACGCTCGCCAAGCGCACCGAGGAACTGAAGGTGCTGCAGAAAGACGTGGACCAGGTGAAGGCCATAGAGGCGCAGATCGCCGAGGTGCAGCGCTACCTGGACTCCATCAGCAGCATCAACAAGAACCGGTTCATCTACACGCATTTCCTGCAGGACCTCACCAGCGACCTGCCGGCCACGATCTGGTTCAACGGCCTGACCACCAACCTCAGCGGCGGGGTCATAAAGGTGGACGTGGTGGTCAACTCCAACTCCGCGTACGACCTGGCCTACTGGATAAACTCGCTCGAAACCTCCGGCCCTTACTCCGAAGTTGGCGTCGGCGGCATCGCGGTGTCCGAGACGGAAGACGGCAAGCGGTTCTCCGCCCCGCTTACCCTGAAGTACTCCAGGTAAAAACATGGACAAGATACAACTGACAAAAGAGCAGATGGGCCAGATAGCGGCGGGCCTGCTTTTCGGCGGGCTCTTCATCTATGGTTACCTGTTCTATTTCTGGCTGCCCACGGCCAAGAAGATAGAGGAGAACACTAAGAAGGTCGCCACCATTGAGGCGGACATCAACAAGGCCAAGATGCAGAAGGCCAAGTACAAGAACCTGGAAGCCAAGCTGGTCAGCCTGCGCGAGGAGAAGGACGCCGCCCAGAAGAAGCTGCCCCGCGACCGCAAGCTGCCGGACCTTCTGCGCACCATCACCGCGCTCAGCAAGAAGCATAAGATCAACGTGCAGGCCATTACCCCGGCCGGCAGCGCCCCCGTGGAATATTTCACCAGGGTCTCCTACATCATTTCCCTCAAGGGCAACTACCACGACGTGGGGCGGTTCCTGACGGCGCTGGGGCTCGAGGAGCGCATCATGACCTCCGAGAACCTCACCATGGGAGCCACCAACGCCCCCGAAGCTTCCGTCAACGCCCAGTTCACGCTGGTCGCTTACCAGTACAACGGCTGATAAACTATGAAATTCCTGATCACCGCCCTGCTGATGTCCTGCGCCGCCGGCGCCGCCGCGCAGATCGCGGTTTCCACGCCGGCCGCCACGGTGGAGCAGATGTACAGGCCGGTCAACCCGCGCGATCCGTTGCTGCCTGCCACGGTGTTCGGCGACCAGAAAGGCCCCGGCAAAACTTCCGCCGCCGCGGCCGCCTCGCCGTCCCTGGAGAAGGGAACGTTCACCGTTTACGGCCTGGTGCTGACCGGGATACTGGAAGATTCCAAGAGCCGTCAGGCCCTTCTGCGCGACCAGTCCACCGGACTGCTCTACACGCTGAAGGCCGGGCGCCTGCTGGATTCAAAGAAGAAGGCCGTGCCGGGCGTCTCCGGCGTGGTGAAGGGCAAGCAGGTCATACTGATGACCGAGGATAAGAAGGTTCACCAGCTCAACCTTCGCGAGAAGGAATGAACGAGGTAAAAATGAAAAAGCTAATTACACTGGCCGTCACAGCGGTATTCCTGCTCCAGAACGTGCCGGTGGCTTACGCCGTTGAGGCAGCCACCGTCAAGTCGGTCCGGGTCTCCGCCGACAACGTCTACATCGCCACCGACCGCCCGGTGCAGTACAAGGCTTTTACCATGGAGCAGCCCCCTAAGCTGGTGCTGGAGCTCATGGATTCCCGGATGCAGACCCTGCAGGACATCCCCGTGAACGGCGCGACACTGCGCAAAGTGCGCACAGGCCAGTTCAAGACCAGCCCGGTCAGTATTTCGCGCGTCGTGATGGACCTCTCCCAGAAGACCGCTTACGAGATCACCCGCCGAGGTACCGAACTCATAGTCATGCTGGGCGCCAGGCCCGCCGCCGTCGCCGCGCAGCCGGTGAAGGACGTTCCCGCTTCTCCCGCCGCGGCTCCCGCCGTTTCTCCCTCCGCCGTCACCGTCATAACCCCGGACGCCAAGCCTGCCGATAAGCCGATAGTGATGACCCTCGAGGCGTCTCCCATAAAGCCTTCCGACCTGGGCCGCGAGTCCGCGCCCGTCCCTTCGGCCAGGAAAGCCTCTTCCATCGGGTCCGCCAAGGGCATCCTGGACAGCCTGCCCCGCGAGCCGATCACCCTGGATTACAGCGAGGCCGACGTGCGCGAAGTGCTGGACATGATGGCGGCCAAAGCCAACATCAACATGATCTACGGCGACGACGTCAGCGGCACCCTCACCATCAGCCTTTCCAAGGTGCCCTTCGACGAGGCCTTTAAGACCATTCTCAACGTGAAAGGCCTGGCCGGCCAGCAGGTGGGCGACAACATCCTTCGCATAGCCGCCCCGGCGTCTTTCCTGGCCGAGCAGAAAAAAGCCATGGCCCAGACCCGCGTGTTCTTCCTGAGCTACGCCAAGGCCGCCGAGGTGAAGGTGCAGGTGGACGCCGTGGCAGTGGCCGAAGGCCGCACCAAGGCCAGCTGTAACTCCGACGAGAACAATAACGCCCTTATAGTCACGGACAACCCCATAGGTTTGGACGCCACCTCGCGCCTGATCCGCTCCCTGGACCGCGTGCCCAAGCAGGTGCTGATAGAGGCCAAACTGGTGGAAGTCTCGCTGGATAATTCCCTGGACTACGGCATTAACTGGTCCGGCTACGCCAACGACAGGCAGGGCGGCTACATCGGTTCGCAGAGCGTGAACGCCGCCACGGAGAAATTGGGCGGGCAGGCCGCGGTCATGACCCCTTACGGCGCGGCCGCGGGCGGCACCGGGGTTAACCTGCCGGCCAACCTTGTTTACGGCGCCTTCCGTCTGGGCAAGGTGGCGTCCAACTACATGTTCGACGCGGTGATCACCGCCGCGGCCAAGAAAGGCAAGGCCAAGGTGCTCAGCGACCCCAAAGTGGCCACGCTCAATAACAAGGAAGCCAACATCAACATCACCACGCAGGTCCCGTATACCACCACGGAGACCACGGCTTCCACTCCCCCGACCGCCACCACCAAGGTCACCTACCTGACCACCGGTATAGTGCTGAAGGTCACCCCCACCATAAATTCCGACGGGCGCATCTCCATGAAGATCAACCCGTCCATCAGCCAGGTCTCGCCCACGATCACCCCGGTGGCCGGCGGCGCCCCCGGCATAGACACCAGGTCGGCCGACACCAACGTGATAGTAAAGAACGGCGAGACCATCGTGATAGGCGGCCTGATCTCCGACACGCAGTCGGAGGCCGTCTTCAAGGTGCCGATACTGGGCGACATACCGCTGCTCGGCTATCTCTTTAAGAAGAAATCCATGACCCGCACCCGCATGGAGCTGCTGATCTTCGTGACCCCGAAGATCATCGAAGACTAAGACGGGCGGGCCCGGACGGCAGGGACCTGGGATAAGCCCCGGTCCCTGCTTTTTTTAGACCATGACAGGCTATATCTTTTCCGCGGTATTGCTGCTGGCCCCGCCGCTGCAGGCGGTCTTCGACCTGCCTCTGCAGCTGGCGTTCCAGCAGGCCGTCCTGCTGGGCTGCCTGGCCTGGCTGGTCCTGCGCGTCCGCGCGGGCGGGTTGCCGGGCGGGCTGGGCGACAGGCGGTTCTACCCGCTCTGGGCCGCCGCCGGGCTTACGCTCCTCGCGCTGCTGGCCAGCCCGTTCCGCGGCTACGTTTTTCAGGAATGGGGCAACTACGCCGCCGGGCTGCTGATCTTCGTCTTCTCTTCTTTTCTCGACGAGCGGGAACGGGGGCTGGTCCTCCGTTCGGTACTGCTTTGCGCCTGGCTCATTTTCGGCGTTTCCCTGGTCCAGGCGTTCGCCTTCAAGAATTTCGCTTCGCATCCGCCGCTTACCAACCTTAACGCGCTCGCGCTTTTCGCAGTCATGCTGGTGCCGCTGGCCCTGGAAGGGCGCCGCTGGGCGCTGGCCGGGGCCATGATAGTGCTCATAGTCTGGACGCAGTCCCTCGGGGCCGCGCTGGCGGGCCTTGCCGCCGCGGGCGCCTACGCGGCGTCCAGGATGAAGAGCGGGGAACTGCGCGGCAGCGGGTGGCTGCTGGCGGTGCTGGCCGCCGTGGCCGGATTGTCCCTGTGGCTGCTGCAGTCCGACTCCGTGGCCGGCCGGCTGGCCTGGTGGCGCAGCGCGTGGGAAATGTTCCTGGCCAGGCCCCTGACCGGGTTCGGCGCCGCCGCTTTCTCCTGGGCGCAGACCGGCTTCCAGGCCGGCGGGTCAGCCGTGGAGCATTCCATCTACGCGCATAATTATTATCTGGAATTCCTGGCCGAGAACGGCCTGTTCGCCGCAGCCGCGTGGTTCCTGCTGCTCTTCACGGCGGCCCGCCGCGTGACGGGGCTGGCCAGATTCTCCGTGATAGCCGCCCTTGCCCATTCGCTGGTGGATTTCGGCCTTTCCGTTCCCGCTAATTTCTGGCTGTTCTGCTTCCTGCTGGCTTCCCCGGCCGCTCCCGCCCCCGCCGTGGAGGTGAAGCGGCCGGCGTTCCGGTCGGCCCTGCTGTTCGCCTGCCTGCTGGAAGCCGCCCTGCTCTGCCTCTGCTGGCGCGGCGTCGCTTTCGATCGCGCCAAGCGGCAGGCCCTCGCCGCTTTCGCCGCCGGAGATCCAGTCAAAGCGGAACTGGCGCTGCGCCCGGAGCTGGGTAAAAAACTTTTCAGGCTACCGGCCCTGGAATTCCTCGGCCGCCTCAACCTTACGGCCCGCGACGGCGGCGTCAGGGCCGCCGTTTATTTCGAAACCGCCCTGCTGGAGAACCGCTACAGCGCCTTCTCCTGGCGGGCGCTGGCCAGGATCTACTCCGTCTCGGGCCGTCCCGAACTGGCGGCAGGCCTGGAGCGCCGCCGGCAGGAGGTCTTTAAATGAAGGCCGCGCTACGCCCCGGCTGGGCGCAGGTCCTGGCCCTTCTCCTGGCCGCCGCGGCCGGCGGCCTGCGTTCGGAATTGTCCTGGCTGGCCTTCGCCGTGCTGGTCTCGGCCTGGTTCATACGCTCCGGGCCCGGCCTGGCAGTGGCCGGGCGTGAGGCCGCCGCGCTCTTCTTCTGCTGGCTGGCGGCCGCCTCGGTCTTCTCCCCGGACCCGGCCCTGTCCCTGCCGGCGCTGGTAAAATACGCCCTGGCCGGACTTATATTTTTCTCCGCCGCCGCCTCGCCCGACGGGCGCCAGGCGTGGCTGAAGTGCGTTTACGCCCTCGGAGCCGCCGCGGCCGTCACGCTGCTGGCGCAGCGGCTCTCCGGCGGCTGGGTCATAGGCCTTATCGGCCAGAACCCCAACTACTCGGCCGCCTTCTGCGCGGCCGGCTTTCCCGCCGCCCTGCTGGGCGCCGTTCCCGACGGTGGAAAAAAGGAGAAGGTTTTAAAAGCGCTGCTGGCCCTCCTGCTCGGAGCCGGCGTGATAGCGTCCGGCTCGCGCGGCGCGCTGCTGGCCGCCGTGGTAGCCGCCGCGGCCGGGCTGGCCGCTTCCCGGCGGTGGACCGCGCTGCTCGCTTTCGCCGCCGCGGCGCTGGGCGCCGCCGCCCTGTTGCCCGGCGAGACCTGGGCCGGGTTGCTCAAGTTCTCCGACCCGCGCGCCTTCGCCAGGCCGCGCCTGTGGGGCGCCGCCCTGGAGGCCGCCGCCGCCAGCCCCCTGCTGGGCTGGGGCCCCGGGCTTTTCAGCCGGGCTTTCGAAATTTTCAAGTTCCCGTTCTTCGACGGGATCTCCTATTACGGCCATGGCACCCTGCACGCCCACAGCGAAGCGCTTAACCTCGCGGCCGAGGCCGGTTTCCCTGCCGCGCTGTTCTTCCTGGCGGCGGCCGCCGGAGGCTTGCTGCGCCGCGGCGGCAGCCTGCCGCTGAAGCTCTGCGCTTTCGCCGTCCTGGCGCAGGGTTCGGTGGACATGATCTTCTACTCGGGCGCGGTGGCGCTGCTGTTCTGGGGGTCGCTAGGCTTTGCCGGGGCCGGGGACGGCCAGGCGCTTTACCCCGGCCGCGGCTGGCGCCTGGCCGCCGGGCTGCTGCTGCCGGCCGGCCTCCTCCTGCCGGCCCTTTCCGCCCTGGCCCCCGCGGGCGCCGCTTTCGCCGCGCAGGCCGAGGCCGCCGCGGTAAAGAATCCGGCCCTGGCCCTGGCCCTGGTCCGCCGCCAGGGGCTGGACTATCCCAAAGATCCTTTCCTTAAAGAGGCCGAAGGCCGCTTGCTGGCTTCGCTGAACGATCCGGCGGGGGCCGAGGCGGCTTTCTCAGCGGCGCTGGCCCTGGAACCCAGGTTCGCTGCCGCGCGGCTGGGCCTCGCGGGGGCTTACGCGGCTAAAGGCCGCGCTGCCGAAGCCTGCAGGCTGCTGGCCAAGCCGGAGCTGGACCCTATTGCGCAGTTGCGCACTCCTTACCAGCGCGGCCTGGCGCTTTACGGCGATAAAGCGGCCCTGGAGTTAAAAAAGAAAATATGCGGGAAAAAGAAGACTGGCGGCGCTACTGCGCCTGGCCGGAAAACGCGCTGAGCGGCAACGAGGCCGCGCTGCTCCGTGACGGGGAAGAAGCTTTCCCCGCCATGCTGTCCGCTATCGGCGGGGCCAGAGACTTCATCCTGCTGGAATTTTACGCTTTCTCGGACGACTCCATAGGCCGGGCCTTCGCCGATCTGCTTAAGGAGAAGGCACGGGAAGGGGTGGGGGTTTACCTGATCTACGACTCGGTAGGCTCCATCCTCACCGACCGGGACTTTTTTCTGGAGCTGGCCGCGGCCGGCGTAAAAGTGGCCGAGTTCCGCCCTGTCATTTTCTGGAAACCCTACTGGAACTGGATAAAGCGCGACCACCGCAAAACGCTCTGCGTGGACGGGAACCTGGCCTTCGTGGGCGGCTTCAACATAACCGAGTACGACGCGCCGCGCTCCCTGGGCGGGCGCGGCTGGAAGGACATGCAGGCCCAGGTCCGCGGGCCAGCCGTGACAGCGCTGGAAAAACTTTTCTGGGAGGCCTGGGAGGCTTCCACGCCGGTGGCGGGCCCCAGGCTGCCACCTCTGCCCGCCCCGGAGCGGGCCCAGGCAGGGGACAAACCGGTTTCCGTGCTGTCTGCCGGCGGCATACGCCACGTGCGCTCCATCCGCCGCAGCTACCGCCACGCCATAGACAGGGCGCTGCAGTACATTTACATCACCAACGCCTACTTCCTGCCCGACCGGCTCGTTTACCGGCGTCTGATCAAGGCCGCGCGGCGGGGCGTGGACGTGCGCGTGATCGGCCCCATGGATACCGACCACCCGTACGTGCGCTGGGCGTCCTGGGCCATGTACGCCCACATGATAAAGAACGGCGTGAAGATCTACGAGTGGCAGGGGCCCATCCTGCACTCCAAGGCGGCCGTCATAGACGGAGTCTGGTCCTCGGTGGGCAGTCACAACCTGGACCACCGTAGCCTCCACTATAACCTGGAGGTGAACCTCAACGTGTACGATCCCGCCTTCGGCGCGGCGCTGACGCGGGCCTTCAGGGACGACCTCAAGAACTCTCGCCTGGTGACCATGGCCGAAGTTAAGGGCAGGCCGTGGACGTCCAAGCTCGGCTCCAAGGTGCTGTACCTGTTCCGCTCATGGCTATGACCCGCCTCCTCCTGCCGCTCCTGCTCTTCGCTGCCGCCGGGCCCGCCATGGCCCAGGAGATAGCGCCGCAGCGCGTCCAGGCCGAGGAGCTGGCCCAGGTGCGTGACCGGCTGATGACCAGCCTCTTCTTCCGCGGCGAACTGGCGGACCTGATGCTGGCCGCCGGCGAGGCCGGGAAGTTCGTGGACCTGGATGAAGTGGAGACTAATTCCGAGGCGCGCGGCCTGCTGCTGGGCTGGATAAAGAGGCACCCGTCCGAGGCAGCAGAAGTCTACCTCCACCTGCGCGGCGGCGGCCGCTCGGCGGACAAGGTGGAGATCTACAGGACCTCTTACGAACTCAACGCCAACTTTCTCGCGCTCATCAAGAACCTGAACGCGGCGGCCGGCGATAAGGGCGTGCCGGCGGAAGCGCTCGAGTTGGCCGCGCGGCGGCTTTACGAGGGACCGCAGGCCCAGGCCGAAGCCCCCGCCGTAACCGCCGGGGCCGGCGGCGGGTCCTTCTTTCCAGGGGAGTACGCGGACCACCGGCTGAACAAGGCCGGGCTCAGCAAGGAACTCGCCGCGGACGGCGCCTGGCTGGACGCCCTGCGCGGCCCCTCTGGCAGGGGGCCCGCCGGTCTGGAAAAATATTTCGGGCAGGCCCTGGCAGAATACGCGGCGTTCGTGACAGCCGCGGCGGCGGTCAAAGGGCGCGGCGCCATTACCGCCGAGGAATCGCGGGCGCTGGAAGCGCGGCGCGCCTTCCTGCGCGGCCGGCTGGCGGCCCTGGGCATGCGCGCCCGGGCGTCGGAACTGAGGGCGCTGCTTTCCGCGCTGGAGAAAGCCCGCGGGGAGCCGGGTGCCGAAAAGATCCTCGCCGCCCTGCGGGCCGCGGTCTCGGCGCTGGAGGCGCGCGCGGAGGGTATAGAGGCCGGCGGCGCGGCTATCGGGGAACTGGCGGGCCTGGCCCGCGCGGCCGAAAAAGAATTCTCCGCCGCCTATCTCCGGGCTTCGGTCTATAACGGGCTGCTGTCGCTCAGGCGCAGGGCCGCCGCCCCGCGCTTCTCCTGCTTTTACGATTATGTTTTCTTCAGGTACCTGGATAAATTCTTCCCGGCGTCGCCCTACCCGAGGGCGCGCGCGGTCCTTTTAAAAGCGCCGGCCGGGCTGGAGGCCGCCCTGGCGGCAGCCGGGGCCGGCGACCTGAACGCGGCGCTCGCGGCCGCCGAGGGGGACGCGCCCGCCATAGCGGCGGCGGCCGTTACGGCCGAGCGGGCAGCCAGGCTCAATCGCAGCCTGCAGTTCTTCCAATGGGGCCTGCTGGCGCGGCCCGTGGAATACAGGTTCGCCACGGGCGGCGGCCGCCCGGTCTTCACCTTCGCTGATATTTTGATCTCGGGAAAATAAGCGCGCCGCGGTTACGGCAGCTTCTTCAGAAGGTCCAGTATCTCAAGGTCGCTGGCGTAGGCCAGGATACCGTCCGCCTCTTCCAGGGAACACCACTTCATATCCACTATCTCTTCGGGCGTCTTCGGCACGCCGTCGCCGCCCTCGCGGCGCATCAAAAACCAGAGCACGTCCTTTTCCACGGGCGTATCCCCGCGCATGAACGAATAGTTGGCCGTGAACAGGGGCCCGGTTATAACGCAGTCCCAGCCGGTTTCCTCGGCCACTTCCCTGACGGCCGCCGCCTCGGGCGTCTCGCCGGGCTCGATGTGGCCTTTCGGGAAGGTCCAGACCTTGTCCCCTTTGAGGTTGCGCATCATGATGAGCAGCAGGCAGCCGTTCTCCAGGATCACGCCGCCGGCCGAATGTTCTTTTTTTATGGCGGTCATTCGGGCCTCAGATGGGCTGCAGGGGCGCGTATTTCAGCATGAAGGTCTGGCGCACGCCGCTGTCGAACACCACCGTGACCTTGGCCAGCTCGCCGGACCCTATCTGGTCCACCACGCGGCCGGGCCCGTGCACGGGGTGCATGATGCGGCGGCCCTTGCCCACGCGCGGCATAGCCGGCGGCGGCTGGTAGGAAGCGATCACCTGCACGTCTTCCTCGCCCTGGCGCGGCGCGGTCTCCTTGGCCACCTTGCTCTCGAAGATGAAGCGCGAAGCCAGGTTGGGGTAGGTGGTGCCGTAAACGCGGCGGGTGTTGGCCCAGGTGAGGAACAGGCGCTCGCGCGCGCGGGTCATGCCCACGTAAGCCAGACGCCGCTCCTCCTCCAGGTCCTCTTCGGAGGAATTGGCCGCGTTGATGGGGAAAAGGTTCTCTTCCAGGCCGGTCAGGAACACGGCGGGGAACTCCAGGCCTTTGGCCAGGTGCACCGTCATCAGGGTGACCGCGTGGGAGTCGGTGTTCATCTGGTCAACCTGGCTGGCCAGCATGACGTCTTCCAGGTACTTGTGCAGCGTGGGGGCCTGCCCGTCGCGGGTGCAGCGCTCCTCGAATTCCTTTACCGCGTTGACGAGTTCCTGCAGGTTGCCCAGGCGCGCCAGGGACTCCTGCGGGTCCTTCTCGGCCTCGTCTTCCACCATTTTCCAGTAGCCGGAGTTGGTCAGCACCTTCTCCAGCATCAGCGACGGCGTGGCCGAGAACAGGTCCGACTTCACGCCTTCGAGCAGGTCTAAAAATTCCTTTATGCCGCGCCGCGCGGTGTTGGTGATGTCCGGCACCTGGTCCGCCGACACCAGCGCGTCGTAGAAGGGCATCTCCTTCTGGCGCGAATAGCTCATGACGCGTTCCACGGCGGTCTTGCCGATGCCGCGCGCCGGCACGTTGAGCACGCGCAGCAGGCCGACGGTGTCGCCGGGGTTCACCAGCAGCTTGAGGTAGGACAGCGTGTCCTTGATCTCCTTGCGCTCGTAGAAGCGCACGGAGCCGATGAGGCGGTAAGGCAGGCGCCGGGTGCGGAAAGCCTCTTCGAAGGAGCGGCTCTGCGCGTTGGTGCGGTAGAAGACCGCGATATCGTTGTAGCCCAGGCCGCCGCGGCCGGTCAGCTCCTTTACCTGCTCGGCCACGCCGCGGGCCTCGTCGGTTTCGTTCTGGTATTCCAGCACCTGCGGCGCCTCGCCGTGCTCGGCCTTGGTCCAGAGGTTCTTGGGGCGGCGGTTGCGGTTGTGCTTGATGACCTCGTTGGCCGCGTGCAGGATGCGGGCGGTGGAGCGGTAGTTCTGCTCCAGCACCACGGTGGACGCGTCGGGGAAATCCTTTTCGAACTCCATGATGTTGCGGATGTCGGCGCCGCGCCAGCCGTAAACACTTTGATCCGGGTCGCCCACCACGCAGAGGTTGCGGTGCTTGGCGCAAAGGGTCTTCACCAGCACGTACTGGGCGTGGTTGGTGTCCTGGTACTCGTCCACGAGGATATACTGGAAATTCTCCTGGAAGTACTCGCGGACCTCGTCCTTTTCCTTGAGCAGTTCCACGGTGCGCACTATCAGGTCGCCGAAATCCAGCGCGCCGGCCTCCACCAGCTTCTTCTGGTAGCGGTGGTAGATCTGGGCGGCCTTCAGGCGGGAGGGGTCGTTGACCGCCTGCGCGTTGATGAGGTAGCTCTGCGAATCCAGCAGGTCGTCCTTGGCGCGCGAGATGATGGACAGGTACATGGAGGCCTTGTTCTTTTCCGCCTCCAGGCCGAGCTCTTCCATGGCCAGGCCGATGAGCTTTTTCTGGTCGTCGTCGTCGTAAATGACGAAATCCGGCTTAACGCCTATCAGGCGGCCGTGCTGGCGCAGGATGCGCGCGCCCAGCGCGTGGAAGGTGTGGATCCACATGCCGCCGGAATAGGGGACGAGCTTGCCCACGCGGTGCTGCATCTCCTGCGCGGCCTTGTTGGTGAAAGTGATGGCGAGCACGCGGGTGGGGGACACGCCCGAGGCTATGAGCAGCGCGATCTTGGAGGTGAGCGTCTTGGTCTTGCCGGTACCGGCGCCGGCCAGGATGAGCAGGGGGCCGGCGAAATACTGCACGGCCTCGTCCTGCTTGGGGTTCAGGCCGAGCTTGGGCAGCAGCGTGGGGTTAAGGTTAAGTTCGAGGCTCACAATATGATTTTATAAATTTACGGAGGCCGCGGGGGTTTTGGCCGCCGTCAGCGCAGGAGCCGCCGCAGGAGATCCTGGGCAAAAACGTTCAGGTCGAAGCGCGCCAGCGCCGAGCGGCGGGCCGCCTTGCCGGCCCCGGGGCCGGCGGCCAGGGCGCGCTTTACCGCGGCGGCCAAATTCTTCGGCTCGGGCGAAGCGTAGAGAAAGGCGTCGTGCCCGTCCGTGAGGTAGCGGGCCACGGTGGGGTTGCTGCCTGCGACCGGCGGCTTGCCCATGGCCAGGGCCAGCAGGGCGGCGGTCAGGCCGGCGCCCGGGTTGCCTGCGTCGCGCTTCACCGGCAGGACCACGGCGGCCGCCCCGGCCAGCAGGTGTTTCATAGCGCCCAGATCAGCGGGCTCAGGGCGGACTTCCACCCTGCTCTTAAGGGCCGGCGGCACAGTGACCGGCAGGTCGGTGAAGATCTTCAGTTTCAGGCCGGCGGGGAAAAAGGTAGCGGCCTTTACCAGCGCCGCGTAATCCCTGCCGGCCCTGCCGAAAGAAAGAACGTAACCGCCGCCGGCGCCGGCGGCCGGAGCGTAGTGCGCGCAGTCCACGGCCAGCGGGCGGGCCAGGAATTTGCCGGGCCGGCCGAAACGTCTCCAAAGGTTAAAGGAATGCTGGTCCACCACCGCGGCGGTCTCGAAGGCCCTGAAAACCTTCAGTTCCTCCGCCATGTCCATGGCGAACAGGTGGCCGCGCTGCAGCAGGTTGTCGTTGGCCAGGAAGTGTTTGGCGCCGCCGGCCCTGAAGGCCAGCCACAGCCAGGGCGGCAGGGTTTCGTCCTTGTAAGGCAGGTCCAGCAGCAGCACAGCCGAATAATCGGTGAGGCCGGCGAAGGCCTTGAGGTTGTCCATGCCGGAGTACTTCACCCTGAACCCGCCGGCGTAGGGCCGCGGCAGGCCGCGGTCGCTCTCGAAAGCGTGCACCACGTCCAGCGCCGCGCCGCGGTCGGCCGCCGCTTTCAGCAGGGCCAGTTCCAGGTGGGCGTTGGCCGCGCAGTCGCGCAGGTTGGCCACCAACAGCTTTTTTTTGAAAGCGCGGTTGCGCAGCGCCAGCACGCGCCGGAACAGCGGCGTATCCATGAAAAAAGGATAGCCGAGGGCGTTGTAGCGCTGTATCGCCGTCTTTAGTTTGTCCACGCTGCCGTCCTGGTCAGACGTTGAATTTGAAGAAGCAGATGTCCCCGTCCTTCATGACGTATTCCTTGCCTTCGGAGCGGATCAGGCCCTTTTCCCGCAGGACCTTCTCTTCCTTGTACTTCATGATGTCGTCGAAGGAGTAGACTTCCGCGCGGATGAAGCCTTTCTCGAAATCGGTATGGATGCGGCCGGCCGCCTGCGGGGCCTTCAGCCCGCGGCGGAGGTTCCAGGCGCGCACCTCGTCCTCGGAGCCGGCGGTGAAGAAGGAGATCTGGTCCAGCAGCTTGTAGCCGGCTATGGCCATCTTCTCGAGGCCGGTGTAGTCCTCGCCCAGGTCCTTCAGGAAGACCGCTTTTTCCTCGTCGGGCAGCTCTATGATCTCGGACTCTATCTTGGCCGAGATCTCAACCAGGATGGCGTTGCGGGCCTTGATGAACTCGCGCAGCTTGGCGATAACTTCCTTGTCGGGCTGCTCGGAGGTGTTGGCCACGAAGAAAACGGGCTTCACGGTGAGCAGGTTGAAATCGCGCACCTCGTCTACGGTGTAGCCGGCCTCGCGGGCGGGCTTGCCGTCAGCCAGCAGTTTCTTTATGACTTCCAGGCGCGCCTTTTTTTCCTCGGCGTCCTTGGTGCGGGCTTTAAGGTCCCGCCCGTTCTTCTCTATGGCCTTGTCCACGGATTCCATGTCGGCCAGCATCAGCTCGGTCTCGATCACCTCAATGTCGCGGATGGGGTCCACGTCGCCCAGCACGTGCACCACGTCGGGGTCCTTGAACACGCGCACCACCTGCACTATGGCGTCCACCTCGCGGATATTGGCCAGGAACTTGTTGCCCAGGCCCTCGCCCTTGGAGGCGCCTTTCATCAGGCCGGCGATGTCCACGAACTTTATGTAGGAGGCCACTTTCTTGGGCGGTTTGAACAGGTCGAAGAGCGCGTCCAGGCGCTTGTCGGGCACCGGCACCACGCCCACGTTGGGGTCTATGGTGGTGAAGGGATAGTTGGAGGAGGCGGCCCCGGCGCGCGTGAGCGCGTTGAAGAGGGTTGATTTGCCCACGTTGGGGAGCCCGACGATTCCGATTTCCATGAAGTTGTCCTTGTGCCCGTTCCGGCGAAAAATCCGCTTAAATTATACAATTTTACGGCCCCGCCCGCCCTTACGGCCCCCGTCCCAAAAAAGGTAAAATAGCCCTGATATGGAAAAAAACGCCACACCCTCAAAACCGGCCGATAAAGCCGGACTTCCCGCAGGCTACCTGCCCGCCTCCGTAGAGCCGGCCAGGTGCGAGAATTGGGAGCAGAGCAAGGTCTATTTCTACGACCCCGCCCGCCCGCGGCAGGAGACCTTCGTGGTGGACACCCCGCCGCCCACCGTTTCGGGCGCGCTCCATATCGGCCACGTTTTCAGCTATACGCAGACGGATATCCTGGTGCGCTTCCAGCGCATGCTGGGCAAGAATATTTTTTACCCTATCGGCTGGGACGACAACGGCCTGCCCACCGAGCGCCGCGTGCAGAACCTCTTCGGCGTGCGCTGCGACCCCGCCCTGCCCTACGACCCGGCCTTCAAGCCGGAGCCGGTGGAAGGCAAGAAGGACCTGAAGGATTACCGCCACATCTCCCGCCGCAACTTCCTGGAGCTCTGCGAGTTGCAGACCGCCGAGGACGAGAAGCGCTACGAGGCGCTGTGGCGGCGACTCGGCCTGTCCATAGACTGGCGCCAGACCTATTCCACCGTGGGCGCCTACTGCCGCAAGTCTTCGCAGGCTTCTTTCCTGGACCTCTTCAATAAAGGCCACGTTTACAGTGCCGAGACCCCCACCCTGTGGGACACCACCTTCCGCACCGCCGTGGCCCAGGCCGAGACCGAGGACCGCGAGGCGGCCGGCTTCTTTCACGATATAAAGTTCGGCGTGGAGGGCGGCGGCGAGTTCATTATAGCCACCACCCGGCCCGAGCTGCTGGCCGCCTGCATAGCCGTGGTGGCCCACCCCGACGACGAACGCTATAAGCCGCTGTTCGGCAAGACCGCGCTCACCCCGCTCTTCAAGGTGCGCGTGCCCATAATGCCGTCCGAGCACGCCAACCCGGAAAAGGGCACCGGCATCATGATGATCTGTACCTTCGGCGACATCGCCGACGTGGAATTCTGGCGCAAGCACAAGCTGCCCATGCGCCAGCTCATCCACAAGGACGGCCGCCTTAACGCGCTCACTTACGTGCAGGAATTCCTGGACAGCGCGGACCTGGAAACCGCCAAGAACAATTACGCCCAGCTCGCCGGGCTTTACGCCAAGCAGGCCCGCACCAAGACCGTGGAGCTGCTCAAGGCCGCCGGCGCCCTCGTGGGCGACCCCAAGCCCACCAAGCAGGCCGTGAAGTACTACGAGAAAGGCGACCAGCCGCTGGAGTTCGTCCCGGCCCGCCAGTGGTACATAAAGATCCTCGCCAACAAGCCCGCGCTCCTCGAGCAGGGCAAAAAAGTGAAGTGGCACCCCGAGTACATGTTCAAGCGCTACGAGCAGTGGGTGGAGGGCCTTAACCAGGATTGGTGCATCAGCCGCCAGCGCTATTTCGGCGTGCCGTTCCCCGTGTGGTACCCGGTGGACGCCGCCGGCAACGTGGAATACGACAACCCGATAGTGGCCGCGGCCGACCGCCTGCCGGTGGACCCGCAGACCGACCTGCCGCCCGGTTATACCGAGGAGCAGCGCAATAAGCCGGGCGGTTTTACCGGCGACAACGACGTAATGGACACCTGGGCCACTTCCTCTCTCACGCCCATGATCTCCTCCCACTGGGTGGACGACAAGGCCCGCCACGAAAAACTCTTCCCGGCCGACCTGCGCCCGCAGGCGCACGAGATCATCCGCACCTGGGCCTTCTATACCATCACCAAGAGCTGGATGCACGAGAATTCCGTGCCCTGGCATAACGCCGCCATCAGCGGCTGGGTGGTGAGCCCGGACAAGGGCAAGATGAGCAAGTCCAAGGGCAATACCATAACGCCCGAGGGGCTGCTGGCCACCTATTCGGCCGACGCGCTGCGCTACTGGGCCGGCAAGGCCAAGCTGGGCCAGGACACCGTGTACGACGAGAGCGTCTTCAAGGTGGGCATGCGCCTGGCCACCAAGCTGTTCAACGCCAGCAAGTTCACCATGATGCAGATGAACGGCCCGGCCATGGCCGGCGCCCCGGCGCTCACGCCCGCCAGCATCACCGAACCGCTCGACCGCGCCTGGGTGGAGCACCTGAAGAAGATAGTGGACGCCGCCCGCGAGGACTTCGCCAATTACGACTACGCCGCCGTGCTGCTCTACGTGGAGACCGCCTTCTGGGACTTCTGCGACAATTACCTGGAGCTGGTGAAGAACCGCGCCTATTCCGGTACGCCGGAGGCGGCCCGCTCCGCCTGCGCCACCCTGGACTGGACGCTCTCGGTGTTCCTGCGGCTGTTCGCGCCTTTCCTGCCTTTCATAACCGAAGAGGTCTGGGGCTGGTCCTACGCTGCCGCCCGCAACCAGCCTTCGGTGCACAAGGCGCCGTGGCCGGCCTCCGCCGAAATGGCCGCCGTGGCCGGGGACGCGCACGTGATGGATTCCGCCCGCAAAGTGCTGGAAGCCGTCCGCACCAAGAAGGCCGCCGAAAAGCGCAGCGTGAAATGGCCCGTGGCCAAACTCTCCGTGGAATGCGGCCCCAAGCGCGCCGCCGCGCTGAAACTCGCCCTCGAGGACGTGCTGCTGGCCGGCTGCGTGGACAAGGCCGGCTTCTCCCTGAAAGAAACCGGTTCCGACGACTCGGACCCTGTGGTAGTGGTGGAGCTGGGCGCCGCCTAGGCGCGTGAGGGGACCGGAACATGAGAACTGTATTTTCGGAAACGCTGACGCGGCTGCGCAAGGAAGGCGGCTTTCTTACTGCCTATCGCTTTTATCATGATAATGGCGGCGGTCCTGTACTGAAGGTTTCTTACCGCAAATACCTGCTAATGGAGCAGGGCAAGAACCTGCCGGGTGTGGAGCGGCTGCCGAAACTTCTGGTGGCCCTGCGGCTGCCCCAGAATACTCCGGCCGCCAGGGAACTTGTGACCGCCTGGCTCAGGACCATGGCCGGGGAGGAAGTTTATTCAGACATCTTTGACCCGCTGCTGGCGAAAGCCGAGGCCGCGGCGGCCACGCCCGCTGAACAGGCGCTGCGTCGGTCTATCGCCGAAAAAAAATATTACCTGACCGAGGCACAGGTGCTGGCCACTCTCTCCAGTTTTGAAGCTTACAAATGCGCCTTTATCCTGGAGAACGACTGCGGCGCCTGGACCGCGGAAGAACTGGCCAAGGTCCTGAAGATAAAGAAAAGCGAGGCGCAGCGGGCGCTTAAGGCCTTTACCGAGGCAGGGCTGGTGAGGGAATTGAAAAAAGGCCTTTACAGGTCCAGGATGGCCGGGCAGATGGTGGAATATCCTTCCGTTCTGGCCATGCAGCTGGAAGTGCGCGAGAAGGTTCGCGGCTACATAAAACGTCTCGAGCAGGAGAGTCCCGCTGAGTATTCCGCAATGGGCCTGTTCCGCGCGGATTCCCTCGCCCTCAAGGGGTATTATCCCATGCTGAAATCCACCGTGCAGGCTTCCCACGCCTACTCTACTGTAAAAAAGACGGGCAACTCGGCGGCCTTCTTCGTGATAGGGCGGGTGCTGAAAATGTGGGACTTCTGAACTTAGGAAGATAGAAAAGACCGCCGGGTAGTCTCGGCGGTCTTTTTTTTGTCCGCGGGCAGTGCCGCGTTCAATCTTTGGGGTAAAGGATGCCGTCGAGCAGGCTGCCAGGGTCGTATTCCGGATTGCAGCCGGGCTGTATGCCCTGCGGCATGGGCAGGTAGAGGTCTTTGCGCGGTCGCAGGAAGCCCAGCATGGAGTGGTTGGCGGACGTCATGTCGGAATCCCGGGCCGCTATTATGATGACGCGGAAATCTTTCTTCTGCACGCCGCGGTAGATCAACTCCCCGGGAATGCGCGTGTTGGCGGTAGGTTTATTGAAGTTGTAGACCGGGTTAACGTGCGCCAGGCCGGCCAGCACCATTACTCTGGCACCAGGCTCCTTTCCCAAAATACTCATGATCTGTTCCGTCATGTAGGAATCCATGGCGTTCATGCTTTCCCGCGCGGAAGCGATAGCTCGGGTGGTATCCTCCGGCCCGTTCACGTTTATCCCCCTGACTTTGAGGCCTGCGGCTTTAGCGGCGCTTACCAGGCGCTCGAACGGTCTCATGTCCCACTTGCCGCTGCGGATCAGCCGGCGGTTTATCTCTTCTGGCGTCATGCGGTCCGTCTGCAGTTCAGAGGGGAGGAATTCCAGCGCCAGGTGGGTTATGCCGGCCGCCTTCAATTCCGGGAGCAGGCGCGTCAGCGCTACTTTTACCCCCGCGCTGTCATGCACGTCGCTGAACAGGACCAGGCGGGTCTTGCCGAGTATTTTGGAGAATTCGGGAGGGGCGGCCCGTTTGGCGTATTCTTTGGAGGGTTCCACGACATTGTTGCAGTCTGCCGTGCGCAGCGCGGACGCGGGGCCGGCTGATTTTTCCAGGCTCAGGGAGACCTCGGGGGCTGACAGGTCCTGGACGCCACCAAGGGTTTCAAGGTTAGAGAAAGCCGCGTTGTCGTTGGGCGCGTCGCGCAGGTCCCCGGGCGGCACCGGCTGGGCTTGCGGCGCCAGCAGATAAAAAGCCGCAACCGCCGCGCAAAAGACGGCAGTTCCGGCTATAAAAGTCTTGCCCCGGGATTTTGGGCTCATACTGTAGTTTACAGCCGGTCTTTCCTTTAGTCAAGGGTCCCCGGGCCGCCCGGCCGCTTGCGACCCTGCGGGTCACTAAAATCCGTTTTACGGAGCCACTGCCGCCCTAAGCCGGCAGGGCAAAACATATAAGCACAAATAGGGAGAGGCGCTGGGCACCCGGCCTCATGCCGCGCTGCGCCGCAACCTGTAGACTATACCTGATGGCTGAAGAAGCCGCACCGGGCGAGGACCCAGAAACAACCCGGAGCAGACAGGGAAAGGGAGAAAAAATGAAAAACTTAACAATACTTACGCTGACGCTGGCGCTTTGTGCCGGGGCCGCGAACGCCTTGGAGTTGGAAAAGATCGGCGCCAGGGAGGCTGCCGCTCTCGCCTCCGGGATAGAGCTGCCCGCCGCCGGTCCCGTTTTGGCGGACAGGGGGCTGGCCGCCGGGCAGCACATACAGAAAGAAGTCGGCTTCAAGAACCGGGCCTTCGCGGAACTGCTGGTGAGATCACTTAAAACCAAACCCGTGTTCGAGCAGATGTTCGGTGGGCAGCGCTATGCTTACAAGGTGGGCGACGGCCTGGCCTGCTATCGGACCTTCGTCAATGACGCTCATGTGCCGGGCCAGCCGGTGGACGCCGGGCATTATTGCTCCATACTGCCTACCGGCCGGTGGAAGTTCATGGGAATGGAATCCTACGGGTCCGGCGACGACCAGGAATTTTCCCTGGCCCTCTTCGAGGCCCTGAATGTTAAGGCGAAGAACGAAGGCGGGATATACATAAAATCCATAGAGCTGGAAATGCCCGACCAGGCCGGCGGCACCGAGCGCAATCAGCTGACCTGCATGAAGCCGGGGCCTCAGGCCGCGGCCATGGGGTTCAGGCCTACCTGCCAGTTCATGAACGGGCTGTAAGCGGCGGGCACGTGTAAACTTCGGATAAAAAGGGGAATCAATAATGAAAAAGATAATGATCATGTCGGGAGCGATGCTGCTGGCAGCTGCCGGCCTGGGGTTCGCCGGCGGGCTGGAAGAACTGCGCGGCGCGGCCGGGCCTGAGGCCGAGGCCGCCGTAGAAGCGGGGCTGCCCGCGCCGTCAAGGGCCGGTTTCGTAGCTACGGAGGATTACGGTACGGCGCGCATTTTAGTGACGGCCCAAAACGGGATCAGGGCGGTGGCTAGCGCCGCTTACGCGGCCAGGAAAGATTCTTATTTCTGCACCGAGGTCTCCTGGAACGAGGGGTCTATGGAGAGGGTACCTAAGCGGACCTATCCTGAATTCGAGGCCCAGAACGGCCTGGTAACCATTCCCGGCGTCCTGGGCGGCGGCTGCGACTATGCCAGGGTCAGCGAAGGCAGCATAAGCTTCTCCATCCCCGGCCGCGCGGAAGCTTATAATTCCGTGGCGCTCCTGCGGGGCGGCGTCTCCGGAGAGGAGCAGAGCGTGGTGTGCGAGGTCATAGAGGCCGGCAACTCCGCTGGTGAACAACTTTACTGCCGCGGGGACGTACGCCTTGACGCCTCTGGCCAGGCCCGGGTGCGCGTGACCTTAAAAGGATCCGGCAAGTCCAAAGCCGCCGAGGCCCTCGGGGTTCCAGAAGACCCCAAGGACATTTCCGGCGACAAGCTGGTGCAGTTCGGCTCGGTCTGCGAACTGGGGCAGAACCAGGCCGACGCGGTAAGCCGCGCCTCCCTGCTGCTCAACGAGCCTTTTGTCCGGCTGCGCACCAACGTGAACGTGTGGACCAGCGCCGGCACCTTCTCCGGCACCTACGTCCGTGCCCCCTACCGCGTGATCGGCGAGGCTACGGTCTCCAGGATCTCGTCGATGGCCCGTTACAACTGGCTGGCCTGCATCCCGGTGCAGGGCAGCGCCCGTTAATTGCTTTCAGGATAATAACAGGAGAATAAAATGAAACTTGCGCTAATATTGGCGGCCGCGGTCTCGCTGGGCTCTTTGCCCCTGAACGCCTTCCAGCTGCCCTCCATAGGCGCGGCCGAGGTGGCGGAATTGTCCGGCCAGGCCGGCCTGCTGCCCGAGCCTTTCTTCGCCGCCGCCGGCGGAGCGGAAAAAGGGGAGGCGCTGATCCCGGAGAAGGCCATACAACTGCTGGTTCTGCAGGATTCCGTGGACCTGTCCGCCTACACGGCAGAAATGTCGGTGCGCTGTTCCTATAAGGCCGGCCTGATCTGGCCCGAGTCGCGCAGCTGCGGCCGCCGCGAACTGGCGGCGGAGATAACCAGGGGCAACAGGCTGCTCATCCCGGCCGTGGAGGCGTTCGAGGGATTCCGGGGGCGCGACCTGAAGAACTTTTCTATCAGCGTAGTCGTGCGCGGAAAGAACGATGAGAGCGGCTACCTGTTCTCACTGAGCGCGCGCGGCAAAGAGGCCCTCAAGGCCTACGCCGCCGAGAAAAGCGGCTATACCCTCCTGAAGATGGCCCCGGCGCGCGTGGAGGTGCTGTTGGAGGGCTTGCCTTTGTCCGACTCACCCCTGGCCAAGGACCCCAAGGCCAGCCTCATGAGCTTCGTTTCCATCGTGCGCGGCGCTGAGCCGCCCGGCATCGTGCTGACCACTCCCCTGGAGGAAAACTACAGCTTCGATAACCGCGGCGGGAACGCCGACGGCGTATTGGCGGATTTCCGGGACCTGCGCCTGTCCGGCGGCGTCCTGGTGGAAAAGGCGGGCGAGAACGCCAGGCTGGGGCTGGTGGCTAGGCTGCGCCTGGAGGGGCCCGAGGGTGAGACCACGTTCTGGGACCACCGGGTCGAGAGAAAAAACGG
>Ga0209211_10000112_pt1 | contig 178062 bp, 166 predicted proteins | sample RifGroA2_FD_183992 | JGI IMG/M metagenome (GOLD analysis project Ga0209211, IMG submission 183992) | Groundwater microbial communities from Rifle, Colorado, USA - Groundwater A2 (SPAdes) (version 2) | ecosystem: Environmental > Aquatic > Deep subsurface > Groundwater | place: Rifle, Colorado...
AACCAGTTCCGCACGCTCAGCAGCACGAACACGCCGATGATCATGGAAAACGCGTAGTGATAGATGTAGCCGGACTGCAGGCGGCGGACGACGCCGGACAACATGCCGATCATCTTCGCCGAACCGTTGACGATCAGGCCGTCGATCAGTTTCACGTCGCCGTTGCGCCACAGGAAGCTGCTGGCGCCGCGAGCACCGCCGGCGAAGAACCAGTCGTTGAAGCGATCGAAGTAGTACTTGTTGTCCAGCACCACATAGATGAATTGGAAACGTTTCTGGATCGCCGCGGGAATATCCGGACGCTTCAGGTAGAAGAACGCCGCACTGCCGACGCCGGCCACCGCTAGCCAGAACGGCAGCGTGGTCAGCGCATGCAGCGCCATCGCGGCTGCGCCGTGGAACTCCTCCTGCAGTTCATGCATCGCCGGATGGTGCTCGGAGATGAAAATTGCGTCGCCGAAATAACCGCCGTACAGCATGGGCTCGATCGCGACGTAGCCGATCAACACCGAAGGAATCGCCAACAGGATCAGCGGCAGCGTCACGACCCATGAGGTCTCGTGCGGCTTCTGTCCCGGCACCAGCCCATGGTGGTGATCCGGCGACACTTCCTCGTCGTCGTGATCGCCCCGATGCGTCTCGTGAACTTCATCGTTGGCATCGTGGTGCGCATCGTGATGGTCCTTGTGGTGCGCCTTGCCCTTGCCGTGGTGCGCCTTGCCGAAGCGCTCCTCGCCGTGGAACACCAGGAAATACATGCGGAACGAGTAGAACGCGGTGACGAACACGCCCGCGACAACCGCGAAGTAGGCGAAGCCTGAACCGGGCAGATTCGACAGCGCGACCGCCTCGATAATGCTGTCCTTGGAATAGAAGCCCGAGAAGAACGGCGTGCCGATCAGCGCCAGCGAACCGATCAGCGAGGTGATCCAGGTGATGGGCATGTATTTCTTCAGGCCACCCATGTTGCGGATGTCCTGATCGTGGTGCATCGCGATAATCACGGAGCCTGCGGCAAGGAACAGCAGCGCCTTGAAGAACGCGTGCGTCATCAGGTGGAACACCGCGACCGAGTAGGCCGATGCGCCCAGTGCGACAGTCATGTAGCCCAGCTGCGACAGCGTGGAATACGCCACGACGCGCTTGATGTCGTTCTGGATGATGCCGAGGAAGCCCATGAACAGCGCGGTGATCGCGCCGATGACCATCACGAAGGACAGCGCGGTCTCGGACAGCTCATACAGCGGCGACATGCGCGCCACCATGAAAATACCGGCGGTCACCATGGTCGCGGCGTGGATCAGCGCGGAGATCGGGGTCGGGCCTTCCATCGAATCCGGCAGCCACACATGCAGCGGAAACTGCGCCGACTTGCCCATCGCACCGATGAACAGCAAGATGCAGATCGCGCTCAGCAAGCTGACCGTCATGCCCGGAATAGGCGCGATGTCGTCCACATGGGCGGACGCATTGGCGAACACCGCAGCGTAATCCAGCGTACCGAACACCATCAGCACCAGACCGATGCCGAGCAGGAAGCCGAAGTCGCCGACGCGGTTGACCAGGAAGGCTTTCAGGTTGGCGTAGATCGCCGTCGGGCGGGTATACCAGAAACCGATCAGCAGATACGAGACCAAGCCCACAGCCTCCCAGCCGAAGAACAGCTGCATGAAGTTGTTGGCCATCACCAGCATCAGCATCGAGAAGGTGAACAGCGAGATGTAGCTGAAGAAACGCTGGTAGCCGGGATCTTCCTGCATATAGCCGATGGTGTAGATGTGCACCATCAGCGACACGAAAGTCACCACCAGCATCATCATCACGGTCAGCTTGTCAATCAGGAAGCCTACCTGGAAGCTGGTGTCGCCCGAAGTCAGCCAGGTGTAGACCGGGCCATTGAAAGTGTTGCCCGCCTGCACGTCGTTGAAGATCACGACCGACGCGCCGAACGCCACCGCCACCAGCGCGATGGTGATGCGGTGCGACCAAGTGCGGCCCAGCCACTTGCCGAACAGCCCGGCGGCAATCGCGCCGACCAGCGGGGCCAAGGGAACCAACAGATACAGATTCAGCATACTCATGCCCATTACCCCTTCAGGCTGTCGAGGTCTTCGACGTTGATGGTGTTCAGGTTGCGGAACAGCACCACCAGGATCGCCAGACCAATCGCGGCCTCGGCGGCGGCGACGGTCAGGATGAAGAACACGAAGACCTGGCCGGCGGCGTCGTTCAGGTAATGCGAGAACGCCACGAAGTTGGTGTTCACCGCCAGCAGCATCAGCTCGATCGCCATCAGCAGCACGATCAGGTTCTTGCGGTTCAGGAAGATGCCGACCACGCTGATCGCAAACAGCACGGCGCTTAGCACCAGATAATGGGAAAGGGTCAACATGTCGCTCTTCTCGCTCCCTGGATTAGTTTTATTCTTTGCTTGCGGACGGGTGGCCGCCCACAGGCTTTTCGCTCTGCATCTTCACGATGCGCACGCGGTCGTCCCTCTTGACCGCGACCTGATCGCCCACGTTCTGCGACCTTGCATCCTTGCGGCGGCGCAGCGTCAGCGCAATCGCTGCCACCATCGCGATCAGCAGCAGCACAGCGGCCAGTTCGAACGCATACACATAGTCGGTGTAGATCAACCGTCCCAGCTCCTTGGTGTTGCTGTAATCGGCGGCATGTTTGACCGCCTCGATGCCGCCGATGGAATCGATGCCGCCCAGCACCCACACCATCTGGAACACCATCAGTCCGGCCAACACCGCGCCGAAGGGCAGCCAGCGCCAGAAGCCCTCGCGTAGCCGTTCGAGATTGATGTCCAGCATCATCACGACGAACAGGAACAGCACCATCACCGCGCCGACATAGACCAGCACCAGCGTCATCGCTAGGAACTCGGCCTCCAGCAGCAGCCAGATGCCGGAAGAACTGATGAAGGCCAGCACCAGGAACAGCACCGCGTGCATCGGGTTGCGCGCGGTGATCACGCGCAAGGCCGCGAGCACGGTCAATGCGGCGAATATATAAAACAGGATGGTTTCGAAATTCATCTGCTAATCCTCTTTATCGGTACTTGGCATCCGCCGCTCTATCCTTGGCGATCTGCTCTTCGAGCCTGTCGCCGTTGGCCAGCAGCATGCTCTTGGTGTAATAGAGGTCGCCGCGCGTCTCGCCGTGATACTCGAACACGCGAGTCTCGACAATCGCATCGACCGGGCAGGACTCTTCGCAGAAACCGCAGAAGATGCACTTGGTCAAATCAATGTCATACAGCGTGGTGCGGCGGGTACCGTCGTCGCGCTCGGCGATTTCGATCTTGATCGCCAGAGCCGGGCAGACCGCTTCGCACAGTTTGCAGCCGATGCAGCGCTCTTCGCCGTTGGCGTAGCGGCGCTGCGCATGCAGGCCGCGAAAGCGGAAGCTCTGCGGCGTTCTCTCTTCCGGATATTCGACAGTGATATGGCGCGTGAACATGTAACGCCCGGTCACCGACATGCCTTTGAGCAGCTCGACCAGCATGAAGGTCTTGAAGAAATTCTTGATCATTTGCATAGTAATCTCCTCCGCCCCTTACCAGACCCAGAGCGGGGTCTGCATCCACGCGGCAACCACTACGACCCAGATCAGCGTCAGCGGGATAAACACCTTCCAGCCCAGACGCATCAACTGGTCATAGCGATAGCGCGGGAAAGTCGCGCGGAACCACAGAAACAGGAACAGGAAGATGGACATCTTGCCCAGCATCCAGAGCAGGCCGGGGACGGCGTCCGTCAATCCGCCGATCAGCGGCCAGCCGTGGAAAGGATTGAGCCAGCCGCCGAGGAACATCACCGAAGTCAGCGCCGCGATCAGGATCATGTTGGCGTATTCGGCCAGGAAGAACAGCGCGAACCCCATGCCGGAATATTCGGTGTGGAAACCCGCAACGATCGCCGATTCGTCTTCGGCCAGGTCGAACGGCGCGCGGTTAGTCTCGGCCACACCGGCGAGGAAATACACCACGAACATCGGGAACAGCGGAATGAAGTACCAGCCGAGCAAACCGTATTCGCTCTGCTGTCCGCGCACGATGTCGCCAAGGTTCATGCTCTGCGCGGCCAGCAACACGCACACCAACGCAAAGCCCATTGCCAGTTCGTAGGAAACGATCTGTGCCGAAGAGCGCAGTGCACCGAGGAACGCATACTTGGAGTTGGACGCCCAGCCCGCGATGATGATGCCGTACACGCCCAGCGAGGTCATCGCGAGAATATAGAGCAGACCGGCATTCACATTCGCCAGCGCCCCGCCATCGAAGAACGGGATCACCGCCCAAGCCGCCAGCGCGGGAGCCAAGGCCAGCACCGGCGCGGCGAGGAACAAGAACTTGTTCGACTTTTCCGGGATGATGACTTCCTTCATCAGCAGCTTGATGCCGTCGGCGATAGGTTGCAGCAAACCCCAGTAGCCCACGCGGTTAGGACCGGGACGCACCTGCATCCAGCCCAGCACCTTGCGCTCGGCCAGCGTCAGGTAGGCCACGCCGCCCATGATCGGCAATACGATGACCATGATTTTGACTATCGTCCAGACCGGCAGCCAAGCCGGACCGAGCAGATCTTGCCCGGCCTGTTGCAGGATTTGCAGCAATTCCATCATGCCCGTTCCCCAGTTATCGGTTGCACTGTAATCGTTCCGAACATCGCACCGAGTTCCGCCGTCGCAGCATGCCCCGCCGCAACGCGCGCGACGCCGGCCGGCAGGCCGTCATCCGCGCAGGCCGCCAGACGCACGCTCGCGTTACCCTGCGTTACCTTCACAGTGTCGCCGGATTTCACGCCCAGCTTCTTCAACTCGTCGCCGCGCATCGCCACGCAAGGCGTCGCGGCATCGCGAGTCTGCTGCAACGACGCTGCGCGACGCACCAGCACATCGGTCGCATAGATAGGCACATCGGCTACGCGCTGCAAACCCTGCGTCGCAGCGCCGGATACTGCTTGCAGCGCGACATCCAGATGATTGTCCAGAGCGCCCAAAATATTGGTGGTATCGACCGCTTCGTCGCGCACCGCTTCGCTGGTGTCGTAATCGAAACCATCCACGTCGAGCAGATTACCCAACACGCGCAGCACCTTCCACGCCGGACGCGCTTCGCCCAACGGCTTGACCGCGCCCTTGAAACTCTGCGCATGACCTTCGGTATTCACAAACGTGCCGGAAGTCTCGGTGAACGGCGCAATCGGCAGCAGCACGTCGGCGTAATCGACAGCCTTATGCTTGAACGCGGACATCGCAACCACCAGGTCGGCGGCCTGCATCGCGGCCATCGCCTGCTGCGGATTGGCGCAATCCAGTTCCGGTTCGACGTTCAGCAGCACATAGGCCTTGCGCGGGCTGCTCAGCATCTGCGCGGCGTTCATGCCCTTCGCGCCCGGTACCGCACCGGCCAGATAGCCGCCGACGCTGTTCGCCGCCTCGCCGAGGTAGCCGAATTTCACGCCGCACAGCGCGGCGATCTTCTCCGCCAGCACGGCGATCTGCGCCGCTTGCGGATGCTGTTGCGCGAAGTTGCCGAGCAACACCGCGGCGCGTTCGCCGCCAGCCAGGCTCTTCGCAATCGCGGCAGCTTCGTTGCCGACGACGACATTTTCCACGCCTTGCGTACTGGCCTGCATCTCGTCAGCCAACGCCTTCAGGATTTGCGCCAGCAGGCTGACCATGTCGCCTGGGGCGACGATGGCCTTGTTGGCGATCTTCATCAGCAGGTTGTCGTCGCTGGAATGAACGATGTTCGCCTGCGCGCCCTTCTTGACTGCCTGACGGATGCGATGTGCCAGCAGCGGATGATCCTTGCGCAAAAAGCTGCCGACGATCAGGAAACGGTCGCGACTGTTGATGTCGGCAACCGACATGCCCAACCAAGGTGCGCCGGCCAGCTTGCCGTCGGCGCTGAAGTCGGACTGGCGCAGGCGGAAATCGATGTTGTCGCTGCCGATGCCGCGCATCAGTTTCTGCAACAGGTAGAGTTCTTCCAGCGTACTGTGCGGCGTTGCCAGTGCAGCGACCTGATCCGCGCCGGCGCCGTTGGCGACTTGACGCAGCCCGTTCGCGACATATTCCAGCGCGGCCTGCCATTCGACTTCCTGCCACTTGCCGTCCTGCTTGATCATCGGCTTGGTCAGACGCTCGGCAGAATTCAAGCCTTCGTAACTGAATCTATCCTTGTCGGAGATCCAGCACTCGTTGATGTCTTCGTTCTCGACCGGGGTGACGCGCAGCACCTTGTTGTTCTTGATGTGCACCGCAAGATTGGAACCCAGACCGTCGTGCGGGCTGACCGAACGGCGGCGCGACAACTCCCAGTTGCGCGCGGTGTAGCGGAACGGCTTGCTGGTCAGCGCGCCGACCGGACACAGGTCGATCATGTTGCCGGACAATTCGGAATCCACCGTGCTGTTCACGAAGGTCATGATTTCGGCGTGTTCGGTACGGAACGCCATGCCCAGCTCCATCAGGTCGGCGACTTCCTGTCCGAAGCGCACGCAACGAGTGCACTGGATGCAGCGGGTCATTTCCTGAGTGGAGATCAACGCGCCGACATCCTTGGGCTGCACTTCGCGCTTTTCTTCGGCATAACGCGAGGCGACGCCGCCATAGCCCATCGCGACGTCCTGCAGCATGCATTCGCCGCCCTGATCGCAGATCGGACAGTCCAGCGGATGATTGATCAGCAGGAACTCCATCACGCCCTTCTGCGCCTTGACCGCCATTTCGGAATGAGTCTTCACCTTCATGCCTTCGGCAGCCGGTGTCGCACAGGCAGGCAACGGCTTGGGCGCTTTCTCCACTTCGACCAGACACATGCGGCAGTTCGCCGCGATCGACAGTTTCTTGTGGTAGCAGAAATGCGGGATATGGACACCGGCCTTGCGCGCCGCGTCCATCACCGTGGAACCGCGCTCGGTCTCGACTAACTTGCCATCAATTTCGATATTGATCATTGCTCACCCGTCAGCTTTACACCAAGCAACGCTTGTGTTCGATATGGTATTCGAATTCGTCGCGGAAATTTTTCAGCATGCCCTGCACCGGCCAGACCGCGGCCTCGCCCAACGCGCAGATCGTGCGGCCCGCAATGTTCTCGCCGATGCTCAGCAGCAAATCCAGATCTTCCGGACGGCCTTCGCCGTGCTCGATGCGGTGCACGATGCGGTACAGCCAGCCAGTGCCTTCGCGGCAAGGCGTGCACTGCCCGCAGGACTCCTCATGGTAGAAGTAGGACAACCGTTCCAGCGCGCGCACCATGCAAGTCGTCTCATCCATCACGATCACCGCGCCGCTGCCCAGGCCGGAACCGGCTTTCTGGATCGAGTCGTAGTCCATCGTCAGATCCATCATGACCGCGCCGGGGATCACCGGCATCGACGAGCCGCCGGGGATCACCGCCTTGAGCGTGTGCCCGTTGCGCACGCCGCCCGCCATCTTCAGCAACTCGCTGAACGGCGTGCCCATCGGCACTTCGAAGTTGCCCGGGTTGTTCACATGGCCGGACACCGAAAACAGCTTGGTGCCGCCGTTGTTGGGCTTGCCCAGTTCCAGGAACTTCTGGCCGCCGTTGTTGATGATGTACGGAATGCTCGCGAAGGTCTCGGTGTTGTTGATCGTGGTCGGCTTGCCGTACAGGCCGAAGCTGGCCGGGAACGGCGGCTTGTAGCGCGGCTGCCCCTTCTTGCCCTCGATAGACTCCAGCAACGCAGTCTCTTCGCCGCAGACATAGGCGCCGTAACCCAGATGATTGTGCAGGTCGAAACTGAAACCAGTGCCGAGGATGTCGTCGCCGAGGAACCCGGCGGCACGGGCGTGCTCGCAGGCTTCTTCCATGCGCTCGTAGGCCTCGAAGATCTCGCCGTGCACATAGTTGTAGCCGGTCTTCACGCCCATCGTGTAGGCGGCGATGGCCATGCCCTCGATCAGCAGGTGCGGGTTGTACAGCAGGATGTCCCAGTCCTTGCAGGTGCCGGGTTCGCCCTCGTCGGTGTTGCAGACGATGTACTTGTCGCCTTCGTAGTTCTTCGGCATGAAGCTCCACTTCAAGCCGGTCGGGAAGCCCGCGCCGCCGCGTCCGCGCAGCGCCGACAGCTTGACCTCGGAGATGATCGCATCCGGCGACATCTTCTCGGTCAGCACTTTGCGCAAGGCCTGGTAGCCGCCGACCTTGAGATAGTTCTCCAGCGTCCAGGGCTGGTCGAACTCCATCGTGGTATAGATCACCGGGCCTCTCATGATTTGTCGAGCTCCGCAAAAACTTTATCGATTTTTTCCTTGCTCATGCGGGCGCAGATCTTCTTGTTGTTCAGTGTCAGCACCGGCGCATCCTTGCAGGCCCCCATGCACTCGCCCTCGCGCAGGCCGTATTTGCCGTCCGCGGTGACTTCGCCCATCTTGATGCCGAGCTTGGATTCGATGTAGGCAACGGTATCCAGCGCGCCGCACAGCGTGCAGGACAGGTTGGTGCACACGGTGATCGTGTGCTTGCCCATCGGCTTGAGGTTGTACATGTGGTAGAAGGTCGCGACTTCGCACACTGCCATCTTCGGCATGCCGAGATAGTCGGCGACGTCGGCCATGTCGTCGTTGGAAATCCAGCCCTTCTCGTCCTGCACGAAACGCAATGCGGCCATCACCGCAGATTGCTTCTGGTCAGCCGGATACTTCTTCAGCTCGCGGTCGACCTGCGCTTGTATTTGTTCGGATAACATCAGCGGTCCACCTCTCCAAAAACGATGTCCTGCGTGCCGATCAGCGCGACCACGTCGGCGATCATGTGCCCGCGCGACATCTCGTCCAGACTGGACAGATGGGCGAAACCAGGCGCACGGATCTTCATACGATAGGGCTTGTTCGCTCCGTCCGACACCAGATAGATGCCGAACTCGCCCTTGGGATGCTCCACCGCGGAATACACTTCGCCGGCGGGAACATGCATGCCCTCGGTGAACAGCTTGAAGTGATGGATCAGCTCTTCCATGTTCTGCTTCATCGCCTCGCGCTTCGGCGGCGCATACTTGTTGCCGACTGCCATCACCGGGCCGGGATTCTTGCGCAGCCAGTCTATGCACTGCTTGATGATACGGTTGGACTGGCGCATCTCCTCGACGCGCACCAGATAGCGGTCGTAGCAATCGCCCTCGACGCCGACCGGGATATCGAAATCGATACGGTCGTAAACCTCGTACGGCTGCTTCTTGCGTAGATCCCATTCGATGCCGGAACCGCGCAGCATCGGGCCGGTGAAGCCCAGCGCCATGGCACGTTCCGGCGACACTACGCCAATGCCGACCGTGCGCTGCTTCCAGATACGGTTGTCGGTCAGCAGCGTCTCGAATTCGTCGATATGCTTGGGGAATCGGTTGGTGAAATCTTCGAGGAAGTCCAGCAGCGAGCCTTGGCGGTTCTCGTTCATCTGCTTGACTGCGGCGGCGCTGTGAACCTTGGACGGCTGGTACTGCGGCATGGAATCCGGCAGATCGCGGTATACGCCGCCCGGACGGTAATAAGCGGCATGCATACGCGCACCGGACACCGCTTCGTAGCAATCCACCAGGTCTTCGCGATCGCGGAAGGTGTAGAAGAACATCGTCATCGCGCCGAGGTCGATGCCCACCGCGCCCAGCCACAGCAGGTGGTTCAGCACACGAGTGATCTCGTCGTACATCACGCGGATGTACTGTGCGCGAATTGGCACCTCGATGCCCGCCAGCTTCTCGACCGCCATCACGTAGGCATGCTCGTTGCACATCATCGACACGTAATCGAGACGGTCCATATAGGGCAGCGCCTGCAGGAAGGTCTTATGCTCGGCCAGCTTCTCGGTCGCGCGATGCAGCAGACCAATATGCGGATCGGCGCGTTCCACTACTTCGCCATCCAGTTCCAGCACCAGACGCAGCACACCGTGCGCGGCCGGGTGCTGCGGGCCAAAGTTCATTGTGTAATTCTTGATTTCTGCCATGACGACTTCCTCAGTTCTGACCGAAGGTTTCTTCGCGCACGATGCGCGGCGTCACCTCGCGCGGCTCGACCGTCACCGGCTGGTACACCACACGTTTCTGCTCCGGGTCGTAACGCATCTCGACATGACCGGAAAGCGGAAAATCCTTGCGGAACGGATTGCCGACGAAACCGTAGTCGGTAAGGATGCGGCGCAGGTCCGGATGACCGACGAAGACGATTCCGTACAGATCGAAGGCCTCGCGCTCGAACCAGTTGGCGACAGGCCAGATCCCGGTAACGGTATCCAGCACCGGCATGGTATCGTCCTCGGCGAATATACGAACACGCAGACGCGCGTTATGGGTAACTGACAGCAGGTGGTATATCGCCGCAAAACGCTTGGGATAGGAGGCCGCGGCCTCTTCGTCCGGCAGATAGCGCCCCTCTTCGGAAATATCGCTGCCGTAGGCGGAGTAGTCTATCCCGCACAGATCGATCAGCAGCTCGAAACGCAAGCCGGCATCGTCGCGCAGCCGGGTGAGCACTTCGGCCATGTCAGACGCCTTCGCCACCAGCGTCAATTCGCCAAGGCGCTCTTCCAGCGCCACCATCTTGCCCGAAAGCACCTCGGTCAGCTTCGAGGCGAGCACGTTCAAATCAGTAGTCATGGCTGTCTATCGTGCAATCGTGTTGGTGCGTTTGATCTTGTTCTGCAGCTGAATGACACCGTAGAGCAGCGCCTCGGCCGTCGGGGGGCAGCCCGGCACATACACATCGACCGGAACGATGCGATCGCAGCCGCGCACCACAGAATAGGAATAGTGATAGTAGCCGCCGCCATTGGCGCAGGAGCCCATGGAGATCACCCAGCGCGGCTCGGCCATCTGGTCATACACCTTGCGCAAGGCCGGCGCCATTTTGTTGCACAGCGTACCCGCGATAATCATCACATCGGACTGACGCGGACTGGGACGGAAGGCGCCTGCGCCGAAACGATCCAGATCGTAACGGGACAAGGCCGCGTGCATCATCTCGACGGCGCAGCAGGCCAGACCGAAAGTCATCGGCCACAGAGAGCCGGTACGGGCATAATTGATGACGGTATCAAGCGACGTCGTGACGACGCCCTTCTCCAGAACGCCTTCTATTCCCATTCCAAAGCCCCTTTCATCCATTCATAGACAAAACCAACCACGAGGATGGCCAGAAAGACCATCATAGACAAGAATCCGAAGGTACCGAGCTCCTTGAGCACAATCGCCCAAGGGAAAAGGAATGCGATCTCGAGATCGAAGAGAATGAACAGGATAGCAACAAGATAGAAACGCACATCGAACTTCATGCGCGCATCTTCGAATGCCTCGAATCCGCACTCGTAAGGAGAATTTTTTGCGCTATCGGGACGATGGGGCGCAACGAATCGCCCTAACAGGATAGGCACGACACCCATAACGACACCGATGCAGATGAACAACAGCACCGGAAAATAATTTTCCAACATTGAGCTTCCCCCTCTCTGCTAGTCGTGTCCGCGGCTTGCCCGGAACACATTTTTAATCGTTTTATATTGCCGGCACGTTTACGTGCCGGCTTATTATCTGGTGCGGATGGGGAGACTCGAACTCCCACGCCCTTTCGGGCACAAGCACCTCAAGCTTGCGTGTCTACCAATTCCACCACAACCGCATGCTACCGCAAAATTATTTTGGAATTTCTCCAGACTTCGTGCCGTCGGCCGGATTGGCCGCAGGCGCGACCGGCTGAACCGCAGCCGGATCCACTCGATCCATCACACCTTGCTGCTGTGCGGGATGCGAATAGATATAGGTTAGCGACAAGCTGGTGATGAAAAACACCGTCGCAGCAACTGCCGTGCTGCGGCTCAGAAAATTCGCGGAACCGCTGGAGCCGAACAGACTACCCGCCGAACCGGTGCCGAACGCCGCGCCCATATCGGCACCCTTGCCGTGCTGGATCAATACCAGGCCGACCAGCACCACCGCCGTCACTACATGCACCACCCAAACCAATGTTTCCACACTTCACTCCAAATACTGTTGCCAGCAACTACACCGCAGCCGCATGCGCAGCACGGCAGATCGCCACAAAATCGTCCGCCACCAGGGAAGCCCCACCGATCAGACCGCCATCGATATCGGGCATCGCAAACAACTGATCCGCATTGTTCGCCTTGACGCTACCGCCGTAAAGTATACACAAGCCTTGCGCCGTCTGTCCGTCCAATTGCGCAACCTGTTGACGGATAAAGGCATGCACCGCCTGCGCCTGCTCAGGAGTCGCCGTCTTCCCGGTGCCGATCGCCCAGACCGGCTCATATGCAATTACCGCTTTCGCGACAGCCGCCACACCGACGTGATTCAGCACCACTTCCAGCTGTCGAGCAATCACCTGCTCGGTCACGCCACTTTCACGCTCCGCCAGCGTCTCCCCGACACAAAAGATCGGAGTCATACCGAACTTGATCGCGGTATCGAACTTGGCCGCAGCGATATCGTTGCTCTCGTGGAACAAGGCGCGACGTTCGGAATGCCCGATAAGCACATAACGGCAACCGAAGTCAGTCAGCATTCCCGGTGCCACCGCACCGGTGAATGCGCCCTGCTCATGCTGGCTCAGGTTCTGCGCGCCCCATGCGACATTGCTGCCTTGCAGCATAGCTTGCGCCTGAGCCAAATAAGGATAGGGCACGCAGACGCCATAGTCGGCCTTATCCAGCCCCCTGACCCCCGCCAGCACACCATCCAGCAACGTTTTGTTGCCCGCCAAGCTGCCGTACATTTTCCAGTTCCCAACGACAAGTTTTCGACGCATCGTAGTCAATCCGCTAGGCATTAAAGCGCGCAATCGTACCCGCGAACGTCCGCAAGGTCAATGAAACCCGGGCGAAAATTCGCCGCACGCAGCATGACGAAGAACCATGTGGCTGCAGCGACAATGACATTCACAGATGGCGCAGCATTTCGAGCCTAACCCTGCGCTCTGCCAGTTCGCGCTCCAGCTGTTGCGCCAAGTCACCCAGCGGATCGCCACCCGACGCCTCGCCATCCTCGATGCCTTCCCGGAGCTGGAACAATTCGCTCTGCTGCAGCGCCTCCAGATCATGCCGCACCTCTTCCAGACGGCGGCGCAATTGCGCGATGCGGCGGATCGCCTTGACGATGCGCGACCCGATGTCGTCTCCGGCGATCGCCTCCGGATCGCGACCGTATTCCTCGATCAATCTTTCGATAGTGCGCTGATCGCCGTTCTCGTAGGCGCGATTCACCTGCGACATCAAGTCGGTGCGACGCTGCCGCTCGGCCTCGGTGGTGGCGCGGTCCGGGTGCATCAGCCTGGCGGCGCGCCGATAGGCCTGTTTGATATCCGCGGTCAGCGGCTGCGGCGGCACGGGCTGCGACTCGATCAAACCGGCCTCCGCTGCCGACCTCCTGGCCTGCCGCTCGGCGGCGCGGGCATATTCCTGCGCGCTCGGATCGGACGGATGCAACCGCGCCTGCAGCATGGCGGTCTGCGCATCCAGGTCGTCGAGTTGAGCGTACAACCGCCCCACCGCCAGGTAGTAGCGATGCTGAAACTGCGCAGTCTCGGTCTTGCAGGTCTCCAGCGCCAACTCGCTCTGGATCACCAGTTCCTCCAGCTCGGCCTGCTCGCCCTCCAGACGAACAAGCTCGCGCTCCTCCGGAAGCATCGAAGCACTCATAACCCATTCCCCCTGCCCGAACGGGTGCGCCGCATCTTCCGCGTAGCGCTGCGTCTGAACTGCGCACCGCACCTGCCGGAATGAGTATGCCGCAGCCTCGCTTCGTCAGCACTCCGCTTCCTCGTATTCGCACGCACGCGGCCGGCCACCGGAAAACGCCTGACCCTGGCCTGCGGCGCAACGAACAACTCGGCTTGCTGCACCTCCGGCGCAGCCGCCTCATCCGCTCGCGCCTGCACACCGCCGCGTAGCTGCGCCACCTGTTCCCGCGCCAACTCCAGCCCCTGCTCCGCCGCCTTGTGCAGCCAGTAGAGCGCAAGCTCTTCGTCGCGTCCGACGCCGCGCCCATCGCAGTACATCATGCCCAGATAATATTGCCCCCAGTCGTTGCCCTGCAGCGCCGACTTTCTGAACCAATACGCGGCCTGCGCATCGTCGCGCACCACGCCGCGACCATCGCGATACATCTTGCCCAGTTGCTTCTGGCTGCCGGCATGTCCCTGCTCTGCTGCCTTGCGATACCAGAACACCGCCAGCTCCTCGCCCAACCCCAACTCCGGATGTTCCTCGCACAGGCCGCCGAGAAAATACTGCGCCAGCTCGTCGCCCTGCTCGGCGGCCTTGCGAAACCAGAATGCGGATTTCTCATAACTCGGCGCTACACCGCGGCCGTCGCGGTACAGCCAGGCAAGGAAACATTGTGCGGCAACGTTGCCGCGTTCGGCGGCCTTGCAAAAACGGTTCACGGCCTGTTCGTAATCCTGCTCGACGCCCCGGCCCTTCATATGCATCGAGCCCAGTTCGGCCAGCGCCCAAGCATTGCCCTGCTCGGCGGCCCGACCGTACCAGTACGCCGCTTGCGCATCGTCCCGCGCGCTGCCGCGCCCGGTCTCGTACATACGGCCCAACTGGTTCTGCGCCAGTTCATGTCCGTGTTCGGCGGATTTTCTCAGCCAGTGCATGGATTGCTCGACGTCCGGCTCGACCGCGATGCCGCGCAGGTAACAGGCGGCCAGATCGAACCATAGCTCGGGATCTTCGGCATGCCGATTGCGGACGCACCACTCGAATGCGAGCTGCTCGTAACGCTCGGTCTGCCCGAGATCGTTCAGCAAGGAGAATCCGGCCTCGTCGGCCGCATCTTGCCCGGAAGGGAGAATGCGCCAGCCGGAGTTGTAGAACCAGGCCAACGGGAAATAGGCCTTGCCGTATTTCTCGGCCGCCATCCGGCCTAGTGACTTGAATGCGAAAAACAGGGCCTCGCGCTCTTCCTCGGTCCAGCCCTTCTTGCGGATATTGCACACCTGCCGGTCGAACACGCTGCGCGCCTGCCGGTAACGACCGTCCTGGCTGTTCAGCACCAGTTCGCTGCGCTTGCGCTCCAGCAACGCCGACAGGCCGCGGGCAACCAGGCTGTCGGGCTCCTGCAGCGACATATCGGTCTGCTGCAGCACGGACCAGGAGGGAAATTTTTCGCGCTCGCTCATGCCGGCTCTCTGCACGAGAAAACGGCCTCGATGAGAGGCCGGTGGAAATACCTGATGAGATACCGCTTCATGCCGCCCTAGGCAGCCTGCACCGGTATCCGATCGCGTTGCGCAACGATGCGGTTGTGCTCGTCGACATAGACGAGTTGCGGCTGGAACTTCTGCAATTCCAGCTCGGAATACATCGCATAGGTCGCGATGATCAGGATGTCGCCCGGATTAGCCTTGTGCGCCGCCGCGCCGTTCACCGAGATGGTGCCAGAGCCGCGTTGCGCGCGGATCGCATAGGTGGTGAAGCGCTCGCCGTTGGTGACGTTGTAGATATCGATCTGCTGGTATTCCTTGATATCCGCCGCATCCAGCAAATCGTCGTCGATCGCGCATGAGCCCTCATAATGCAACTCGGATTGCGTGGTGCGCACCCGGTGCAACTTGGCCTTAAGCATGATTCTTTGCATTAAATCTCTCCAATTTCGACGAGCGCGGATTATATCGCACTCGAACCGCCCCCGGCATCATCCGGCTAAAGCGACCTCGACGTTGTCCAGCAACCGGGTATTGCCCAGTCTGGCCGCCGCCAATATCACCCATTCGCGCTGCGCAAGGCTGGCCGGCAGCAGATCCGACTGGTTGCGCACTGCAACATAGTCCACCGCCCACCCTCTCGCAGACAGGGCTGTGACCGCATCTCGCTGAAAACGTTCAACATCCCGCTCACCCCGCAGAATCGCGTCGCGCATCCCTCGCAGCGTCCGCGACAGGAACGCCGCCTCGGCGCGCTCGTCCGCGTTCAGATACTGATTGCGCGAACTCAACGCGAGACCGTCCGGCGCACGCACCGTTTCCCCGCCGACGATGCGCACCGGCAGGTTCAGCTCGGCGACCATGCGACGGATGATGTGCAGCTGCTGGTAATCCTTCTTGCCGAACACCGCGACCTGCGGCTGCACGATGTTCAGCAGCTTCAGCACCACGGTCGCCATGCCGCGAAAATGGCCGGGACGGGCCGCGCCGCATAGTTCGTTCGCAATCGGCGGCGGCTCGACGAAAATCGTCTGCTGCGAGGGATACATGTCGTTGATAGCCGGTGCGAACACCACGTCGGCCAGCCCCTGCAATTTCGCGCAATCCGCCTCCAGCGTACGCGGATACTTGTCGAAATCTTCGCTCGGCCCGAATTGCAGTGGATTGACGAAAATACTTACCACGACACAACTACCCTGTTCGCGCGCGATGCGCACCAGATCGAGATGGCCCTCGTGCAGGTTGCCCATCGTCGGCACGAAGGCGACGGACTTCTCGCCCGCCAGACGGGCGCGGAGATCGGCGGTGGTAGAGATGAGCTGCATCAGAAACTGTGCTCCTGCGCCGGAAACGTTCCCGCCTTCACTTCGGCGACGTAGCGCGCGATCGCGTCGGCGATCGAGGTCGCCCCCTGCATATAGTTCTTCACGAAGCGCGCCTTCTTGCCGGGGAAAATATCCAGCATGTCGTGCAGCACCAGCACCTGCCCGGAACAGGCTGCGCCCGCGCCTATGCCTATGGTCGGAATCGAAAGCTGCGCGGTGACCTCGGCCGCCAGTACGGCAGGAACCGCCTCCAGCACCACCATGCCCGCACCGGCCTGTTCGAGCGCTGCCGCATCCCGCAACAACTGCTGCGCGGCAGCGGCTTCCTTGCCCTGCACGCGATAGCCGCCCAACTGGTGCACCGATTGCGGGGTCAATCCGATATGAGCGCATACCGGGATGCCGCGTTCGGTCAGGAAGCGCACCGTCTCGACCATCGCCGCGCCGCCCTCCAGTTTGACCATTTGCGCGCCCGCCGCCATCAGTTGCGCGGCGTGAGCAAAGGTTTCCTGCGGGCTGACCTGCGACGTGCCGAACGGCATGTCGCTGACGATGAACGCCTGCGCAGCACCCCGAGCCACGCATTCGGTGTGGTAGATCATGTCGCGCTGCGTGACCGGCAGCGTGGTTTCATGTCCCTGCAACACCATGCCGAGCGAATCGCCCACCAGCAGCACATCCACGCCCTGCGCTTCGAGCAGCGCGGCGAAGCTGGAGTCGTAACAGGTCAGCACGGCGATCTTCTCGCCCTTGCCGCGCATCGCTTGCAATGCAGTCAACGTGGTTCGCATCATCCCCCCTGACTAAAAAATTCGCGCGGCCCGCGCATCTCGCCGATACGCCGCAACAGCATGCCGAAATCCTCGTCGCCATCGACAAAGTTGAGGTGCTCGCTATTCACCATCAGCACCGGGGCCGCGTCGTAATGATAGAAGAAATCGCTATAGCTTTGCGTCAGACGCTGCAAGTAGGCTTCGGAGATCGTCTGCTCATAGCTATTGGCGCGGCGGCGCACGCGATCGATCAGCGTCTGCGGCTCAGCCTGCAGATAGATCACCAGATCAGGCGCGGGAGCCTGCAACTGCAGCGTGCGGTATATCTGCTGGTACAGCGCGAACTCCTCCTCGTTCAGGTTCAGCCGCGCAAACAGCATATCCTTGTCGAGCAGGTAATCCGATACGGCACTGGTCTGAAACAGGTCCATCTGCGCCAGCTCGCGCACCTCGTCGCCACGCTGGAACAAGAAGAACAACTGCGTCGCCAGCGCATGACGCACCGGGTCCTGGTAGAACTTTGCGAGGAAAGGATTCTCGTCCGGCTTTTCCAGCAACGTCGAGGCGCCCAGGTGTTGCGCGAGCCGGCGCGCGAGGCTGGTCTTGCCCACGCCGATCGGCCCTTCGACGACCACGTAACGATACTTAGCCAGCGGCATCCTGCATTCGCTCCAGCGATTGGTCTGCGCACCCCTCCAGCGCCTGGGCGGCGCTACCGACACCCGGTATCGCGCAATCCGGCGCAAGCTCCAGCAATGGCTGCAACACGAAGGCGCGCAGATGCATCTGCGGATGCGGGATGGTCAAGCCATGCTCGTGCAACTGCAGCTCGTCATACAACAGCACATCGAGGTCCAGCGTGCGCGGGGCGTTGCGGAAGGTGCGTTCGCGCCCATGGCGATGCTCGATGTCCAGCAGGGAATTCAGCAAGTCATGCGGCGCAATGCTGGTTTCAAGCTGCGCCACCGCGTTGACGAAGTCCGGCTGATCCAGATAGCCCACCGGTGCGCTTCGATAGAGCGACGAGCGCGCAACCAGACGCGTGTCCGGCAAGGCATCGAGATCGGCAAAGGCTCGCTGCAATTGGCTGCGTGGATCTTCCAAATTGCTGCCCAGCCCGATGAAGGCGGTATGCAGCATCAGGCTGCAGGCTCGTTCGTTGCCGCCGGCTTCTTGCGCGGCTTGCGACGGCGACGTTTCTTGTCACCCGCGCCTTCCGGCTGCAACATCTCGTCGCGGCGCTCGGCGCTGGCATCCTGGAATTCGTCCCACCACAGTCCGAGTTCCTGATCCACTTCGCCGCTGGCGCAGCGCAATAGCAGGAAGTCGAAACCGGCGCGGAAGCGCGGCTGCTCCAGCAAGCGGAACGGCCGTTGGGCGGAACGCTGGTCGAAGCGTATCTGCATCAGCCAGATTTCTTTCATCACCGCATCGTGGCGATGCGGAATCGCAAGCTGCTTCTTCTGTTTCGCCAGTACGTCGTCCATCGCCGTATGCATCGCCGGAATCGGGCGTTCGCCCTGCTTCTGATATTGCAGCCATGCCGCCAGCACCTCGTGCCACAACAGCGCGGCGAACAGAAACGCGGGCGAAACCGGCTTTTCCTGACTGAGGCGTTCGTCGGTGTTGCGCAACGCCAACATCACAAACTTCTCGCCCACCGGCTGCTCCAGGATCACGTCCAGCAGCGGCAACAAACCGTGATGCAGATGCATCTTGCGCAAATGCTGAATGCACTCGACCGAGTGACCGGACAACAACATCTTCAACACCTCGTCGAGCAGACGCGCCTCAGGCACGTTATCGAGCAGATCCTTCATCTTGCCGATAGGCGCTGCAGTCGCCGCATCCAGCTTGATGCCAAGCTTGGCCGACAGCCTCACCGCGCGCAGCATACGCACCGGGTCTTCGCGATAACGCGTCGCCGGATCGCCGATCATGCGCAACAAGTGATTGCGCGTGTCGTCGTAGCCGCGATGATAGTCGTGTATCTCCTGCGTGGTCGGATCGTAGAACAGCGCGTTCGCGGTGAAATCGCGCCGCGCCGCGTCCTGCTCCATGTCGCCGAACTGGTTGTCGCGCAGCAAACGGCCATGTTCGTCGGTCTCGGCGTCTTCGGCCTCGATCATGCTGCGAAAAGTCGAGACCTCCACCACTTCCTCGCCGAACATCACATGCACCAGCCGGAAGCGCCGCCCGATGATGCGCGAGCGGCGGAACACGCGCTTGACCTCCTCCGGCGTGGCATCGGTCGCGACGTCGAAATCCTTGGGGATGCGGTCCAGCAACAGGTCGCGCACCGCGCCGCCGACGATGTAAGCCTGATAGCCGGCAGCCTGCAGCCCGTCGGTCACCTTCTTCGCGCCGAAGCTGATCTGTTCGCGCGGCACGCCATGCAGTTCGAATGGAATCACCTGCGCATTGCCCACGGACTTGACCTTGGCCGACTTGCTGAATACGCGCTTGAGAAATTTTTTGATCATGCGTTATTGATTTGGATATCGCGCGACTCGGGCGCAAAAGAGCGCGGATTATACACTGCATCGATTTTTCGCCCTCCAACGAAAAAGCGCGCCTTGCGGCGCGCTTTTCGGGAAGTGCCAACATCTCATCCCTTCAGACAGGAACTCATGAAAGTCTTGCGCTCCTCGCCCCTCAGCCCCTTGCCCTTGGCATCGGCGTTGCACGCTTTCATCTTGCCCTGCTGCGTCGATGCCGCCGCCGCAGGCTCGGCAGGTACGGCTGGCGTCGCAGCCGCTGCAGCGCCATTCGCCTTCAGCGTATAGTCCTTGGACAGACATTTCTTCATGAAGGCCTTGCGTTCATCGCCCTTCATTCCGCCATCCTTCGCCTCCTTGTTGCAGCCCCTCATCTTGTCCTGCTGCCCCGAAGCAAAAGCGGGAGACGAAACAACAAAAGCGAACCCCAAACCAACCAGCGCAATCATTTTTTTCATGGAAACCTCCTTGAGTTAATGTTGACGGCAAACACGGGGACGAACCAGCCAACAGAACGGCCACCCCGCACCACACCGTAACCATCTGGCCTTACCCAGTCAATAGACCGAAATGCATAGATAATTCGGCCTATACAACTATCATCGGCAGCCCTGCCCCCGAAAGCGGCCTTGCTGCGCCTCATACCGCAAAAAACAAAAAAACTCTTGTATTCCAATGAGTTCAAGGCGTATATTGCAGTCAGATGAAGTGATAAGCAGGAGTATGCAGATCATGGCCGTTACCCCGACATCTGGAGCGCAAGCAGTCACGCAATCGGCGTGGAAATCGCTTCAAGTAGAGCAGGCCAAACAGTTCGCCGAGCGTGCCGCAATGAGTGCGCGCACACTGCAAGCGAGAGCCAGCGCGGCGCAAAGCGAAGCTAATCGCGCTCAGGCAAACGCCCAATCGCTCAGCGTGAAGGCGGATCAGGCACAAGGCATCGCGGTACAGGCTAATCGTGATGTGCGCAGTTCAGAATCATACGGACAAGTCGGCACTGAGGTTATGGCGAGAGTCACCCAAGCGGCCGAAAGACCAGTAACCCCAGTAACCGTAGAAGCGACCGTAGCAACACAACCACAGACCGCGCCGACGGTTAATACCCAAGGCGAAACAATCGGCACAGTCATTGATGTGACCGCGTAACATTCAATTTAGCGACAGGAGGGTGGATTATGGCCGTTGACTCAGTAAACACAGCGAACAGCGCAAGTCGCCCGGTGCAGCAACCCAGCGAAAACCGTGTTGCGACCGATGCAAAAAAGTCCGCCGAACAGGCGGCTCAAACGCAAAAAGTTGCGGAACAACGTCAGGCCGAACAAGCCCAACGCGATCAGCAGACTCAGCAGGCTCAACAGAGTGAGCCGCCCAAGCCGGTCGTCAATACGCAAGGACAGGTGACGGGGCAGTTGCTCAACGAAATTGCATAGCAGTCTGCAGGTTAAAAAAACAGGGCGGAATCACCGCCCTGTTTCATTTTTGGCTCCCGCAAGACAAAGTGCGGCCGGTTGGACTCGAACAGTTATCTCAGCCCCGTTATCCATCTGAGGTAAAGTCGCGCCGCCACCTCATGGAGTTGCGGCAATTCTGCCGCGGTTCGCTGCAATATCCCGCTCACTGGCTGCACCGCAGGACTGCAGCCGGCAGCGACCACTTCGTCAGCTCCGACTTCGCACCAGGATGCAATCATCTCCGCAGTCATTTCGACATGACATTGCAGCGCGAGGTGTTTGCCGATGGCCCAACCTTGATTGACACAATGCGCGCTGGAGAGCAGGGGTATTGCCCCCTGCGGCAACGTGAAGGTCTCACCGTGCCAGTGGAATGCGTTAAATTTTTTAGTATCGCCGAACCATGCACGCGCGGTATCGCTGTCGTCCACCGCGACCTCGCCCCAACCGATCTCCTTGACCGGGTTGCGCGACACCTTGCCGCCCAGCGCCTTGGACATCAACTGTCCGCCGAGGCAATGGCCCAGCACCGGAATGTCACACGCCACGGCATCGCGGATCAGCACCTCGACTTGAGCGATCCACGTCAGATCGTCGTTGACGCTCATCGGTCCGCCCATGAATGCCAGTCCGGAGTAGCCTTCCGCAGAATCAGGCACGGCATCGCCCGCATCGATGGCGATCAACTGCCAAGGGATACGGCGCGAATCGAGGAATTCAGCGAGATAGCCGGGGCCTTCGGTTGGAGCGTGGCGGAAGATGGCGATGGGATTCATGTCATCGGAGCGGTATTGGGCACGGCGCGCCGTGCCCCTACGATACCGTCTTATCGCGCTCGATCAGCGCGTAGGCCGAGTGATTGTGTATCGACTCGAAGTTCTCCGACTCGACGATATAAGCGTCGATGCGTTTGTCGATATTCAGCGCGGCGGCGACGTCGCGCACCATGTCCTCGACGAACTTTGGATTGTCGTAGGCGCGTTCGGTGACGAACTTCTCGTCCGGACGCTTCAGCAGGCCGAACAGCTCGCAGGATGCCTGCTCTTCGGCGATGCGAATCACGTCCTCGATCCAGACGAACTGGTTGGTGCGTAGCGTCAGCGTCACATGCGAACGCTGGTTGTGTGCACCACGGTCGGATATTTTCTTCGAGCAGGGACACAGGCTGGTGACCGGCACGACCACTTTCATCGTAACGCGAGCACGGCCCTCGACCACTTCACCGATGAAGGTCACGTCGTAGTCGAGCAGGCTCTGCACGCCCGACACCGGCGCGGTCTTGTTGACGAAATACGGGAAGTTCATCTCGATGTAGCCGGACTGCGCCTCCAGCCTGATCGCCATGTCGCGCAGGATGGCCTCGAACGACTCCACCGAAATCTCGCGCTCGTGCTCGTTGAGTATCTCGACGAAGCGCGACATGTGCGTGCCCTTGAAATTGTGCGGCAAGTGCACGTACATGTTGAACGTGGCGACGGTGTGCTGCACGCCGACGCTCTTGTCCTTCACCTTGATCGGATGGCGTATGCCCTTGATGCCGACCTTGTTGATCGCCAACTGGCGAATGTCGGCGGAGCTTTGCACGTCGGGGATGGAATGTTTCTGGTCGCTCATGGCTGTCTTTCTCGAATACTCTGTGGTGGGATTATAACCAATCCCGACAAATTCACTCAGCCAACCTGTTACGGATCGCGGCAACGATGCCGTCCGCATCCAGACCGCAGTCGGCCAGCATCTGCATATGTTCGCCCTGCTCGATGAAACTGTCCGGCAGGCCGAGCTGCAGCAGCGGCACGGCGAGACCCTGCTGGTGCAGACATTCCGCAACCGCGCTCCCCGCGCCGCCCTGCACCACGTTCTCTTCCACCGTCACCAGCAGCTCGTGTTCGCGCGCCAACTGCATCACCAATTCGGCATCCAGCGGTTTGACAAAGCGCATATTGGCAACGGTCGCATCCAGCTTTTCGCCCGCCGCCAGCGCGGGTGCGAGCATGGAACCGAACGCGAGAATCGCGACTCGTTTGCCGCTGCGGCGCAGCTCAGCCTTGCCTACAGGCAAAGCCTGCATCGTTTGATCGACCGCGACACCCGGCCCGCGTCCGCGCGGATAACGCACCGCGCTCGGCGTATTCAACTGAAAAGCGGTGTACAGCATCTGACGGCATTCGTTCTCGTCGGCCGGCGCCATCACCGTCATGTTCGGGATGCAGCGCAGATAAGACAGATCGAAGCTGCCCGCATGCGTCGCGCCGTCCGCACCAACCAGTCCGCCGCGATCTATCGCCAGCACGACAGGCAGATTCTGGATCGCGATGTCGTGGATCAACTGATCGTAGGCGCGCTGCAAGAAAGTCGAGTAGATCGCGATCACCGGCTTGTAGCCGTCGCACGCCAAGCCAGCCGCAAAGGTCAGCGCATGCTGCTCGGCGATGCCGACATCGAAATAGCGTTCTGGAAACTTCTCCGCGAACTCGACCATGCCCGAGCCTTCGCACATCGCCGGCGTGATGCCGACCAGCTTCTCGTCCTGCGCCCCCATATCGCACAGCCAGTCGCCGAACACCTCGGTGTAAGTGGGCTTGTTATTCGGTTGCTGCTGCGCGATGCCGTTGACTGGGTCGAACTTGGAAACGCCGTGGTACAACGTGCAATCTTCCTCGGCATGCGCGTAGCCTTTGCCCTTCTGCGTGACGACATGCAGGAACTGCGGGCCTTCGAGCTGGCGGATGTTGCTCAGCGTATCGAGCAGGACATTGATGTCGTGACCGTCGATAGGCCCGATGTAATTGAAGCCGAATTCTTCGAACAGCGTGCCCGGCGTGACCATACCCTTGACGTGCTCCTCGGCGCGCTTGGCGAATTCCAGCACCGGCGGCATGCCCTTGAGCATCTTCTCGCTACCGCGCCGCATCGCCGCGTAGAAGCGTCCCGACATCAGCTTCGCGAGGTAGTTGTTCAGCGCGCCGACCGGACGCGAGATCGACATGTCGTTGTCGTTCAGGATCACCAGCAGATTGGCGTCTATCGCACCGGCGTTGTTCAGCGCCTCGAACGCCATGCCGCCGGTCATCGCACCGTCGCCGATGATCGCCACGGAACGGTTGTCTTTCCCGGCCAGCCGCGCCGCGACCGCCATGCCCAGCGCGGCGGAGATCGAGGTGCTGGAATGCCCGGTGCCGAAGGTGTCGTAGGGACTCTCCTCGCGCTTGGGGAAGCCGGCGATGCCGCCGGCCATGCGCAAGCGGCTCATCGCCTCGCGCCGCCCGGTCAGTATCTTGTGCGCGTAGGTCTGGTGGCCGACGTCCCACACCAGTTTATCGTCCGGCGTATTGAAAATGTAATGCAGCGCGATAGTCAGCTCGACCGTGCCGAGATTGGAGGACAGATGTCCACCGGTCTTGCTGACCGACTCGACCAGGAAGGCACGCAGCTCTTCCGCCAGTTGCGGCAATTGCGCGCGATCCAGCTTGCGCAGGTCTTCCGGATCGTTGATGGAATTGAGCAGCGTGGACATTAATACTTTCTCAACACGATGAAGTCGGCCAGTTCGCGCAGGCGCTGCGCGCCATCGCCGAATCCGGCCAGCGCATCCAGCGCCTCGCGGTGTAGCCGCTGCGCCATGTCGCGCGCGGGCTCAAGTCCGAGCAGGCTGACATAAGTCGGCTTGTCGTTGTCGGCGTCCTTGCCGGCGGTCTTGCCCAGCGTCGCGGTGTCCGCCTCGCAGTCGAGCACATCGTCCACGACCTGAAATGCCAGGCCAATCAGCTTGCCGAAGCGGTCCAGTTTTTCCAGTTGCTCCGCATTCAAATGATTTCCACACCGGGCTCCCAGCAGGATCGCCGCGCGGATCAGCGCGCCGGTCTTGTGGATATGCATGTTCTCCAGCTCGGGCAGCGTCAGCGCCTTGCCCACACTATCCAGATCTATCGCCTGACCGCCCGCCATGCCGCGCGAACCGGAGGCAACCGCGAGCAGCTTGACCATCTCCAGCTGGCGCATCCCTTCGTCGGCAAGCCGATGTTCCGCGAGCAACTGGAACGCCAGCGTCTGCAAAGCGTCGCCGACCAGCAGCGCGGTCGCCTCGTCGTATTGCACATGGCAGGTCGGCTTGCCGCGACGCAGCACATCATCGTCCATGCAGGGCATGTCGTCGTGTACCAGCGAATAGGCGTGAATCAGCTCGACCGCCGCACCGGCGATCTCGACCCGCGCCGCATCGGCTCCGGCCAGTTCGCCGGCGGCGAACGCCAGCAGCGGACGCACGCGCTTGCCGCCGTCCAGCACCGCGTAGCGCATCGCCTCGTGCAGCCGCTGCGGCGCGACATCCGCGCGCGGCAACAGCCCGCGCAGCACGTCTTCGAAGCGGGACTGCCGGGCCGCGACCCAGCTTTGGAAATCGGCATTCATCTCAGTTCGCTCCGCTCTCGCCGCCTGCGGCGAAATCTTTCAACACGCCGTCTTCCAGCATGCGCACCTGCTGCTGAGCATCCTCCAGCCGGGTGCGGCAGAACGCCAACAGTTCAGCGCCACGTTTGTACGCCGCCAGCGAATCTTCCAGCGACAGTTTGCCTGCCTCCATGTCGGCGACGATCTGCTCCAGTTCGGCCATTGCCGCCTCGAAACCCGGTGTTTTCTGCGATTTACCCGCCATGACTGTTCCTGCCAGCGAAAGGGAGGGCATTTTACCCAACGCTGCCGGACAGGGCTAATTTTTGTGCGCCACAGTGCAAGAGTCGCATCGAAGCAGCCCCAGATAACCCATTAGAACCGAACCCCTCCCAGCCTCCCCCTGATAAGTGGGAGGCTGGGAGGGGTCTTAGCCGAATGCTCAATCTGCTTTAACCCAAAGGCTCCCAATAAATTTCATCCACCTGAAACACAATTGCCTTACTCTATCCGCATGTGTACCCCCATCCAAAGGAGGCATCAACCATGACCACGCTGCTAGCCCAACTGAAGTCCATGACTGCCATCGTCGCCGACACCGGCGACATCGAGGCGATCCGCCGTCACCGTCCGGAGGATGCGACCACCAATCCCTCCCTGCTGCTGAAAGCCGCGTCGCTGCCGGAATACGCACCGCTGATCGAAGATGCCATCGCATGGGCGAAAGCGCAGAGCAACGACCGCGAACAGCAAGCGCATGATGCGATGGACAAGCTCGCGGTGGATGTCGGCCTCGAAGTGCTGAAGATCGTGCCCGGCCGCATCTCCACCGAAGTGGATGCGCGCCTATCTTTCGATACGCAAGCAACGCTGGCCAAGGCACGCAAACTGATCCGGTTGTACAACGAAGCGGGCATCGCCAACGAGCGCGTGCTGATCAAGATCGCCTCCACCTGGGAAGGCATACGCGCCGGCGAAATCCTCGAACACGAAGGCATTCACTGCAACCTCACTCTGATGTTCGGCTTCGCCCAGGCGCGCGCCTGCGCCGAGGCGGGCGTGACGCTGATCTCGCCTTTCGTCGGCCGCATCTTCGATTGGCAGAAGGCGCGAGAAGGCCGCAGCGACATTCCCGCAGAAGAAGACATGGGCGTGCTCTCGGTGCGCCGCATCTATGAGTACTACAAGCAACACGGCTACCCGACCACGGTGATGGGCGCATCGTTCCGCAACAGCGGCGAGATCATCGCCCTCGCCGGCTGCGACCGCCTAACCATCAGCCCCTCGCTGCTGGAAGAATTGGAACGCAGAGAAGAACCGCTGCCGCGCCGCCTGCAATACACCGGCACAGTCAAACCGCGCCCCGCCTCGATGACCGAAGCCGAGTTCCGCTGGGAAATGAATCAGGACGCGATGGCCACCGAGAAACTGGCGGACGGCATCCGCGGCTTCACGGTGGATCAGATCAAACTGGAAAAGACGCTGGCGGAAAAGCTTTAAAAGGACACGGACGTATTCCGTTCGCGGCGAGCCTGTTGCCCCTCATAAGTTGGATTGTCGGATATTTTTAATCTCGCTACCCGAATGCAGCGATAGCGCCAAGTAGGCGCTATCGCCCAAAGGAGATATTGGGAATCACGTTTCACGCTTATCGAGTGACTGCATCACGCTACAAACAGGAAGATCAATCCTGCAAAATGGGCACTCAATGATTAACAACTCGCAAGAGTTTGATACCAAGCCAATTTCATTTATTGGCATCACGTACCGTCACCTCAAAATCATCACAGAGCTTATCAACCAAGTCTTCGGTTTCCTTAAAGAAATAATCTCCAACAGCCTGGCGATTGAGCGCCTTGTAACGGCGGAATATCTTCGCAAAGTCATCGTAAATCTCATCCTCTGACACATGCGACTTGATCTTTACAATCAGTCGCTCACCCTCAGTGGCGTTACGCACGTGCTGAAAAAATTCTTGAATTTTGGCGTCGAACTCCTGGATCAGCGTTCCCGTCAGAGCTTCATGCTCGTTCCGCGCGGCGATGATTTCGAGAATATCGAATTGGTAACCTCCGCCGGGCGGCTTACCCTCAGCCACTTTGAGTGGCTTCTTTTTTGTTTCAGTCGGGGTATAAGCTGCGACTTCAATAATCCCGATCTGGTTATCGAAATACACCTCAATCGGGTCTTTCACATCCTCGCTGCGATGCATCATGTTGTAGAGCGTATTGAACTTGCGCCAGAAAAATAGCAGGCCGGGTTCGCTATATTTCGCATCCAGATCGATCACATACTCGATGCGATTGAGGATCGTAAAATACTGGGCGACCTTGGCTTTGGTGTCGGCAGTGCGCTGAGGGTTGGCATCGATGTACTTCTTCAAACTGCTTTCAAAATCCAGAAAGCTTTCCGGTGCGTCTCGCTTCACGCGGTCCTTGTAGATCGCCATGAATACGTCGAAGAACTTATCGTAAGTATCCGATTTTTTCAGATCGGCCAGCAGAATATCCAGCACCTTCTTGTCGCCAAACGGATCGAAGTCGCTCACCACCACATCGGAGTAATGCTCGAACGCATCTTTGATGTTTTGCACGTTCACATTGTTGTAGGAGAAATCCACGATCTTGCAGTCGTTCTTGTGTTTGGCCGTGCGGTTGACGCGGGAAATGGTTTGAATGGCGCTGATACCCGTGATCTCCTTGTCCAGAAACAAGGTGTGCAATTTTTTCTCATCGAAACCGGTTTGCAGCTTGGCCACCACGATCATCAGGCCGTTATTGTTGGGGCGCGCAAAATTCTCCAGTACTTTTTCCTCCGACAGGCCACCATTCATCCCCGATGCGCTCTGCTCGTCCTGATTGCTCGAATACACCACATGAATGGGCGCGTCGGCATATTTCGCATACTTGGGTTCTTGCACCAACACATTGAAGTGTTTGGTCACAGCTTGCTGGTAGGCAATCGCAGCCTTGATGGAATAAACCGCCAGCATCGCCTTGCCCGTGCCGCGAATCTGGCGATACACATCTTTCACCAATAAATCTGCCACGTATTTGGCGATGGCGTCGATGCGCTCGCGATTCTCATAAACCTGCTTTTTCTGCGCGTCCTTGTATTCCTTCTCGGTGAAGCCTTCCAGCGGGTTGCTGGGCAAGTCGAACAACATTTTGGAAGCCACAGGCACAATGTTTTTTAGCGGGTTCAGGATAAATCCGTCTTCAATCGCCTCTTTCATGGTGTAGCTATCAAAAGGCCGCCACAGCTTCTCGCTTTCGGCATAGCCGCTGAATTCACCGAAACGCGCCAGCGTATGATCATCCGGGGTGGCGGTAAAACCGACAATCAGATTCTTCTTGGTGTGGGCTGCGGCATACGCGGCATTGTCAAACGGGCTTTGCAGCTCGTCGAATATGCTTACCATATCCTCGTGCTGGTCGCCGCTGTTGGAGCGGTGTATCTCGTCGATCAGGAACGCGATGCGCATATTGGCGAGCTTCTTGAGTACGTCTGCATCCAGCATCTCGCGCACCGCGCCGAATTTCTGCAAGTTCACGATCACCAACCGGGTATCGGAGGCCAGCGCCTCCTGAAAGGATTTCTTGTCCTTCGCCTCCATGACCATGCGGTTATCGATGTTCATGTTCAGCATCAACGAATCGATCTGTCCGCGCAGTTGCAACCTGTCAACAACGATCATGATCTTGTCGTAAACATATTCGCCATTGCGCCGCAGGTCTTTCAACTGCAAGGCAGACCAGCCGATGATGTTTGATTTGCCGAACCCCGCCGCGTACTGCATCAGCAGGGAATACACGTTTTTGTTATTGGAATAGGCTTTGCGCTTTTCCAGCAGCTCTTTTTTCTTGGCTTCGCCTACGCCCGCCAGTTGCTTCTCCAGCAGCTTTTCAAAGTAATCGGGCTCCTGCTCATGCACCAGAAACTCATCGATCTTAGACATGATCTTGTCGGTGCCAAATTTCTGCTTGGGGCGCGGTGAGATCAAATGACCGGTTTCATTCTTGACCTCTTTCACACCCTTGATGACAACCACATCGCGCTCGATGAAGTTGTAATACAGAATCTCTTTTTCGATGTAAAACTTGCCATACAGCGCGGAGAACAGCTCTTTCAGCTTTGCCTGCTTATTATTTTCCGGCTTGTCGGCATCGGGCTTCAGCAGCGGATAAGGCTTGAACACGCCGTGAGCTTTTTTCTCGATCTCTTCGCGGTCGAACTTACCCTCGCGGCAGGTTGCTAAAATCTCGTCGAAATAATCCGCGATAGTGCGGATCACAAAGGTCTCGCCGATATCGGTGGTGGTGATATGAATCGCCTTCTCGAAAATCTTCAAGAAGTCCTTGCGATACCCCAGTTTTTCGCCGTCGCTCAGCATGGCGTTGTTGTCGATATGCTGGTGATAGACCTTCACCGCTTCGAAGTAATCCTTGATGACCTTGCCACGGCCATTCTTGCTGGCGCTCTGGTTGGTGTAATTGGACTTTAATTCGCTGTAGCCCAGATAAATGCCGTTCACAAACAGCACCACATCCGGGCGGAAAGAAAACACCTGCTTGCCCTGAAAACTGTATTTATACGGCAGCTCCTGCACCACGGAGAAGATGTTCTCGTCGAACAGCGCATTGTCGTGAATCACGCTGTCGCTGGTGTAAAACAGATGCAGCTTGATGCCCTGCAAGTTAATGGACTTGTTGGCATTGATGAACAAAGCCATGTTGCGGCTGCTGGCGATACGCTCCTGGATCAGCGCGATCAGTTCTTGCAGCAACAGCTTTGCATCGCCGTGGTATTTCTTCAGCAGGGCCTCATAAGGCTTTTTATTCAGCTCGGTGTCCGAGATAAACGCCTGCAAGTCTTCCTCGATAATCAGCACTTGCGTGACGGTGTTGGCTTTGACTTCCTTATAGCCCAGCCCATCCCGAAAAAACGGAATCAGGAATTTATCTTGCAGGTGCAGTTCGTTCATGATTGAGGTCGGTTCACGCGGAGGCGCGGAGACGCGGAGGATGGAAGTTTGTTGACGATGCGCTGGAGGCCTTCCTTAAGCGTCGCGGCTCCAAAGTTGATGAGCAAACCAACGGAAAGGTTCATCAAACGAAGATAGGTGAGAAGTTGTTTGCTGTGGACGGGGGCGAGTTTCTCCACAGACTTGAGCTCCACGAGCACACGGTTTTCAACGAGGAGGTCTATGCGGAACCCTTCCTCAAAAACCATCCCATCGTATTCAAAGCAAATAGCCTTTTGCCGCTCGACTTGAAATCCCCGCTGTTCGAGTACCCGAGCCAACACCACCTCATAGACAGACTCCAACAACCCCGGCCCCAGTTCCATATGAATCTTCACCGAGGTATCGACGATTGCTCCTGTAATTTCATCCAGTTCTTTCAATGTTTTTCCTCCGCGATCTCCGCGACTCCGCGTGAGACAAAAGTATCCGCGTCAATCAACTCCCCGCTCAGCAGCTTAGTCGTTGCCATGTTTTATAAAACCTCTGGCTTGACGGTAATATAGCGCTGCTTGGGGCTTTTAGGCTTATCCGGGAAAGTGAGCTCTAATTTGCCGGAGTCAATGAGAGGCTGTAAAAACGTTTTGCGAAAATACGTGCGATGACTCAAGCCTAGATATTGCATCATTTCGCTGACCGAACGCGGAGTTGCACAAAATCGTAACAATTTGTCAGCTTGGTCACTAGCTTGGTCACTAGCTTGGTCACTAGCTTGGTCAAACCCCTCCGCATAAGGCAACACCAGCCGAATAAAGTTGGGGGTGAAATGGTAAATGCTGCGCGGGTAATACTCCAGAATTCGCGGTACACCCGAGCCGAGCTGCTCAACCATGTCCAGATCCCGAAACACGCGCATGAGCTCCTTGTTTTGCGGAACCGAATAGCCCATGAAGAATTCTTCTTCATCGAACCCGGCAGGCAGTCCACCGGCAGAGGTAATCTCCAGGCGGTCAGAAAACAGCTCGAACTTTGGCGGCACTTCATTGCTGTAATTGTTGTGGATGATGGCGTTGATAACCGCCTCGCGCAGCGCCACCGGGTTCAACAGTTTGCGCTGTTCGCGCATCCCCGGCGTAATGCGCGCAAAGGTTTTGTTCTCGACCTTGAGCTTTTCCAGCACCGCCTTGGTGGCCTTTACCAGCGAGCAATAGCCGTACTCTTCGTTTTCGACCAGATTCACCCTGTCGGCGCCCGCATACTTGGCAACCTTGATCGACAGCCCGTTTACGTCCGAGAGCAAATACGCGGCGTAATTGTATGCGTTGTCCTCGGTGAGCAACTCCAGATTGTGCGCGAACTGCTCATTCAGTTTTAACGGTGTTTCGTTGTAATAGATTTTTAACTGCTCGAAGCTCAGCGTCTGTTTGCGCGACTTGATGGTGCCGATGGAATTGCGGATTCTGCGCCCGAACAAATCCTCGATCATCCTGACCGGCATAGGCTCAGAGGCGCTGCCGATGCGGATGTAGCAGCCCTTGGCGGACATGCCCATTCTGGAAAGGTAATACGGCTTCTCGGAACCGCTGGCCACCGTGATCTTGACGATCTTCTTTCCATCGCGAGTTTCGGCAATCACGTCGAACAGCCCCATGGTCGATGGGCTGATATTGTTCTTGATGCGATCCTTGATTTTCAGTTGCAGCGCATCGGCATCCTCAACGCCGATGGTCGCTTGAGATTGATCGTCGATGCCGATATAAATCACCCCACCATCCCGATAATTGAGGAAAGCGACCACCTCCTTTTCCAGAAAGTCGGTCAGTTCGCGCTTGAGTTCGATACGGTTGGATTCCTGCATCACGCCACCTTGATTTTGCCCGTGACTACATCGTTGATCAGCGTCTTGCGCAGTTCCCGGAGTTTGTCGATCTGGGTGTTGAGGGCGGCGACGATGCGGTCGATGTGGGTGGTTTTTGAGTCGAGGTAGGCGGCGATGGTTTGTTGCTCTTCAAATGGCGGCACAGGAAGTAATAACCGCTTTATTCGATCAACCGCCAAACCTGGTTGAGCGGCGGATACAGAATATTGATTGAGGTTCATTACTCGGAGCATTTCTCCGTACCATTTCATATTGATGGAGCGATTTAGGTACACAACGACTGCGTGCTCAGATGCCCAAAATTTTCCAGACACGTAATTGATATTCCCACACAAAGCTCCTTGTCGTCCTATTAGAATGTAGTCGCCATTGTTTGTGTATATTGAAAAATATCCTCGTAAGCCATTGCCTCCATAAACGGGATATAGCCCTGCCTTTTCAATTTGCTCTGACACAATTGTGTTGCCACTTTGAAGTGAAGATAAATCTTTAATGCGCTTCACCTCCCAATGCGCTGGCACTTCACCTATCCACTCGACCCCGCTATCTTTCATCGCCACGGTTTTATCCAGCCCACGGGTGACGGTCTCGTTGATCAGAGATTGTTTGAGCTTGCCGTATTTTTCCGCCTTCTGGACTAGCAGCTCTATTTTGCGATCAAGCTGCGCGGTTTTTTCGTCGAGGTAGGTTGCGATGGCGGTTTGTTCTGTTCCATCCGGCAATGCTGTTTGTATTTGAAAAAAATCCTTGGGGTATAGTCTTAATCGAGAAGACACAATTCCCTTCGAATTTCTCGTCATTTCCGTTATTGCATGGGGCGTTCGATATAAATAGTCGAAATATCTATGATCGTAATGCGCATGTTTTTTCGGTCGATAAACACCATAAGCGGGGCTGCAAATGCCAGCTTCGTTGGCTGTCCCCAATGCACCCATCCAGGCCCACATAGTGTTGATAATCAGGTCACCTGTTTGGCAAAGTTTATAGCCCTCCATAGTCTCGGCCATAAACATGTTTACATTTTTCTCAGTGCGGCGAGTAACCCCGGTTATATGAGATACGGTGAGTAAAGTTTCATCACCAGAAATACTCAAGTCACCTCGCTCCTCAAAAATATCTTTATTCCTTGTGACTTCCCAGTGCGCTGGCACTTCGCCCAGCCACTCCACGCCGCTGTCTTTATAAGTGCCATAGCGGGCATGGGCGTAACTCACAGCGTCATCCCCGCTTCCAGCGCCTGCAACTCTTTATCCAGTGCGGCAATCTCGCCCAGTATCGCGCCCACTTCGCGCAGCTTCTCCGGTTGGTAAAAAATCTTGTTGAAGTTTATCTCCACGCCCACGACGTTTTCCAGAAACTGGAACGGCTTGCTGATGTACTTCGCCATGAAGGCGGCAATGGCGGTCTGGTTGGCGGCCGTGTCCTTGTGGAAAGGAATGATCTCGTAATCCTTCTGATAGTCTGGCGTGAGTTCCACGCTGATTTCGATGCGTTCGGGCTGGGTCTTGCTGGCTTTTTTCAGAGCGGATTTGACGACAATTTTGCCGCAGCCCAGTGCTTCATTCTTCCCGACGGTTTCCTTGATCAGGGTTTCGCGCTCGTTATCGAAAAAGTATTTCCCTTGGCTGGTGACGACGACCAGCGGCTGTTCCTTGTAATCCAGGCTGGCAATGAAGGGTTTGAGGTATTGCTCAAAATATTCCTGTAGGGTGGGCTGCCCGCCACTATTCTCGAAATCGCTGCTGGTAATGACGAATTTTGTGATTTCACGCTCGCCGTTGCTCAGGCTAATCGGTGTAAGTTTCTCGCTGCACTTTCCTTCCTTCAGTTTGACCGCAAAGCTGTTGCCCTGCTCATCCACGTTGGTGAGCATGATTGCCTGTTTGTTGAAGTAGAAAAACTCCTTGTCGAACACGCGGGCATAGTCGTTGTCCTTGTAGGCGGTAAGCGTGGCGACGATGTCGAGGCGACTGGCTTCATCGACTTCCTTGCGCTTGGAGCCTTTACTCGGTTTTATCGGCTTGGATTTTTCGCGGGCGTTTATCAGCATCACTTTGTCTTTGTGGTGCGGCTGTTTGTTTTTGTTCAACACCCACAGATAGGTGTAAATGCCGGTGTTGAAAAATTCGTCGGTCGGCAACTGGATTACCGCTTCGACCACGTCGCTGTCCAGCATCCATTTGCGGATGTTGCTTTCCGCCGAACCGGCATCGCCGCTGAACAGCGTCGAGCCGTTGTGCACCACCACGCCCATGCCGACGCTGTCGAGCTTGGAGATGAGGTGCTGCATGAACAGCAGTTGCCCGTCCGAGATCGATGGCACAAATTTGAAGCGCCCGGTCTTGTCGTGGGTGATGTCTTTTTCATAGCCTTTCCAGCTCACGCCATAGGGCGGATTGGCGACGACCACATCGAATTCTTCGTTGTAAAACTTATCGTCCACCAGCGTGTTGCCGTGTTCGATTTTGGAATCGGGGCGAAAGCGACTTTCGATCTTCGCCAGCGCGTACAGCGCGTCGTTCCAGTCCTGGCCGAAGGTTTGCGTCAGCCGTTTGAATTTCTGGTTGATGCGGTCTTCCACGCCGAACAGCATGTTGCCGCCGCCGCAGGTACAGTCGTAGATTTTCAGTAGGGTGTCGGATTCTTCGATCTTGGAGGCGATAATTTCGGCGATCAGCGCGATCACGTCGTCCGGCGTGTATTGCTCCCCCGCCGTTTCGGCAGAGATGTCCGCCCACTTGCGTTTGATGTGCTCTTCCAGCGTGGTGATTTCGGAGTTGTTGAAAGGCTTAAGGTCGATCTCCGCCCACAGCTTGGTGTAGCCCAGCAGGATTTTTTTGGCCTTGAGCTTGGTGACCACGCCCTTGATGTCGAGGAATTTCTCGCCCTCGGTCGCGTCCACGCCGAGCAGGTCTTTGGTCTCGCCGTCGAAACCTTTGAGGTAGGCTTCAAAGTCGATATCGAACGATTTGTCGTTCTTGCAGATGTCGGTTAGCGACTGGCTCTTTTCAAAAATGAAGATGTTGTAGCCTTGGCCTTCATCCTTGATCAGGTCGTACAGATCGTCTTTCTTGATCCCGGCAAATTTCTTTTCGCCGATATCGGCCTTGAGATTGTCGAACATCCGCATCAAGCGGCTCTCGATCATCACCAGCGCAAAAAACGGCATCATGAAAGACGGCCATTCCGATTCCTTGATGCCGCAACCGCGCAACAAGTCCGCCGTCGCCCAGATTTTAGATTCGTACTGGAGGATGTTCATTGATAACTAAGTGATTCCATTTTTATGATTGAAGGCAACGGATCGAAATGTCCGCTTGCAAGACAAGATGTAGAAATACTATCGCTTATGAAAAAGCGAAGACTATCAGACGGGCCGTTTCAAGCCTAGCATCACAGTGAGTATGCCGTGCTGCCGGATTCCGGATTGGAAGCTATCAAGCGAACGCGCACCACGCTCCGTCATCGCCCCCGTAACCTGAACACCGCCAGCCCCCCGATGATCGCCAGCAACACCAAACCGAATCCCACGACGGTCGTCGCAATCGGCACACCCGCCGCAGCCGCCCAGCTATAAGCGCCCACGAACGACAGCATCGCGATGTTCTCGGCGAAGTTCTGCACCGCCAGCGCGTTGCCTGCGCCTATGGTTTCGTGGCCGCGCTCTTGCAGCAGGGCGTTGAGGGGGACGACGAACATGCCGCCGCAGATGCCGATAACCACCATCAGCACGGCGGCGAGTGTGAGGTCGTGTACCGAGGCGAGTGCGAGGATCACCGGGCCGAGCAGCAGTCCGCCGATGAGTGCGCGATTGACCTTCGCCAGCGAGATCCACAGGCCCGCGCCCGCCGCGCCCAGCACGATGCCGATGGACACCGCGCCCATTAGGTTCGCCGGGGTCTGGTTGTCGGTGATCAGCAAGGCCGCAGGAACCCAGGCGAACAGCATCAGGCGCAGGGTGGTTCCGCTGCCCCAGAACACGCTGGTGCCCAACAGGCTGAAACGGGCGTCTTTGTTCTTGAACATCAGCGACAGCGACGTCCCGAATTTTTTGACGAGCAGTGCTGGATGGAAACTCACGCCGGGATTCTCTGCGGGCAGCGACGGGATGAACAGGTTGGCGAATGCGGCCAAACTGTATGCCCCCACGACGCCGGCGAACGCCCAGCTCAGCGACTGGTCTGCCAGCCAGCCGCCGAGCAGCACGCCGAGCAGGATCGCGACGATGGTCGAACCTTCCATCATGCCGTTCGCGCGCACCAGCGAGGCGGGGCCGAACATCTGCGACAGGATGCCGTACTTGGCGGGCGAATACATCGCAGCGCCTATGCCGATGATGGCGTAGGCCGTCAGCGGGTTGACGCCGAACAGCATCGCGAGCGCGCCCGAGAGCTTGAGCAGGTTCGCGATCAGCATCACGCGGCCCTTGGGGAATGCGTCCGCGAACTGCCCGACGAAAGGCGCGAGCAGGATGAAGGGCACGACGAAGGACTCCTGCAGCAGCGGCACGAGGTTGGGCAGCCCCTGCGATTTCACGATGGCGATGGCCGCGATCAAAATGGCGTTGTCGGCCAGCGCGGACAAGAACTGCGCGACCAGCACTGCCATCATGCCCGAGGACAACAGCGGCAGGTTCAGGGTGATTCTTTCGTTACTCACGGATTACTCCTTCGCCACGAGTTGAGTTTCGGGAACATCCCCCTTTGGAAAAGGGGGGCCAGGGGGGATTTGAAAGGCGACGCACCGAGTCGAAAATCCCCCTCCATCCCCATTTTGCAAAGGGGCATGCGGCGCGTGGCATCCTGCAAAGGATTGCGATCATCACAGCGCCTCCGCCATTTTCTTCAACGCGACGTAATCGGTCTTGCCCGTGCCCAGCAACGGCAGCGCATCCACATGCAGGATCTTGCGCGGCACGGCGATCTCGGGGACGCCGAAGGTCTTGGCGGATGCGGACAGCGCATCGCGCGTCAGTGCGGCGTCGGTGGTGAACAGCACGATGGCTTCGCCACGTGCGCCGTCGGCCTGGCTCGATGCGCCGTGCATCGCTGTGGGCGAGGCCTGCACCGCGAGCTTCTCCACCACTTCCAGCGACACCATCTCGCCCGCGACTTTGGCGAAGCGTTTGACGCGGCCGACGATGGAGACGAAGCCGTCGTTATCTATCGCGACCACGTCGCCGGTCTCGTACCAGCCCTCGCCTGCTTCGGATGACGGCGGCTGCAACTGGCCCGGCGCGTCAAAGCGGTAATAGCCGGACATCACGTTGGGGCCGCGCACATGCAGCATGCCGCCCTTGTCGATGCCGGGCACGGGAATCAATCGATGCTCGATGCACGGCAGCAACTGGCCGACGGTGCCGCTGCGGTAGGCCATGGGCGTATTCACCGCGAGTACGGGTGCGGTTTCGGTCGCGCCATAACCTTCCATGATGCGCAGGCCGAATTTTTCGAACCACAGTTCGCGCACCGCGGTGGACAATTTTTCCGCGCCCGCGATCACGTAGCGCAGACGATAGAAGTCGTAGGGATGCGCGAACTTCGCGTAGTTGGCGAGGAAGGTGCTGGTGCCGAACAGCACGCTGCAATTGCGGTCGTAGGCGACCTCGGGGATCACGCGGTAGTGCAGCGGCGTGGGATACAGGAACAGATTCATCCCGGTCATGATGGGTAGCAGCGCGCCGCCGGTCAGGCCAAAGGAGTGGAAGATAGGCAGCGCGTTCAGCACCTTGTCTTCCGACGAAAAGTCGATGATGGAACGTATCTGCGCGATGTTGGAAAGCAGCGCGCGATGCGACAGCACCACGCCCTTGGGCTTGCCCTCGGAGCCGGAGGTGAACAGCACGACGGCGGCGCTTTCCGGATCGCGGTTCTGTTCCATCAGGCGCGGGAACAGCATGCCGAACATCACCCAAAGCTTGTCGCCCAGCCCCATGGTCGGGCGCAGGTCTTCCAGATACAGCACCGCTATACCGCTGAGCGCCGCCACATCGTCTTGCAACTTCGCCTGCTCGATGAAGGCGCGCGAGGCGAAGATGGTGCGGATTTTTGCGGCGGTACAGGCGTCCTGCATGCCGCCCGCGCCGGCCTTGTAGTTCAGCATCGCGGGCACACGGCCCTGCGCGCTCGTGCCTATCATCATGCAGACCGTCGCCGCCATGTTCGGCATCAATATGCCGACGCACTCGCCCGGCCCGCTGTGTTTCGCTACGAGTCGGCCCAGCGCCAGCGTCATCTTGAGCAGGTCGCCGTAGGAGTATTCGATCTGCTTCACGTCTTCGACCAGACGGCGGTTGCGGCCATAGATGGACATCGCGTCGAGCAGGCCGGAATACAGCGTCTGCTTGGGATGCGACTCGAACAGCATCTTCTGCATCAGCCTGCGCATCGCCTCGCCGGCCATGCGGCGGCGCTGCTTCGCGGTATCCGCTTCCGGCATCGCAATACTGGTCGTCGCCAGCACGGAGATGGTCACGCGCGGAAACAGGCGGCGCGGATACTTGCCGGAGATGCGACTGAAATAGGAACGCGCCGGGCCGTCCAGGCGCACCGGCAATATCGTCGCACCGGTCTTCGCGGCGACAAACGCCGGGCCTTCGTACACCTTCATCAGCGAGCCCGTCACGGTGATGCGGCCCTCGGGAAAGATCACCACCGGCCTGCCGCCATCGACCAGCTTAATTACTTTTTTGATCGCCATCGGGCTGGTGGGATCGACCGCGAGATAGTCGGCCAGGCTCAGCACCAGACGGAAGAACCAGCTGCGCGTCACGCCGGTATGCACCACGAACACCGGATCGTAGGGGAGGAACAGGCCGAGCAGCAGGCCATCGAGGAACGACTCGTGGTTGGCGACGATCAGCAACCGCGAGGTGTCGATGTTCTTGTCCAGCCCGGTGACGCGAACGCGAAACAGCAGTTGCAACACGTTTCGCAGAACGATGCGAATGAGGCTCTTCATTTGGTGCTCCCTGTTTTTGTATGCGACTTTCCCAATGCATGCGAACCGGCGGGGCTCTCTGCGTAGCCGTCGAAGTGCCTCACCAGCCTGTCGTCCCGCAACAGACTGGCCGGTGTCACCGTCTCGCGCTGCCATGGAATGTCGCCAAAATACCACATCCGCCAGAAGCGCTGGTCGGCCTGCGGATTGCGCTGCAACAGTGTGGCGAAAGTCTCCACTTCGCCGATTTCTACTCCCGTCGCCTCATGCAAAACCTCGCGCACGAAGCGCGAACAGAATTGCCTCGGCGAATGCAAATCGAAGCCGGTGTCGTACAGGACGCCGCTGCGCGCGGCCACTGCCTGCTTGAGTTTGCGCTGCTGCCCTGCGGCTAGCGGCGCGCTCAACCGCATCACAGCCACCCTGCCGGACTCCGAGCGCTTGACGAAATCTGACCATGCCGTTTCCCCGGAAAGCGGCACCCGGCTTTCCGCGATCACCGGCTCCATGCCGGACACATCCGACACGATGCCGACATGGTTGGTCCAGCTCGATGTGGTGTCGGACACCTGGGTGAACGGCTGCGACGGAATGCGTATGAACACCACATCGCCGACGGCCAGTTGCTTGCCGAGTTCATGGAGATTCGCGTGTGCGGCTGGCTGCGCATAAGCCGCACCCAGCATGCATGCTGCCGCGATGAGCGCGCCGCACAAACGTACGACGCGATTGATGCGGCTATCTGATAAATATGACATTTCGTTTTCCTCCGTTTGGTTGACGTGGCGTCACATTAATCGCAGGAAGCGAAAAACGAAACTATTGACCGAACCAGCGTCGAAAAATAGACTGCGCGGTATCGCTATCCAATACTTTTAGCCATGACCGAAGCCACCCAGTTGATCGCGACGATCAAGAAACAGTTGAAAAGCCAGGGCATGACCTACCGCGATGTCGCCCGCGCACTCAAGTTATCCGAGCCCAGCGTCAAACGATTATTCGCATCCGAACGCTTCACCATCGACCGGCTGGTGCAAGTCAGCGATTTACTGGGCTACACGCTGGCGGAGCTGGCTAAGGAAGCGCAGGCGGGGCAGCCGCGCCTGAGCACGCTCACCGAAAAACAGGAACGTGAAGTGGTGTCCGACACCAAGCTGTTGGTCGTCGCGGTCTGCGCGCTCAACCACTGGACGCAGGACGAGATCGTCGCGTTCTACCGGGTGAGCCATGCGGAGTGCATCAAGCTCCTGCTGCGGCTGGACAAGCTGCGCATCATCGACCTGCTGCCGGGCAACCGCATCCGCATCAACGTGTCGCGCGATTTCGACTGGCTGCCGAACGGCCCGATCAGGCAATATTTTCAGGGGCGCGGACTGGGCGATTTCCTGAAGAGCGGTTTCTCGAACGAGAACGAATCCATGGCTTTCGCGAACGGGATGTTCACCGAACAGGCGCAGGCGCAGATACAGGAAGAACTGCGGCGCTTGCGCCAGAAGTTCGCCGAATTGCACGAGGCCAGCTTGTCCGCGCCGCTGGGCAAGCGTAGCGGCGTCGGATTGCTGCTGGCGATGCGGCAATGGGAGCCCGCCGACTTTGCAAAATTGCGCCGCTGAAGGACCGAGCCGGGACGGGGGTTGCCGTGGCGCGGTTAATGCGCCGATAATCCCCGCCCCGACTCCCCTTCCCCATGGGATTAAATTGAGCATTGCCCGACCTCTCATCGCGTTCGCTCATTACCTGAAACAGCGGTTCGTCGAGGCGCATCCCAAGCGCGGCGACATCTCCTCCTATGCGATCGTGTTCGCGCTGATGGGCGTGGCCCTGCTGGTGCGGCTGGCGATGGCGCCGGTAGATGCGGGCCTGCAGTATGTGACCTTCTTCCCCGCAGTCACGCTTGCGGTGGTGATCGGCGGATTCTGGCCGGGTATCTTCGCGACGTTCATCGGCTTGACGCTGGCCACGTATTTCTTCACCCCGCCGTTCTACTCGTTTTCCAGTGAGGCCTTGCATGCGAGTTTCTGGTCGAACATGGTGTTCCTGCTGGACGGGCTCATCGTGTGCGCATCCATCGAGGGCATGCATCGCTACCGCGCCAAGTACGCCGAGGAACTGAAGGAAGCCAAGCGCCAGGAGGCGCGGGTGGCGGCGATCAACAAGTCGCTGGACGAATTCACCTACATCGCCGCGCACGATCTCAAGGAGCCGCTGCGCGGCATCCACAATTACGCCAGCTTCCTCAAGGAAGACCACGCCCCGCAGTTGGACGAGAGCGGCAAGCAATACATCGACAGCATCCAGCGCCTGGCCGAACGGCTATCCACGCTGATCGACAGCCTGATGACCTACTCCCGCCTGGGCGTCGCCGAACTGGTCAAGGCTCCGGTCGATGTGGATGCCGTCGTCGACGCGGTGGCGGCAGACCTGGATCGTTTGTGGACGAAGGAAGGCATAACCCTGCGCCGCATCGGCCGCCTCGGCATGGTGCAGGGCGACGCCGCCCGCATCGGCGAGGTGTTCCAGAACCTGATCTCCAATGCGGCGAAATACAACGACAAGACGGAAAGATGGATAGAAGTCGGCTGCGACCGCAGCAGCGACCAGCCGGTTTTCTACGTGCGCGACAACGGCATCGGCATTCCGCCGCAACATCACGAGAACGTCTTCCGGATATTCAAACGGCTGCATGAACAGAACAAATACGGCGGCGGCACCGGCGCCGGGCTGACCATCGTCAAGAAAATCGTCGAGCGTTATGGTGGGCGCATCTGGCTGGAATCCGTACCGGGAGAGGGAACAGTGTTTTATTTCACTTTGAACGGCGAAGCATAATGGGAACGGGGAAACATGATGGCGGGTAACGAGACGCAACTTATTCTGATCGTCGAAGACAACGACGACGACTTCTTCGCCACCATGCGCGCCTTCAAAAAGGCCAATCTGGCCAACCCGGTCCGACGCTGCACCAACGGCGATCAGGCACTGGACTATCTGCTCCGGCGAGGCGAGTTCTCTGCCGCCGACGCGGCGCCCCGTCCGGGCATCGTCCTGCTCGACCTGAACCTGCCCGGCACGGATGGCCGGAGCGTGCTTCACGCTATCAAGAAAACGCCGGACCTGCAGAAGATCCCGGTCATCGTGCTGACGACTTCCAATGCCGAGCAGGACATCGAACAGTGCTATGCCGCCGGGGCGAATTCCTATGTGCAGAAACCGGTGGATTTCGAGGGCTTCATCCGGGCGATCTCGCGCCTCTCAGAATTTTGGCTGGGCATATCCATCCTGCCCAAGGGCGGAATATGACCGCGACCATACTGGTGATCGACGACAGCGCGGACGACCAGCGCTTCTATCAGCGCGCGCTCAAAGACATCGACTGCCGTCTGGTGCTGACCTCGACAGGCGAGGACGGATTCGCCAGCGCAACCCACCTGAAGCCAGACCTGATCCTGCTCGATTACAACCTGCCGGATATGGACGGTCTCGGCTTCATCAAGCTGCTGGGAAAATATCCGTGCCCGCCCTTGCCCATCGTCGTGCTGACCGGCGAAGGCAACGCAGAAGTTGCCGTCGAGCTGATGAAGCACGGCGCCGCCGATTACCTGGTCAAGGACACGGCCGGAGTCTACCTGCGCCTGCTGCCGACGGTGATCGAGCGCGTATTGACCGCCGCTGCGCAACGCGAAGAGACCCGGCGCCTGCAACAGGAAACCGCGGCGCTGCTGCGCCGCAATCGGGCGTTGATGAAAAGCTCCAAGGACGGCATCCATGTGATGGATGTCGCGGGCAATCTGCTGGAAGCCAACGATGCGTTCTGTCGCATGCTAGGCTACGCACCGGAGGAGGCGACCGGCCTCAACGTGGCCGACTGGGATGCGCAATGGACAACCGACGAGCTGCGCGCCAGATTCACAAGCATGACCGGAAAGAGCGCCGTGTTCGAGACCCGACACCGGCGCAAGGACGGCACGCTGATCGATGTCGAGGTCAGCACTGCCGGCGTGGAGATAGACGGGCAGCATCTGTGCTTCTCCGCCAGCCGCGACATCTCCGGACGCAAGCTGGCCGAGGAGGCTTTGCAGAAGAGCGAAGCCAACCTGCGCGCGATGCTGGACAACTCGCCCTACCTGACCTGGCTGAAAGATGCCGAGGGTCGCTACATCACGGTCAACAAGGTGTTCGCCGATTATCTGCGACTGGACGATGCCAGCCAGGCCGCCGGCAAGACCGACATGGATCTGCAACCGCGGGAGCTGGCGGAAAAATGCCGCGCCGACGATGCCGAGGTGATGGCGGCTCGACGACAGAAGCATGTCGAGGAAGCGGCGTTCGACGGCAGCAATGTTCACTGGGTGGAGACGTTCAAGACCCCCATCACCGATGCGCAGGGCAATGTGCAGGGCACCGTCGGCTTCGCCCGTGACATCACCGAACGCAAGCAGAACGAAGAGGAATTGCGCGTCGCTGCGGCGACCTTCGAGACGCAGGATGCCATCGTAATTGCCGATGCCGGCTGGAACATCACCCGGGTCAACCAGGCGTTCCAGTACATCACCGGTTACAGTCCGGAAGAAGTGCTGGGCAAGCACTACAGCATCATCGATTCGGCGCGGCACAGCGACGACGCCTGCATCGAGATATTGCGGCACTCGATCGCCAACGGCACATGGGCCGGAGAGATCTGGGACCGGCGCAAAAACGGCCAGATTTATCCGAAATGGCTGACGATAACCGCGGTGCGCAACGAGCAATTCGAAATCATCCGCTATGTGGTCATATTCAGCGACATCACAGTGCGCAAACAGGTCGAGGAACAGAAATTGCGCGAAAGCGACGAGCGATTCCTCGGCACGCTGGAACAAGCCGCGGTCGGCCTCGCGCATGCCTCGCCGCGAGGCCTGTTCCAGCAGGCCAACAAGAAGTTCTGCGACATCACCGGCTACTCTCGCGACGAACTGTTCAACATGGTCGAACAGGAACTCACGTTCCCGGACGACCTTGGCAATGACGACGAAGCCATGCGGCAATTGCTGGCGGAAGAAATCTCCACCTTTGCCGTGGAAAAGCGCTATGTGCGCAAGGACCGGACATCGGTGTGGGTCAACCAGACCGTATCCGTGTTGCGCGAAGCCGATGGCTCACCCAAATATCTCATCCTCGTGATCGAAGACATCACCGAGCGCAGGCGGAACGAAAACCTGGCGCAACGCTTCGGCCGCCTGCTGCAAAACTCGTTCAACGAAATCTACCTGTTCGATGCCGCCTCCCTGCACTTCCTGCAGGCGAGCGAAGGCGCGAAAAACAACTTGGGGTATTCCGACGACGAACTGCAACGGCTCACGCCGCTAGACCTGATGCCGTCATTTACCCGCAGGGAATTGTGGGAGCTGCTTGTCCCCCTCGTCGGCGGCGCACAGCAAACGCTGCTTTTCGAGACAATACACCGGCGCAAGGATGGCACGACCTATCCGCTGGAAGCGCGTCTCCAGCTCATCGCTTCGGAACCGGCCGTGTTCGTGGCTGTCGTCCAGGACATCACCGAACGCCGTCGCGCGGAAAGCCAGTTGCGCGAATTCACCGCGCACCTGCAGGCCGTGCGCGAGGAAGAAAAAGTCAGCATCGCGCGCGAAATCCATGACGACCTGGGCGGCACGCTGTCCGCCATCAAGATGGAGGCCTACTGGCTGAAATCCGAACTGTCCGCCGGCATGCGGGAAATGCACGGGGAAGCCCTGCCGAGCATTATGCGCATCCAGTCGATGACGCAACTGATCGATAACGCGGCGGATGCCGCGCGGCGCATCATCACCGGCCTGCGCCCGGCGATACTCGACGACTTCGGGCTGCTGGCGGCCATCGAATGGCAGTGCACGCAATTCCAGCAGCGCACCGGCATCGAATGCCGGGTCAACTGCGTCGAGAATCGCGGAGAGCTGGACAAGGCGAGATCGATCGCGCTGTTCCGCATCCTTCAGGAAGCGCTCACCAACGTGATGAAATATGCCGGCGCATCCTGCGTGGAGATCGAATTCCTGCACGGCAGCGGAGAGGTCATGCTGTCGATCTACGACAATGGTCGCGGCCTCGCCGAAGGCCAGGACGTCGACTTCGACCACTATGGCATGCTCGGCATGGTCGAGCGCGCCGAACAACTGGGCGGCACGGTCAGGTTCGACAGCCAGCCGGGCAACGGGCTGGGCGTGGTGGTGACATTGCCGCTGTCCGCCGACGAAAACGAGGGAACGCAGACATGATCCGCATCCTGATCGTCGACGATCACGTCATCGTGCGCGAGGGGCTGACGCTGATCCTGGAAAAGACCGGCGAAATGAAGGTCGTGGCCGAACATGCCAACGGCATCAATGCACTGGACTGGCTGCTCAACAACGATTGCGACATCGCGCTGATCGACGTCTCCATGCCCGGCATCACCGGCATCGACCTGCTCAAGCGGCTGCGGGAGGCAAACTCGACCCTGCCGGTGCTGGTCATCAGCGCCCACCCGGAAGACCAATACGCCGCGCATTTCCTCAAGGCGGGCGCAAACGGTTATCTGGTCAAGGAGTGCGCGCCCGAAGATGTGGTGGCCGCGGTGCGCTGCGTGGTGGGCGGGAAAAAGTACCTTAGCGCGAAGGTGACCGAAATACCCGCCGCCGAATCCGGTGCATCGAGCGCAAAACTCCCGCATGAAACCCTGTCGAATCGCGAATACCAGATTTTCCTGCTGCTCGCCTCGACAAAGACCATCGCGAAAATCGCCGAGACCCTGCGTTTGAGCGAAGAAACCATCGGCATCTACCGCAACCGCATCCTGGAAAAAACGGGGCTGCGCGATGATGCGGAACTGGTGCAGTACGCCATTGCGCATCGTCTCGCGACATGATCCTGGGAAACCCGGATTGACCCACGAAAGACACGAAAGCCGCATGGTGGGCGCTGCCCGCCATGCGGCTTTTGAGGTTAAGGCTTTTCCGTTGTGTCGACTGCTGCGCGTTCGACCAGCAATGAATGCAGCCTGCGGCTGTCGGCGCGCAGCACGATGAAATCCAGATCGCCGATGTGGATGCGGTCGCCGCGCTTGGGCAGCTGACCGGCAGCCTTCAGCACCAGCCCGCCGACGGTGTCGCATTCCTCGTCGCTGAACTCCGTGTTTAGCGCTTCGTTGAAGTCGGCGATCTCGGTATCGGCCTTGACACGCCAGTTGCCCGAGCCGTCCGCGATGATGTTGTCCTCGTCCTCGTCGAAATCGTATTCGTCCTCGATGTCGCCGACGATCTGCTCCAGCACGTCCTCGATGGTCACCATGCCACACACGCCGCCGTATTCGTCCACCACCAGCGCGATGTGGTTACGGTTGCTGCGGAAGTCGCGCAGCAGCACGTTCAGGCGTTTGGACTCTGGCACGAACACCGCGGGGCGCAGCATGTCGCGCACTTCGAATTCATGACCCGCGTAGTAGCGCAGCAAATCTTTCGCCAGCAGGATGCCGATGATGTTGTCCTTGTCGCCGTCGATGACCGGGAAGCGCGAGTGCGCGGTCTCGACCACGAAGGGAATAAACTGCTCGGGCGGCTCGCTGATGTCGATCACGTCCATCTGCGCGCGCGGGATCATGATCTCGCGCACCGGCCGCTCGGACACCTGCAACACACCCTCCATCATAGACAGCGCGTCGGCGTCGAGCAGATTGTGTTCGTAGGCGGAGTGCAGTAGTTTGACCAGTTGCTCGCGATCTTCGGGTTCGCGCAGCAACAGTGCGGAAAGGCGTTCCAGGAGGCTGGGTTTGTTACTCTCGGGTGAGTCCATTTGGTGATTCAGGATTCCTGATAAGGATCGGGGTAGCGCAATTCTAGCATCAGCTTCGTTTCCAGTGCCTCCATCTCGGCGGCATCGTCGTCGCTCTCGTGATCGTAGCCCTGCAGATGCAGCAGCGCATGGATAGTCATGTGCGCATAGTGCGCGAGCAATTCCTTGCGCTGCTCGCGCGCCTCGCGCTCCACCACCGGCGCGCAAATAATCACGTCGCCGTAGAGCGGCTCGTCGTCCAGCACGAAGGTCAGCACGTTGGTCGGATAGTCCTTGCCGCGATAAGCCTTGTTCAGTTCGCGTCCCTCGACTTCATCAACGACGCGCAACGTCAGGCTGACATCGCCCAGCAGCGCGGCTTTCGCCCAGCGGCGGAACTGCGCGCGCATCGGAATATTGGGTGCCTCGCTGGCGTACTGAACGGCCAAAGAAAGTTTGACGGGCGGAAGTTTGGCGGACGATAACTTATGCATTTTTTTGTTGTTCATAACGTTCGTAAGCCGTGACGATCTTCTGCACCAGCGGATGGCGCACGACATCTTCGGCGAGGAACTCGCTGAACGCGATGCCGCGTATGTCCTGCAACACGGCGCGCGCCTCGACGAGGCCGCTCTTCTGTCCGCGCGCCAGGTCTATCTGCGTGACATCGCCGGTGATGACCGCCTTGCTGCCGAAACCGATGCGGGTCAGGAACATCTTCATCTGCTCGGGCGTGGTGTTCTGCGCCTCGTCGAGGATGATGAAGGAATGGTTCAGCGTGCGCCCGCGCATGTAGGCCAACGGCGCGATCTCGATCATGCCGCGATCGAACGCCTTGACGACTTTTTCCACGCCCATCAGGTCGTACAGCGCGTCGTACAAGGGACGCAGGTAAGGATCGACCTTCTGCGCGAGGTCGCCGGGAAGGAAGCCCAGCTTCTCGCCCGCCTCCACCGCCGGGCGCACCAGCACCAGGCGGCGCACCGTCTCGCGTTGCAGCGCGTCCACCGCGCAGGCCACCGCGAGATAGGTCTTGCCGGTGCCGGCCGGGCCGATGCCGAAGGTGATGTCGTGTTCCTGTATCGCCTGCAGGTAAGTGTTCTGGCGCGGCGTGCGGCCGCGTATCTCGGACTTGCGCGTCATCAGCAGCGGCACGAAATCGTCGGCGGGCTGCGGATCGTCGCGCCACTTCATCGCCTCGATCAGGCCGAGTTGCAGCCGTTCCAGCGTGATGTCGTTCTTCGCCTCGAGGTAGAAATCCTGCAACACTTCGCGCGCCAGTTCCGCCTGCTCGCCCTGCACGCTGAAGTGCTCGCTACGCCGAGAGATGGTCACTTCCAGCGCGATCTCGATCTGGCGCAGGTTCTCGTCCAGCGGGCCGCACAGGTTCGCAAGCCGTTGGTTGTCCAGCGGTTCGAGAGCGAATTGGATGGTTGGTGCATTCATAGCTTCTACCCTCTCCCTAACCCTGATGGAACTACTAGCCATCTGACTAACTCGTCAAAAAACGCCGGGTTAGTCATTGGTTATCTCCCTGGTGCGTGGTTGTTGCTGCTTCAGCAGCTTTACTACCACGGCCTCCCCCTTGCGGGGACAAGGGAGAGGGAATCGAAAGTTCACCGCGCAGTGTGTGTCGCACCACCTCGGTGATTTTCACGTCGACGAAGCGGCCTATCATGCCGGGCGAGCCGCGGAAATTCACCACGCGGTTGTTGTCGGCGCGCGCCGCCAGTTCCTGCGCATCCTTCTTCGACACGCCTTCCACCAGCACGCGCTGCACGGTGCCCAGCATGGACTGGTTGACCTGCTGCTCCAGTTCGTCGATGCGTGCCTGCAGACGGGCCAGCCGCGCCGACTTCACCTCCGCCGGTGTGTCGTCCTGCAACTCGGCAGCTGGCGTGCCGGGACGCGGGCTGTAGACGAAGCTGAAGCTGACATCGAAACCGACATCGTCGATCAGCTTCATCGTTGCCTCGAAATCCTGCTCGGTCTCGCCGGGGAAACCGACGATGAAGTCAGACGAGATGCAGATGTCGGGACGCGCCGCGCGCAGCCTGCGCACGATAGACTTGTATTCCAGCGCGGTGTAACCGCGCTTCATCGCCGCGAGGATGCGGTCCGAGCCGGACTGCACCGGCAGGTGCAGGTGACTCACCAGCTTGGGCGTGGTCGCGTACACATCGATCAGGCGCTGCGACATCTCCTTGGGATGCGAGGTGGTGTAGCGCAGGCGCTCCACGCCCTCCAGCGCCGCGATGGCCTGCAGCAGGAACGCAAAATCCACCGTGTCGCCGTCGTCGGTGTCGCCGCGGTAGGCGTTCACGTTCTGCCCCAGCAGCGTGATCTCCTTCACGCCCTGCGCGGTCAATTCCTGCACGTCGCGCATCACGTCGGCGAACGGGCGCGACACCTCTTCGCCGCGCGTATAGGGCACCACGCAGAAGGTGCAGTACTTGCTGCAGCCTTCCATGATGGCGACGAAGGCCGCGCCGGATGCCGTTTCCGCAGCCGGCAAGTGGTCGAACTTCTCGATCTCGGGGAAGCTGATATCCACCTGCGGCAGGCCGGTGTCGCGCCGCGCCTGCAGCAATTGCGGCAGCCGGTGCAGCGTCTGCGGGCCGAACACCACGTCCACATAGGGTGCGCGTTTGATGATGCTCTCGCCCTCCTGGCTGGCGACACAGCCGCCGACGCCGATCAGCAGATCCGGCTTGGCCTGTTTCAGCGCACGCGCGCGACCGAGATCGGAGAACACCTTGTCCTCGGCCTTCTCGCGGATCGAGCAGGTGTTGAACAGGATCACGTCGGCCTCTTCCGGCTTGTCGGTCTGCTCCATGCCGTCGCAGGCGCGCAGCACATCAGCCATCTTGTCCGAGTCGTACTCGTTCATCTGGCAGCCGAAGGTCTTGATATAAAGTTTCTTGGTCATATAGGGGGAAACGGGTTCAAACAGAAGGGTGCAACGGCATGAAAATCCGAGCAAAAAGGTCATGTAAGATTTTAACGAAAACGGCTTGCCGACACAAAGAATTGTGCTACGATTCGCCTCGCTTGTTAGTTGTCGTGTTCAACCTAAATCTCTCGGGAGGAGAAAAAATGTCGTTCATCGCAGATATTTCCGCAATCGGAACCGCAATCTTCGCAGTTGGCTTTTCTCTGTGGATGCTGAAAGAGCTATTCAAGGCTTAAGCGCATCGATACAGACAAAAAACTCCAGCCCATGCTGGAGTTTTTTTTGTTTATGCGAACCCTTCTGGCACTCCGGGAACTTTAAATAAAATATTCTGTCTTCAATGGGACTTTAAGTTTGATTCGGCTCGCATTGCGGCATAATATCTGTCACCGAATACGGATCAGCCACCCCGATTTCACAACCAAGGAGAGCAACATGAAGACTCGTTATCTGATCGCAGCCGCAGCAGCCCTGACCCTGTCCGCCACCGCATTCGCGGCCGACAACGGCGAAGCAGTATTCAAGAAAAGCAGTTGCGTTTCATGCCACCAATTGGACAAAAAATCGGTAGGTCCGGCGCTTAAGGACATCTCCGCCAAATACGCCGGCGACAAGGGTGCGCCGGCCAAGCTGGAGACCAAGGTTCGCAACGGCGGCTCCGGCGCGTTCGGCTCAATGCCGATGCCTCCCACCCCGAAGACCGTCGCCGATGCCGATATCAAGGCCATGGTGACATGGATACTCAGCCAGAAATAAGCTCCTCCTGCTCCCCGAAAAAGCCGACGCGAGTCGGCTTTTTGTTGCCTATCCGAGGAGTCCGGCGAGGGTGCTGATATAATTCGCGCCAATTTTTGGCATACGTTTAAATGAATATCCTCTACGAAGAAGACGGCAGTTTCAAGGTCGGCAGCATCATGACCGACAACACCACCTCCCTGCAGGTCGAGAGCCTGTCCGGCAAACGCAGCAAGATCAAGGCTGCAAACGTGATGCTGCGCTTCACCCAGCCCGCGCTGTCCGAGTTTCTGCCGCAGGCAGAAGCGATGTCTGCGGACATCGAGACCGAATTCCTGTGGGAATGCTGCCCGCAGGAGGAATTCGGCTTCGAGCAGATCGCCGCCGAATATTACGGCCACCAACCCAGTTCGCTGGAGGCCGCCGCCGCGCTGATTAGGCTGCACGGCGCGCCTATCTACTTCCACAAGAAGGGCAAGGGGCGCTATCGCGCCGCGCCGCCGGACGTGCTGAAAGCGGCACTGGCCGGAGCCGAGAAAAAGCGCCAGCAGCTCGCGCTGCAGGAGCGCATAACGACGCAACTGATCGGCTTCGAACTCCCGCCGGAATTCACCGCACAATTGCAGCAGCTGCTCTACAAGCCGGATCGCAACACGCTGGAAGTCAAGGCGCTGGAAGCCGCCTGCGCGGCGACACACCTGTCCGCGGCGCATCTGCTGCACCGCTGCGGCGCGATCCCGTCCACCTTCGATTACCACTACAACCAGTTCCTGTCAGAACACTTCCCCAAGGGCACAGGCTTCCCACCAGTGGAGCTCGCCACTTGGGAAGAGCTGCCGCTGGCGACCGCGAGCGCTTTCAGTATCGACGACGCGACGACGACCGAGATCGACGACGCGTTCTCGATAGAGAAACTGCCGAACGGAAACTGGCGCATCGGCGTACATATCGCCGCGCCCGCGCTGGGCATGCCGCGCGACTCCGACGGCGACAAGATCGCGGTCGAACGCCTGTCCACGGTGTACATGCCCGGCAACAAAATCACCATGCTGCCGGACAGCATCGTCGAAGCTTTCACGCTGTGCGCCGACCGCGTCTGCCCGGCACTGTCGATGTACAACGAGGTAGACACGGAGACGCTGGAACTGCTAAACCACGAGAGCCGCGTCGAACGCATCCACATCGCCGCGAACCTGCGCCACGACACGCTGGAGCCGCTGTTCAACGAACAGACTCTCGCGGAAGGCAAACTCGATTACCCCTATGCGCCCGAACTGGCGCTGTTGTGGAAACTGGCGCAGAAGCTGGAAGCGGGACGCGGCAAGCCTTCCGACAACAGCACGCAACAGGTCGATTACAACTTCCACGTTGAAAACGATCCGTCTAGCGAGCACGCCAGAGTCAGCATCACCAACCGCCGCCGCGGCTCGCCCATCGACAAGGTGGTGTCCGAGCTGATGATCCTGGTCAACAGCGAGTGGGGCAAGCACATCGCCGAGCACGGCTTCGTCGCGATCTACCGCACCCAGCAGGGCGGCAAGGTCAAAATGAGCACCGTCGCCGCACCGCATCAGGGACTGGGCGTCGCGCAATACATGTGGTCGAGCTCGCCGCTGCGCCGCTACGTGGATCTGCTAAACCAGCGCCAGATCATCGCGATGCTGAACGATGCAGAGCCGCCCTATCCCAAGGGCGACACCGCGCTGTACGCGGCGATGCGCGACTTCGACACGATGTACGGCATCTATAACGACTTCCAGCGCCATATGGAACGCTACTGGTGTTTGCGCTGGTTGCAGCAGGAACAAGGCGAGGATGAGCTTGTCGTGACTGCCACCGTGCTGCGCGAGAATCTGGTGAAGCTGATCGACATCCCGCTGGTGTTCCGCGCCTCTTCGTTGCCCGAGCTGCCCGCCAACACTCGCGTGCAACTGGCCGTCACCGGTATCGACCTGCTGGATGTCAACGTGGAAACGCGCTACGTCGCGACCGTGGAGGAAGCCGCTTGATCGCAAGCCTGACCTCGCGACTGAGCGCAGCGATGACCCTCTCGGTCGCGCTGCATGCCTTCGCGTTGTTCGGCGTCGCGCTGGTGCTGCCTGAGCCTGCCAACCTCGCCAACATGATGACGCCGCTGCAGGTGGTGCTGGTCAACAGCAAGTCGAAGACACGGCCAGACAAGGCCGACGCGCTGGCGCAGGCCAATCTGGACGGCGGCGGCAACACCGCCGAAGACCGTCAGGCCAAGACTTCGTTGCCGACCATCAGCGACGATCAGCAGTTCACGCCGGAACAGGTCGCACGGCGCGTCGCCGAACTGGAGCAGGAATCGAAGCGCCTGATGACGCGCATGAAGGGCGACTACACCGTCGCCCAGCCCGCCCCGAAAAAGGAACAGACCAGCGCCAACCGCAGCGGCGACGACCTGGTGCAGCGCAGCCTGGAGATCGCCAGGCTGGAGGCGCAGATCAGCAAGAACATGGATATCTACCAGAAGCTGCCGCGCCGCAAGTTCATCGGCGCGCGCACCCAGGAATACCGATTCGCCCAGTACATCGAAGACTGGCGCATCAAGGTCGAACGTATCGGCAACCTGAACTATCCCGAAGAGGCGCGCCGCCAGCAACTCTACGGCAAGTTGCAACTCAGCGTCTCGATCCGCAGCGACGGCAGTCTTGAGAGTATCGAAGTCAGCCGCTCGTCCGGGCATCGCATCCTCGACGCCGCAGCGATGCGCATCGTCAAGCTTGCCGCGCCCTATTCGTCGCTGCCGCCCGAGATCACCAAGGACACCGACATCTTGACCATCGTCCGCACTTGGACGTTCACCAGCGCGGATCGGCTGGAAGGCGAATGACATCATGACTGACAAATACGCCGTTATCGGCCACCCCATTTCGCACAGCAAGTCGCCACGGATCCACCGCATGTTCAAGGAGCAGACCGGCGAGGACATTTCGTACGAGGCGATCGAAGCGCCGCTGGACGGCTTCATTGCGACGATAGAACGCCTGCACAGCGAAGGCTACAAGGGCTGCAACGTGACCGTGCCGTTCAAGTTCGAGGCGTTCAAATTTGCCACCGAGTTAAGCGAACGCGCGCAATCGGCGCAGGCGGTAAACACGCTGAGGTTCGACGCAAGCGGCATCTTCGGCGACAACACCGACGGTGCGGGACTGGTTGCCGACATCGAACACAATCTCGGCATCTCGCTGCGCAACAAGCGCGTATTGCTCATGGGCGCGGGTGGCGCGGCTTACGGCGTGGTTTTGCCGCTGCTCCATGCCGGCGCACATATCGCCGTCGCCAACCGCACTGCGGGCAAGGCGCGACAGCTCGCCGTCGCGTTCGCCGGCTCGGGCAACGTTACCGGCTGCGGCTACGACGAACTGGGAGAGCAGCAGTTCGACGCAATCATCAACGCCACCTCCGCTGGCTTAAGCGATAGCAAAATCGAATTGCCCGAAACCATCTTCGCCCCCGGCGCACTCGCCTACGACATGATGTACGGACGCGAGACGCCGTTCATGGCGTTCGCCCGAGCACACGGCGCGCGCGTCGCCGACGGCCTCGGCATGCTGGTCGAACAGGCCGCCGAGGCATTCTTCATCTGGCGCGGCGTGCGTCCGGACACCAGCCCAGTTCTCGAAAAGTTGCGCGCAGCATGAAGAAATTCCGCTACTGGAGCTGGCGCATCCTGCTCGCACTGTTCGCGCTGGTGGTGCTATACCAACTGTGGATATTCGCGCATGTGTTGTGGTGGATAAAATTCAATCCCTCGACCAGCTCGTTCATGGATGACCGGCTGGAGCTGATGCAGGACAAGAACCCGGACGCCGAGCTGAAGCACAAGTGGGTACCCTACGAGAAAATATCCAACAACCTGAAGCGCGCACTGGTCGCCTCCGAGGATGCGAAGTTCGTCGATCACGAAGGCTTCGACTGGGAAGGCATACAGAAGGCTTACGAGAAGAACATGAAGAAGGGCAAGATCGTCGCGGGCGGTTCGACGATCAGCCAGCAACTCGCGAAGAACCTGTTTCTCTCGACCAAGCGCACGCCTTGGCGCAAGGGCGAGGAAGTCATCATCACGCTGATGCTGGAGGCGGTGATGGACAAGCGCCGCATCTTCGAGATTTATCTCAACGTGATCGAGTGGGGTAACGGCGTGTTCGGTGCGGAAGCCGCCTCGCGTTATTACTACCGCACCAGCGCGGCGGGCCTGTCCGCCCCGCAGGCCGCCAAGCTCGCCGCGATGGTGCCCAACCCGCGCTACTACGACAAGCATCGCGAAGCGCGCGGCCTGTTGCGCAAGACCGGCATCATCATGGCGCGGATGAACAGCGCAGAAATTCCGTAGGGGCGCGGCAGAAGCATTTCGCGACAACGTATCGCAAAATCCCGTAGGGGCACGGCGTAACAAAGTCAGGCAATCCACTATCCAGCAAGCTGGATGTGGAATTGACACCGCCGTGCCCTTGCCATGCATCGCATCGCCGCCATTCGAGCGGCGATTCCTTTACAATAGCGCGCGAATTCAAGGGCCCGCGCGATGACCGACACTAGCCACGAGAACCACCATACCGAAAACGTGCAAGCACACCTCAAGCAGGTGGAAGCGCTGCTGCACAGGCACGCGCTGGTGGAAGAGGTGGCGCACAAACAGGAACTGCCGCGTCAGGATCGCCATGCCTTGGTCGATACTCTGCTGCACAAGCAACACCTCACCGAACTTCAGCTCAAGCTGGAGAGTCTGCACCCGGCCGACATCGCCTATATCCTCGAAGCCCTGCCGATCGAGCAGCGTCTGCTGGTGTGGGATCTGGTCAAATCGGAACGCGACGGCGAGATTCTGATCGAGGTGTCCGATTCGGTGCGCGAGTCGCTGATCGCGACGATGAACCGCGAGGAACTGCGCGCGGCGGCCGGCCAACTGGACGCCGACGAGATCGCCGACCTGGCGCCGGACCTGCCGCAGAACGTGATGCGCGACGTGTTCAAGTCACTGTCCATCGAAGAGCGTGAACACCTGCGCGCCGCGATGTCGTATTCGGAAGACTCGGTCGGCGCGCTGATGGACTTCAACATGATCCATGTGCGCGAGGACGTGACACTAGAAGTGGTGTCGCGCTACCTGCGCCGTTTCGACAAACTGCCCGACCACACCGACCAGATATTCGTTGTGGACCGCGACGACGTGTTCAAGGGCGTGCTGCCGATCAACCTGATCGTGGTCAACGAGCCGGAAATGCTGGTTCGCGACCTGATGCTGACCGACACCATCCAGTTGCATCCGGAAGAGAAGGCGGACCAGGCCGCGCAGGCGTTTGAGCGCTACGATCTGGTTTCCGCTCCGGTGATCGACGAAGACAAGAAACTGACCGGGCGCGTGACGGTGAACGTGGTGCTGGACTTCATCCGCACCGAATCGGAAAGCGACCTGCTGAACCAGGCCGGCCTGCGCGAGGAAGAGGATATCTTCGCGTCAGTGTGGAAGTCGGCGAAAAACCGCTGGACTTGGCTGGCATTAAATCTGTGCACCGCATTCTTCGCCTCGCGCGTGATCGGCGGATTCGAAGACACGATCGAAAAGTTCGTCGCGCTGGCCGCACTGATGCCCATCGTCGTCGGTATCGCCGGCAACTCGGCGAACCAGACCACCACCATCATCATCCGCTCGCTCGCCTTGGGACAGATCACCCAGGGCAACGCGCGCCGCCTGCTGATCAAGGAACTGGCGATCAGCGCCTTCAACGGCATCGTGTGGGGCGGCATTGCCGGACTGTTCGCCTACTTCCTGTATCACAGCGTACCGCTCGGCGTCGTGATGACCAGCGCGATGCTGCTCAACCTGATCGTGGGCGCCGTCGTCGGCATGGCGATACCGCTGACGATGCAGAAGCTCGGGCGCGACCCGGCGATAGGCTCCAGCGTGATGATCACCGCGATCACCGACAGCGGCGGCTTCTTCATTTTCCTGGGACTGGCGACGATCTTCCTGATCTAGCGGTTGCACTCTTTAGTTCGTGCTCCGCCCGCCCCTTCGGCAGGCTCGGGCTAGGCTTTAATAGCGATGGTCCGCGGCATCTCTCATCCCCAATCGCGGCTGAAGCCGCTCCTACGAAAACCGCGACCCCCTGCGGAAACTCGCGGCCCATCATGCCGGGCAAAGCCCGGCCTACATTTTTGGATCAGGCTTATCCGTTTAGTCTCTAACAAAAGAAAACGCCCCGTGCAAAACACGGGGCGTTTCAAGTAAAGCAGGCCTGCGGGGCTTGCGCCCCGCGCACATCCGGGTTATGCGCCCAGGATGCCCTTGCCGACCTTCTTCGCTGCAGGCTTCTTGGCTGCCGGCTTGGCGGCGACCTTCTTCACTGCTGGCTTTGCTGCGACTTTTTTGGCGACCGGCTTCTTCGCCACTGCCTTCTTCACTGCCGGCTTTGCTGCAACTTTCTTGGCAACCGGCTTCTTGGCAACAACCTTCTTCGCTGCCGGCTTTGCTGCTGCCTTCTTGGCGACTGGCTTCTTGGCGACAACCTTCTTGGCGACAACCTTCTTCGCTGCCGGCTTCTTCGCTACTGCCTTTTTCGCTGTCGGCTTGGCTGCAACTTTCTTGGCAACAACTTTCTTGGCAACAACTTTTTTCGCTACTGGCTTCTTCGCTGCCGGCTTGGCCGCGGCCTTTTTAGCTGCTGGCTTGGCTACCGCTTTTTTCGCTGCCGGTTTAGCAGCGGCTTTTTTCGCTACTGGCTTGGCTGCTACTTTCTTGGCTGCCGGCTTGGCGGCCACTTTTTTCGCTACGGGTTTTGCTGCTGCTTTTTTTGCTGCGGGTTTAGCGGCGACTTTTTTTGCGACCGGTTTAGCGGCTGCTTTTTTCGCTGCGGTTTTTGCTGCAGGGGTCGATGCGGTTGTATCGGATGTTGCCATTTTCATTCTCCATAAAAATTGGGGACATTCTCGCTACTCAACTTCTCGCTCAAACGCCCTGTCCTGTAACCGTAGACGTTTGCGGCATCGGCACTCTATCCACGTTTAAAAAAACCTGCAACAAATTTCGCAACAAAGTTTTGTGAAAATTGCAACACTCACGGAAGCGTCCTCTCCCCTGCATACAGTTGTGCGACGGTCTCGCGCGCCCTCACCAGATGCACAGACGCACCGTCCACCATCACCTCTGCGGCACGCGGACGCGTGTTGTAATTCGAGCTCATGCTCATTCCGTACGATCCCGCAGAAAGCACAGCCAGCAAGGCTTGCGGGGCTACTGACAATTCGCGCGCACGACCGATAAAGTCTCCCGTTTCGCAGATCGGGCCGACGATATCGTAAGTCTGCGCGGGATGATTTTCGCGCTGCACCGGAAGAATTTCGTGATACGCATCGTACAAAGCCGGACGCATCAAATCGTTCATCGCCGCATCGACGATGGCGAAATTTTTTTCTTCCCCATGCTTCAGATATTCGACTCGCGTCAGCAATGCGCCCGCGTTTCCGACCAGCACACGGCCCGGTTCGAGGATCAGTTTTTCGCTGCGGCCCTGCAATGCCTTCAGCAATGCGGCAACGTAATCCGCAATCGCCGGGGGCGTTTCGTCGCTGTAGCAAATGCCCAGTCCTCCACCCAGATCGAGATGCTCGAAGCGTATGCCTTCGGCGGCCAAGGCATCCGCCAGCACCAGCACTTTTTCCACCGCCGCAATGAAGGGACTGACTTCGGTGAGTTGCGAACCGATGTGGCAATCCATGCCGGTGATGCGCAGATGCGGTAAGTCGCGCGCCCTGCGGTAAAGCGCTATTGCCTCGTCGTAGGCGACGCCGAACTTGTTCTGCTTCAACCCGGTGGAGATGTAAGGATGCGTCTTCGCATCGACGTTCGGATTCACGCGCAGGCTGATCGGCGCAACTTTGCCCATGCTGCCGGCGACTTCGTTCAGGCGCTCCAGCTCCGCAGCCGACTCGACGTTAAAACACAGGATGCCCGCATCCAAAGCCATACGCATTTCGGCGACACTCTTGCCGACGCCGGAGAACACCACCTTGCCTGCATCGCCATCCGCCGCGATCACGCGCTGCAGCTCACCGCCGGAGACGATGTCGAAACCTGCGCCGAGACGCGCGAACACATTCAGGATCGCCAGGTTGGAATTCGCTTTCACCGCATAGCAAATCAGGTGCTCGCGCCCTTGCAGCGCATCGGAAAACTGGCGGTAGCCGTCGGTCAGCGCAGCGCGCGAATACACGTAACAGGGCGTGCCGTACTGCGTAGCGATGTCCGCCAGTGGAACCTGCTCGACGCACAGCGCGTCGTTGCGATATTGAAAATGACTGCTCATGATCGATTGTCCGTACAAAAAGTTGTTTGCGATGCCGCGAAGGATTGTGCTGCGGGAAGCTTGAGCGGCCCTTTCTTGCCACAGCCTTGCAGCGACAAGGCCAGAGCCACGATAATGGCCAACGTGAGTTTCAGGCGCATGATTGTCCACCAGATAATTTAAGAACGTTAACTTGGCAGATTATAAAGGCTCAACATGATCGAAAGCGAATTCAACCAACTGGCCGATGCCGCGCTGTCGCGCATCGAGAAGGCTATCGACGACTGCGGCGGCGATGTCGAGTGCAACCGTAGCGGCAATGTGCTGGAGATCGAGTTCGACAACGGCCAGAAGATCATCGTCAACCGCCACGACATCAACCAGGAGATATGGGTCGCCGCGAAGTCAGGCGGCTTTCACTATGCCTGGAAGGACGGCATCTGGCACAGCCAGCGCGACGACAGCGAACTGTACAGCCGATTGATTGAACTGTTCGCGGCACAGGGCGAAACCATCGACCTGCCGTAGGTCGGGCTCCGCCCGACATGGTGGGCAGAGCCCACCCTACAAAGCAATCGCCTTCAACTCGCGGCGCAGCTTCGCGTAGTTAGGGCAGGCACTCATCACCACCTCCCAGAACGCCGCCGAGTGATTCATCTCGCGCAGGTGCGAGAGTTCGTGCACCACCACGTAGTCGATCAAACGCAGCGGCAGGCGGATCAATTGTTCGTTGAGCCGTATCGTGCCGCGCGCGGTGCAGCAGCCCCACTGCGTCTTCGCCGACGACAGCTTGAGCACGCGCGGCATGACGTTCAGCAGCGGCGCGTAATGCGATATGCGTTCGGCGAACAGCGGCTCGGCCTGCTGACGATACCAATGCGACACCAGTTGCTCGATATGCTCGGCATCATCCTCATCCACGACGAACAGCCACAGCTCCTTGCCGCGCTGTTGCGGAATTCCAGCGAACAGACTGGGACGGATGCGCAACGTCAGCCGCTCGCCAAGGAAGGGGATAGTCTCGCCGTCCGCCCAGCGCAATTCCTCGCGCTTGCGCGACTGCCAGCCGTCCAGCTTCTCCACCACCCAGCTCGCCTTGTCCTGCAGCACGCGGTGCAACCAGTTTTCCGACGCGCGCAACGGCATACTCACGGTTAGCCCCCGATCGTCGATGCGCAGGCCGATGCTGCGGCGCTTGCTGCTACGCTTGAGGGTGTAGGTGATTTGCTTGCCGGCGAGGAGTGCGGCGCGTTGCTCGATGGCGGGAGGGGAAACCAGATTGCGTAGGCGCTTGAACATCTAGTGGGCCAGTTGTCTTATCTCGTTCTCGATCCATGCCTCGACCTCGGCGTTGATCTCGTCGGCCTTGCGGCCCTGCGTGACGATGGGCTTGCCTACGCTCATCGTCACGACGCCCGGATGCTTGCTGAACGCGTTGCGTCCCCACAGGCGGCCGGCGTTGTGCGCCACCGGCACCACCGGCGTGCCGCTGCTCGCCGCCAGCAGCGCGCCGCCGATCTTGTACTTGCCGCGCTGACCGTAAGGCACGCGCGTGCCCTCGGGGAAGATCACCACGTAGAAGCCCTGCGCCAGACGCTCCTTGCCTTTTTTCAGCAACTGCTTCATCGCGCCCTTGCCGTCGCTGCGGTCGATCGCAATCGGGCTGGTCATCGCCAGCCCCCAGCCGAAGAACGGCAGCCACAGCAGCTCGCGCTTCAGCACCCACGCTTGCGGCGGGAAGATCACCTGCAAGGCCAGCGTCTCCCAGGCCGACTGGTGCTTGCACAGCACGATGCAAGGCTCCTTCGGCAGATTCTCGATGCCGCGCACCTCGTGACGAATGCCGCACACGACGCGCAGCAGCCAGATCATCGTGCGCGCGTAGTTGGAGATGAGGCGGTAACGCGTCAGCGGAGAGAACGGGAAAGTGAATATCGCCAGCGTCGAGAAGATCGGCGTGAGTATCAGTTGCAGCAGCAGGAAAACCAGCGAACGCAGAACGGTCATCGAACGAGCTCCGCGACCACCGCGGCAAGATCGGCGCGCACGATGGTCCCTTCCGGCAGATTGCCGGCCGCCTGCGTCTTCTCGCCCTTGCCGGTCAGCACCAGATACGGCTGCGCACCCAGCGCGGCGGCGGGCTGCAGGTCGCGCAGGGAATCGCCGACGACCGGCACGCCGGCGAGGTTGCCGCTGTAACGCGCCGCGATCTCCTCCAGCATGCCGGTCTTCGGCTTGCGGCAGTTGCACTGGTGCTCGCTGGTATGCGGACAGAAGAACACCGCATCGATGCGCGCGCCGACCAGCGCGCAGGCCTTGTGCATCTTGTCGTGGATCGCGTTCAGCGTCGCCATGTCGAACAGCCCGCGCCCGATGCCGGACTGGTTGGTCGCGACGACGACGCGATAGTCGGCCTGATTCAGCCGCGCGATGGCCTCCAGGCTGCCGGGAATGGGTTTCCACTCCTCCGGGCTCTTGATGAACTGGTCGGAGTCGAAGTTGATGACGCCGTCGCGGTCGAGGATGACAAGATTCATGGTGGCAGTCGCTAGTTAGTTGGTAGGGTGGGCACGATTTTGTGCCCACGCGGATGAACGGTGGGCACAAACAACGTGCCCACCCTACGGCTCGTTTCCCTTTTCACGGCGGTCATGCCGCCAGCTTGGAGATATCCGCAACGCGGTTCATCGCCGCATGCAACTGCGCCAACAACGCGAGGCGATTCGCACGCAGTTTCTCGTCTTCGGCGTTCACCATCACGCTGTCGAAGAACACATCGACCGGCACGCGCAACCCGGCCAGCACCTGCAGCGAGGCGGTGTAGTCGCCCGCGGCGAACGCGGCATCGGCCTGCGGCACAATCACGCCCAGCGCCTGATGCAACGCCTGCTCGGCGGCTTCCAGCAGCAACGCGGCATCGACCTTGTCACTGACAGCCCCTTCGACCTTTTTCAGGATGTTGCCGACTCGCTTGTTCGCGGCGGCGAGTGCGGCGGCTTCCGGCAATGCGGCGAAGGCACGCACGGCCTCCAGTTGCTTCGGCACCAGATATATCTGTTGCGGATTCAGGCTCAGCACCGCCTCGACCTCGTTGGCGCTATAGCCCTGCTCGCGCATCGTGCCACCGAGACGCTCAGACACAAAGGTCTCGACGTCGACATGCGCATCGGCCAGCAAGCCATGCGGGAATCCGGCGAACGCGATCTTGACCAGATCGGACAGGCTCAACGGCAGCTTCTTTTCGAGCAGCATGCGCACCACGCCCAACGCATGGCGGCGCAGCGCGAACGGGTCCTTGTCGCCGGTCGGGATCTGGCCGATGCCGAACATGCCGACCAGCGTCTCCAGCTTGTCGGCCAGCGCGACGCAGACGCCCGCCATGTTGCGCGGCAGCTCATCACCCGCGAAGCGCGGCTTGTAATGGTCTTCGATGGCGAATGCGATGTCGTCGCTCAAGCCGTCGTGCTGCGCGTAATAGCGCCCCATGATGCCTTGCAACTCGGGGAACTCGCCGACCATGTCGGTCAGCAGGTCGGCCTTCGCCAGCAATGCGGCCTGGTCGGCCTGCGCCGCCAGCGCATCGCCGCCGAGCTGCGCGCCGATCGCGCGAGCGATGGCCTGCACACGCTGCACGCGCTCGCCCTGCGTGCCGAGCTTGTTGTGGTACACGACCTTGGACAGCCCCAGCACGCGCGCGTCTAGCGGCTTCTTTCTATCCTGATCGAAGAAGAACTTCGCATCGGCCAGACGCGGGCGGACAACTCTTTCATTGCCGCCGACCACAAGGCTCGCATCCTTCGGACTGATGTTCGACACGATCAGGAACTTGTTGGTCAGCTTTCCCGCAGCATCCAGCAGCGGGAAATATTTCTGGTTCGCCTTCATCGTCAGGATCAGGCATTCCTGCGGCACTTCGAGGAACTCGGTTTCGAATTGGCCGAGCAACACGTTGGGACGCTCGACCAGCGCGGTCACTTCGTCCAGCAGCGCATCGTCCTCGATGGGCTTCAACCCTTCCTTCGCAGCGGCGGCGGTCAATTGCTTGACGATCTCGGCGCGGCGCGCGGCGAAGCTGGCGACGACCGCACCTTCGGTCTCCAGTTGCTGCGCGTAACTGTCGGCATCCTTCAACACCATGGTCGCGTTAACGGCCTCGAAGCGGTGGCCATGCGTCTCGCGCCCGGCGTTCAGGCCCAGCGTGGAAATCGGCACGATATCCGCGCCATGCAACGCGACCAGCCCGTGCGCGGGGCGCACGAAGTTCACGCTGCTCCAGCCGTCGGCCAACTGGTAGGTCATCACCTTGGCGATAGGCAGTTTCGCGAGCGCTTCTTCCAGCGCCTTCTGCAATCCGTCGGCCAGCGCAATGCCCTTCGCGACGCTGTCGTAGAACAGCGCCTCGGCCTTGCCGTCCTGCGCGCGCTTGAGGCCCGGCACCGCCAACGCATCCGCACCCAGCGCGGCGAGGCGCTTCAGCAGCGCGGGCGTGGCCTGCCCGTTCGCATCCAGTCCCACGCTGACCGGCATCAGCTTCTGCGACACCGGCTTGTCTGCGGCCTGCGCCGCGACGTTCGCGACATGCACCGCAAGGCGGCGCGGCGACGCATAGGAGGTGACCGCCGCTTCGGCAGTCGCCAGCCCCTGCGCCTTCAGGCTCGCAGACAGGGTCTCCGCAAAACTCTCGCCCAGCTTCTTCAGCGACTTCGGCGGCAGTTCCTCGACGAACAACTCGACCAACAGATTCTTCATACTCATGCTGCCGCCTTCTTTTCAATTTGTGCCAACACTTCGTCCGCCCACTCCTTCGGCGCCATCGGGAAGCCCAGGCGCGCGCGGCTGTCGTAATAGCTCTGCGCGACGCTGCGCGCGAGGTTGCGGATGCGGCCGATGTAGGCCGCGCGCTCGGTCACCGAGATCGCGCCGCGCGCGTCCAACAGGTTGAAGCTGTGCGCCGCCTTCAAGACTTGTTCGTAGGCCGGCAACGCGAGCTGCTGTTCCATCAAATGCTTCGCCTGCTTCTCGTGCGCGCCGAACGCGGTGAACAGAAAGTCGGCGTCACTGTGCTCGAAGTTGTAGGTGGACTGCTCGACCTCGTTCTGGTGGAACACGTCGCCGTAGCTCACGCCCGGCGAATAGGTCAGGTCGAACACGTTCTCCACGCCCTGCAAATACATCGCAAGGCGTTCGAGGCCGTAGGTGATCTCGCCGGTGATCGGCTTGCAGTCGATGCCGCCGACCTGCTGAAAATAGGTGAACTGCGTGACTTCCATGCCGTTCAGCCACACCTCCCAGCCCAAGCCCCACGCGCCCAGCGTCGGGTTCTCCCAGTCGTCCTCGACGAAGCGGATGTCGTTCTGCTTCAGGTCGAAACCGAGCGCTTCGAGCGAACCAAGATACAGGTCGAGGATATTCGCCGGTGCGGGCTTGAGCACCACCTGGAACTGGTAGTAATGCTGCAAACGGTTCGGATTCTCGCCGTAGCGGCCATCCTTGGGACGGCGCGAAGGCTGCACGTAAGCGGCCTTCCACGGCTCAGGGCCAAGGGCGCGCAGGAAGGTCGCGGTATGCGAAGTGCCCGCGCCGACTTCCATGTCGTAAGGCTGCAGCAGCGTGCAGCCCTGTTTGTCCCAATAGTTTTGCAGGGTCAGGATGATGTGTTGGAATGTAAGCATCGGTATGAGGCCAGCGATTTCGAAGTCGCGCATTTTACCGGTTTTCGCCCGCCGCCGCAGGACGAATGCCGCCGCCGATACGCCGAAAAAATGGCTTTCCACCGTTTTACTCAAGGTTGGACGGGAGCCGCCGATATAGCACTTGAAGGGAGAAACATCATGCTCAAAGTATTCCTCACCAAAGATCCGCAGACCCTACGGGGGCTTTACGACAGCGAATCGAAACTGCTGGGTGTCTTCCCCTCGATGGGAGCAGCCGAAGAAGCCCTCGGCGATCTGCTGAACTTCTGCAGCATCCGCTACACCAGCTACTCGATCCATTAACCCCATGTGCTTTTGTGGGAGCGGCTTCAGCCGCGATAGCTGCCTTGGTTATAGCTATCGCTATCGCGACTGATGGAACTACTAGCCATTCGACTAAGCTGGCAAACTACGCCAGCCAAGTCGCTGGTTATAAAGTCGCTCCCACCAAGCGAACCACTGCCCTCTCCGATTCGTTGATAATATGCCGCAAGCCCCGCCCACCGCGGGAGCGGCAATTCCATCCGACGACATTATGAAAACCATCACCATCGCCCTCACCGGCGCATCCGGCCTGCCCTACGGCATGCGGTTGCTCGAATGCCTGCTTGCCGGCGGACAGCGCGTCCACCTCGTCTACTCGCAAGCCGCGCAGATCGTCGCGAAACAGGAACTGGACTTCACGCTGCCCAGCCGCCCGCAGGACGCGGAGCAGATGTTCGCGGAACGCTACGGCAAATTCAGCGGCGAACTGAAAGTATTCGGCATCCAGGACTGGTACGCCCCCATGGCCTCCGGCTCCAACCCCGGCGACGCGATGGTGGTCTGCCCCTGCACCATGGGCACGCTGGGCAAGATCGCCGGCGGCATCAGCGACGACCTGATCTGCCGCGCAGCCGACGTGATGCTGAAGGAAAAGCGCACATTGATCTTAGTGCCCAGAGAGATGCCCTTCTCCGCTATCCATCTGGAGAACATGCTCAAACTGTCGCATGCAGGAGCAGTCATCATGCCGCCGAATCCGGGCTTCTATCATCATCCGCAGAGCGTGCAGGATATTGTGGATTTTGTGGTGGCAAGGGTGATGGATCATCTGGGGGTTGAGCAGGATTTGATGAAGAAGTGGGGCGAATAAGGACGTTGGTTTAGGCCGTTCGTGTGCGCACCTGAGACCGTTCGTCCTGAGTAGGCGTAGCCGTATCGAAGGATGGGCGTAGCCCGCAGTTCTTGAATTAAAAATCAAAACCGTCGGGGGTTGCCCGACAGCAAGTCCCTTTCTTTTGCTTCGCCAAAAGAAAGGAACCAAAGAAAAGGCGACCCCGGTTTACCGCCGCTTCGCGGTTCCCTGCGTTGCTCGACTGGTCAGGCGGCTGCGGAACTCGCGCTTCGCGCTCAGACAGTCCTCGCCGACTACCCCTGACCAGCCTCCGCTACTCGGCGGCGCACAGGGGAAAGAAAAACAACACCTAAAACCACCGCGTGGGCACTACGTGCCCACACTACTTGGTCGTTTGATACTCATAACTCCAATTCACATCTTTTACTGATTCAAGGATGCACCTCTGCAAGGTACTTAGTAATATTTTGGTGGCAAGTTCAACCCCATCTGAAAAATGCTCCATTGTCTTGTTGTCCTCTTCCCAAGGGTCACTCACGTCATGCCAATACTGCATTTTGGCTGCACCATGAATAAATTTGGATCGAAGATCGTAGAGGTGCCCAACAATGTTTAGTTTTTCTGGATTAGCACCAAGCCACATTTGGCACTTATGAGACAGTTGTCTGCGGAGATCACCAATGCCATCGCAATAAAACGACTCTAGGCCTTGCATAGAACGAAACAGGGTCTCTCCGTCATGCCTCCAGCCAAGACCTAAAACATGCGTAAACGCAGCAAGGGTGCGTTGGACTCTTGTAGTGGCAAAGGATGACTCTGAAAAGCCAATTGATTTGGCCCATACAGCAACCAAGTTGAAATCAATAAACTTAATTTCTGGCCAATCGTTTTGAGTAAGTTCGCTTGGGTGGCAGCATGAAAGGAAGTGCTTCTTTTCAATTTCCATTAGCGCCACATTACCGTCCGTGACTAGACCTTCACTTGTATAAATGGTACCCGGGTAAGCCAGCTCTGATAACTGAAGCGCAAGAGATAGCGCCTTCTCCAAATAGTGTGCAGCTATTGCATCGAGATAGGACATATCACAACCCGATTCCGGATTATTCCTTGTATCTACGAAAGACACAGTGGCCGTTATGCCGTAAATATCAAATAAGGGCGATGTAATCAAAGATGAGTTGCGCGCGAGATAGGCCATGCCTCCTTTCTCAGGAGGCTCATCCGAAATACTTATCGCAGACACTTCTGGAGCCAGAATCGGAAGGACTTCTAGCAAGGCAATGAGGAAAGACTGAATACAGCTATCGACAGCCTCAGAATGCACGTCATCGTCAAAGATCGTGCTCCGAATTGGGAGCCACGCGGTAACAATTTTAGTATGCGAAATTGGTGTCATAGCTCAATGTACCGGAGTCGGATTGTTTTGCCTATCGCCGCAGCATGGAGGGCAACTTGTTGCCCTCCATCAGGGGTTACGGTTTTGAATTTCCTTTCCCCTGTGCGCCGCCGAGTAGCGGAGAACGGTCAGGGGTAGTCGGCGAGGACTGTTTGAGCGCGTAGCGCGAGTTCCGCAGCCGCCTGGCCGTTTGAGCAACGCAGGGAACCGCGTAGCGGCGGCAAACCGGGGGCGCCTTCTTTGGGTTACTTTTCTTGGCAAGACAAGAAAAGTGACTAGCTGTCGGGCTACCCCCGACGGTTTTGGTTTTAATGTTGGGTTACGCGCTGCACGCTAACCCAACCTACGCTCAAGCTGCTTAAGTACCTTCCTCACCGGCGTCGGTATCGCCCCCCTCAACGCCTCCTCCACATCTATCCACAAACTCCCCGCCTGCTGCACCCGTAGCGGCTTGCGCGCCACGCGCAACAGCACCGGCGTGATGTGCAGCTTGAAATGCGTGAAGGTATGCGCGAACTCCGGTAGGTCGATACGCTCGCTCACCTCTATGCCGTTGCGCTGCAGATAATCCTCCGCAACACCCTGCCCGTCGTCGATTTGCGGCGGACACCACAGCCCGCCCCAGATGCCGCTGCCGGGGCGCTTCTCCAGCAGGATGTCGTTGTTATGCATCAGCAGCAGGAAGGTAGCGTGACGCTCCGGCACGGACTTCTTCGGGCGCGGTGTGGGGAGTTCGGCGATGCGGTTCGAGTTCAATGCGACGCAGTCTGCGTTCACCGGGCATTCGCCGCACTTCGGTTTGCCGCGCGTGCAAACGGTCGCGCCTATGTCCATCAGCGCCTGGGTGTAGATGGCGATGTCGCGCGGCGGCAGCAATGACTCGGCCTGCTGCCACAACTGCTCTTCGACCTTCTTGTTCCCCGCCCAACCCTCGATGCCGCACCAGCGCGCGAGCACGCGCTTGACATTGCCGTCGAGGATCGCGCGGCGCTCGTGATACGCCAGTGCGCAGATCGCGGCGGCGGTGGAGCGGCCTATGCCGGGGAGTTCGAGGATGTCGTCGAGTTGGCGCGGAAATTCTCCGTCGAACTTTTCGACGACGATGCGCGCGGCCTTGTGCAGGTTGCGGCCTCTGGCGTAGTAGCCGAGGCCGCTCCAGTGCGCGAGCACTTCGTCTTCGGTCGCGGCGGCGAGAGCGGCGACGGTCGGGAACGAGGCGACGAAGCGCTGGTAATACGGGATGACGGTGGCGACCTGCGTCTGTTGCAGCATGATCTCGGACAGCCACACGCGATAGGCATCCTGTCCCTGCCAGGGCAGGTCGTGGCGTCCGTGTTGGCGTTGCCAGCGGATGAGGCGAGAGGCGAAATTCATTTCGTCACACCGGCAAAAGCCGGTGTCCAGTCAAATAAAAACGCTGGATTCCGGCCTGCGCCGGAATGACGTGCTTCCATGTCACCGGAACAAGCCCTTGAGGCTGTCCTTCAGCTGATCCTGCACTCGGGTCTTGATCTCTTCCTTCTTGGCCTCGACCTTTTGCTTCGCGGCTTCGCCTACCATCGCACCGAAATCCAGCGTGTATTTCAGGTCGGCGAACGGGCCGCTGACGCGCACCGGGACGGTGAGGCCACCGACTGCATCCTTGCCGCCCTGTCCTTCCAGCGTCTTCGCCAGCGTGGCCTTGGCGAGGTAGTTCATGCTGTCGCGACCGATGTCGATGTCGCCGTTGCCGGAGAGGCGCAGCAGCGGCGATTTCAGCGACAGGTCGTCGTTGTGCGCGACGCCGTTGTTCACCTTGAAGCTGGCCTTGAGTTCGCTGAAATCGGTCTTTTCTGTGCTGTCGGCCGACGTGGTCTGCGCCTTGCCCAGCATGCCTTGCGCGTCGCGCAGCTTCTTCGCGATGTTGATGCCCTTGATCGCGCCGTCGGCGAGGTTCAGCGATATCGTGCCGTTCAGCGCCTGCTTCATCGCACTCACGGTGTCGCCGCGCAACGTCAGATTCATGCCGACGTTGCCGCGGCCCTCTAGTGTGTCGAAGTCGGCGGCATCCTTGGTCAGCGCGGCGATGTCGACGCCGCTCAGCGTCTGGTTCACGGCAATCACCGGCGTGGCCTGCGCGTTGACGCTGAGGCTGCCGTTGACGCTGCCCTTGTACAGGTTGGCCGACAGCGGGGCTATGTTGAGCTGGCCGTTATGCGCCTTCATCTCGAGTTTCAGATTGGAGGTCTTCACGTTCGCCACCTTGAGCGAACCGATGCGAAGGCTGCCTTCGAGATTCAGGCTGCGCAATGCGGACAGGTCGATGGGCTGCTCCGGCCCGTTCTCTTTCGGAGCTCCGGCTTCTTTCTTCGGCATGTAGAGGTCGGCGTCGAACTGGTCGACATCCACGTCGAAGCGGATCGCCGGATCGGCAAAGCCGTTCACCGCAACCTTGGCCTTGACCTGACTTTGCAACAATCCGCCCGCCAGTTCGACATCGACATGCTCCTTGTCCGCGTCGAACGCGAAGCTGCCCTTCATCTCGCTCTTGACCTGCTTGCCGGGCAGCGCGTCGCCCTTGGCATCGAACGCCAGCATCAGCGCCTTGCTGCCGAACGCGCGCGCGTTGCCCTGAATGGACGGCAGCGACAGCGTCGCGGTGATGTCGTTCGCGCCGTTCAGGCGCGCGGAAAGCGCGAGCTTGTCGCCGCTGAAGCTGTCCTTGGTCACTGCGATCTTCGGCGCATCGAGTGCAACTTCGAACGCGTCCTTGCCCTTGGTTCCGCTGGCCTTCACCGCGAAGTTCTGCGTGCCGTACTGCTGCGCGGAAACATCCGCGCTCACGTCGCCGCCGGCTTGCAGCTTGAGGTTGCCGATGTCCAGCGCCGTGCCGCTGGCCTGCAGATCCAGCCCTTCCAGCTTGTAGAGCTGCTTGTCGAGATCGAAGGTCAGCGTGGTCTTCAGTTGGGTGGCGATGTCCAGCTTGGGCTGGTTGGCCTGCACCGCAGCCGACAGGTCTATCTTGCTCGGCACGCCGTTGGCGATGCGCCCGGTGTGCAAATTGAGATCCTTGATCGCGTATTGCGCGCCACTGCCTTCGTCGCGGTAAGTCAGCGAAGTCTTCTCGATGGAGACGGCGGCGATATCGAACTCGACCTGCTGTTTTTCAGAAGTCTTCGTCTCGTCCTTGGACAGCAGGTCGTCGATGTTGGTCGTGCCGTCCTTATGCTTGACCAGCGTCGCCTGCAAGCCGCTGACCGCGACCTCGTCCACTACAGCCCGACCGGAGAACAGCGGCATCAGCGCGAGCGAGACGCGGGCGGATTCGATGGCGGCGAACTGTTGCTCGTTCTTGAATTCGGACAGCGACACCTTGCCCAGATTCGCGCCGATGTTGGGGAAGAACGACAGCGTGATGTCGCCATCGATGCGCAGGTCGCGCTGTTTGCTTTCCTTCACCGCCTTGACGATCTCGTCCTTGTAATCGTTCGGATCGAAGGTCGCCGCGAGATAAGCCGCGCCCGCGACGGCAACGCCGACCACGGAGCCCGCGCCGATCAGGGTGTACTTGAGGATTTTGTTCATGATCGCCTCGCGGAAGATAAGTGAGGCCGATTATAGCGGAGGGAAGACGAGTTAATGCCCGCCCGCAACATTAGACTACCTCGAAAAACCGTAGCGAGCGGCTCGAGTGCAAGGCGCACGGAGCACAGAAACCGGAACGTACTTAAAGTACGTGAGGATTTCGAGCACCGCGCAACGCCGCGAGCGGATGGGTGGCGGCAGTGCCGCCGGGTACCCACCGGCCTACCCCTTGCGGGTGAATCGAGTCGCGCAGTAGGTTTTCAAATGACTTTCGAGTAACGCGCGTGCTCGGTGCGGGTCCGCAGGTACTTGTCGAACACCATGCAGATGTTGCGGATCAGCATGCGGCCCTTGGGGGTGACGACGATGCGTTGCGGCGACAGTTCCAGCAAGCCTTCGCGCTCGTATTCGCGCAGCTCGTCCTGCTCGGTGGCGAAGTAGCTGTCGAAGTCGATCTTGAACTCGCGATCGAACGCCGGCTTGTCGAGTTCGAAATGGCACATCAGCGCCTGGATGATCTCGCGACGGATCATGTCGTCATGGTCCAGCACGATGCCGCGCATGACCGGCAGTTCGTTGCGGTCGAGCGCGTCGTAGTACTGCTCCAGTTCGCGGAAGTTGCCGCTGTAGGTCGGCCCGACCTTGCCGATGGCACTGACGCCGAGCGCGACCAGGTCGCAGTCGGCGTGGGTGGAATAGCCCTGAAAGTTGCGGTGCAGCATGCCTTGGCGTTGCGCGACGGCTAGCTCGTCTTCCGGCTTGGCGAAGTGGTCCATGCCGATGTAGACGTAGCCCGCGCCGGTCAGCTTGTTCACCGCCATGCTGAGGATGTCGAGCTTCATCTGTCCGCTCGGCAGGTCTTCTTCGTGGATGCGGCGCTGCGGCATGAAGAGGGTCGGCATGTGCGCGTAGTTGTAGATCGACAACCGATCCGGGTTCGCGGCGATGATGCGATCCAGCGTACGGCCAAAGCCTTCCAGCGTCTGCTTGGGCAGGCCGTAGATCAGGTCGATGCTGACCGACTTGAAGCCGTTGGCGCGCGCGGCAGCGATGATGCGCAGCGTCTCTTCCTCGCTCTGGATGCGGTTGACCGCCTTCTGCACTTCTTCGTCGAAGTCCTGCACGCCGATGCTGATGCGGTTGAAACCGGTCTGGCCGAGCAGCGCGATGGTGTCGTCGCTGACCTTGCGCGGATCGATCTCGATGGAGTATTCGCCGTCCGGCACCATCTTGAAGTGTTTGGCTATGGCCGCCATCACTTCGCGGATTTCGTCGTCGGACAGGAAGGTCGGCGTGCCGCCGCCGAAGTGCAACTGCTCCAAGGTCTGGCCCGGCCCGAGCAGCTCGGCCTGCATCGCCATTTCCTTGAGCAGGTAGCGCACGTATTCGGCAGACTTGCTGCGATCCTTGGTGATGACCTTGTTGCAGGCGCAGTAGAAGCACAGCGTGTTGCAGAACGGGATATGAATATACAGCGACAGCGGGCCACCGCCGGATGCGCGGCGCTGGGCGACCCAGCGCTTGTAGCTGTCGGCGTTGAAGTCCTTGGCGAAACGGTCGGCGGTCGGATAGGAGGTGTAGCGCGGGCCATTCTTGTCCAGCCGGCGTATCAACTCCAAGTCTACGACCAGTTGGTTGACTGCATTATTCATTAGTATCCCCCCAAAAAATCGGCTGGCATTATGCCATTTAGCGCTCATCCTTGCTTCATCGACGTAATGCGGCAATTTGTCTCATTCCCTTCCTGCGCCAAAGTCGGTATGCTGCGCGTCGATTTCCCGTTCCAAACCACATGAAGGAGGAGAATTATGAGCCAACAATTCGACATTTCGACTGAGGTCATGACACGCGCCAAATGGCCGCACGAGATTTTCCTGATCAATCTGGTGTTCAACCACATCCTGGTGTTCGCTTCCACTTTCGGCGTGTTCAGCACCTTCCCGCTGATGGTGCTGATCGTGCCGCTCACGTCGTTCGCGATCACCGCCTATATCATCGTCAAGGGCAAGCAGGTCATGAAGAGCGACGAGCCCCACTTCGTCAAGGCACACTGGAACATCGCCGCCAAACGCAACACGCATTTCATGTGGCTGCTGAGCATTACCTGCGTGCTGGTCGGCGGCGGATTCTGGCTGTCCCATGCGATGGGCTGGTCCAAGATCGCCACGATCGCGCTGATCGGCGGCGTCGGCCTGCTGCCGTTCATGGTGTCGCTGCTGGTGCTGATCGTGCTCGGCAACGACTCGATGTATCAGGCGCGCCACGGCAAGCTGCCGAAACGCTACGCCGAATCCAGCACTGTCGCCGCATCCGCCCAGGCCTGACCATTCCATTCCGCGCATAAAAACTGAAAACTCGGGCATGAAAACAGAAAACAAAATCTACCTTATCGTCGGCGTCGTTTCCGTCCTGCTTCTGGTCGGCTCGTTCCTGATCCCTGGCGAGCCCACGATGAAGGACGACCTGCCTTGGCATATCGAGCATCCTGCGCCCAATTCCGTGCGCGTGTTCGGCCTGACGTTGGGACAATCGAACACCAGCGACGCCGTGAAGAAATTCAAGGAAGAAGGGAAGCCCAGCCTGTTCAAGGCGCCCAGCGGTCAATTGATCGCCGAGGTGTTCTTCGAGCAGGTCGATCTCGCCGGTCTGCGCTCCAAGATCGTGCTGACCGTCGAAGTGCCCGAAGCGGAGCTGAAGGGGATGTACGAGCGCGGATTGCGCATCGCAGCCACCGGCAGCGGCAAGAAGATCACGCTGGCGCCGGAAGACATCACCCGGCTACACGCCTATCCGATCGGTAGCCTGACCTACATACCGGGCTTCCGCGTCGAGGAGGAGATGTTCCTGAAGCGTTTCGGCCAGCCGGCCCAGCGCGTGAAGGAGAAGGAAAACGGCGCGATCCACTGGCTATACCCGCAGAACGGGCTGGACATCACGCTGAGCGGAGAAGACAAGCCGCTGCTGCAATACGTCTCGCCGACACAGTTCCACAAGCTTTCCGAGCCGCTGCTGACGCACGGCGAGGTTGTCGCGCAATCGGCAGTACCGGCAGTAAAGCCGTAGCCCGGGTCAATCCGCTTCAATCGCAAGGTGGGCCCCGCCCACCTACCTGCTAAAAACTTCTATCCGCCCACGGAATACACGAAGTGGGGTAAGCAGGCATTCCGCCGCATGGCGGAAGCTCGCAAAGTCGCGGAACAACACTTGTTAACTCATTCCATGTCTTCCGTGGACAAACGGACTTTCTGGATCATTCGACCGTTTTGTCGCCCGCATCCCGCTTCGCCGCATTATCGCGGCGGGTCGGGTGCGGCATCATGTCCTCGTCGTCGTCCATCAGGATGCGGTTGCCGCCACCTTCCATGTCTTCGTACTGGCCTTTTCTCACCGCCCACACCAGCACCACGACGAACAGCACCCCGAAGAGCATCATGCCGGGGATCAAACTGTAAATCACTTCCATAACATCACCTTTATTTCTTAGTGAACAGCGTGCGTATCCGCGCCGCGTTGCCAATCACCACCAGCGAGCTGATCGGCATCGTGATCGCCGCGACCAGCGGGCTGACCATAGCCATCATCGCCAGCGGCACCATGATCGCGTTATACACGAAAGACAGCCCGATATTCTGCTTGATCGTGAGCAGCGTGCGGCGCGACAGTTGCACCGCTTGGCGCACCTTTTCCAGTTCGTTGTGCATCAGCACGATGTCGGCGCTTTCCACCGACACATCGGTGCCCGAGCCCAGCGCGATACCGACGTCGGCGCGAATCAGCGCCGGCGCATCGTTGATGCCGTCGCCCACCATCGCCACAACCGCGCCTTTATGCTGCAACTCCTGAATCACCCTATCCTTGTCCTGCGGCAGTACTTCGGCGATCACTTCCATGCCGCCCAGTTGCCTCGCGACGGCCTCGGCCACCGTGCGGCGGTCGCCGGACAGCAACGTCATCGCGATGCCTTCCGCACGCAACTCGTTCACCAGTTGCAGCGCGTCGCCGCGCAACTTGTCGGCCAGCGCTAGAATCGCGACATGCGTCCCGCCTTGCGCGACATGCACGCAGCTCATCGCCTGCGCTTCCAGTTCATGCGCCTGTGCCAGCAGGCTATCGTCCAGCGCGACCCCGTTTCGCGTCAGCCATTCGGCGCTGCCCAGCAGCACAGCCTGCCCAGCCACATTCGCCGCCACGCCCAATCCCGCCGTAGCATGGAAGCCGCTCACCGCGATATCGCGATAGCCCAGCTCCCGCGCATCGGCTTCGGCGACGATGGCCCTGGCCACGCTGTGTTCGCTGTAGCGCTCCACTGCCGCCGTATCGCGCAACACTTGCTGCATGTCGCTGCCGGCGACGACATGCAGTTGCGCGACGCTCATCTTGCCCTCGGTCAGCGTGCCGGTCTTGTCGAACACGAAGTGCGTGACCTTGGACAGCGTCTCCAGCACCAGGCCATTCTTGACCAGAATGCCGTGCTTCGCCCCCAGCCCCGAGGCCACCGCGATGGACATCGGCGTCGCCATGCCCAGCGCGCAGGGGCAGGTGATGATCAGCACCGAGGTCCCCGCCATCAGCGCGATTTCGAAACTTTCTCCATGCCAGAGGAAGAAAGTCAGCCCCGCGCAGATCAGCGTGACCAGCACGAACCAGGGCACGATGGTGTCGGCCAGCCGCTGGATCGGCGCCTTGGAGGACTGCGCCTCCTCGACCAGACGGATAATCTTGGACAGCGTGGTGTCCTGCAGCAGCGAGCGCACCTCGACCAGCAACGCACCGGCGGTGTTCAACGTGCCGGCCGATACTTGTGCACCGACCGCCTTGCTCACCGGCACGGACTCGCCGCTCAACATCGATTCGTCCACGGCGCTATGGCCTTCCAGCACCATGCCGTCCACCGGCACCTTGTGGCCGGGCTTGATCAGCACCTGGTCGCCCGGCTTCACGCCGCGTATCGGCGTCATCTGCTCCTGTCCGTCTCGCATCACGATCGCGACGCGCGGCTGCAACTCCATCAGCCGCTTGGTCGCGGACAAGGCTTGATGGCGGAACATGCCTTCGAGGTAACGCCCGATCAGGATGATGAAGGTCAGGTTGGTGACGATGTCGAAATACACTTCGCCAACGGTGCTTGCCGTGACCGTCACGTACACGGAATAGACATAGGTGACCGACAGGCCGAAGGCAATCGGCATGTCCATCGTCAGGTGGCCGGCACGCAGGCCGCCGAACGCGCCGCGGTAGAACGGGTAGCCCGCATAGAACAGCGTCGGCGTCGCCAACGCCAATCCCATCCAGTGGAAGAACTGGCGGAACTCGTCCTCGTTCGCGCCGCTGTACAGCGCGATCGATATCCACATCATGTTCATCATCGCGAATCCGGCGAAGAACAGGCGATAGAGCATCGCGCGGTTGGCCTTCTTGATCGACCCCTCGGCGCTCTCGGGATCGTAGGGAACCGCGGAATAGCCGATTCTGGCCAGCGCACGGATCAGGTCGGAAAGTTTGTTCTGGCGGTTATCCCAGCGCAGATGCAGACGCTTGGCGGCCAGATTGACGTCGGCGGACAGCACGCCGGGCCTGCGCTTCAGGCTGCGCTCGATCAGCCATACGCAAGCGGCGCAGTGTATGCCTTCGACCAGCAGATGGATGTCGCGTATGTCGCCCGAGCAGGTGGTGAATTCACACTGCACTTCGTCGAAATCGTAGATTTCGACATCCTTGGGCGGCTCCGGCGGAGGGCCCAGCAGCGCGCCTTCTGGTGTGCGCTGGTAATAGCCCTGCAACCCCGCCTCGTGGATCGCCTCGCAGACCGACTGACAGGCAAAGCAGCAGAAGCGCCGCTCCGCCCCCTCCAGCACCGAGCGGTAGTCGGCATCGGGAGCGATAGGCAGGCCGCAATGGTAACAAACGCCGTTGGCGTGCTCGCTGTGTTGCGTCATCTACGATTGCTTACTCGGCTTTTTCCGCAACCATGAACCTGTCGGTGGTCACCCTGAACTCGTCCTCGCCGCGCTTGAGGTGGATGCGCAATTCCCAGTAACCCTTCAGCGGGAAATTGATGTAGCCCTGGTAATTGCCGGGCGACACTTCCTTGAAAGCTGTGGAGAAATCCTTGCTAGCGTCCGCCGCACGATAGGCCTCGACATCCATCGCGCCGCTCACCGGCTTGCCGTCGCGATCCACCACGCTGATCTCGTACGAGGTCGGCGTGTTCATCACCAGCGACTTGGGCTTCTTGATCGAGGTCTGCCAGGCGAGCGACTGCTGCTCGCGCAACTCTTTCAGCAGCTCTTCGTTGGCCTTGCGGTCCTTGGTCTTGTAGTCCTGCTCGACCAGTGCGGAACGGCTGCTGTTGGCCGAATACATGATAAAGGTGATGTTGACGGCCAACACCACGACGATCAGTGCTATCACCGCCCATACCCACGGGTTGCGCAGGGCTGCCTTGTTATCCTGTGAAATCATTCTCTATCGCTCCTGTCGTATCAGCGCTTTGGGCCGTTGAACTTGGTGCTGTATTGGGCCGTTACCTGCGTATCCTCGACCGCCTGCACCTTGAACTCTAGCGGTGTCACTTCCTTCATGATCTTGTCGCCCTGCGCCTTCACGAAGATCGTGAACGAAGTGCCGCGACCATGATGGGTCAGGTGTGGCTTTTCAGCACCAATGATCTGCTGCCCCTCAATCCCGCCGCTTGCCGACACGGTCACATGCAGATCCTTGTCGGTCTTGTTGAGCACCTTGAACTGGTACTTGTTCTGGATAGAGCCGTCACTGAGAGACACGAACAACGGCTGGCGCTCCGGAATCACGCTCAGCGTCATCGAGCCCATGTGAGTAAGGCCGTACACGATGCCGGCCAGCGCGATCAGGATGATGGAGAGATACACCAACGTGCGCGGATGCTGGTATATCTTCTTGGCAGGCTTACCTTCCAGTTCGTCCAGCGACGCATAGCGGATGAGTCCTTGCGGCTTGCCGATCTTGTCCATGATGGAATCGCAGGCGTCGATACACAGGCCGCAGGTGATGCAGCCCAGTTGCTGGCCGTCACGGATGTCCACGCCGGTCGGGCACACTTGCACGCACTGGAAGCAGTCGATGCAATCGCCTTGCTGCGCCACGACTTCGCCGCCGCGACGCAGTTTGCCGCGCGGTTCGCCGCGATTGAAATCGTAGGTAGGCAGTATGGTCTGCGCATCGCCCATCGTTCCCTGAATACGGGCGTACGGACAGAGCCACAGACAGGTCTGTTCGCGCAGCATTCCGGCCAGGAGGTAGGTGCCTGCAAAGAACATCGCCAGCACCACCCACCCGACCATAGGCAACTGGAAGCTCAGCAACATCTTCCAGTAGTCGAACGCATCGACGAACCAGATCGAGAAGCTGATACCAGTGAGCAGCGCTATGGCCATCCAGGCCAAATGCTTGGCGGCCTTTTTCTTGATCTTGTCCATATCCCACGGTGCGTCGTCAAGCTTGCGGCGTGCGGCCGGATTGCCTTCGATCCTGTCCTCGATCCAGGTGTACCAGTCGGTCCATGCGGTCTGGAAACAGAAATAGCCGCACCATACGCGCGACGCGACCGAGGTCACCGCGAACAGCGTCATCGCCGCCACCAGCAGTACCAGCGACAGCATCCAGATATCCTGCGGCAACACCGTCAGGTTGAAGAAATGGAACTGGCGATGCTCGATATCGAACAGGACGGCCTGCTTGCCGTTCCAGCGCATGTAGGGCAGCAGGAAGAACGGCAGCCACATCGCGAACTGCAAATACGTCTTTACGGTGCGGAAAAATCCCGGCATGCGCTTGGCATGGATGGTCTTGTCGCCCTTGTTCACCGTCCAGGTCTCGAACTCCTGATAAATTCCGGTGACGGTACCGACTTCTTTTTGCTCGACCTGATCGTTCACTTTCTCGCTCCTCTGTTATCCGGTCAGTCGCCGGATTTAAATAGTAAGGTGACTCTGGATGGACTCAGCCGCACCGGCGAAATCAATCCAAAGACACCCTGATGCGGGATGAAAAAAGGAGGAGAGCGAACTCTCCTCCTCTTCATTACAGCCCGAACTTACTGCTTGTCCTGACCTTTGGTGGCATTTCTGTATGCCATATAGAACAGCCACGCGACAACAGCGACCGAACCAACCAAACTGATGATCACACCCCAGAAAACATAATCCTGATTCATCTCTTATCTCCTTTAAGTAAGTTCTGTGCGGGATTTCTCCCGCACAGATTGAGACAAATTACTGCGCCGCAGCAGGTGCAGAAGCTTCAACAGCAGAGGCAGCAGCCTCAACTGGTGCAGCTTCCATCGCCACCGGAGCAGCAGCCTGACCGCCGCCGAACTTATAGACGTACACAGCCAGCTTCTTCATTTCTGCATCGCTCAACTTACCGGCAGCCTTGAAGGACGGCATCACCGCGACACGAGTCTCTGGAGTGCCCGCATTCACACCGTTCTCGATGGTGTACTTGATACCCTCGACTGAACCGTCGAAACGATACACCTTGTCGGTCAGGTTAGCCGAACCCATCGCAGCCACGCCCTTGCCATCTTCGCCGTGGCAAGCAGTACAACCCTTTTCCGCGAACAGCGGAGTAGCGGTCGGTGTGCCTGCTGCAACTGCATTGGCTAGCGTGTCGATTTCGGCGGCGGACAGCATGTCCTTGTGCGCCATCATCATGCCCTGACGGCCATCCGTAATGGACATATGGACGTCGTCGATAGTGCCGCCATACAGCCAGTCGTCATCGTTCAGGATAGGCGCGAACAGACCTTGCTTGTCGGTCGTGCCAACGCCGTTCGTGCCGTGACAGGCTGCGCAGTTGTCACCGAACAGCACCTTGCCGGAGCGGGTGACGTATTCGGTCAGTTCGCCGTCGGCCAAGATAGCTGCCGGAGTCATGTCCTTGAGCTTGGCTTCGTACTTGCCGCGCACTTCGTCCACTACACCCTTGTCTGCTTCCATCTCGTTGATCGCAGTCCAGCCACCGATCCCCTTGAAGAAGTTCGAGGTTGTCGAGACTGGAATCGACGGATAGTACAACCAGTACACACATACCCAGATCGCACTGGCGGTCAAGCCCAACATCCACCACTTCGGCGGCTGGTTGACCAAATCCCCCAGATCGTCATCCCACACGTGGCCTGTCGTTGGCACGCCACCTACATCGTGTTTTTCACTCATCTTTTTTCTCCCACATTGATATGGTCTTCGTCGTCCAGGGCCATACCGGCCTGGGCTTCGAATGTATCCTTGTTAGACGGCCGAAATACCATGAAATAGACCGCCACCATGCCGATTGCGGAGACTAGGGCGAAGAACACCCCCAGCCAGTCGTTCGTGGTCATGACCGCGACATCCATCCCAAAGTATTCGAACAGCTTAGTCACGGTAGTTCACACCTTCTTCGAACTTGACGTGGTTGCCCATCCCTTGCAGGTAGGCGATCAGCGCGTCCATGTCGGTCTTGCCTTCCAGCTGTGCAGCCGCGCCGGCGATGTACTCATCCGTGTAGATGGTCTTCGGGATCGGGTTGAACGGCATGATGGTCAGCACTTCCATGGTCGTGACCGTTTCCGCAACGTCAACCGGCTTGTTTTCCAGCCAGAAGTAGTTGGGCATGACGGACTCAGGCACCACTTCACGAGGATACTTCAGATGGCGACGCTGCCACTCATCCGAATACTTGCCGCCTACGCGAGCCAGATCCGGACCAGTACGCTTGGAACCCCACTGGTAAGTGTGGTCGTACATGGACTCTTCAGCGATCGAGTAGTGACCGTAACGATCCTTCTCGTCACGGAACGGACGAATCATCTGCGAGTGGCACAAGAAGCAGCCTTCGCGGATGTATACGTTGCGGCCTGCCAACTCCAGCGGCTTGTAAGGACGTACGCCGTCGCCAGGCTGCCACTCTTCCAGAGTCTTGTGAGCGGAAGTAGCCGGATTCCAGACGATCTTGTCCATGGAGATGACATTGCCGTTCTGGTCCTTGTGCTGCGTGCCGTTGTACGTACCGTCGCCACCGCTCATCGCGGTGTTCGGCAGATAGAACAACGGAACGATTTCCACGATACCGCCGATCGCCACGGCGAAAGCGGTCATCACAAACATCAGGAGCGTACTGCGTTCGATCTTGTCCTGAAATTTGGTCGAATAAATTTTGTCATGATCAGACATGTTTCACTCCTTATGCATTAGCTGGAACAGCGCTGGCTCCACGCACGGCACTAGCCGTACGCACAGTCATCACGATGTTGTAGAGAGCAATCCAGGCACCCAGGTTGAAGATCGCGCCGCCGATTGCACGCATCGCGTAGTACGGATGCATTGCGGACACGGATTCAACGAAGGTGTAGGTCAGAGTGCCGTACTCATCGTAGTCACGCCACATCAGACCCTGCATGATGCCGGAGACCCACATCGCCACGACGTAAACCACCGTGCCGATAGTAGCCAGCCAGAAGTGCACGTTAACCAGGCTTTCGGAGTACATCTTCTCCACGCCCCACAGCTTCTTCACCATGTGGTACATCGCGCCGTAGGCAACCATCGCCATCCAGCCCAATGCGCCAGAGTGCACGTGACCAACAGTCCAGTCGGTGTAGTGGGACAGAGCGTTAACGGTCTTGATGGACATCACCGGACCTTCGAAGGTGGACATCGCGTAGAACGCCAAAGCCACAACCAGGAAGCGCAGGATGTAGTCGGTACGCAGACGGTCCCATGCACCAGACAGAGTCATCATACCGTTCATCGCACCACCCCAGGACGGGATGATCATCGCCAAGGAGACAGCGGCGCCCAGGGAGCCGGTCCAGTCAGGCAATGCGGTGTATTGCAGGTGGTGTGCGCCCAGCCAGACGTAACCGAAGGTCAGCGCCCAGAAGTGCAGCACGGACAGACGGTACGAGAACACTGGCTTGCCCACTTGCTTGGGCACGAAGTAGTACATGATGCCCAGGAAGCCACCGGTCAGATAGAAACCCACGGCATTGTGACCCCACCACCACTGAATCATCGCGTCTTGAACGCCAGTGTAGATAGAGAAGGAGTTGGTCATGCTGACCGGAATCGCCATGCTGTTCACAACGTGCAGATAGGTGATCATGACGATCATGCCCATCGTGAACCAGTTGGATACGTAGATATGCGAGGTCTTGCGGATAGCCACGGTCATGATGTGATTCAGACCGAATGCCAGCCATACCACGGCAATCGCGATGTCGATCGGCCACTCCAGCTCGGCGTATTCCTTACCGGTAGTCATGCCCAGCGGCAGGGTAACCACAGCCGACACGATGATCAGGTTCCAGCCCCAGAAGGTGAACCATGCCAGACCGTTGCTCCACAGCTTGGTATTGCCGGTGCGCTGCACCATGTAGAAACCGGTTGCCATCAACGCACAACCACCGAACGCAAAAATCACCGCATTGGTATGCAGCGGACGCAGACGACCGAACGTAATGTATTCGAGGTCCATGTTCAAGAACGGCCACGCCAATTCCGATGCGATATACACACCGATCAGCGTACCCACCACTGCATAAATGGCGGCGGCGATGGTAAACCAGCGCACTACCTCCATGTCGTACTTTACTGGTGTCGCTTGAGTTGCTTCCACAGTATCTCCTCCCCAGAGAAAAGTTAAAAACAATGTGTTATCTACCAGATATCCTCTGACAAACTACACACTTCTACTTACAGCTTTGTAAAGCTGCGCAATCATGTCATACCTGTCAGGGAGGCGTAAAGGGGAATATCGGGCTTATTTCGCGCATTCCCGCCTCGTTCAGTCGGGATTAAATTCCTTCTGTTACATGCGAGTGGCGAACGATGTTCAGATAAACTCTTTACGAATCAATCCGGAATGCCGGTAACGATATTTACCGCACATGCAACAACATGAACGTCCGTTCAGAAGCGCTGTTTCGATCCAATCAAAATGGAAGGCGTTACTCGATCAATATCCGTCGGACAAACCGTAAACTTTCATCCAATAGTTCATGCCAGCCAAATACAAAACCGCCCACGAGGGGCGGTTTTGTATTTGGCGGAGAGGGAGGGATTGCTCGACTTTCGCGTTGCATCCGCGAAAGCCTCGTTCCTCGCCTTTGCTCGGAACCGCCCTGCGGGCGTCCTGCGCGAGCGGTGCTCGCTGGTCGAACCCGGAGGTTTCGTCCACACTTCCTTTCAACCAAATAAAAAACCGCCCACGAGGGGCGGTTTTGTATTTGGCGGAGAGGGAGGGATTCGAACCCTCGGTACGGGGTTACCGTACGCCTGATTTCGAGTCAGGTACATTCGACCACTCTGCCACCTCTCCAGATGACGCTTGCCGTATCACCATCCATACCAACGACTTTTCTAGCATAAGCGGTAAACAGCGGCGCGCATTCTATCAGCATCCTGTGATTTCGTGCAGAATGTTGGCATGCTTAGCTTTCCAAACCATCTTCGAGTCGCACTGTTCAGCCTGTGTCTGCTGCTGGTTGCATGTGACCAGAGCCTGCCGGAATGGCGCAACGGCAAGCTGGTCGTGATCGTTCCCGAAAGCTCCTGGGGGGCCAGGGCCGAGTTCGAGCGGGAATTGGTTCAGCTTTTCGCCGAGCATCTGCACAGTTCCGTCGAACTGATTCCCAGCCCGCAGGACAAGATCGACCGTTCGTTGCGCCGCCATCATGCCCACCTCGCCGCTGCCTCGCTGCGTACCGAGGTCAACATCCATTCGCTGCATTTCGGCCCGAGTTACCAGACTGTGCGCGAGCAAGTGATCTGCGGACGCAACGCCAAGCCCCCCAGAAAAATTGCCGAACTGTCCGGCAAGAGCCTGACGGTGGTGGCCGGGTCGGCTCAGGAAACGGTCCTGCGCGAATTGCAAGGCAAGTTGCCGGAACTGCAATGGGAAGTACGCCAGGGACTGTCTGCCAGCGAATTACTACAGGAAGTATCGAGCGGCACTGCGGATTGCGCCGTGGCCAACGAACTACAGGTCGCCGATGCGCGCAATTACCACGCCAACCTCGTAGCAGCCTTCGACATCGGCAGCCCTTCCAGGCTCGCCTGGGCCTTCTCGCGGGATGTCGATCCGGACCTGCTCAGGGAAGCAAAAACCTTTTTCGCCCGCATTCAGGCTGACGGCACGCTGAACCGCCTGCTGGATCGTTACTACGGTCACCGCAACCGCCTGAAAGCAATCGACGCAGCCGCCTTCGTCGCCAGCACAGAACGCGACCTGCCGGAATACCGCGCCCTGTTTCAGGAAGCTGCCGACCTGACCGGTTCGGACTGGCGGCTGCTCGCCGCTCTGGCCTACCAGGAGTCGCAATGGGACCCGCTTGCCACCTCATTTACCAACGTGCGCGGCATGATGATGCTGACCGAGGATACCGCCGACCGCATGGGCGTGAAGAACCGTTTGGACCCGCGCGAAAGCATCATCGCCGGCGCAAAATATTTGGCGCTACTCAGGGATCAGATGCCTGATCGCATCCCCGAACCGGACCGTACCTGGCTGGCGCTGGCCGCCTACAACCAGGGCTACGGCCATCTGGAAGATGCGCGCATCCTGACGATGCGCAACGGCGGCAATCCGGACAGCTGGACGGATATCAAGAAGTGGATGCCGCTGCTGAACCAGCCCGGCTATTACGAAACGCTGAAGTACGGCTATGCGCGCGGCGGCGAAGCGGTCATCCTGGTGGAAAGCATACGCAGCTATTACGACATGCTGAAAAGGCTGGAGTCCGAGAACGTCGTAGCCGAGACGGAACCGATCTCGTATCGGTTGATCGAGCCGATCAGGCGGCTGTTGCGCTAATCCTTCCTGGAAGAACGCTGCTCTTCCAGCAAGCGCTCGACCCGCTCCAGCCGTGCCGCAATATCTTTGAGCAAGCGATCCGCTTCCTTCTCCTCCTGCTCGACCTTCTCGACTTCGCTGCCGATAAAGAATGCCGCAAGGTTAGCCGTCAGCAACGACAGCAGCACCACGCCGAACAGGATCAGTAACGCGCCGAACAACCGCCCCGCCCCGCTATGCGGCACCACATCGCCGTAACCCACCGTAGCCATCGTCACCCAGGCCCACCACATGCCGTCCCACACGGTGCCTATCGAAGGATCAATGCGCGAGATCATCACGCCGGACAGCACCATCGTGACGAACGCCACGGCCAGCGTACTGCCCAGATTGTGGCGCGCCAGCAGTACGCGCGCGGTTCTGGACATGCGGGCCAGCAGCATCACCACCAGCATCAGCCGGAAACTGCGCAGTAGCCCGATCAACGGCGCGAACTGCCAGAAGAAAGGGAAGCCGCCGACGATGATGACCAGATTCATCCAGTTGCCGATCAGATAGACGCGCTTGTCGCGTACCAGCGAACCGAGCAGCGCGGTCTCGAACAGGAACGCCAGCCATACCAGCCAGTCGGCGATGCGCGCTATCTCCTGAGGTATCGCCTGCGTCTCCTCCAGATACCACTGCAGCAGTATCCACAGCGCCACCAGCAGCATCGGCCATTCCAGCCGCTTCGCCCATTGCAGCGCCGCCGGACGTTCGTGTTGCCCGACGCCGGCGATGCCGAACAGGTGGACTATGCGCATCAGGCAGTGAGACTGGTCATGCCGCCCATGTAGGGGCGCAAGACTTCAGGGATGCGCACGCTGCCGTCGGCCTGCTGGCAATTCTCTAACACAGCCACCAGCGTGCGGCCGACCGCGAGACCGGAGCCGTTCAGCGTGTGCAGCAACTCCGGCTTGCCTTGCGCGTTGCGGAAGCGCGCCTGCATGCGCCTCGCCTGGAAGGCCTCGAAGTTGGAGCAGGAGGAAATCTCGCGATAAGTATTCTGCGCCGGCAACCACACCTCGATGTCGTAGGTGGTCGCGGCGGAAAAGCCCATGTCGCCGGTGCACAGCTTCACCACGCGATACGGCAGGCCGAGCTTCTGCAATATGGTCTCGGCATGACCGAGCAATTGCTCCAGCGCCGCATAGGAGTCTTCCGGGCGCACCATCTGCACCAGCTCCACCTTGTCGAACTGGTGCTGGCGTATCATGCCGCGCGTGTCGCGCCCGTAGGAACCGGCCTCGGAACGGAAGCACGGCGTATGCGCGACGAACTTCATCGGCAGTTTCTCCAGCGCCACGATCTCGTCGCGCACGATATTGGTCACCGGCACTTCGGCGGTCGGGATCAGGTAGAAATTCTCTTCGCCCTCGCCCATCTGGCGCGGCACCTTGAACAGGTCTTCCTCGAACTTAGGCAACTGCCCGGTGCCGCGCATCGATTCGGCATTCACCAGATACGGCACATAAGTTTCGGTGTAGCCGTGCTGTTCGGTGTGCGTGTCCAGCATGAACTGCGCGAGTGCGCGATGCAGTCGCGCCAACGGGCCTTTCAGCAGCATGAAGCGCGCGCCGGAAATCTTCGCGGCAGTCTCGAAATCCAGGCCACCCAGCCCCTCACCTATGCTGACGTGATCCTGCACTGTGAAGCCAAACTGCGGGATGTCGCCGACGCGGCGCACCTCGGCGTTGTCTTCCTCCGACTTGCCGATCGGCACGCTCTCGTGCGGCACGTTCGGAATCACCGCGAGGAACGCATCCATCTCGGCGAGCACCTGCGGCAGCTTGGCTTCGAGCTGTTTCAGCTCGTCGCCCAGCGATGCCACCTCGGCCATGATCGCGGACGTATCCTCGCCCTTGGCCTTGGCCTGCCCGATCAGCTTGGAAGTCGCGTTGCGCTTCGCCTGCAACTCCTGCGTGCGCGTCTGTATCGTCTTGCGCTCAGCTTCCAGTTGCTCGAACTTCGCGGTATCCAGTTGATAGCCGCGCGTCGCCAGACGGGCGGCGACGTTGGCCAGATCGTTGCGTAATGTTTGTATGTCCAGCATGTTGTTCTCGCTTCGTTACCGAAAATTGTTCAAAAATTATGCAGCCTGCGCCCGCACCAAAAACGGCCCCAGCACCAGCGCATCCAGCCCGGCGGCCTGATACGCGCGTATCGCGTCTTCCGCGGTGCGCACGATGGGTTCCTCGTGCATATTGAAGCTGGTGTTGATCACGCTCGCGACGCCGGTGGCGGCGTGGTATTCCTTCAGGATGTCGTAGTAGCCGGGATTGTCCTCGCGGCGTATCACCTGCGGACGCGCGGTGCCGTCAACATGCACCGCGGCGGGAATGGCCTTCTTAGCGATCTCCGACGCGTCGCAGGTGATGGTCATGAAACGCGCGGCGATCTGGTCTTCATCCCAGCTGGGGAAATATTCCTTCGCATATTCCTGCAGGATCACCGGCGCGAACGGCATGAACTCGGTGCGCGCGAACTTCTTGTTCAGCCACTGGTTGATGCTGGGATCGTGGCAGGGCGCCATCACCGTGCGGTTGCCCAGCGCGCGCGGGCCGTATTCCATCTGGCCGTCGGCGCGCGCGACCACCTTGCCGTCGGCAAGCAATCGCCCTACCGTCTGCGCAAGATTCTCCGGCTCCTCGTAGGCGACGCCCAGCTTCTGCAACGCGACCAGCGCATTGTCGCGATCGATCTCGGTGCCGAGATAGACCGGAGCCAGTTCGGGACGCAGGCCACCCTTCAGCCGCGAATACACTTCGAACGCAGCGCCGGTTGCCAGCCCACCGTCACCCATGTTCGGGTGCACATAGATATTCTCGACGCCGAGCAGCGCGAGGATGCGCTGGTTCAGCTTTACGTTGGAGAACACACCGCCGGCCAGCGCCAGCTTGGTGACTTTCAGCGACGCCACCTGCTGCTGCACCCACTCGCAGATCATCTTCTCGGTATAGGCCTGCAGACCGGCGGCGATGTCTTCGCGCGACAGCTCGCCGCACAGTTCCGCGACCACTTCGCAACCCATCGGCGACACCGGACGCAACGGCACGCGCGTCAGCCGCGCGTCGAACAGCGCATCCCAATTTGACGCATCGGTGTGCGCCAGCAGACGCGACAAAAACGGCTCGGGGTTGCCGAACGCGGCCAGCCCCAACACCTTGCCTTCGTGCCTGCCGGAAATAAAGCCGAGATGATGCGTGACTGCGGAATACAACAGGCCGATGCTGTTCAGGTAGGACAGGTGCGCGATCTCGCTCATCCTGCCGTTCTCGCCGATCCACACCGAGCCCCAGGAGAAATCGCCCGCGCCGTCCAGCGTGATCACGCCGACGCGTTCGTCGCCGAACGGGCTCGCGTAATAGGCCGAGGCGGCATGCGCCTCGTGGTGCTCGACCGCATGGAACGGCTTGTCGGCAAGCAGGCCTTCCGGCTTGCGGCGCGGACGCAGCACGCGCACATAGCGCTCGAACTGGTGCTTCCAGTAAAACTTGCGCAGCTCCGGGTCCTGCTTGCCGAGCAGCCCGATGCGAGAGAAAAGCTTGTCCAGATAAGGCTTCTGCTCGCGCCGCCCCAGCCCGGCCTGCGCAACGATATCGACATCCTGCTCGCGCACCCCGGCGATCGCCAGCACCTCGGCGATCGCGCCCGCCGGATAGGCATTGTCGCCCTTGATTCTGGAGATGCGTTCCTCCTCCACCGAGGCAATCAGCTTGCCGTCGATCAGGATGGAGGCGGCGGAATTGTGTTCGCGCCGGTTGCCGTTGATACCGAGAATAATCATAAAAAGTCCGTCAAGAATTTTGCTGCGCGCTAGTTATCGCGCTTTTTCAGAGCCTCCGCATCCAGTGCTTTCAGATGCGCCAGCTTTTCCGATATTTTTGCTTCCAGGCCGCGATTTACCGGTTCGTAGAAACTCACTTCGGGCATCCCGTCCGGAAAATAATTTTCGCCCGCCGCGTAGCCCCCCGCCTCGTCGTGCGCGTAGCGGTAGTCGCGGCCGTAATCCAGTTGCTTCATCAGCTTGGTCGGCGCGTTGCGCAGATGCAGCGGCACTTCGCGCGAACCGTCCTTCGCCACGAAAGCGCGGGCGGCATTATACGCGACGTATCCGGCGTTCGACTTGGCCGCGACGGCGAGATACAGCACGGCTTGCGCCAGCGCCAATTCGCCCTCGGGCGAGCCCAAGCGCTCGTAGGTCGCGGCGGCATCGTTGCACAACTGGATCGCGCGCGGATCGGCGAGGCCGATGTCTTCCCAAGCCATGCGCACGATGCGTCGCGATAAATAGCGCGGGTCCGCACCGCCGTCCAGCATGCGCACCAGCCAGTACACTGCCGCATCGGGATTGGAGCCGCGCACCGATTTGTGCAGCGCGGAGATTTGGTCATAGAACGCTTCGCCGCCCTTGTCGAAGCGGCGCATCTTCTGCGCCAGCGTGGCATCGAGAAATTTGGTATCGACCTTGTTAAACTTCGCGGCGTTGGCGGCAGTCTGCAACTGCTCCAGCACATTCAACAGACGGCGAGCATCGCCGTCGGCGTAACCGATCACGCGCTCCTGCGCCGCCGGTTCGAATTCCAGCCCCTGCAAAGCGACCTGCTGCGCGCGCTCGAACAGTTGCTCCATCTCGGCTTCGGACAGCGATTGCAGCACGTAAACCTGCGCGCGCGACAACAGCGCGTTGTTCAGCTCGAACGAGGGATTCTCGGTGGTCGCGCCGATGAAGGTGACCAGCCCCTGTTCAACGAAGGGCAGAAACGCATCCTGCTGCGACTTGTTGAAACGGTGCACTTCGTCCACGAACAGGATGGTGTGACGGCCGCTCTGCTGCAGCGTCAGTTCGGCCTGCGCGATGGCCTCGCGGATGTCCTTCACCCCGGACAGCACCGCCGACAGCGGCACGAACTCGGCATCGAAAGCGGAAGCCATCAGCCGCGCCAGCGTGGTCTTCCCCACCCCCGGCGGCCCCCACAGGATCATCGAATGCAGCTTGCCTGACTGGAAAGCGAGACGCAGCGGCTTGCCCTCGCCCAGCAAATGCGACTGGCCGATCACTTCGTCGATATGCTTGGGGCGCAGGCGCTCGGCGAGCGGTGCTGCGGGTTGGTTGGGGGCGAACAAATCGCTCATTATTCGCTCAGCACATCCGCGCCCTTGGGCGGCACGAACTTGAACAGGGAGGGTGACAACGACGGGTTGCGCTTCAGTCCGGAGAAGCGCAGCACGGTCTTGTGGCCGAACTGGTCGTTCAGTTCCATGATGACCAGATTCGACTGCGCGTCGAATGCCATCAGAATGCCGTTGAAGCTGCTGTCCTGCGCCTTGGGCGTGGCTTGCAGCCAGTCCAGACCATCCTGCGTGCCGCTCTCCTTGAGCGTAAAACCGCGCTCGATCTCGTTGCTGCCGGACAGCAGTGCGGCCGGGCTGCTGCCCAGCGCGGCGTCCAGCTTGCGGACGGTCACCTGGTTCAGGTCGGCGTCGTACAGCCAGAACTTCGCGCCATCGCCGACGATGAGTTGCTCGTAGGGCTTCTGATAGGTCCAGCGAAACTTGCCGGGGCGCACGAACTGCATCTTACCCGACGCACTCTGGATGCGCTTGCCGCCCTGATCCAGCACCACCTGGGTGAAGTTCGCCTGCGCGGAACGCGTAGCGGCGATGAATTCCTTGAGCTTGTCTATGCCGCCGGCGTGGGCGGAAATCGACACGAGACACAACATTAAAACGGCCAAAATAGTTCTCATCGTTATTTCTCTATATTCAAAGCGCGGGGGGTGTTATTTGCAAAAAGTCATAGCCTGACCTTAAATCCGCGAATATTCTTTAACGGGCCCCACGCCGAAAATCCATGGATTGAAAATCAGGTATGCAAAGCCGTCAGGCACAGGCCTTAACCGTCCAACATCGGACGCGTATTTTCTCATCCGGCGGTAGATTGTACACGCGGGACTCTTCATCTCGTGTCGATGAGGCGCCCCCATTAGAGTGGGTGCACTCTGCCGCGCAATCGGGGCGTACCAAACAAAACGGCGGGTAAAACCCGCCGCCATGTTGCTTAAGCCTGGTAGAGATTAACGCACGATACGCGCACCGCCACGACTGGTTTTGTTACCACAGGTGATCTTCACACCACTCGCGTTCAAACCGCCCGGCGAGGTGTAGGATTTGCCGTTAATAGTATGTGTTGACCCCTCGTCGCCCTTCAGGCAGGAAACAATGGACTGAGTGATGCGACAAGAATCCGATGCGGAAACCTTGGTATCCGTATCTTTGTCTTTGCTACTCTTGCTCCTGTCGTCATCATCAAAATCCCCGCAGCGTCCCACGGTATCCAGCGCGTGCTTGGAATGTCCGTTCAAATAGCCATCATTGGCAACCACCAAAGACACTTCGGCTCCGCCCATACGATGGCAGATAGCGACTTTTCCGCCCTCGCTACTACCGGAACGGTTAGCGTGATCTTTATGGCTATCTTCGACATAATCACGGTCGTTCTTTCCCTTGGTATCCTTGTCTTTGGACTTGTGGGTGCCGTCATCCTGCTCTTCCGACTTTTCAGCTTTCGACTTGATATCCGCTATGGTGGCGGCATCCGTACAGGTTGTTTTGTAGATCGACAAACTACAGGCATCCGTATGCGTAGTCGTGCAATCGGTGTCTTTGGAGTCTTTGGCTTCGGTGTCCTTGGAGTCCTTGGAGTCTTTGGAGTCTTTGGTTTCGGTGTCCTTGGATTTGTCATCCTCCGCATAAGCCGCAGTCGAAACGAAAGCGATACTACCGATGCTCAGCATCAAAGCCATTAACAGTTTTGCAGGTTTGTTTTTCATGATCGGTTCCTTATCGAATTTAAAAGTAAATGCTGTTGGTAAAGCTTGAACTTGATAGAGATATTCATTTCATTAATTAGCCCCCCCCCCTTTTGTGCGCATGCCATCCTTACCGGATGATCTCGCTACTAACTATCTTTCCCGATAAATGAGCTGTTTACAGCGCGTGAATTTTTCGGTCCGACCACTTGCACCGTTGCCCGATAAAACCACCTGCCCAAACCCAGCGGACCGTCGTAAACCGGCGATGCCGTGCAATTAACGAACGTTGGGGCGCTGGCCGTGGCCAATGTAACCCGGGAATAATTCGACGTGGTGCCGCCAACCACTGTTCCGCACATTCTTTCGATGATGTATCCGATCGTGTAACTTGAATCGGGCGAGGCAACCGCCGTCCAGACCAACGCTCCCCCGCCGGTCGGAAGCCTGGTCGTCGCATCGAGCGGTCTCACGTCCTCGTAAATCGCACAAGCCGAGCCGCCAAGGCAAGTATAGGCAGCTTGCGTTCCCAGTTCCGCCATTTGTATGGTCGTCTCGTTTGTGGATACATTACCGGAAACCACATTGCTGGTGTCCACGCTCCGCACGAGTGCCACGCTGGCAAGCGAAATAGCTGCCAGCGCGATCAGTGAAAGAATCAGGGCTATTCCCTGCTGCTTGCTACCACGCACAAAGCGTTGTCCGGCATGCACTCCGCGCAACGGGCAAGAGAACCGGTCGCCGCATGTTTTTGCTGGCAAAAGATGTCGATTGGCATTCATCACAAAGCTCCCCAAATCACGTTGCGCAACGGAACGATAGTTTGATAAACCTTGTAACGGTAACACTGCCAATCGCCGCCAACGGAAGCGCTCAAATTAATCAGAGGAGCATCGCTACTCGCCGGATCGGTCGCAGGTTGTGTCCAAGTAATAGGATCAGCAGTCGTGGTGTCGCAACTTTCCTTCTTCGCACTGCGAGCTACAATCGCCACCCGAATTGCCTTGATTCTGATGACATCCGCGTACACGGGAGCACTCCAATCGCCGGCGCTGATATTGCAACCCGTTCCCGCCGCATCGGTCCAACAGGTCACCGCCTGACTACCGGCATCGCTGACGCCATATTGCGCCTGAATATCCACAATGCCGCTCGCAATCGCAGTGGGGGCGGCGCCGTCCTTGGACAGAACCAGGTCATGATTGTCATCTACCTGATACAGTGAACTGCCGAAAAGCGGAGCGCTGCAAGCACGCGCGAATGCTGCGTCGGATGATGGATTGCCGACCCGGCTGGCTCCAGATGCAGTTTTTGTCGCCAGCGGGCATGCATTGCCTAACACAGAGGAAGCGGGCTGGCCAAGATTGATGACGCGCGCCGACGTCGAGGCATTATAGGCGGCCGACTGCACGATAGAGGTGGGGGTGCCCGCCGGATTGTCCACCTCTTGCGTATTGAGATTACCGGCTGAGCTTCCCGTTACTTGCAACAGCCCGCAGTTGCCGCTGTCCGCGATCAAAATAAAATCATTTTTATGGAACGTCAGTTCAGTATCAACCGAGATCGGCCCGACATTGATCGCGCCTGCCTGCAACGGGGTCTGGGATTGCAATATCGCATTGCCTGCCAAGACCGCAGCTTGCCCTCCCGTGACGATGCCCCCCGTGTCTGAACCAAAGCTGTGAATGGTGATGGTATCTGAGCCATTCGCTCCCGTGCCATCGGAAATTACTACCGGCGAGCTGTTGAAAGAGCTGCCTACCGAGGCGGCGCCCGTCGCGGCATCAGGGGTAACAGCCCATACGGAAGATGCAGCGGGAACCGCACTCGCGTACAAAGTCGGCAAATAGGCATTGATTGTGCTGCATGGCAGGCGGCCCGGCTTGGAGGTTGTGTCGATCAACCCGTAGCCCGCATCACGGGTATCTTGTTCGATTGCATACAGCGCAAGCAAACCGTTCTGCTGCATCTCTGCACCGCTGCCTATGGTGCGCCGCTGCTTCTCGAAAGCGGAAAGGCTGGCAAAAATAGCGCCTGCCGCAATCAAGCCCAGCGTCAATCCAATCATCAGCTCGACCAAGGAGAGTCCGTATTGCATACCGGGAAAATTCGACTGGGTGCGCATGAATTTAGGATTTATCTGCATTCTGAACATCGTATTCCTGCTAGTTGTACTGAATCTCCGTCGTTGACGAATAGGCGTGGCAAGTATTGCCCGCCTCCTGAGGCAATTTCCACTGAACCGTCACAGTCACCTGATTGCCATTCATTGCGATGGAAGGCTGGCACGAATCCGGCACGCCGGGCAGCATCGTGCTCATTTGCGCCAACCAATCCCGAGTCTTGGCAGAATCGACGGTGCAAGGCGCGCAAGCATATGCGGAATTAACATTAAGCGTCATGCCTGTTGGGTCATCTGGATCGATTACAGGATCCACCCATATCTGCGCGATGATTTGGTTGGCTAGGAAGGTCGCATCGGTACGATAACCCGCATCTGATGAAAGCCCGATTATTTTGGCCTGCACACCAATGGAGCCCAAAATACCGAACGAAAAAATCATCAGCGCAATCAAGGCCTCCAACAGGACGGAACCTTGTTGTGCGTTTGTTGATTTGCATGTGTTAGTCGGGTTCACTTCATTCCCCCTCAAGGACATCCTTGCGAATTCGAGGCCGGCAACGAGGGTTTGCACAGCTTAGCCACGCCGAACGGCGAAATCAGAATCACCATGCGGCGATTCTTTTCTTCGTCATTAGCCTCGGTATCACCAACTTTGGTTACATCGATCCGGGTGACCGCTGTTACCGATAGGTCGGCTGAGACTTTGCCAAACGCATCGAACACAATGCCGGGAGGAGGGTTGGTGCCCATCCCCGTCCCGGCCGCAACTGATGCCGCGCAGCAATTTGAAGCGGGTTGGACTGCCGTGCTCACTCCCAATCTGGCATTCTCGCCGGTCTCGGCTGCGCCAGCGGTTTGCGCTATTGTTGCCCCGTCTGCGATAGCAAATGAACCCGGCACACTGGAGGACGCTGCAACCACCTGCCAGCCCGCCACACCGCTTGCATCGCCAGTCAAAACCAACTGCGACCGGTTATTCTGCCTGACCGCCTCGCCCCGTGTGAGCTGTATTGCGGCCAGTAGCGATTCGGCGGTTGACCTGACCTGTCCATTACTGATCCAGGCCGAGAAGCTGGGGATGCCTAGTCCAAGCACGATCGCCAGAATCGCGATGGATACCAGCAACTCGACCATGGAAAATCCCCGTTGAAATGAACTGGCATGCGCAGGCAACACTCATCTCTCCCTATTTCGTCCGCCAGAATGCCGACGCATCGGCCACTCCCGCAAATTTTGTGGTGGTCTTGGCGTTTTGCTGATCGATCGTAAACACATAATCCCCGGCTGCGCCCAGCCCTTGGTTGGCAAGATTAGATGCTGTTATTTTGTAAGCACTGGCTGTCAGCGGATTGCAAGCATATGAAAAATAGTCCGTTGAAGCCGGGGCGGTGCATGGACTGACCTTGGCGCCACTATCCAGATACGTTCGATTGTCCAAGTAATACTGTTCCAATTGCATCCGCATCGTGGTCAAGGCGGAATGCGCATCCACGATCTTGCCTCTGGCAATGTAACTACTGTATGCCGGAACGGCAATGCTCGAAATGATGCCCACGATCGCGACCACAATCATCAGCTCGATCATCGTAAAACCTTTATTCGTCAAAATCTTCATTACGCTCTCCTGCGTGCCGAGAAGCTGCATTCTAGAGGTTCAACTGAAAACCATCCAGGAAAAAAAATAACAAAATCAACGGCAATCCAAGGTATTGTTGGACATTACTCTACCATTTCCTTAAAAACTTGTTCAGTTCGAACTGGGCCTCGATGTCTTCCGGGCTTAGTTTCAGCACTTCCTGATAAGCGGCGAGCGCTTCATCCGTGCGCCCCAGTTTCTCCATGAGGCGGCCTTTCAGGAAATAGGCATTTTCTTGCGGACGTATCTCCAGAGACTGATCGAGATAACTTAATGCCTGTGACGCATTCCCCAGCTTGCTGTGTATCCTGGCCAGCCGGTAACCGACGTCGGGATCGTCCGGGGCTTGTTTCGCCGCCTGCAAATAGGTTTCCAGTGCTGCCGGAATCTGCCCGGTATATTCCTGACATGCGGCGATATTGAACAGCGTGTCCTTGTGCTGCGGATCGAGTGCTAACGCCTGCCGATAGACTGCCAGCGCTTCATCGTAGCGTTCGCGCAAACGGTATTGATCGGCCAGCCTGTGGTGCGCTTCCGCGTCGTTGAGCGACCGGGCTAGGGTTTCGTGTATCCGCAGGATGGCTTCGTCCTCGCGACCGTCCATATCCTCCACGTAGATGCGCCCCTGTTGCTCCAACCGGCTGACGATAGAGGAAGAACCTAATGCCATTTGGACATGCGCAAGATGCTCCACCGGGTCGTAATTCATCGCGGGCTCGATTCCCGCCGCCACCTCATCAAGGCTCAGCGTCTCGAACACTTGCTCCTGAAACCCACGGAATTCCTTCGTCTTCAGGCTCGCCATTTCGAATTCCAGCACCGGATGATCCAGCGTGTTGACCGGCGCATCGAATTGCTTGCTTGCCGTGAATACTTCGCTGCTCATCAGGTTGTACGCCAACAGGCGCGGGACTATCCTGTTTTGCATCAGGGCGGTCTTTAACGGCAGCGCCTTTTCAACCAGATCGGGATGGCGCAGTTTGACCGGCTGATCGGACGCGATGAGCAGGTAGTAACCGGACTTGATGAACAGCATGGAGCAGTGTTTGAAGCGTTGCCTCAGGGTATTCAGGATGATGCGCGCGCCCTCGCTGCCGACACGACTATCCATCCAGGTCACGTAAGTTCCGTTCGTGTTCAAGCGACGTTTGATTTTGTCAAAAAACTCGAGCGTATAAAGTTTGGATGAGCTGAAATATAACGGCGAAGTGACCGTATTCAATATCATGTCGTAACTTTTGTTTACCGTCTGGATATAGTGGATGCCGTCATCCACTACAATATTGACCCGCGGATTGTGCTCAATATCGAAGTTCCAGCGCGTCATGCGGAACTGGTTCTCGCGCACAACCGGATTGATTTCGACCACGTCGGTATGGTCGAACAACATGCCCACGGCCGAAGCGGTGGCGCCGCTCCCCAAACCGAGCACCAGAGCGTCGCTCAGGTTGGGCGAAAACATGGCCCCCAGGGAACCGACAACCTTTTCCGACGGATTGTTCATCGGAATGCTGATGTAGCCGTTGATGAAAAAGTACGGCTTGCCGTTCGACCAGTTGATGGAGAAGACATCCTGATAACCCTTGAATTTATCCGGGAAGTTGAAGTCCCTCCGATCCTGTTCCATGTCCTTGGCCGAATGGAACGAGGTGTAGCTGAGGTAAAGCAAATCTTCGTCCCATTTCCATTGGTGATAACCAATGCTCATCAGGGTGAGCACCACCCCTGCCAGCGGCAGCCGGTACTGATGGAACGAACGGTGCGCTTGCCATCTGTAGGCAATCAAAGCTGCTGCAACCAGCCCCGAAATGACCAAGAGCTGTACGCCGTAATCCAGATATTGATGCAGCAGGAATGCCATCAGCAGGAAACCCGCCACATTCGCCAGCGAGCCGAGAAACAGCAGCGAACCCGACTCCCTGGCAACTTCGTTTTGCGTGTTGAGTAATGCCGGGATCGTTGCGCCGAAGGTGATGGCCTGCAACCCCATCAGCAGGAACAGGATGCCGCCCTTCAGGAACACGATGGCACGTCCGTGTTCAACCGCCTTTTCGTACAAGTCGGCATAGACGTACAGCAAGTCGCGGTACAGCACCAAGAACAGCAACAGACCGGCGAGATTGCAGAGCAGCAGAGTGGCGAACCGGACCTTAAAGCGCTTGACCAGATAGGATCCGAAGGCGATGCCGAACAGGATGATGGCCAGCACCAGGGCAAAAGACTCGCGGAACGGACCGAACATCATTTCCGCAATTTTCACCATGAACAACTGGAAAATGGCCGAAGCGATCCCCACCAGGATCAACGATACGATGTGCGGAGTGGGCAAGCCGATAGGGACATCGCCATGCACCGGCGGATTAGCAGCAACCGTTTTCCCTGCCGAAAACAAAATGGCTGCCGCCAGCAAATTGGCCAGACCGAATGCAATGACCGTTCCCGTGATGCCGAACTGCCGCACCAGCCAAAATTCGATGAGCAGCGCAGTAACTGCCGCGCCAAAGTTGTAAATCGAGTACACGCCGGGAAAAGCCGGCTTTCCATCCATTCGCCCCAGATAGCCGGCAAACAGCGGCACGCTGCAACCGATCAGGAAGGCGGGCAACAGCAACAGTGCCGTACCCAGCAAAACAGGGCCGACGAGATTGGGCAAAAACGCCAGCCCGTTATAAAGCAAATACTCTATGCCATCCCTGGCAAGGGCAAAACCGATGCCGTAGACACCGATCAGCCCCTCGATCAGCCACAACCGCGCCCACAAACGATGCGCGTATCTGGCTCCCAAACCGATTCCCAGCAAGAACGTAATCAGCACCGCCGCCGAGACCGCAAACTGGTCGCCCAATATGCTGCCCAGAATGCGGCCATACAGAATTTCATATGAAATGCCACTCAAACCGGACAGCAGCAAAACAAAGGTAAGCAGTGTTTTTCGGTTCATTTCGATGATAACGAACGGGATTGACTCCCCTTTACTCCTGTTTCGCGGGTGCAATCACCTCGCGGTTGCCGTTGCTCTGCATCGCGGTGACGATGCCCGCCGCTTCCATCTGCTCGATCAGGCGAGCGGCACGGTTGTAGCCGATGCGCAACTGGCGCTGCACCGACGAGATCGATGCGCGGCGCGACTTCAGCACGATGTCGACCGCTTGGTCGTACAGCGGGTCGGCCTCGGCATCCAGCGCGGGCCCGCCTTCGCCGTCCTCGCCGCCGCCCTCTTCCAGCGAATTCAGCACGCCGTCGATGTATTGCGGCATACCCTGCGCCTTCAGGTATTCGGTGACGCGGTGCACTTCCTGGTCCGACACGAAAGCGCCGTGCACGCGCTGCGGATAGCCGGTACCCGGCGGCAGGTACAACATGTCGCCCTGCCCCAGCAGCGCCTCCGCACCCATCTGATCCAGAATCGTGCGCGAGTCGATCTTGGAAGACACCTGGAACGCCACGCGCGTCGGCACGTTGGCCTTGATCAGGCCGGTAATCACGTCCACCGACGGGCGCTGCGTCGCCAGCACCAGATGGATGCCGGAGGCGCGCGCCTTCTGCGCCAGACGCGCGATCAGTTCCTCGATCTTCTTGCCGACCACCATCATCAGGTCGGCCAGTTCGTCGATGAACACCACGATCAGCGGCAGTTCCTCCAGCGGTTCCGGACTTTCCGGCGTGATCGTGAACGGGTTGGTCAGCGGCTTTCCACTCTTTTCCGCCTCGCGGAATTTCTGGTTGTAGCCGGCAATGTTGCGCACACCGAAATAGGACATCAGCTTGTAGCGTCTATCCATTTCCTGCACGCACCAGTTCAGGCCGGACGCGGCCTGACGCATGTCGGTCACCACCGGACAGAGCAGGTGCGGGATGCCTTCGTAGACGGACAATTCCAGCATCTTCGGGTCGACCAGCAGCAAACGCACCTGCTGCGGCGTGGCCTTGTACAGCAGCGACAATATCATCGCGTTAATCGCAACGGACTTGCCCGAACCTGTCGTACCTGCGACCAGCACATGCGGCATCTTCGCGAGGTCGGCGACCACCGCCTTGCCCGCGATATCCTTGCCCATCGCCATCGTCAGCGCGGAACCCATTTCGGCGTAGACCTGCGAACCGAGGATCTCGGACAACTGCACCATCTGCCGCTTCGGATTCGGCAGCTCCAGCGCCATGTAGGCCTTGCCGGGAATGGTCTCGACCACGCGTATGCTGACCACCGACAGCGCGCGCGCGAGGTCCTTGATCAGATTGACGATCTGACTGCCCTTCACGCCGACCGCCGGCTCGATCTCGTAGCGCGTAATCACCGGACCGGGGTAAGCGCCGACGACCTTGACCTCGACACCGAATTCCTTGAGCTTGCGCTCGATCAGACGCGAGGTGAATTCCAGCGTATCGACCGACACCGTCTCGGCCTGCTGTTTGGGCTGGTCCAGCAGATGCAGCGGCGGCAGCGGCGAGTCCGGCATCTCGGAAAACAGCGGCGCTTGCTTCTCTTCGATCACCCGCGTGGATTTGACCACTTCCACGACCGGCATCTCGATATGGATGGGCTGATGCTCGACGACGCGCTTCTTTTCTTCCTCGACGACCACGGTGCGCTCTTGCTTGGCCTGCACGCCGATACGCTTGTCCTGCCGGGTCTGCCAGGTGCGCCATACCCATTGCCAGCCATTTTCCAACGCAGCGCCCAGCCAGTCCATGAAGCGCAGCCAGGAAAGCCCGCTGAACACGCTGAGGCCCGTGGCAATCAGCGCCAGCAACAACAACGTCGCGCCGGTGAACCCGAGCAGGCGGCCCAGCGCCTCGCCGACCAGCGCGCCGAACATCCCGCCGGGCGCCAACGGCAGCGAGGCTTGCAAGGTATACAGGCGTATCGATTCCAGCGCGCTGCTGGCCAGCAGCAGCACCGCAAAACCGACCACGGAAACCTGAAAGGTGCGCTTGCAGAAAACGCTGTCGGCGCGCAACTCGCGATAGCCTGTCCACACGCGCTGCAGCATGAACACAACCAGCCACCAGGCGGAAACGCCGAACAGGTAAAACAGCAGATCAGAGAGATAGGCACCCAGCACGCCGCCGGGATTGGCTGTCAGCGCGCCGCTGGCGCTGTGCGACCAGGCAGGGTCGGCCGGATCGTAGCCGTACAGCGCCACGGTGAAATAGGCCGCAAGCGCGGCGAGCAGCAACCAGCGAGACTCGCGCAACAGAACGAGCAGCTTGCCGCCCGGCGCTTCGCCGCCGGCATCAACCATGGGCGGCACCGATCATCCCCAATTGTTCCGCGAGGCGAACCGCCTCCATGCGATTGTTCACGCGCAACGTCTGGTAGGTGGACGCGACATGAATCTTGACCGTGCCTTCGGCCAGATTCAGGCGTTCGGCAATTTCCTTGTTGGACAGGCCATCGGCAATGCACTGCAACACTTCCACTTGGCGCGCGGTCAGGCCGAACTCGTTGGTGCGCGTGCTGCGCCGATCGACTCGCTCCGCCTCATGACGAGACACATCTTCGCTCGGGCGCAACAGTTGTTGCGGCACATACACGCCGCCGGACAGCACCAGGTTCAACGCGCTCAGCATCACCGGCGCGCTGGAGTTTTTGCACACGAAACCGAGCGCCCCTGACGCCATCACCTTTTCCATGATGGAGCGGCTCTCCTCGCCGGACACCACCATCAACGGAATATGCGGATAACGCTTATTGAAGTAACGGATGGAGAGCGGCCCGTCGCTGCCGGGCATATTCAGATCCATCAAAGCCAGATCCAGATCGGGATTATCCTCGGCCAGCCTCAGCGCCTCGTTGAAGCTCCCCGCCTCCAGCACCTCTTGCACTTCCGGCAGTTGCTGCAATACCAGGCGCATCCCCTCGCGAAACAACGCATGATCGTCTACCAGCATCAATCTCATACCATCTCCCTGTCCAGCCTATGCCGCCGGTTTGTCTGCAATCATAACACCCGGCTCGCACGCCGGAATCACGAAACTGAAGCAAGCGCCTTCACCCAAGGTCGAATGCACCTGCATCTGGAAACCCAGCAATCTGGCCAGACGCTCGACGATGGCCAGCCCGAGACCCAGCCCCTTGCTGCGGTCGCGCTGCCTGTTGCTCACCTGGTAATACTCCTCGAAGATATGCGGCAGGTGCTCGGGCGGGATGCCGATACCGGTATCGCATACCTCGATCCGCTCGCCCTCCGCCACGCGCCGGCAGGCGACGGTCACTCCGCCCCGTTCGGTATAGCGTATGGCATTCGCCAGCAAATTCCGCAGGATGCGCTCAAGTAGCAGCGGGTCACTGCCGACCGTATCGGAACAGGAGTCCATCTCCAACCGCAACCCCTTGTCCTGCGCAAGCATCTCGAACTCGCCGCGCAGCTTATTCAGCAGGGGGCCGAGCGAAAACGGCTCGACATTCACCTGCACCACTCCCGCATCCAGCCTTGAGATGTCCAGCAGCGTATCGAACATGGCGCACATCACTTCGACTGACCGCTCCAGTTGCATCACGGTCGCCCTGGCCTGCTCGCTCAACGCGCCGCTCTTCAGCACCTCCACGTACATCGCCAGTGCATGCATGGGCTGGCGCAGGTCGTGATTCGCCGCAGCGAAGAACTGCGACTTCATCCGGCTGGCCAGTTCGGCATCCTGCTGCGCCTGTTCGGCGCGCGCCTTCTGCTGCACCAGTTGCCCGACCAGCCTCGCGTTCTCCCATTCGCCGCGCAGCGATTGCTCGAAGGTGCGACTCAACCCCCGCCCGGCATTCAGCACGAATACCAGGTAGATGAAAAGCAGCACCCCCAGGATTAAATGAGCCCTGTCGCCAATAGAGAAACTCAGAAGCGCAACGGGAAGAATCAGCAAGGCCAGAAAAATATACAGCGAAGGAGGAAACACCGGATTGAGCGTCACCGCACCAGCAGCCACCCCCAGGATCACGCAGATCAGCAGGGTCTGGTAAGCCAGGTCGCCCGGCACGAACATCAGCACGCCAGCCGATCCCCAGATCGCACCGACCATACTGACCAGCAAGATGAGGCGCGTACGCCATGCCCTGCATTCGGCCATGCCTTGCAGCCTGTCCCGATAACGCAGCAAGTAATACACCTCGACCAGATGCACCGCAAACTGCGCGGTCAGCCAGCCCAGCAACACAGGGTGTGCCACCGCATCCCACATCATGACGCACAACAGCACCCCCACCAGCAACTGGCTGGCGATCATCAACGGATAATGCTCCAGCCGCGCGCGCAATTGCCCGGTGCGGATCGGCAGGTTCTCCGCATTGAGATCGCAGGATGTCCAGACGTAAAACTTGTCGAGCATCATCACCGCTTGCTCCGATCCAGCGCCAGCAGCAGCCGGATGTCGTCCGCCAGCCATTCTGCGCGCTGCCCGTAGGGGGCGAGCAGGCGCACCCTGCCCGAGGTGTCGATCAGAAAGGTTCCGGCGCTGTGATCCATGTTGTAGCCGGAAGTGGTCGACTGCTTCTGGTAAACCACGCCGAACGCCTTGGCGACCTGCGCGGTCGCCTGTGTGTCGCCGTACAGCGCGAGGAACGAGGAATCGAAGGCCGGCACGTATTGCGCCAGCATCTCAGGCTTGTCGCGCTCCGGGTCCACCGTGACGAACAGCACCTGCACCCGCCCGGCATCCTTGCCCAGCAGACGCATCGTCTGCGCCAGATCGGCCAATGTGGTGGGGCACACGTCCGGGCAATGGGTATAGCCGAAGAACAGCACCGTCACCTTGCCGCGAAAATCCGCCAGCGTGCGCGGCTTGCCGTTGTGGTCGGTCAGCCGGAAATCGGCCTGCGCCAGTTTCGCGCCAGCCTCGCTGGCGTGGAAGGGCGACGGCAGCCTAGGCTCGCCGCATCCGGCAAGCAGGCCGATCAACAACAGGAGCCCGAGACTACGCAGCAACATGACAACTCCCGCTCCATCCATAGAGATAAAAAGTGTAGCTCACCTTGACCAGTCCATATACGCCCAACCCTGCCACCATCAGCCCGGCAGCCAGCCGTACGCGCGGCGACTGCACCCAGCCCCTGATACGTTCCCAGAACAGGCCTATCGCCAGCAGGTTAGGCAACGTGCCCAGGCCGAACGCCAGCATGATGGCCGCGCCGTCCTTCACGCTGCCGCTAGCCAGCGCGGTCAGCAGCACGCTGTACACCAGACCACAGGGCATCCAGCCCCACAACATGCCGAGCAGCAACGCGCGCTGCGGCGTGGTGACCGGAAGCAGGCGTTTGGTCAGCGGCTGTATGCGCCGCCACAGTCCGCCGCCCAAGCGCTCGATGCGCCGAACCAGCTTCCCGCTGCCGGCCAAATACAGCCCCAGCGCGACCAGCATCAGGCTGGACAGCACGAACAACAGATGCTGCACCGGCACCTGATCGCGGAACAACAATCCGGCCTGCCCGATGCTGCCTACCAGCGCGCCGGCGGCGGCATAGCTCGCCAGCCGCCCGCCATTGTAGGCCAGATGGAATGGCCAGCGCGCGCTGCCGGAAGATGTTAACGGCGGCTTGGGAAGTTGCGCAGTGATGATGCCGACGATGCTGCCGCACATGCCGAGGCAATGCACGCCGCCCAGCAGGCCGACGAAAAACACCGCGACGATGCCGAACTCGGTCATGCACCCAACTCCAGCGTATCGATATCCAGCAATGCGGCGACTTCGCGCGCATCCGGCTGCGCCTGATGCGGAACGATGCCCAGTAGCGGTGCGGTGATGCGCATCTTCAGCGCGGCGATGTTCTCGTCCAGCATCGCCATGTCGGCATCCACCACGTTCGCGACCCAGCCCGCCAGCGTCAGGCCGCGCGCGGCGATCGCCTCGGCGGTCAGCAGCGCGTGGTTCAGGCAGCCCAGCCGCATCCCAATTACCAGCACGACCGGGATGTTCATCTGCTGCACCAGATCCGCACTGTCCTGCTCGTCGTTCAGCGGCACGCGAAAACCTCCGGCCCCTTCGACGATCACCACATCGGCCTGCGCATTCAGCTCGGAATAGGCTTCGAGTATGCGGTCGAGGCTGATGCGGACGCCGCTGAAGCGCGCGGCCAGATGCGGCGCGACCGGGCGCACGAAACTGTAGGGGTTGATCTGGCCGAGGCCGGCCAGCACGTTGCTGGCCGCGCGCAGTTGGCGCACGTCCTCGTGCATGTCGTCGTCGCAGCCGGCCGCAACCGGTTTCATGCCGACCACGCGGCGTTCGCGCGCCGCGAAGGCATGCAGCAACGCGCAGCTGACCAGCGTCTTGCCGACGCCGGTATCGGTTCCGGTAACGAAATAGTTCATTTCAGGCTAAACCTTAAAAAGACAGTTATCCGCAGATTACCGCCGATTAAACAGCAAAACATCCCGCAAATCATGTTTGCCTTTCGTGCCAGCTATGCGCATGAGTATCTGCGTTAATCTGCGGATGGAAATCAGGCTTTCAGTTTGAACGGTGTCTGGATGATAGATACGCCGTCGCGCGTGGTGCGCGGCTGGGGTTTCCATGCGTGACCGTACACCACTTCGTAGGTAGCGGGCAACTTGCCGTTGCTGCGCAGGGACTCGTAGTTCTCGACCAGCCGCGCCCAAGCCTGTTTGCCCATCAGTCCCTGACCGCGCCCGGCGGTCGCGTTGTGCGCGCCGATGGCCTTGAGGTCATGCAGCACGCCGCGCACATCGTCATAGGTCAGCGTCAGGCATTCCATCTCCATCACCGGGTCGGCGAAACCGGCCTGCATCAGCATGTCGCCGACATCGTGCATGTCGGCGAAACGGTTCAGGTGGTTGTGTCCGTCCACGCCGTCGAACGCACGCCGCAATTCCTTCAGCGTGTCCGGACCGAAAGTGCTGAACATCAACAGCCCCTCCGTCTTCAGAACGCGATGCAGTTCGACGAAGGTCGCCGGCAGGTCGTTGCACCACTGCAGCGCGAGGTTGGACCACACCATGTCGACGCTGCCGGAAGCGATCGGCAACGCCTCGGCGTCGCCGCACACATAGCCCTGCTTCGCGCCGCCGAATAGCTTGCGCCACCAGCCGGAATGTCCGCGCGCGTTCTGCAGCATGCCGAGCGCGATGTCGAGCGCGGCCAGTTGCGCCGCGGGGTAGCGCTCGCCCAACTGGCGCGTGCCCCAGCCGGTGCCGCTGCCGACGTCGAGGATGCGCGCCGGCTGCAGCTTGATGTAGTCCAGCCGTTCCAGCATGCGCGAGCACACCTCGCGCTGCATCACCGCCTCGGCGTCGTAGTCCGCCGCCGCGCGGCTGAAGGCGCGGCGCACTTGGCGCTTGTCGATCTCGAATTCGTTCATGTCCGTTCTTTCAGAAAATCCTTGATGCATGCGACGAAACGATCCGGGTGGGACAGGAACGGCGCATGCGCGGCCCCCTCCACCAGCGCCAGCCGCGCCTGCGGCATCCGCTCCGCGATATAACGAGATGCATCCGGCGGGGTCAGCGTATCGCGCTCGCCGGCGATCACCAGCGCGGGCTGCGCGATCTGCGGCAACGCCTCGCGCAGATCGCAGTCGCGCAGGATATTCAAACCCGACTGCAACGCGACCAACTCCGGCTCGCCGCGGCTGAACAGCGCATTGCGCAGTTCAGCCAACAACTCGCGCTCGTCCTCGCTGCCGCGCACCTGCAGCGCGAGGAAACGGCGCAGCGTCAGCGCATAGTTCTGCTCCAGCGCGGCGGCAAATTCCGCCAGCGTCTGTTCCGCCATCGCGCAATCCCAGCCGGGGTGTCGCACGAAGCATGGCGTGCTCGTCACCAGCACCAGACGCCGCACCTGCTGCGGATGAAGCTGCGCCCAGCGCAGCGCGACCTGGCCGCCCAGCGACCAACCGCAGAGATTCAGCGGCTCGCGGAACTGCGCACTCAACTCATCGACGATGGAGTCCAATGAGCCTTGTAGGGTGGGTTGAGCGTAGCGATACCCGCCGCCAGCCTCGGATAAACGATGGGTATCGCTACGCTCAACCCATCCTGCGTCCTCTGCTCCGCCATCCTGACTAAAACCGTGTCCCGGCAGGTCCACCGCGATCACGCAGAAGTCCCGCGCCAGTCGCTCGGCCACGCTGCCCCACATGCCGCCGTGCATGCCCCAGCCGTGGATCAGCAACAGCGGTTCGCCGCTGCCGAACTCCTCAACGTGCAAGCTCATGCAGCGCCTCGATCAGTCGGCCGACATCCGCCTCGCTGTGCGCGGCGGACAGAGTGATGCGCAATCGCGCCGTGCCCTGCGGCACGGTGGGCGTACGGATCGCCACGACCCAGATGCCGCGCTCGCGCAATCCATCGCTCAGTTCCAGCGCTCGCTGGTTGTCGCCGATCAGCAGCGGCTGGATCGCGGTGTCCGACGGCATCAGTCGCCAGGGCAAGTCAGCCAGCCCCACTCGCAGTTGTTCGATCAGCCGGTGCAGATGTGTGCGCAGTTCATCGCCTTGCTCGATCAGATCCACGCTCTCCAGCAGCGCCACGGACAGCGCCGGCGGCGTGGCAGTGGTATAGACATAGCTGTTCGCATGATTGATCAGCGTGTCGATCACCGCCTGCTCGGCCGCGACGATGGCGCCGAATACACCCGCCGCCTTGCCCAGCGTCGCCATGTAGATGATGCGCGGCGATGCGATGCCGAAATGCGACATCGAGCCTCGCCCTTGTTCGCCCTGCACGCCGAAGCCGTGCGCATCGTCCACATACAGCCAGGCGTCATACTGTTCGCACAGCGCCAGCAATTCGCGCAGCGGGGCGATGTCGCCGTCCATGCTGAACACCGTGTCGGTGACGACGAGTTTGCGTCCGCCCTTGGCCTGCGCAAGCAATTGTTCCAGTTGCGCCATGTCGCCGTGACGATAGCGCTTCACCCCGGCACGGCACAGCAGCATCGCATCGTTCAGCGAGGCATGGTTGAGCTTGTCGGCGAATACCGTGTCGCCCCGCCCGACCAGCGCCTGCACCGTACCCAGATTGGCCATGTACCCGGTGGAAAACAGCAGCGCGGCGGGCTTGCCGACGAAGGCAGCAATCCGCTGTTCGAGCTCGTGATGTGCCTCGCTGTGGCCGCTCACCAGATGGGCGGCGCCCGCCCCCAGCCCATGCTTCAGCGCACCTTCCTGCAGCACTTTGATGAGTTGCGGATGGTTCGCTAGACCGAGGTAATCATTGCTGCTGAACGAGAGCAGCAGCCTGCCGTCGACCTCGATATGTGGCGACTGCGGGCCGGCGATCATGCGCCGCTGGCGCAGCAGGCCTTGCGCGGCGCGTTCGTCGAGTTCGTTTTGGAGTTGAGTGAATGGCATCGGTCTTGGTAGGTTGGGTTAGGCGCGTTTCGCGCCGTAACCCAACGCAACACATGTCGGGTTACGCTACGCTAACCCGACCTACATTATCAGTGTTTCTCGGCGAAGGGATACATACCCAGTTTGTCCAGCAAAGCACGGTCGCGTTCCACATCGGGATTGCCGGTGGTCAGCAACTGGTCGCCGTAAAAGATGGAATTCGCACCGGCAAGGAAGCACAAGGCCTGTATCGCCTCGCTCATCTGCTGGCGTCCTGCAGACAGGCGCACGCGCGCGGTCGGCATGGTGATGCGCGCGACCGCGATGGTGCGCACGAAGTCCAGCGGGTCGAGGTCTTCCAGTTCGGCCAACGGCGTGCCTTCGACCTTGACCAGGTTGTTGATCGGCACGCTCTCGGGATACGGGTTCATGTTCGCCAGCTGCGCGACCAGCCCGGCGCGCTGCGTGAGGTTCTCGCCCATACCGACGATGCCGCCGCTGCACACATGCAGTCCGGCGCGGCGCACGCGCTCCAGCGTGTCCAGCCTGTCCTGATAGTCGCGCGTGCTGATGATGTTGCCGTAGAACTCCGGCGTGGTGTCGAGGTTGTGGTTGTAGTAATCGAGCCCGGCGGCGCGCAGTTGCTCGGTCTGCTCGTCGTTGAGCATGCCCAGCGTGGCGCAGGTCTCCATGCCCAGCGCGCGCACTTCCTTGACCATCTCCACCACGGCGGCCATGTCTTCCTCGGTCGGCTCGCGCCAGGCCGCGCCCATACAGAAGCGATCCGCACCGGCGTCTTGCGCGGCCTTCGCGGCCTTCACCACTTCGGCCAAGTCCAACATTTTGCGGTTCTCTACGCCTGCGTTGTGGAACGCCGATTGCGGACAGTAGCCGCAGTCCTCTGAACAGCCGCCGGTCTTGATCGACAGCAGCGTGGACAACTGCACCGCGTTCGGGTCGAAATGTTCGCGGTGGATTTGCTGGGCGCGATACAGCAGGTCGGCGAACGGCAGCTTGAACAGCGCCTCTATGTCTTCGACATTCCAGCGTTGCGGGGTGTTGCTCGGCTTTTTCGGGCGGACGAATTCTATGGTCTGGGTGGTCATGACGAATCTGGATCGGCGTTGATGGAAACGATATTGCGATGCTCTTTACGGTGGATTTTTCCTGCCCAACCATACTTCGGTATGATGGAATGGAAGCGGCGCATCATCCTAGAAAGGGCGACAGCTTGTCAATTTTTCACGGCGCATGCCTGAACATCGGCGCATTTATTCGGCAGCTATCGCCAGCCCAGCCCTGCGTGCTGTGCGGCCGCATGAGCCATGACGGCCTGTGGTGCGCCGCCTGCGACCGCACCCTCCCCTATCTTCCCGCAGCACACTGCCCGAGTTGCGCGCTGCCGACGCCGGCCGGCGAGATATGCGGCCATTGCCTGAGACACCCGCCGCTGTTCGACCGCGCCACGGCCGCCTTTGCCTATGCCTACCCGCTGGACCGGTTGGTGCAGGCAATGAAATATCGCGAACAACTCGCACTGGTCAATGCCTTCGCGGGGAAGCTGGTGCAGCAAATCGACCGCAGCAGACTGCCCGATCGCGTGATCGCGATGCCGCTGCATCCCGCCAAACTGCGCGAACGCGGCTTCAACCAGTCACTGCTGCTGGCCGCCGCAACCGCCCGCTCGCTCAAGATCGAACTGCTGCCGCATGCCTGCCGGCGGGTGCGCGACACACCGCCTCAATCGGCCCTGCCCTTTAAGGAACGCAAGAAAAACGTACGCGACGCGTTCTGCTGCGACATAGACCTGAGCGGCAGGCATGTCGCGCTGGTCGACGACGTACTGACCACCGGAGCCAGCCTGAACGCGCTCGCCGCCGCGGTGAAGAAGCGCGGCGCAACGGAAATATCGGTATGGGTAGCGGCACGAACGCTGCCGCACGCGCCTATTCGGCAGGCATCCCGGAACCAAATGTAGGTCGGGCTATGCCCGACATGGGCGGAGCCCACCCTACGCCGAGCTTGATCTACGATACATTCTTGGGACAAACAAATCCCCGGAACCGATCCCTACAGCGCCTTGAGTTTGCGCTGGACGAACGCCCGAAGTTCCGGGCTGAGCGTCTTGCTGTCCAGCGCCTGCTGATATGTAACCTTTGCCTCTTCGTTGCGCCGCAACGCCTGCAGGGATATCCCGCAGCCCATCAGCCATGCGCCGTTGCCCGGCTGCAACTGCAGCGCGGAGCGATAATGCGCGACCGCCTCGGCATGGAAATTGTTGCGCTGCTGCAGCGCGGCGAGGAAAGCCAGATAGTCGGCCTTCGTTTCGCCAAAGGGCAGCGAGCGCTCCAGCGTGACCTGCGCCTCGCCCGTCGCGCCGCGCTCCACCTGCAGGCGCGCCCGCAGCATCGCGAACCCGATGTGATCGGGCTTGGCGTCCAGACGCTCCTGCAGCAGACGCTCGGCATCGCTGCCGCGCTTCTCATCCAGCAACTGCGCAACCAATGCCTGGCGGGCGGCATCGTGACCGCTGTCCAGTTGCAGCGCCGCCTGATAACTGGCGACCGCATCATTGCCGCGCCCCTGTTGCATCAACGCAATCCCCTTGCGGAACTCGGCTTCGGCCTGCTGGGCGCGGCTAACCTGTTTCATCGGAATGCTTTCGGACGCGGGGAGCGCAGTCGCCGACTGACGTTTATCGGGACGTACTCCCTGCTTCGGCGCGGCCTTGTTCGCCGACGGCGCGGCGGCAAGCGGCTTGACCGCGGCCTTAACCTGGGGCGCCATTACCGCGGACTTGGGCGGTGCGCTTGCGGCTACTTTCGGGGTTGCCGGCAACGGCGGACGGAGTGGCGCGGCAGAGCTCGGCTTAGCCTTGTCCGGCATCGCCAACGCGGCCGGTTTCGGCGGCGCACTTGCTATCGCCGCAGGAGCCGACACCGGTTTCGGCGCGGGCGGCAACACCGGTTTCGCCGCAGGCTGCATCTGCCTTGCGGTCTGCACGGCAGCGACAGCGGAAACTGGAACGGCGACCGGCACGGCAGACTGGCTTGCGACAGCAACGGCCGATGCCGGAACGGGCATAACGGACGCGCCGGGTGCGACGAATGCGGCGGCGGTCGCTACTTGCCGAAGTTTTGCTCCGCCCGCGATGCCGCCGCGAGCCTGCCACCACCATGCCACAGCGGACAGCAACAATACGAGCAGTAACCACGGCAGTCTGCGTGCGGGGCGGCGGTAAGAGACGGCACGCACCATATCCTGCTCCGGCTTGACATACACACCGCGCCGTTCGAGCTGGCTCAGCACCTGGTTGATGAGACTCATCGCAACAGGAACCAGCCCAGCCCCAGCGAAACGACGACCGCCGCGGCCGTCAATGCCAGCGCCCAAGGCAACCAGTCGCGATGCACCTCTGGCGTATCGGCCGCGGCATCGCGGATGTGCCGCGCCCGCACCTGCTGCTGTCCCTCGCTGTAGGCCAGCATCAGAGCCTTATGCGCAACGATATTGACCAGCCTCGGCGTGCCCCGCGTGATGCGGTGCAGCTTGGACACGGCCACCCTGCCGAACAGCGCATCGCCAGAATAAGACGCAATGGAAAGACGATGATGCAGGTAGCGCTCCAGTTCGTCGCGCTCCATCCCGCGCAACTCGTACTGGAAACTGATGCGCTGGCGCAACTGGCGCACCGAATGATGCTGCAACCGCTCGTTCAGTTCCGGCTGGCCGAACAGCACCACTTGCAGCAACTTGCTCTTCTCCGTTTCGAGATTGGTGAGCAGCCGCAACACCTCCAGGCTCTCCAGCGGCATCGCCTGCGCCTCGTCCAGACATACCAGCGCATGCTGCCCCTTGCGGGCGCATTCCAGCAGCGCGAACGTCAATCCTTTCAGCAACTGATGCTGGTCGGCATCCTTTTCCATCGGCACGCGGAACTCGTCGGCGAGGGCAAGCAGCAGGCTGCGCGGTTCGAGATAGGGATTGGGGATGTAGGCGGTGACGAAACGCGCCGAGGCAGCGACGGGAGCCTCGTGGTCCTGTGTGCCGATCGCGGTGGTGGAGCGCACATCCTGATTCAGCGCGGCAAGGAACTTTCGGCACAGCAGCGTCTTGCCGTAACCCACCTCGCCGGTGATCTTGATGAAGCCCTCGCCGCTGCGTGCGGCCACCAGCAAGGTATTGAGCGCCTCCTGATAGCTGCTGCAACTGAAAAAGAAACTAGTGTCGGGGGTCAGTCCGAACGGAGGCTGGCGCAACCCGAAGTGTTCGAGATACATATCAAGGCCTGCCGCCCTGCCCGGACAAGCCGCCAACCCTGTCGCGACTTCCGGTGATGTCCTGCGACCAGTCCTTGTCGTTGTCCACCACGGTCGGCTTCAGCAGAATCACCAATTCGCGCTTCTCGCTGGTCTTGCTGGTCTGCCCAAACACCTGCTTCGGCATGCCGGGCAGGCCGGACTGATCGCTGATCGTCGCCTGGCGCATCAGGCCACCGATCGCGACAATCTGCCCGTCGCGCGCACGCACGATGCTATCGGTCTCGGAAACCGAACTGGAGGCCAGCGGCAGATTGTAGGTTCCGACCCCCGTGCCGAGATTCAGCGTCTTGTTCACCGTCGAAACCGTACTCACCGAAGGATGGACATGCAGGATGATCTCGTTGTTCTGGTCGATGCGCGGCGTCACGTCCAGCGCGATGCCGGAGAAGAACGGCTGCACCTTGACCGTCGGAGCGGTTCCGGCGACATTCGCCGTTGCCTGCGTGCCGCCCGATATCTCGGTAACGAAAAATTCGTCGGTGCCCACCTTGAGCACCGCCTTCTGGTTATTCAACGTCGCGATGCGCGGGCTGGACAGCACATGCACGTTGCCCTGAGATTCGAGAAAGCTCAACAAGGCCGCGAAGTTGCTGGTCTGGAACGCCAGTCCGAACAATGAGCCCGCCGCCTGACCTGCCGCAGTCGCAGCCAACGACAGATCAGTCCCCGGCGTAGAGGTCACCGCACCGTTCGTCATCGAACCATTCATGGAGAGAGTAGCTCCCGGAGACAGTTGCCCAATCGAAGTCCGGCTGTTCGGATTATTCTTGAACGCGCCCCAGTTCACCCCGGACTGAAAGCCAACATTCAACTGCACCTCGATGATCTTCGCCTCCAGTATCACCTGACGCTCGATGGAAATCTGCGAAGCCTTGAGATAGGCCGCGACATTCTTCAGCTCGTCCGGCATCGCGCGCACCACGATCACGCCGGACATCGGGCTGATCACGACGCTGCGCCCGTCCTCTTTGCCGACGAGGATGCTCAGCGAGTTCGACAGCTCATCCCAGAAATCGCTTGAGGTCGTCGTGGTGATCTTGCTGCTGTTGTCGTTTCCACGCTCGAACTTGAGAGCCTTATCGCCACCGCCCACGATAGTCGCGCCCTGATTGGTCGCCGCCCCCGTACCTGTCGAGCCGGACGAACTGTCGGACAGCGCACTGGATGTCACCCTGACCGAAGAAGTGCCGGCCCGGCTTCCTGTCAGGTAGTTGACCTGAAAAATTCGCGTCTGCATTGTCAGCGGCTGGACATATATCCGATCGCCACTCATCTTGTAGTCGTAGCCGTACATCTCGCGGATCGCTTCCAGCGCCTCGAACACGGTAACGTCTTTCAGATTGAGCGAGATGCTGCCTTCGACTTCGGGGTGCAGCAACATGCTGTAGCGCGTGCCGGAAACGATGGCCATGAACACTTGCTGCACGGGGGTGGCGCTGACGACCAGATCGAAGCGTGGCTCCAGCGGCTTGTCTTCAACCGCCGGCATCTCGACGCTGAGAGGCGGCAACAGGGCGTTGTTGACTTCGGCAGGCTGGACGCTCTGTTGAACAGCCTGATTCATCTCGCGCTGGATGGTTTCCGCCGCGTGATTACGGCTATTGGGCGTCGCGCAGCCCGCAAGCAGCACCACAGCGCTCAGCACACCCAGCAAAACTCTCATCAACTCTCCCCAAATCCGGACGGCCGGCCCAATCGACCCGCCAGCCCGATCAGGGCGTCACGGTTCGGATCGAACTACTTTTTTCGATATCGACACGCCGGGAAACAAAGTCATCGTCCGTTTCCCTCGCGCGCCTTGCAAAATTACACCGATGTCACTCACTTCAATCAGCCTAACATCGCCATATTTACCCCCCAATTCGATTATTTGCCCATCGATGATCGCCGCGCTGCGTTTTTTGGAGACGATGACAGACTGCAAACCGACCGGCTTCGCGGGCTCGGAAACGGGCAGATCGGAAGGTGCCATGACGCTCGCCGGCGGACGGGTCGGATCCGGCAAATCGTCGGCCAGCACGGGAGCGCCCGGCAGCAGCAACATTGCCGCACCGCCGAGACAGGCGGACAGGAAACGAGTCATGGAAAATCTTGCTAGATGGTCAGCCACGTCTGATCCAGGCTCAATGTGTACACCGTAAATATCAGCACGGCGTCCGGATAAGTATCCACGCTGAGACTGACATCCCCCCAGTACATCCTCTCCGGCAGATTCTCCAAAGCACTGGCGTAACCCAGCAGATCCAGATAACGTCCGCGCACCGTGATCTGCACGCCATGCCTGAATATCTGCTGCTGTCCATCGGCGGCGACTGGCTGCACGGCTTCACCCGCTGGCGGCGCTTCGATCAGCGGACCAAGCGGCAAGGTCTTGAGCTCGACCAGCTGCACCCCCTGGTTATCGCGCAGCACCCGCCCCAGCACTTCGGCCATTTGGCCCGGCGCAACGAGATGCTCGCGACGCCCTTCCAGATAATCCTCCTGCTCCCGCAATTGCCGGCGGAGCTGCTCCACGCGCACGCGCATAGGAGAGTGCTCGTCGTCTTGCCGCGCCTGCAACAGACCCTGCATCTGCGCCTGCAGTTCTTTCGAGCGCTCCTGCTGCTGGACCACCTGATCGGTGAGCGTTTTCCGCTTCGCATGCAGCGGCGCCAGCAACACTTCGCTGACCAAGGCCACCAGCACCATCGCGCACGCGGCGAACATGATCGCGCGTTCGCGCAACGACAACGCATCGACTTTGTCGCGAGCAATGATCCAATAGCGCTTCATTCCTTCACCTCCGCCACACTGGAACGCAACACGAACTCGACATAACGCGGCACGGCTCCCGACTTGTCGGCCTTGGGCTGCTGCATCTGCAGCGCGGCGAAGTTCTTGCCCTGCATGACAGCCTCACGGCGCAGACGCTGGATATACTGCGGCAACAGATCCGGATGCGTGACCGCACCGCTCAAAACGAGCTGGGTTCCGTCGCCGCTTACGCTGAAACCGGTCAGCCACAACCCCGGCACCACCTGACGCGAAAAGGCGCGCATATATTCGGAATAGCCGGCGCTGTTGCCCAGCCCCCCCGTTTTGAGCGCATCGACCAGCCCGCTCTGCTCTTTCGCCTGCTGCTCCAGATTTTGAATCTCATCCAGCAAAGCCTGATTGCTGCGCTGCGGGGAAAAATCTGCGACCTGCTTGCTTAGCGCCAATTGCTGGCCATCGAATCGCCGCATGTTTTCCACGGACTGGAGTTCCAATTGCTGGACCTGATAGTGAGCATAGCCATACATGCCCGCCGCCCCGACTACGATCAGCCCCAGCCCCTGCAATATCGTGGCAAGGGAAAACTGCTTGCGCTGCCGGACGAACGACGGGTCAAACAAATTGATCTGCTGGCTCATTGCCGCCCTCCCGCTTGGCGCAACGCCGCCCCCAGCGTCGACAAGGACTTGGCGACGAATTCGCTATCGTCCAGCTCCCCGATCGCGCTGATATCCATCGCCTGCGACAAATCGAGTTTCTCCACGCGAGCATCGCTGACCGAGGTCAGAAACTCGACCAGACGAGTGTCATCCGGCACACTCACCAGCACCCGGCTTATCGGAAGATGATTGAACTGGCGATCGAAATAGTCCAAGGAGCGCTGCAACTCCAGTTCGATACGTCCATGAGCCTGCTCGCGCAGATGATCGCTCGCATCGCGCAACTGGCCGATACCGACCTCGATGCGTCGCGCCAGATACAACTCTCCGCCCGAAGTGAACGTCAGCAGCCCGCCGTGATCGTCGAACGCGAGCAACGCCAGCGCCCGCCCTTCCTGCTCGAACAACATCGCGATGTTGCGCTGCGCCATTTCCGGAATATCGATTACGGCCAACTCCACGCCGGCCTGATGGAACATTTCGACGCGCTTCCTGACGATGTCGTTGGCGGCGCTGACCGTATAAACGGATTGCGCCCGATCCGAGCCGCCGAATTTGCCGGACGGTATCCGCAGCACATCGATCATCGCATCCTCGACGGGATAGAGCAGATTGTCCTTGATTTTCCAGCGTATCGCCGTCTTCAACTCTTCGGGAGGAACATTCGGCGCTTCCACCAGCGACAACTGGTATTCGCCCGGCGACAGCAGCGTGATGCAACCCTTGGTATCGAGGTGGGCACTGCGACGCAACTTGTCGAGCGCAGCTGTTGAAACGCTTTCCATCGGATGAAATTCGCAACGCAACACGCACGGCATACCGCCAACCGACTTGACTTTCGCCAGATAGATGCCGTCCGTATCCAGACCGATAGCAAGCTTGCCATCGACATGGTTTTTTGACTTGAACAGCTTGGAGATAAACGAGATTCCCATAATTGGCGCGAAGTTAATTCAACAACCCATTGTTGTCAATGAATTTTTTAATTACATCACAACCTAAAGCCTTCTGAAATACTGCCGATAACCCGCAACTCAAAATCACCAATACCCAATGTAATCAAAAACAAAGCCGCAGATGCGCTCAGGCGCATTGCGGCTTTGTTTGTAGCCCAGCGTCCTGCATTGCAGGTCAAGAGGCCAAGCTGACATTGAAATTACTGAGGCACGCTGTAAATCAATAGTTTTAGTTTCGGCATAACATGCTGCGCATGTGAGCCTTCACTGAAACTACTAAAACGGCAAAGCCGATGCGTAGTTTTGACTGGCGTCGAAACTACTAAGATGTTTCATCTCAGTAGTTTTGGCTACCGCCGAAACTATTGATACGCTTTGCGCATCAATAGTTTTCTCGCAAATAGATAAACTCGTTGTTGCCCTTGTACACGCCGAAGGTCGCGCGCGCGGTCGGGTTGGAAACGACACCGCCTCCCCATGCAAATTGCAACCATGTCGGCACACTCCCCGTCACCGTCACCGCTCCCACATTACCCGCGCCGGGTGCCTGGAGCCACAGATTAAAGTCACCCGAAAACCCTGTGCCTGGCGTTGCGCCCTCATTGAATCGCAGCCCTACCGGCCCCGCAACAGCACAGCCTGCGCCACTTAAACCGGGACTGGCGCTATCCTGCACACAAGTAACCGGCAAAGCACTGAGCGCCACGCTCACCGCATTGCCTGCCCCCAGCGTCACATCGCCGGAGCAAGTATCTGCATTGTTGGTCACCCAACCGTTGCCGCTCCAGTGCTGGACACGGAAAGGGACGGGCAGGCTGAGCAACTCCGAGCCATGCGCATTGCCGAGTTTGGCGCGACCGCTGCGAATATCAGCCGTGCCTTCCGCATGCCCTGAAGAACTGACGGGAGTTGGATCTGCATTCGTCGCTCGCATAGAGAGCGTGAGTGGCGCAGTTTCCGGAATGGCGACTGCATAGGTCACATTTGCACTACCCACCCCATTGGCAAAATTCGCCGCCGGAATGGTATTGCTTGCAAGACCGGTCGCCACACCGGCATTGGAAAGCGTGGTGAGATAGGCATTGGCGGCTCCCGCATAGTTAGCCGTGTTCGTCGCATCCGTCGCATCCCCGCCAAAACGCTTCGCCTTCACGGTCACCGTAAACGGCTGCCCCGCTTTAGCCGGGGCGATTGAGCCTGCATAGGTGAAGGTGGCACAACCCGGCGTCACTGTCGTATCGAAATACCCCGGCTGAAAACGCCCCACATTGGTCTGCGTTCCCGTTACTGGGGCAGTCGACATATCCCAACCCAGATAGACCGACAGACTGGCTTTCAGATCTATCGTGCCCACCTCGTCCCAAGTCAGTGAGTTGTTGGACACGCCATTGGTAAAGGCGGCAGCCGCTTGATTGATCGCCGTCGCATTACCCAAGGCAGGCAGCGGATTGGATGAAGACAAAGTCACCGTGCCGTTAAAGTTAAGGGTGGCGGCTGGCGTTGCGCACGCGTTCATAGCGGTCACGCTGACATTGAACGCCTGCCCCGCGACGAGCGGCGCAGCGGGAATGCCACTAAAGGCGAAGCTGGCGGGTGCAGCGATGAATATGCCGCTACCTGGTGCCATTGTCATTGTCGCCCCTGTGGGTGCAGTGCCATTTGCCGTCAAGGTGAGTTTCCCCGCATCGGCATAACTCAAAACCAATGTCGCCGCGCCAACATTATTGAATGTCAACGTGTGCGTCGTCGCTGCGGTGGTAATGGTGGCAAGGTTAGAGCCAGACAACACATTGATAGATTGCGTGCCGCTGGCAGGATTGGTGTAAGCAAAACTCAAATTCACAGGCTGCGTCACATTCTGGTAGGCAGGCACACAACGTCCCGTACCGGGGGCAGTCTGCACCGCCTCGATGGTGGCGGTCGCACTGCTGCACGAAGTGTGATTCGGTACGGTAACGATAAAGCCGGAATCGCTGAATGTTATCGCGCATGGCGTCAGTGAAGTCGGATCAGATGTATTCACACAGGTCGTCGGCGTTGCATCGGTCGCCGCCGGAACCGAGACTGCGCTTAGCGTCGCCGAACCCGTGGTTGACTGCTGGACGCTGGCCGCGCTGTTGATGCCCGTGGCATCTATCGCAAAAGTCTGTCCGCCCGGCGTGAGGGTGACGTTCACTCCACCCGTGTAAAGCGTACAGGGGCTCAAATTGTCCGCACACGCTTTGATAGTGACCGTCTCCGCGCTGCACGTCAGGCCGCCGCCATCGTGATCGATCTGGATATGGTGGGGGCCGGCTACCCCTACCGTATAGGTCACCGTGATCGGCATGTGGTCCACGCTAGCGGTAGTCGCGCCACCAGCCGTTCCCGGCTTTTGGGAAGCAAGAGCCGCACCGAAATTGCCCAAGTTGATGTCGTCAGGCGTCCACGTTCCGCCCCAAAGATCAGTAGCTCCGCCGTGCGCCTCGGTGGTCTCCGTAGTGGGATAGAAAGTCGCCGTGGAACGATCCGTCGCTTGTATCGTGGCAGTGCCGGCCACATCCTTGACCAGTCGCATCGCCGCATCCTGCAGCCTGTTGGCAGTCCCGGCCCGGCGCTCGACATTGACCGTAATGCCGGTAATGGTCGCCCCTGCAGGAATGGCGAAGCCATAGCTAGAGCAGCGAAGATATTGGCTTACCTGCCCATCATTAAGCGACCTCGTTGCATAAGAAGCATTGTTCGAAATCGCCCTAGTCGGCTGCGACCACGCCAGCGTGCTGCCGTTGCTCCCGTCACTCGCGCAAGTGCCGGGACTGAGCGTCACCGAAACGGGGCCGCCCGCCGGGCAGGGATCGCTACCCGTTACGGTAAACCCATGCGGACAAGTGACCGCTGTACCTGCGAGGTTGTAATAGGTGTTGCCGCTTGGCGTCAGCGGCGTCGCCGGGGAGTTATAGGTAACCGTGTTGCCGGTCGCGGAGGCGTTAAACGTCCCAACCCATCCCTGTGCGGATTGCGAAAAAATCAGACTTGAATTGACACCTTGCGTCCAGGTCGAGGTCGCGTCGCCGTTGCCGTCCAGATATTGCAGTGTCACCGTGCCATTGTTGGTCACCGTCCCGCCTGCCTGAACTTCCACGAAAGAGTTCGGCGCATTGACGGTTCCGTTTATGACCACATTCGAAGTGTTGTTGTTATCCACCCGAATAAGGCGATTGCCGTTAGTTTGGGCAGTCCCTGTGATAATCCCATCTATGGTCAATGTGGCGGGATTCTGATCACCTACCCGAATCTCGCTTTGCAGCGTCAGGTTGAGATTTGAACCCGCGGGAATGGTGGTATTGGCATCGATCTGGATTCGTCCGATATCAATAATCGTCCCCATGCCGGAAAGGGTCTGACCGTTACCGGTCATGATCAGGTTGCCGTTGTTGCCAGAGCCGTCGTATATCCCGTTGATTGTCACGCTACCAGAAACGGTCAAATCATTGCCATTGTCGTCCAGTGTCGCACCGATATCGATCTGCAAATTGGTGGCAAAGCGATTACCGTCCAGCGTGACCGTATACGGACTGACAATGATCACGGAGTCGCCCGTACTGGGGCGCGTAGTTCCTCCTGTACAACTCCATGTAGAGGTCGTATTCCAGTTGCCCGATTGAACACTGGTGCAGGTCGCCGCCGCAGCCTCGCCAGCCATGAACACAAACAAAAGCGCACACAGCGCCGCAGCACGAATTGTCATTTGAGTCATTTTTGCCCCTCCTTTACCACGCCATCGGTTTGATCGCCGATAGCAGTGAAGCACGCTAATTCCCAACCGAAATCCTCGCAAATTTGCGCTTGCCCACCTGCGCCACGACCACCCGGCCGACTTCCACTATAGCCGCCTTGTCGTTGACGCGTTCGCCGTCGAGTTTGACCGCGCCCTGCTGGATCATACGCATCGCTTCGGAGGTGCTGTCCACCAGCCCGGCTTGCTTCAGCAAATGCGGCACGGTGATGCGACCATCCTGTGCCGCGACGTTGATCTCGGGCATGTCGTCCGGCAGCACGCCTTTTTGGAAGCGCGCTTCGAATTCGGTCAGCGCGTCTTCCGCCGCTTTGCGGGAATGGAAGCGCGCGACGATTTCCTGCGCAAACAGCACCTTGATGTCGCGCGGGTTGCGTCCGCCTTCGATGTCTTCGCGCCATTTCGCAATCGTTGCGATCGACTCGAACGACAACAGTTCCAGATAGCGCCACATCAGCGTGTCGGAGATCGACATCAGCTTGCCGAACATGTCCGACGGCGCGTCGGTGATGCCGATGTAGTTGCCCAGCGATTTGGACATCTTGTTGACGCCGTCCAGGCCTTCCAGCAGCGGCATGGTGAGCACGCACTGCTGCGGCTGGCCATGATGGCGCTGCAGTTCGCGGCCCATCAGCAGGTTGAACTTCTGGTCGGTGCCCCCCAGTTCGATGTCGGCCTTCAACGCGACGGAGTCGTAGCCCTGCACCAGCGGGTAGACGAACTCGTGAATCGCGATGGGCTGGTTGCCCTTGTAGCGCTTGGAGAAATCGTCGCGCTCCAGCATCTGCGCGACGGTGTGAGTCGCAGCGAGACGAATCAGGTCGACCGCGCTGAACTTGTCCATCCAGGTCGAGTTGAACACGATCTCGGTCTTTTCCGGATCGAGCACCTTGAATACCTGATCGCGGTAGGACTGGGCGTTCTCCAGCACCTGTTCGCGCGACAGCGGCGGGCGGGTGGCGTTCTTGCCGGTCGGGTCGCCTATCATGCCGGTGAAGTCGCCGATCAGGAACAGCGCGTGGTGGCCAAGGTCCTGCAATTGGCGCATCTTGTTCAGCAGCACGGTGTGGCCGAGATGCAGATCGGGCGCGGTGGGGTCGAAACCGGCCTTGACGCGCAGCGGGCGGCCCAATGCAAGTTTCTGTTTCAGTTCGTGTTCGAGCAGCAGTTCGTGCGCGCCGCGCTTGATCGTCGCCAGCGCATCGGCCAGGGAAGGGTCCAGTTGTGTGGTTTCAGTCATGATTCTTGTAGTTCCAGTTTGAACGGACGCCGTCCGTTCCGATTTTCATGCCGTTCGTCGGCCGGCGCCTGCCGCCCGATTTTTCCCACCCCCTCCAGTCGGTTCGGTTTTGAGGGCAGGCCGGTTTCTGTTAAAGTGCGCCCCAGTCAAAAAAACAATACGTTAATAAGAAAAAAGCAGCGACTTCAGGAGGCGCGAATGTTACCCCAAAACCAGCTCGTCCAAGAACGCAATACGCCAAATAATCAGGCTCCGGCAGGCAAATCGAAGCTGCGCTGGTTCGTCGCGATGTCGACCATGCCGTTGCTGGGCGTCGTGACAGCCTTCGGTCTGGTGCCGGAAAGCCAATTGGGACTGGACACCGGCAAGGTCGCACTCGAAGAAATCGCACTGCCCAAGGTCGCACCCACCGCATTCACCGAAAACCACTTCTGGCGCAACGAAAAAATGCAGCGCGGCGACACTGTCGCCGAACTGCTGCGCCGCCTGAACGTGTCGGACAGCCAGGCCAGCGAATACCTGCGCACCGCCGCCGAAGCCGAGTCGTTCCGCAAACTGCCGGTCGGCCGCGAGGTGCAAGCCGAAACCGACGCGACCGGCAAACTGGTCGCACTGCGCTATCTGGGCGACAAGAACGCACAGGTGGTGATCGAGACTCAAGGCGAAGGTTACACAACCAAGGCTCAGGAAGCGCAACTGGAGAAACGCCTGTTCGTGCGCACCGGCGAAATCAAGACCAGCCTGTATGCGGCAACCGATGCCGCCGGCGTGCCCGATGGCGCGGCCAACCAGTTGACCGAGATCTTCAGCGGCGACATCGACTTCCACCACGACCTGCACCGTGGCGACAAATTCACCGTGATCTACGAGATGACCTACAGCAACGGCGAACTGGTCAGCACCGGTCGCATCCAGGCTGCCGAATTCGTCAATCAGGGCACTTCGTACCGCGCGATCTACTTCCAGGGCGAAGGCCAGTCCAAGGGCGACTACTACACGCAAGAAGGCAAGAGCGTACGCAAGGCTTTCCTGCGTTCGCCGATCGCCTTTTCGCGCATCAGCTCCGGCTTCAGCGGCTCGCGTTTCCATCCGGTCCTGAACAAATGGCGTGCCCATAAGGGCGTGGACTTCGCCGCGCCAATCGGCACGCCGGTCAAGGTCACTTCGGACGGTGTCGTCACCTCGTTCGGCAGGCAGAACGGTTACGGCAACGTCATCATGATCAACCACCAGGGACGCTACACCACGGTGTACGGACACCTGTCGCGCTTTGCCAAGGGGCTGAAACGCGGCCAGCGCGTGGCGCAGGGCAGCGTGATCGGCTACGTCGGAATGACCGGAATGACCAGCGGCCCGCACCTGCACTACGAATTCAAGGTCGATGGCACGCAACGCGACCCGTTGCGCGTCGCATTGCCAAACGCCCAACCCATCAAGGCTGCCGACCGTGAAGCTTTCCTGGCTCAAGCGGACAATTTCGTGGCCCGTATCAACCAGTTGCGCAACACCAATCTCGCCAAACTCGACTGATCCAACCGTGCACCAGCCTGAGCTCTATATCGGGCTGATGTCCGGCACCAGTCTGGACGGCGTCGATGCCGTCCTCGCCGACTTGAGCGATTCCAGCCCCCGACTGATCTCCAAACACTACCTCCCGTTCGATGCCGAACTGAAGAACGAGCTGCTGGCGCTGCATCACCCAGACCACAACGAATTGCATCGCAGCCAACTGGCCGCCAACCGGCTGGCGCGACTGTATGCGCAAAGCGTCGCGGAATTGCTGGCGCAGCAGGGCATAGCCGCATCGCAGATCGAAGCCATCGGCTGTCATGGACAGACCATACGTCACTGCCCCGAGCACGGCTACACACTACAGATCGGCAATTCGTCGCTGCTGGCGGAGCTGAGCGGCATCCGCGTAGTGAGCGATTTCCGCAGCCGCGACATCGCCGCCGGGGGACAAGGCGCGCCGCTGGTTCCCGCTTTTCACGACAAAGTGTTGCGCGCCCCATCCCGCCACCGCGTAGTGGTCAACATCGGCGGCATTAGCAACCTGACCGACCTGCCGCCGAATGCAGCCACATCCGGCTTCGATTGCGGCCCCGGTGGCCTGCTGATGGATGCCTGGTGCATGCGCCATCTCGGCCAACCCTACGATGCCGACGGCGCGTGGGCCACCTCCGGAAAAGTGCTGCCGGCGCTATTGGAACGGATGCTGGACGAACCGTTCTTCGCGCTGCCGCCACCGAAGAGCAGCGGGCGCGACCTGTTCAACATGGCATGGCTGGAGCAAAAGCTGGCGGGCGACGAGGCTGCGGCGGATGTGCAGGCGACCCTGCTGGAACTGACCTGCCAAGGCATCGCGCGCGCGATCCGGGAATACTGCACCGGCGCACAGGATATCTATCTGTGCGGCGGCGGCGCACACAACAGCGCCCTGCGCGCCCGCCTCGCCACACTGTTGCCGAAATGCGCTATCGATATAACCGACAGTCTGGGCGTCAGCGGCGACTTTCTGGAAGCCATCGCCTTCGCCTGGCTGGCACAGCAGGCATTACACGGCAAGCCCGCCAACCTGCCCGCCGTCACCGGCGCGCGCCATCCCTGCGTACTCGGCGCGATCTATCCGGCGTAAAAAAAGCGGGGAGGCTTGCGCCTCCTCGCCTTTCGACTGCAAGCCGCTCGAATCAGGCCGAGAACGACGAACCGCAACCGCAGGTGGTCGTGGCGTTCGGATTCTTGATGACGAACTGCGAACCTTCCAGCCCCTCGGTGTAGTCGATCTCCGCGCCGACCAGATACTGGAAGCTCATCGGATCGATCAGCAACTGCACGCCGTTTTTGCTCATCACGGTGTCGTCATCGTTGGCCACTTCGTCGAAAGTGAAGCCGTACTGGAAGCCGGAACAACCGCCGCCGCTAACGAACACACGCAGCTTGAGGTCGGCATTACCCTCTTCCTCGATCAGTTGCTTCACCTTGTTGGCCGCGCTGTCGGTAAAGATCAGCGGATCTTGCATTTCAGTTGCTGCATTCATATTGCTCTCCTAAAAATCAGTTATTCCCCGGCGCTCACCTTGAGCGCCACGACCTTTTCCTGGGCGACAGGAGTGTCGACATGTATCAACCGCCCCTCGACGATGGCGCCCAGATGTATCTCCAGCGTTTTGTAATGCACATCACCAGCGACCTTCGCTTTGCTCTGAAGTTCCAGGTATTCGCTTGCAGTCACCGGGCCGCTGATCGTGCCGTTCACCACCAAGTGCGTCACCCGCACCTCGCCGGTGATCCTGGCCCGCTGGCTCAGCACCAGCGTTGCGGGCTTGTCTTGCACCGCGATGACATTGCCGACCACCTGCCCGTCGATACGCATGCCACCGCTGAAACTCAAATCACCGTCGATGCTGGTTCCCTCGCCGATCAAGGTATCGATACGGCTCGATGGCTTACTGTTTTTTTTGCTGAACATCGCTTTCTCCCCCTGAACGGTCTCAAGCCCCGATTGGCATCAGGATAAATTTACGCTCTGACGCAGCTTCGGTTCGCGCACGCCCTGTTCGAATATACGCACCTGGACGCTTTCTACTTCCACCCCGGGCGGCAACTGCAAACTCTTTTCCACGCGCAGATAATACTTGAAAGCGAGCTGAAATTGGGCATTCCCGGACGCATCCTGGGGGAATAGGAGGGTGGTGCGTTGACCGCCCTCCACTACCGTGGCAACCAGTTGATAACTGCCGGAAAACTCCTTGGCCCGCTGACCGCCCTGCACCAGTAGCATGCGCAAGCGATATTCTCCGGGTAAACTGTCGCGCACAAGCTTCAGCCGGTGCACAGCCAGTTCGCCTTCCTTGCCGCGCACGGCGGTCAGATTCTGGAAGAACGCCAAATCTTCCTGCAGCGACAAATTCTCATCGGACAGCGCCTTCAATTGCTTGGCGGTTTCCTGATTACTGGACTGCTCGATCTGCAACAGCCTCTCGAATTGCACCGAGCGGCTCTTCAGACTCTCGTTCTCGGCGCTCAATACCTCGACCCGCTCGCGCAACTGCACCAATTCCTGTTCGGCCTCGCTGCGATGAAACCCCGCCAGTTCAAGACCGCTGCCGTATGCCCACCAAGCCAACCCCAGAGCGCCGATCAAGAACGGGGCCAGCATGCTCCAGCGCAGATACCAAGGCATGTGCAGTCGCACCGACAGCCGCGGAGCGGCGATGCCGAATCTGCGTTTAACGCGCCGCCACATCCTATGGCAACAAAGGAACGTTATTGAGCGCGGTATTTTCCGGCAATCCGAACATGATGTTCATGTTCTGCACCGCTTGCCCCGCCGCGCCCTTGACCAGATTGTCGATCACCGACAGCACCACCACGGTGTCGCCGCCCTGCGGTCTGTGCACCGCGATGCGGCAACGGTTCGCACCGCGCACCGAGCGCGTCTCGGGATGGCTGCCGGCCGGCATCACATCGACGAACGGTTCGTTCGCATAGCGCTGTTCGAACAACTCTTGCAGATTAACGTCGCGCGTCAACCTGCCGTACAGCGTCGCGTGGATGCCTCGTATCATCGGCGTCAGGTGCGGCACGAAGGTCAGCCCGACCGAACTATCCTTCACGCGCGCCAGCCCCTGTTTGATTTCTGGCAGGTGGCGATGCCCCGCCACACCGTAAGCCTTGAAGTTATCGGAGGCCTCAGAGAACAGCGCAGGAATCTCGGCCTTGCGACCAGCGCCGGAAACGCCCGACTTGGCATCCGCGATCAGGCTACCGGTTTCGATCACACCGGCTTCCAGCAAGGGGATGAAGCCCAGTTGCACCGCAGTCGGGTAGCAACCGGGATTGGCGACCAGCCGCGCCTTTTCGATCTGCGCGCGATTCATCTCGGGCAAGCCGTATACCGCCTCGGCGACCAGGTCCGGGCAGGCATGCGTCATGCCGTACCACTTTTCCCATTCGGCAATATTCTTGATGCGAAAGTCTGCGGCGAGATCGATCACCTTCACGCCGGCATCGAGCAAGGCGCGCGTCTGTTGCATCGCGATGCCGTTCGGCGTGGCGAAGAACACCAGATCGCACTGCTCCAGCTTAGCCTCATCCGGATGGGTGAACGGCAGGTCGACATAGCCGCGCAGGCTGGGAAACATCTGGCTGACCAGCGTGCCGGCGTCGGCACGCGAAGTGATCACTTGCAGCGCCACCTGCGGATGCGCCGCCAACAGGCGCAGCAACTCCACGCCGGTGTAGCCTGTACCGCCAACTATGCCAACCTTAATCATCTTGATCTCCCTCAACCGGACAAGCCCGAAGCAAATGTAGGTCGGGCTATGCCCGACATGGTGGGCATAGCCCGACCCTACGGATACTAAAAATGCCCGGCATCATACAACAACACCAAAGCAAAAGCCGCCCGGAGGCGGCTTTGCATTGATACAACCCAGCGATTAACGCTTGGAGAACTGCTTACGACGGCGGGCCTTGCGCAGACCGACCTTCTTACGTTCAACTTCACGAGCATCGCGAGTCACCAGACCTGCTGCCTTCAGCGCCGGCTTGAACTCGGCGTTGTAGTCGATCAGTGCACGGGTGATGCCGTGACGAACCGCACCAGCTTGGCCGGCTTCGCCGCCACCGGTAACGTTCACCATGATGTCGAACTTGCCCAGCGTCTCGGTCAGCGTCAGCGGCTGGCGCACGATCATGCGGCCGGTTTCGCGGGAGAAGAACACGTCAACCGGCTTGTCGTTAACGACGATGTCGCCCTTGCCCGGCTTGATAAACACACGTGCCACCGCGCTCTTGCGACGACCGGTTCCGTAGTTGTAATTTGCGCTCATGATTAAGCCTTCAACAGATTAACGGGTTTCGGCTGCTGCGCGACATGCGGATGATCCGCGCCGGCATAAACCTTCATCTTGCGCAGCATCGCGTAGCCCAGCGGGCCCTTCGGCAGCATGCCCTTGACAGCCTTCTCCAGCACGCGCTGCGGATGACGCTGCTGCAGCTTGGTGAAGTTGGTCGTGTACAGGCCGCCTGGATAGCCGGTGTGGCGATGGTACAACTTGGCTTCCGCCTTGTTGCCGGTCACGCGCAGCTTGTCCGCGTTGACCACCACGACGAAGTCGCCGGTGTCTACGTGCGGTGTGTAGATCGCTTTGTGCTTGCCACGCAGACGCGAAGCGATTTGGGCAGCCAAACGGCCCAGCACTTGATCAGCTGCGTCAACCAGAAGCCAGTCGTGCTGGACTTCATGGGCCTTAGCGGAAAATGTTTTCATAGCCACAATTCCTAAAAATTCAATAAGTAAACCTCGAAGGGCGCGCATTCTATGTCAGCCATCCCGCCCCTGTCAAACGAAAGTTATCCTGATCGCAGAATAGCCGCAGGGACAGCACTACAGGGCGGCTCGCCGGCTCAATAGCCCGTCCAGCCAGACCTTCCAGCGCGCATATTTTTCGGACAGCTTCGAAGGGGCGCGGATTATAGCGATCTTCTCGACACCGTGCTCGACAACCGAAGGCATCCCCGCCGCGAGCCTCGCCGCACCGACCAGCCCGGCTTCGGCCTGCGGCAACAGATAGACGTCCGCAAATGGCGCGCACCGGGCGATACCCTGCTGCAAACATTCCAGATTGGACAGCCCGCCGGACAGATAGACGCGCTCGACGCCGAATTCGCGATGCATATCTTCCAACATGCGCGCCACCCGGAAGACGATCCCTTCCAGCAACAGCGCAGCGATACGTTGCGGCGGCAAGCCTTCGACCGATGCCGAAAAAATCAGCCCGATATCCTTGCGGAAGTACGGCGCACCTAGTCCGCTCGGCTCGGCGAGGCAGAAGATGCCATCGCGCGCCAGTTCCTCCGCGCGGCAATCGGCCTCCGGGTAAGGCGTCAGCGCAGCGGCAATGGAATTGAGCGTACCCTCGCAGGCAAAATGCGCCTGTCCATCGCCGTCCTGCCAGAGCAGCGTCAGCAGATAACCTTCCGGAGTTGCATGCCCATCCGGGAGATGGCGGATCACGAAGCCGCCCGTCCCGAGATTGACCAGCGCATCCGACGATCCGATTGCGATGCTCGCAACCAGTGCGGCCGATTGGTCGGCAACGCTCGCCATTAATGTCAATCCATTATTCAGCGGCAACGCCCATCCGGCAGAGGCACATATCTCCGGCAGCGCCTCGCGTGGAATGCCGAACAATTCGCACAATCGCGGCGACCATTGCCGCTGATGGACATCCATCAGCAAGGTGCGCGCCGCCATCGACGCATCGGTCCGATAATGCGCGCCATCGGTCCAGCGCCAGATCAAAAAAGTGTCCAGCGTTCCCAGCAGCCAGTCGCCGCTCGCCAGATGTTCGCGCCACGCAGGTTGTTCCTGCAGCAGCACGCGCAGCTTGGGAGCGAAGTAATAGGGTGTAATCGGCAATCCGGCGAGCGCGCGTATCTCGCTTACCTCACCGCGCAACGCCTCGCAACTTGCCGCACCGCGACCGTCCTGCCACGAGATCAGCGGCGTGACCGGCCGACCGGTGGCGCGCTCCCATATAAGAAAAGAAGAGCGCTGGCAGCACAGCCCAAGCGGAGGGCGCGTATCCGTCTGCGCCAAGCCCGCCATCTGAACAAGACATTCGGCCAGCACCTCATCGGCCGCGTGTGCATAGGCCAGCGCGTCGCTCTCGTAGCGCCCGTCGTCGGCATCCACTTTGGGCGCAGGTCGCGCGACGATGCCATGCAGTTCGCCATCCGCCGACAGCAAGCCAGCCTTGATCGTAGTCGTGCCGAGATCGAGTGCGACAGCTGCGGTCACAGCCAGCACGCCACGACCTCTTGTGCGATCCGCTCCCCGTCCCAGCCCAGCACGGGTGCGACCAGCACGGCGAGGCGGCGCAATTCGTCTTCGTCGAGACGCGCCAGGATCAGCAGCGGCATCCGGCGACGCAACAGGTCGGACAGATGCACCACCATTTCGTCGGTCGCGCAGAACAGCAGATCAGCCAGGACCAGCGGCAGATCGGGAACGATGCGCTGCGCCAGCTCCGGCCTCTTCTCGATCAGGCGGAATACCTGCCCGCTGCGCCGCCCATGCCTGCGCAACAGCCACATCGCACTCTCTGCGTCGATACCCAGACGCCGCGCAGTGCTGCGCACGACCTCGTCCTGCGCCGGCTTCCAGGGCAAATCGCGCTCCCCGGTCGTGCAACTGGCTTCGACGCCGAGCGTCCGTGACACCTCATCGACGATGCTGCATGCATCCTCACGCGCCGAGGTGAGCTTGCCGCCAACCGAGCAATGCAGGCTGTTGCCCAGCGTCTTCAGCTCCCAATCGCGACTAGCTGCAGAGGGCGACGCATCGTCGCTGCGTTTCATCACGCGCAGCCCGGCATAGCTGCCGATCACATCCTTCCTGCACCAGGCGGTCTTCAGATAACGGCTCGCCGCATCGAGCAGATATTCCACGTCGGCATTCTCGACGCTCACATGATCGAGGTCGCCGCGATAATCGGTATCGGTCGTGCCGAGCAGTGTGCGTCCATACCACGGGATCACGAAGAACACGCGCCCGTCCGACTTTGCGGTCAGCAGCAGCGCCTCGCCAGTCCCCAGCCCCGGCATCACCAGATGCACGCCCTTGGTCAGCCGGCACCATGCGCGTCCCGCATCGTCTGCGGCCAACCACTGCCCGGAAGTAGCAACGCATTGCCGCGCACGCACCTGCACCGAGGCATTGCCCACCTCGTCGCGCACCGTCGCGCCGCACACCTGCCCATCCTCTTCGTTCCACTCGACCAGCTTCGCATAGCTCACGCACACCGCGCCGTGCGCGATCGCGCCCGCGACCACCTCCAGCACCAGCCGCGCATCGTCGGTCTGCGCATCGCCATAGGTGAAGCCGCCCTTCAGATTCGCCTCGTCCAGCCAGGGAAAGTGTTCGGCGAAATGCGCGCGGTCGAGACGGAGATGCCGCATCTGCTCGTCCTGCATGCCAGCGAGCATGTCGTACAGCATCAAGCCGGCCTCCAGCTTCAGCATGCCGTTGCGGCTGTCGGCATACACCGGCACGCCGAAGCGCAACGGCCACACCCGGTGCGGCGCGATGCGCAACAAATGTTCCCGCTCCGCGAGCGCCTTCTTCACCAGCTTGAAATCGTAAGTCTCCAGATAGCGCAGCCCGCCGTGTATCAGCTTGCTCGACGCGGAAGAAGTCGCACCGGCCCAGTCGCCCTGCTCCACCAGCGCGACTTTCAGCCCGCGCTGCGCCGCGTCGTAGGCCGTCCACGCACCATAGATGCCGCCGCCGCAGACCAGCAGGTCGAAGTGGGTGTCGGCGAGAGAGGGGAAGGAGCGGTTCATTTAGCGTTAATGATCAAAATATCTGCACAGCTAGTATCTCCCCAGCTCTTGTTGAAATAAATGCCGGACGTTTCTGAAGGCTAGATCGAACTGCGTCTCCATCTTCAACCTCCATCGTTGAGATATGCGAAATGGAACGCAATCCTACAGGTGCGCGCCTTGCGGCAAATGATGGCCAATCACGGTCATTGCCATGATGTCGAATATCGCACCATCTTCGTAATACTTTGGATCACCCAATTCTTCATCTAGTCCGCGTACGCTATATGCATCCTGAATCATTCGGTTAACGCGTTCCTTGAAAACATAATTCAAATAAACACCATCATCATGGTGCGCAATCACCGTTGATTTAATACCCTCGTCGGCGATTTTCTCTTCGGTCACTTCCTTGATGTAGAGTGCTTCATCATCGCTGATCTCATGCGCCTCTCTGATTTCACTGATCATGTCCTGAACGGAGACTTTCATGAGCGGCACTCCGCCGCTCTTTCGAGCTTTACCACCCGGCGACTTGCGACTCCCCACTAGCGTTACCTCCCCCTGATCCAGCACGGCAGCCTTGACGACAGTCGTGGCGCGCACCATTTTCATCATGTCCGAAACCGTGCCAGCCTTGACGAGTTGCGGACCTATGCAATCGGCAAAATCGGCGAACTCTCTGATGAAATAGTCGTAGGAAAAGAAGCAACTCAAGAATTGGAAGCTTTTAACAAACCTTGCCAGCAAGTGCACATAGCCTCTGCGCAACTCGTGATCCGCTATTGATCCTTGGAACCGCAACCGCAACTCATGCACTTTCGTCTGTATCCGGGCATCATTTTTGGATGTTAGAAGCAACACCAATTCCTGCGCATCCTCCTGAGTAAATACGTCCGCCGCCAGAATTTCACGGTACAGCGTTTCGCACTGCAGCCCATCCGGTTCGCCCGGCTCATAAGGCGAGCCTTTACGGTATTTGGTAAAGGCCCTCATGATGGCTTGGGCGTTGTTGGTGAAGTCCACCACGACCACCGTATCCTTGCCATCATGACAACGATTCAGGCGTGAAACCGTTTGAACTGCATTTCTGTCTACCACCGCCTTGTCTAGGAACATGCCCGCAAGTAACGGCTGGTCAAAACCGGTCTGGAACTTGTTGGCCACGATCATCAAACGGTAGTCTTCACGCTCAAATCGATCCTCTATTAGCTCTCCCGCATCCAGCTCATTGATGGCATGTTCGCTGATTGCCTCGTTGGTTTCGGGGTGAGTAAAGTCTGAAAAGGCGTACAAAGCCTTGTAACCAGCGCCGCGCTCCCTGAGCTTTTCTTTCAGTATCTGGAAGTAACGCAACCCGGCCAAACGCGATGTCGCAACGATCATCGCCTTGGCTCGTCCGCCGATCAGCGGTTTGACCTGCTCGTCGAAAATGCGCAGCATCACTTCGGCCTTGTACTGGATCAGCTCATCATCCTGAAAAGCGACATTGCGCAGCGCCTTGGCCAGAGTGGCTTTGGGAAACTCCTTATCAGGCATGGCAAGGGGGCAGTGCAGGTTATACAGCGTCCTGTAGGAAAGAATGCTGGACGCCACATCCACGATATAACCTTCCTCGATGGCCTCGGCTTCTGTGTAGGTGTCGAACGCTGCGCCAAACAACGTCACCGTGGCCGGAGCCGGTGTGGCGGTAAAAGCAACGAATAACTGATTGTTGTCATGCTCGCGAATAATTCTAGCGATTTCTTCCTCGTCGTCTCCTTCCCCCTTGGCATCTTCTGCATCCGGCTCATCAGAGTTGCGGAAGGGCAATCGTATGGCTGCCCCCAACTGCCCCTCCTGCGAACGGTGTGCCTCATCGATCAGAAAAGCGACACGCCGAGTTTTCAATTCCGGATCGTGCTCAATCTGCTCCAATATCCAGGCAAACTTCTGCTGGGTGGTAACAATGATAGAAGTGCGCTGCTTGAGAAAACGCGCCAAGTCACCGGACGATTTCGCCAATCCGACAACATCCTTCAAATGCGCAAACTTCTCGATGTCGTCGCGAATATTCTTATCCAGGGATTTGCGGTCCGTCAGAATGACCACCATATCCACCAGCTTTTCATTGGTGCCGGGCTTGTACAGACTGTGCAAACGGTCAGCCAGCCAGCAGATGGAAAGCGTCTTGCCGCTCCCCGCTGAATGATTGATGAGAAACTTGCGGCCTATGTTGCCGGTTGAGGCTAAATGCTCCAGCGCAGCATCCGCAACCTTACGTACCATGCGGCTCTGATGGTAACGAGGGAATAGCGAAAATGCCGGATGTTCCGGCTGTTCGACCGTAGCATCACGCTTGGGCACATGGATAAGGAAGAACGACAACGCCTCCAGCAGACGTTCTTTAGACAGCACCTCCCGATAAAGAAACTCAACCGGATACTCGCCCTCGTTGATGGGCTGGTTGCTCAGGCCGGTATTGAACCAGCGGAAGTTCTGCACCCGGCGCGGATCGGTCGCCACCATCACGTCGGAGGTATCGGCAGCGATATAGAGGAACGGCAACTGGAATATCCGCTGCGCATGGTCGCGCTGGGCAAATTGCTCCACCGCGTTATGTACGTTCCATCCCTGCGATCCGGCCTCGTGCTTCAGTTCCAGCGCAGCTATCGGCAAACCGTTGAGGAACAGCACCAGATCAACTTTCTCATGCTTGTCGCCGAAATAGAAATGTGGTCGAAAAGTGATGCGGTTGCGGTCGTAAAACCGGCCGGCCTCGCTCTGCTCCGAACGCGGCTTGGGATAGAACAATCTGAAAACCACACCGCGCACCTTGAGACCGTGGCGGATAATGAGCCACAGCGGCGAGCGCTTCAGTTCATCCTTAAGGGCGCGAAACACTTCGTCGCGCGCATCGGTGCCGTAATCCTCGGCCAGCTTCCTGATGGTTTCTGATTGTGTGTCGGCAAGGAATGTCCAGAGGTGGTCTTCCTCGCCACTTTGTTGCGAGAAGAGCCGCAGCAGCTCTTCATAGATGTAGCCCATCTCCAGACCGGAAAGCCTGCCCGGCCCCAGCTCCATATCCTTATACTGATTCAGAATCGGTGCGAGCCGGTTGTTTTTCACCATCGTGCCGATGGTGGCGCGGTAGTTGAAATGCTCGATGATGTCGTCAACGTTTTTTGAGAAACCGTTGATGTAGGCGCGAAAATTTTCTTCCAGTAGCGTGTGGTCTTCCTCATAGACCTTGCGTAACGTCCATGTAGTCTTGTTCGAGAACGGCGATTGCTTGGGATTGAGTTCAATATCTTTGACCCGCTTGGTAACTTCTTTCTCGGTAAGCTTGGGGTGTTTTGACAAAATCTCGATGCGCCTTACCTCGCGCCATGAAAGCAGCACGCACTCCAACCGCCGGATAACGATGATGGGAAGAATAACCGCCTGATACTCGTAAGCCTTGAATTTGCCGCGCAACCGCTCGGCGGATTTCCAGATTTCGTTGGTGAGATTGTCGAGTTTTGGTTTGTTAAGCGAAAGAGCCATGTGTTTATTTATGGTTATACAGATCAAATGTAGGAATTATTTCTTTCAACGGCGCAAAACCAATGGAGTGTTTTGTTCGAGCGGGATGCTTCACTTATCACATCCTTTGCTTTTCGCCCGCAGCTCGATTTCTTCCAGCGCCTGCAGGTCTTCGTCATCTGCCGCAATCGCCTCCGCATTGCGGCGGTGGGCGTCGAAGGTTTCATAGCGTTCTTGGGCGATGCTCTTCATCTGTTCGCTGCTGACGCTGCCCGCATTTCGCAGCACAGGACGTTCGTTGAATTCCAGCAGACGATCAACGTTTTGCCGCCAGTAATCCAGCGTGAGTTGCTTGCGTTCTTTCGCGCGCAGTTCGGCTTGTTCCAGAAAGATGACGACCAGCCGGTTGAGCGTATCCACTTCGTCGGCGCTGAGGTAGTTCTTGGCGACGATGACATCGTGTTTGCGCACGCGCGAGCCGCTCCAGGTCATTAACGCCATGTTGGGGGCGGTGGGATCGGCACGGGATACCACCAGTTCGGCGGCGGTCTGTTGCGTGACGGCGTAAAGCAGCTTGTTCTGCACTTCGGCGAAGAACAGTTGGGCGGCGCTGTCGTCTGCACGGTAATCGGCGCTCAGGGCGAACAGGTCGCGCACCTTCTGGTAGAAGCGCTTTTCCGAGGCGCGGATTTCGCGGATGCGCGCCAGCAGTTCGTCGAAGTAGTCCCAACCGCCGGGGTTCTTCAGGCGTTCGTCGTCCATGACGAAGCCTTTGACGAGGAACTCGCCGAGGTGGGCTGTGGCCCATTGACGGAACTGGGTGCCGCGCGAGCCTTTAACCCGGTAACCCACGGCCAGGATCATTTCCAGTCGGTAGAGCCGGGTGCGATAACGCTTGCCGTCGGTGGCAGTTGTCAAGGATTCCTTGACAACTGAATGCTCGACCAACTCCCCTTCTTTCAAGATGTTGGCCGCATGCAGGCTGACATTCTGCTTGGTGGTGGCGAACAGTTCGGCGATCTCTCCCTGGGTGAGCCAGACGCTGCCGTCCCCGGCGCGCAAGCGCACTTCAGCCTTGCCGTCGTCGGTCCGGTAGAGAATCAGTTCGCTCATGCTTGCCACCCTGTTATTCGAGCCCGAATACTACCCACCAACCCTGCTAGCGCCAACCGGAAAAAATATATAGGCCTGCCCAAAATAAAACAGGAAAGCGAAGTCCGTCCTTCGCCATTTCGGCGTCGTATTTCGCTTGCAGGCGCAGCCTGCAGGCAATGGGGCGATTGTTCAACGCGGGTTTCGGCTTCGTTCATGGTCGGATCGCTACGTCCGCAAATTGAATTCCGGCAACTGCATGGCATCGGGTGGCGAAACGATGCGGACTCCGGAAGCCATCAAAGTTTCTGACAACACCAGCAAATCCTTGTCGCCCGTTACCAGCCAATCCGCATTGGATGCCAGCGCGGCATGAATGAATTTGTCGTCATCCGCATCGCGGCAAAAGGCCTGCTTCGCTATCTGCGGAGAAACATCGATCCAGAGCGCAGCCGTATCGGTTTCATGCAATAGCCGCCTCCGGTCTTCTATCGAGACGTAGCGGTCGAACTTGGGCAACCACAGACGCTGTTTGAGTTCCGCAAAAGTTTCCGGCGTAAGCACCGGACGCCCCTGCCTCACCACTTGGCGGATCAATTGGGCTGGCGCACCGGATCTGGTCAGCATGCCGCTGATCCAGACATTGGTGTCGATAACGACCACAGGCCCGCGCGGACTCATACGCGATCAGCTTTCGTCCGCCAGCAACTGTTCCAGTTTCTCGGGAGTCAGCCCGGCTTTCTCTGCGGCGGCAGCAGTTTCATCCAGTGTCTTCAACAAGCGATCCGCATAAAAAGCCCGCATCGCCTCATAATCTTCCGCGCTCACCATCACCCCCACCACCCGGTCGTGACGCATCACCCGCACCGGCTCGCGCTGCACTTTGTCGAGAAACTCTCCGAAACGGGTCTTTGCTTCGTTTGCTGTGTAGGTTTGCATGGCCCCCCTCCTTTACCCATCAATAAGATAGACACAATTTAATCGAATCGTTCGATTCGGTCAAATCGCGCGATTCTTTCCAATGGTCAGCCCGCCCTGAGATTCGAGGGGCAGCTTTACGCAAATTTCCGCTCCATTCGTTCCCGCAGCGCCAGCGCCTTCTGCGGCACATCGCTGATCACGATGTCCACCCCCAGCGCCAGCGCGCGATCTATCTCTTCGTCGCTGTTGCAGGTATAGACCGCGATGCACTTGCCGCGCTCGCGCACCGCGCCGACCATCGCTTCGTCCAGCGTGCCTATATGCACGCACAGGCCATGCAGAAAAGGCTGCGCGTCCAGCACGCTGCGCGCGTAGGCCGCGTCGTGTTCCGCTTCGAGGTTGTACACCAGCGGGAAATCAGGCCGGATGCGGTGCGCAAAGATCAGGCTATCGAGGTTGAACGAGGATGCCAGCACCTGATCGCCGTTCGCCGCGCCGACCAGTTCCAGCGTCTGCCTGACCTTGGCCTCGTGTCGCTCGACCGATTCCCAGTCGCGATTCTTGATCTCCAGCAACAGGCGGCAGCGCGTGCGGTACGCATCGAGGAATTCGCGCAGGCTCATCACGCCTTCGGGTTTCTCCGTCTGTGCGAAGTGCGCGACAAAATCCATCGCCCGCAGTTCGGCATGATCGAAGTCGTCAATACGTTTGTCCTTCATACCGAGCTTGTCGAGGAAGCGGTCGTGCCACAGCACCGCGACGCCGTCGCGCGTGAGCTGGATGTCGGTCTCGATGCCGTCGATGGGGTACGCGAGCGCTCGGTCGAATGCGGTACGCGTATTCTCCGCCGCCTCGCGGTTCGCGCCGCGATGGGCGAATACATGGGTTGTTCTGGAGCGAGTCATATCGAGCATCTTTATTTCGGGTGCGCACACCTTAGCAGGAATGCCAGCGACCGCAATATCCGGCGCCGCACTATCGCCGTAGAATGCAAGGCAACCTTTATATCCGTCATTCGCGATGACAGAAATCAATCCCTCTACTGTCCGGGCCTATCGGGAAACGGACTATTGCGTGGACGCACCGGAGCCGTTCGTGTTGCGGGTTGGTGTCGCCAGTGCGTCGCTGGCGCAACTCTATCGAAGACATGACATGAACTGCTGCGCCTTCATCACGGCCTGCAATCCATACAGCCGGATCATCGGCGACGATGCGAACGCCGCACGCCAACTCGAACTGGCGCGGGAACTGCACGCGCTCGGACTGACTTTCTTCGACAGCGTCGGACGACATCCCGCAGGAAACTGGCCGGCGGAGAGCGGCTATCTGGTACTTGGGCTTCCGCTCGCCACTGCAAAAACACTGGGCGAGGAATTCGAACAGAACGCGATTCTCTGGTGCGGCTCGAAGGCGACGCCGGAACTGATTTTGCTCCGCTAATGCCGAATTCTGCCGATTGCCCCTAAAGAACTGTCCACCACAGCCGAAATAATCTAAATGAGCGGTCATCTCCAATCAGAAAACTATTCCCTGCGGCAGCAGCTTGAAAGTCTGCTGCACGAAGCGCGACGCAACGAAGACAAGATGCGCCGCTTCGATCAGCTCCAGCGCCAGTTGATCGGCGCGGATTCGCTGCCGGAACTGATCCGCCTGCTGCTCTCAGAATACAAGCTCGCATTCGGCGTGGAGTTCGTCGCCCTCGCGCTGGTCGATCACGAATACGAAATCACCCGGATACTGGAGAGCGAATGCGACAAGACGGATTGCGGCGGACTGACGCTGCATCCTTCGACGGCCCCGCTGGAAGCGCTATACCAGGGCAGAACCGGCCCCAGCCTGGGCGCGTTCGATGCGACTATCCACCAAGCCCTGTTCGATAGCGCACCGGGCGAGATCGCCTCGGTCGCGCTGCTGCCGCTGATGCGCCACGGCGAACTGATCGGCAGCCTGCATTTCGGTAGCGCCGATCCGGGCCGCTATGCCGAGGGTTGCGGCACGGATTTCCTCGAACGCCTGACCGAGATCATTGCGATCTGTCTGGAAAATGCGCTCTCGCAAGAACAGTTGAAGCTGCTGGGCATGACCGATGCGCTGACCGGCGTGAACAACCGACGCTATTTCGACCACCGCTGCCAGATCGAGGTCAGCCAGTCGCGCCGGCAGCGCCGCCCGCTGGTCTGCATGCTGCTCGACATCGACAAATTCAAGCGCATCAACGACACCTACGGCCACCAAACCGGCGACGACGCGCTGATGAGCACCGCCGCGGCGATCCAGTCGCAACTGCGCGCGGGCGATACGCTGGCCCGGTTCGGCGGCGAAGAATTCGTCGTGCTGCTGCCGCATACCGACATGCACCCTGCCCGCCAGATCGCCGAACGGATACGCTGCTGCATCGCGGCAAAGGAACTGCATGCACCGAACGGGGAGCCTATCAACCTGACCATTTCGATAGGCCTGTCGCTATTGCCGGTCGAAAATCACACCGCAAAAAACCAGGCGCTGATCGAACGCATGCTCGCCGCCGCGGACAAAGCGCTCTACCGCGCCAAACACGAGGGCCGCAACCGCGTGGTATGCGACGACAGCCTGCCGGACGAGGCCGCGCCTGCGGGGCCTGCGATTTCACCGAAGCATCTGCTAAAGACCGCACAGAAAGCGGCTCTTGCCGCATTGAACATCCTGAAGCGCACCCTCGCGCTGTCGAAATAGCGCGCATCGCGCACCATCAAGACTCCGACTGTCCCTCCGCTGTTCCCGGCGCAAGATCGGGCTCGCCGCAGCGGCGCGCAATTTCCGCGCGCGCCCGGTTGCGCAGGCGGATGGCCGCATCCCAGCCCTTGCCTTCCGGCACTATCGGCTCGCCTATCGTCACAGTGATCTTGCCGCGATGCGGGAACCAGCTGCCGTCGCGCAGGATGGAGCGGGTGCCGCGCAGGCTCACCGGCACGACGGGTGCGCCGGCCTCGGCGGCGACGACGAATGCGCCCATGCGGAATGGCGTCAGGCCGGGGATGCGGCTGAACGTGCCTTCCGGGAAGAACACCGGGCTGCGTCCCGATTGCAGCGAACGCGCGACCTGCTTCACATCTTCCAGGCTGCGCTGCGACTCGTAACGCTCGACGAAGTCCGTTCCGATGCGCCGCAGATAGATGCGTGAGACGAAGCTGTCCAGCAGCTCGCGCTTGGCGACGAAGCTGAAATGCCCCGCGCCGGCCAACCGCCCCGGCAGCGCGGCGACCAACACGATGCCGTCCAGATAGCTCGCGTGGTTGGCCACCAGCACGCAGGGTTCTTGCGGCAGATTTTCCAAGCCGCGCACGACCAGCGGCGTGCCGGTCAATCGCGCATACAAACGCGCGCTGAAACCGCTGGCCGCCCAGCTCCATGCGGGACGCGGCAGCAGCGCGGCGACCAGCCAGGTCAGGATCGCCAGCAGCCAGAACAGCGCCCAGACATAGGCGGCGTAGCCGTAGTCGGTTGCGACACGGCTGCCGCGGCGCAACTGCGGCAGCATGCCGCTCCACGCCAGCCGGACGACCTGCCACCACACCGCGCGCACCGGCTGCGCTCCCCGCTCGAACGACTCGCGGCAGGCTGTGCGGCGAATCTTGCCGCTCGATGTCTTGAGCACGCTGTGGACGGGCGCGAGCACGATGTTGTCGGGCGGCATGCCCAGCAGGTCCAGCGTCAGCTCGTTGATCCTGCCGCGCAGTTCTTCCAGCCGGTCGGGCGCGGTCTCGCGCGTCTCGGCCATCACCACCAGACGCTCGGTGCCGGTGGCCGGGTCGGGGCTGCCGAACACCGCGACGCAGCCCTTGCGGATGCCGGGTATGTCGCCGACCGCATCTTCGAGTTCGTAGGGATAGATGTTGCGCCCGGCGCGGATGATGATGTCTTTCGAGCGCCCGGTCAGGTAGAGCTCGCCCTCGGCCAGATAGGCGTAGTCGCCGGAATCCAGCCAGTCGCCGTGGAACAGCAACCGCGTCTGCTCCGGGTTGCGGTAGTAGCCTGCGGTGGCGGAAGGCCCCCTGAATTCGAGATGCCCTTCCATGCGCTCGCCCAGTTCGCGGCCGGCGGCGTCGACAATCCTGATTTCGTGGCCGGCGAGCGGCCGGCCGCATGCCGGGAAGCGCAACGCATCCGCTTCTTCGCCGCCCGACTCTTCGCTGGCGACAGGTTCGGCATGGCCGGTGCGCATGAAGGCGTCGCGTTTGATGCGGTCGATCAGCGGCCCGCGCCCCGGCGGCGGGAACGCCAGTCCCACCGAACATTCGGCCAGGCCGTACACCGGCGACATCGCCTGCAGGCGCAGCCCGTAGCGGCCGAAGCGTTGCGCGAAATTCGCGAGGGTGTCCGGGCTGACCGGCTCCGCGCCGTTGAACGCCATGCGCCAGCTAGACAGGTCCAGCCCTTCGATCGCGGCATCCGGAATCTTGCGCAGACAAAGCTCGTAGCCGAAGTTGGGCGAGGCCGACAGCGTGCCGCGGTACTGGTGGATCGCCCACAGCCAGCGCTCGGGGCGCGCAAGAAAGGTCAGCGGCGACATCGCCACCAGCGGGAACGCGTGGTACAGGCTGCCCAGCCACGCGCCGATCAACCCCATGTCGTGATACAGCGGCAACCAGCTGACGAACACGTCGGTGGAATCGGCCCGCACCGCCTGCCCCATCGCGCGGATGTTGGCCAGCAGGTTCGCATGGGTCAGCACCGTGCCCTTGGGATTGCCGGTGCTGCCGGAGGTGTACTGGAGCAGCGCGATGTCTTCGGGCCTGCGCGGGATACCGGCCGCGCGCCCGGCACCGGACAATTCCGCCGCGGTGACCACGCTGCGCAGCGACTCCACCTGCGCCTGCAGCAGCCTCGCCACCGGCTTCGCCTCGGGCACGGTGACCAGCATCGCGGCGAGCGCATTGGCGAGTATGCCCGCATGCCGCCGCAGGTGATCCTCGATCTGCGAGGGGCGAACCGGCGGATAGATAGGCACCGGCACGCCGCCCGCCAGCAGCACGCCGGTGAAGCAGCAGAAATAGTCGCGGCCGGTGGGCAGCATCATCGCCACCGACTGGCCGGGCTGCAGGCCGCGCTCCAGCAGCCCGGCCGCGACCTGTTCCGCACCGTCGCGCAATGCGGCGTAGCTCAGTGTAGCTTCGCCGCCTTCCGCATCCAGCAAGGTGATATGCGTGCGATCAGGATGCGCGCGCACATGCCAGTCCAGCACCTCGGTCAGCGTCAGCGCATCCACCGGCATCGCCTGCACCGGAGTCGGCGCTTCCTCGCGTTGCACACCCATGGGCCGCGCCATCGCGGGAGCAGCGGCCAGCACCGCCTGCAACAGGTCGCGCGGCGTCTCTGCCGTGGCGAAAACCCGCTCCGGCAGGCTGATGCCGAACGCCTGCTCGATGCGCGCGAGCAACTCGACACGCCCGAGGCTGTCTATGCCCAGATCGCGCTCCAGCGCGCTGTCCAGCGTGACTTGGATTGCTTCTTCCGGGCGCGAGTGCAACTCGGCGGCGAGCCGCCGGACGATCGCCAGCAATGCAGTGTCATTCATAGCATCCACCATGAACTCCCCAGTTGGTTTGCCCGGCACGGACAGACGTCAGCCGCGCATACCGTTTCGGATAAATACCCTCGGACAATATCTCCCCGCCATCCGCGCCCGTCAATGAGGTGCTGCACCCATCTCCGGACAACGTTACGAATCACGACAGATTGTCGATGAAGCGTTTCAGCGAGACCTTCAGTGCCGCGAAGTTCGGGTTGTACATCAACCGACGCAGGATGCCGGCCCTGAGGTTGGTTTCGGTGATCTCGCCCAGCAGCACACTCGCGTGGCCGTTGTTGCAGGCCTCGTATTTTTCCATGTCGCCGGGGTAGTAATGGATCGCGTTGCAATAATCCCCATCTGCACCGTAGTGCTCGTCGTCCGGCGGCAGCACGATGGCGGTGTGCGACGAACTCAATATTCCCTGCTCCGGCAACGCGCTGTTCACCAGTTCCAGTTTCTCCGCCGGTATGCCCGACGGAACGTTCCCGGTGTCGGTGGTGTATAGCACCAGCCTGCTGGACGGGTGGCGAGCATGCGCCATGAACTCCAGCGTCGCCGGCGTATGGGCGGTGGTGTCGTCCCGGCTGGCGGCGGCGAACACCGGGATGTCCGTCTGTCGTCCGCGCGACAACGATTCCAGTTCCTTGGTCAGCACGTACATCTGGGCGGCGGCGTTCTTGGGCAGCGACTCGTACTTGTACAGGCTGCGGTCCTGCCTGATTCCCACCCATGCGGCCTCCGGCATCAGCCAACTGTAAAACTTGTGCAGATTGGCCCAACGCGCGCGCGGCGAGATGCTGAGTGCGGGAGAGAACAGGAACAGTCCGCGCACACGGCTGTCGCGCAGACTCTGGTAGATGCTCAGCGTGCCGCCGGCGGAGAATCCGGCCAGATAGATTTCGTCGGCTTCCTCGTCCAAACGGTCGACACCGTAGGCCACCGCCTTCTCCCATTCCTGCCAGCGCACGTCCAGCAGATCGCCCGGCTGGGTGCCGTGCCCCGGCAGCAGAATCGCCATCACCCGGAAACCGTTCTGTGCGTAAAACTCGGCCAGCGGGCGCATGAAATATGGCGAGTCGGTCAGGCCATGCACCAGCAGCACGCCGTGGCGATAAGGTTTGTGCTCTCCCCGACAGTCGTCGCCGGCAGGGCGCAGTTCGAACGGTGCATTGCCGGCGACGATCTTCTCCGCTTCTGCGGCTTCTGCGGCTCCCGCATGCACGCGCCGCAGCATGTCCGTCGTGCGCCGCACATACTCGTCGAACGGCAACCCGCCGCCATTGAAACGGGAATGCTCGCCGGAAGGCCTGTGCCTCGCTTCCAGTTTCGTTTCGCCGTTCATCGTCGTCGTTTTCATGGCGGGCATTCTACCTGCTCGCCTGCATCGTAGCCGCAACGACGCATGCGATAATGCGACTGTCTTTCCACCGTACGCATCGTCATGTCCTGGTTCATCACCAACACCATCGCCGCCCTGTTGTTGCCGCCGCTGAGCCTGTTGCTGCTGTTGGCGCTCGGCCTGTTCCTGCTGTATCGCCGCCGCAGGTTCGCCTGGCCGCTGATCGTCGCGTCGTTCCTGCTGCTGTGGCTCGCCTCCACGCCCTATATCGCGGAAAGCGGGCTGCACCTGCTGGAAGCGCGCACCGCGCCATTGGGCAAACAGGATGCCGATGCCATCGTGATCCTCGGCGGCGGAACTTATTTCCATGCACCGGAATACGGGCAGGACACCGTCAGCGCGCAAACGCTGTCGCGCCTGCGTTACGGCGCGAGACTACAGCGCACCACCGGCAAGCCGATACTGGTCACCGGCGGCAAGCCGCTGGGCAATCGGTTATCCGAAGCGCAGCAGATGAAAATCGCGCTGGAGCAGGATTTTGGCATCCCCGTGCGCTGGATCGAAGACTCGTCCGACAACACTTACGAGAACGCCTATCGCTCGCGGCAGATGTTGCAAGCGCAAGGCATCCGCACAATCTATCTGGTGACGCACGCATGGCACATGCCGCGCGCCGCCGATATATTCCGCCGCGCCGGCTTCGAAGTCGTCGAAGCGCCGACGGCCTTTACCACGCGTTATCAGACCGACCTGCTCGCCTTCCTGCCGCGCGCCTCCAGCCTGCACGACAGCAGCATCTTTATGCACGAACTTATCGGACTGCTCTGGTATCGGGTAAAGTCCGCACTCTCGTAACAACGTATTCAGGAGAAATCATGAAAGCTCGCGTCAAATGGGTGGAACAAGTCTCGTTCCTGGGCGAAACCGAAAGCGGCCATGCCGTGCTGATGGACGGCTCACCCGCCGCCGGCGGACGCAACCTCGGGCCGCGCCCGATGGAAATGCTGCTGCTGGGTGCAGGCGGCTGCACCAGCTTCGACGTGATCGCGATCCTGAAAAAGAGCCGTCAGGCGGTGTCGGACTGCTACGTGGAAATCGAAGCGGAACGCGCCGAGACCGACCCAAAGGTGTTCACCAAGATACACATGCATTTCGTCGTGAAGGGCCGTGACATCAAGCCCGAGGTCGTCGAAAAGGCGATCAAATTGTCGGCGGAGAAATACTGCTCAGCGTCCATCATGCTGGGCGCAACGGCCGCGATGACGCATGATTTCGAGGTGGTGCAGGAATAAGGAGTGGGGAGTGGGGAAGCCTACTTTCCACTTCCTACTTCCCACTCCCCAGAACTTCAAATCCTGTAAGCGGTGTGCGTCAAAACTTTAGACGTCGCCTGCATCACAACCTTCACCGGCTCGGGCAGCTCGGCCCCACCCATGCGTTTCGCCATGTCGGAATGCTTGGTCTCGTCTACATACATCTGTTGCACGATCGCGCGGCTCTTCTCGTCGTGCGCCGGCAGTTTTCCCAGATGGCTCTGCAAATGGCCGCCGACCTGATGCTCGGTCTCGGACAAAAAGCCAAGGTTCCACTTGTCGCCCAGCAGTCCCGCGACCGCGCCCAGCGTCAGCGAGCCGGTGTACCACAGCGGATTGAGCAGGCTCAGATGCCCGCCCAGTTCGTGCACGCGCCTGGATGTCCACGCCAGATGTTCGGTCTCTTCCTGCGCCGCCTGTTTGAGTTCCGCCTGCACCGCCGGATCGCGCGCGGTCAGCGCCTGTCCCTGATACAGCGCCTGCGCGCAAATCTCGCCGCTGTGGTTGATGCGCATCAGCCCGGCCGCATGCTTGCGCTCTGCCTCGTCCAGCGGCGCATCCGGCATGTTCGCGTCGGGATGCGGACGCGCGCTGTGCGCCTGGCTGAACAGCGTGCGCAAGCCCTTGTCGAATTCGACGATCAAGCGATCCAGATTCAGCATGACAACCTCCCCAAGCCGGACGGGCCGGAATCAATGTAGGTCGGGCTCTGCCCGACATGGTGGGCGGAGCCCACCCTACGGTTACTACACCGGAAAAGGGGCGTGATAAATACGCCCCTACGCAAACACCTTGGCCAATTCTACACCGGGCACTTCCGCGCGCATGAACGCCTCGCCAACCAGGAAGCTGTGCACGTCGTGGTCGCGCATCAGCTTCACGTCTTCCGCAGTGAAGATGCCGCTCTCGGTGACGACGATGCGCCCCTCGCCCCTTTCAGATACGGCGATGCGCGGCAGCAGGCCCAGCGTGGTTTGCAGCGTGACCTCGAAGGTGCGCAGGTTGCGGTTGTTGATGCCGATCAGCGGCGTCGTCAGTTTCAGCGCGGAATCCAATTCGCGGGCGTTATGCACCTCGACCAGCACCGCCATGCCCAACTGATGTGCCAGCGCCTCCAGCTTGCGCATCTGGCCCAGCGTCAGCGCCGCAGCGATCAATAAAATGGCATCGGCACCCATCGCCCGCGCCTGCCAGACCTGGTATTCGTCGATCATGAAGTCCTTGCGCAACACCGGCAGTTCGCACGCCGCGCGCGCCTGCTTCAGGTATTCCGGGCTGCCCTGGAAAAACTGCTCGTCGGTCAGCACCGACAGGCAGGCCGCGCCGTGCTGCGCATAACTCTGCGCGATCTCGGCGGGGCGGAAGTCCTCGCGGATCACGCCCTTGCTCGGGCTGGCCTTCTTGATTTCGGCGATCACCGCCGGACGGCCGGCGGCGATCTTGTCGCGTATCGCCCCGATGAAATCGCGCGCGACCGGCATCTGCTCGACCTCGGCGCGCAACTGCGGGAACGGCTTGACGGGTTTTGCGGCGGCGACTTCCTGAGCCTTCACCGCGAGTATCTTTTTGAGGATATCGGACATGCAGCACCTGCTTTAACTAAGGGGCGCATTCTACCGCATGCCGGATGCTAAAATGCGCCCCTGCTCCACTTCGATGGCAAGAGACATAAGATGGAAGACATCAAACAATACATGAAGACCGTCGGGCAACAGGCCCGCGCCGCTTCGCGCCTGATGGCTCAGGCCGACACCAATGCCAAGAACCGTGCATTGGAAAACATCGCCACCGCGATCCTGCTCAACAGCGCGAAGCTGATCGCCGAGAACGCCAAGGATGTCGCGTCGGCCCGCGCGAACGGCCTGGACGCCGCCTCGGTGGACCGCCTGACGCTCACCGAAAAGACGGTGCAATCCATGGCCGAAGGCCTGCGCCAGATCGCAGCACTCCCCGATCCCATCGGCGAGATCAGCGACATGAAGTACCGCCCATCCGGCATCCAGGTCGGGAAGATGCGCGTGCCGCTCGGCGTCATCGGCATCATCTATGAATCGCGCCCGAACGTGACGGCGGACGCGGCCGGGCTGTGCCTGAAGTCCGGCAACGCAGCCATCCTGCGCGGCGGCTCGGAGGCCATCCATTCCAACCAGGCCATCGCCGCCTGCGTGCATCAGGGCCTGCGCGAAGCGGGTTTGCCCGAGACTGCGGTGCAGGTGGTGAGCACCACCGACCGCGCCGCCGTCGGCGAACTGATCACGATGAAGGACTACGTCGACGTGATCGTGCCGCGCGGCGGCAAGAGCCTGATCGCGCGCATCTCGGAAGAAGCCAAGGTGCCGGTCATCAAGCATCTGGACGGCATCTGCCATGTGTACATCGACGACGAGGCCGATCTCGCGAAGGCGATCCGCATCGCCGACAACGCGAAGACGCATCGTTACGGCGTGTGCAACGCGATGGAGACGTTGCTGGTGAACGCGAGCGTCGCCGCAAAGGTGCTGCCCGACCTGTGCAGGATATACCTCGACAAGGGCGTTGAACTGCGCGGTGACGAGGCTGCACGCAAGATCATCGCGCAGATGAAGATGGCGACCGAGGAAGACTGGCGCACCGAATACCTCGCGCCGATTTTGAGCGTGCGCGTGGTGGCAAATCTGGACGAAGCCATAGACCACATCAACACTTACAGCTCCCAGCACACCGACAGCATCGTCACCGAGAACTACACCAAGGCGATGCGCTTCCTGCGCGAAGTGGATTCCTCCAGCGTGATGGTGAACGCCTCGACGCGCTTCGCCGACGGCTTCGAATACGGTCTGGGCGCGGAGATCGGCATTTCCACCGACAAGATCCACGCGCGCGGCCCGGTCGGACTGGAAGGACTGACGTCGCAGAAATACATCGTGCTCGGCAACGGGCAGATCAGGATTTAACAAGAAAGAGAACAACATGAGCACAATCGAAATCAAGGTTCCTGACATCGGCGGATTCAAGGATGTCGCCGTCATCGACATCGCGGTAAAAGTGAGCGACAGCGTCGAGGCCGAACAGACGCTGATCACGCTGGAGACCGACAAGGCCACGGTGGACGTGCCCACGACCGTCGCGGGCGTGGTCAGGGAACTGAAGATCAAGGTCGGCGACAAGGTCAGCGAAGGCGCTGCGATCCTGACGCTGGAAAGCAGCGCAGCCGCACCGGCGCAGGAAGCTCCCGCTCCGCAAGCCGCCGCACCTGCGGCTGCCGCACCGCAGGCTGCCCCGCGAGTCGCACCGACTCCCGCCGCGACCGTCGCCAAAGGCGACATCCACGCCGAAGTCGTCGTGCTGGGTGCAGGCCCCGGCGGCTACACCGCGGCGTTCCGTGCGGCCGATCTCGGCAAGCAGGTGGTGCTGATCGAGAAACATGCGTCGCTCGGCGGCGTGTGCCTGAATGTCGGCTGCATCCCGTCCAAGGCGCTGCTGCATGTCGCCAAGATCATCAACGAGGCGGAAGAAGTCAGCCATCACGGCGTGACCTTCGCGAAGCCGAAGATCGACATCGATCAGGTGCGCGCCTGGAAGGAAAGCGTCATCACCAAACTCACCGGTGGCCTCGCCGCGCTGGCAAAACAGCGCAAGGTGCAGGTGGTGCAGGGCGTGGCGAAGTTCACCTCGCCGAACTCTCTCTCGGTGCAGACCGAAGATGGCGAGAAGATCGTCACCTTCGACAACGCCATCGTCGCGGCCGGTTCCAGCGTCGCGCGCATCCCCGGCTTCCCCTACGACGACGAACGCATCATCGACTCCACCGGCGCGCTGGCGCTGAAGGACGTGCCCAAGCGCATGCTGGTCATCGGCGGCGGCATCATCGGCCTGGAGATGGCGACGGTGTATGAGGCGCTGGGCGCAAAAATTTCCGTGGTCGAGCTGATGGACCAGCTGATGCCGGGCGCGGACAAGGACATGGTCAAGCCGCTGCACAACCGCATCGCCAAGCGCTACGAAGCCATCATGCTGAAGACCAAGGTCACCAAGATCGAATCGACCAAGAGCGGCATGAAGGTCACCTTTGAAGGCGAGCAGGCGCCCGCCGAACCGCAGGTCTATGACAAGGTGCTGATGGCCGTGGGCCGCCGTCCGAACGGCCGCGAGATCGCTGCCGAAGCGGCAGGGCTGATCGTCAACGAGCGAGGCTTCATCCCTGTGGACAAGCAGATGCGCACCAACGTGCCGCACATCTTCGCGATCGGCGACATCGTCGGCGACCCGATGCTGGCGCACAAGGCGGTGCACGAGGGCAAGGTCGCGGCGGAGAACATCGCCGGACACAAGGCATTCTTCGAACCGATGACCATCCCGTCGGTCGCCTACACCGACCCCGAGGTCGCGTGGATGGGCCTGACCGAGACGCAGGCGAAGGCGCAGGGAATCGCCTACGAGAAGGGCGTCTTCCCGTGGGCCGCCTCCGGCCGCGCGCTGTCGATCGCGCGCGAGGAAGGCAGCACCAAGGTGCTGCTCGACCCGACGACCCGCCGCATCCTCGGCGCAGGCATCGTCGGCGTGAACGCCGGCGAACTGATCGCCGAAGCGGTGCTGGCGCTGGAGATGGGCGCGGACATGGAAGACATCGGCCTGACCATACATCCGCACCCGACACTGTCGGAGACGTTCAACTTCGCCGCGGAGATGGCGGAAGGCACGATCACCGACCTGATGCCGCCGCGCAGGAAGTAAGCTCACCATGCCTCGTTCCAGGCTCGTAGGGCGGGTTCCACCCGCCATGTCTGTCCTGAGCTTGTCAAAGTGGTCGGGCAAAGCCCGACCTGCCTCCGCATCGATTCTTGCTGCCTGCCTGCTCGCCTGCTCCGCGCAGGCGGCGGCGCTCGACCTCAGTGGCCTGCTGAACAAAGAGCAACTCGGCAAGGTGCTCGGGACACCTCAGACAGCCGCATCCGCCGCCCAGCCAACCAAGCCAACAACCGACCTCCTCTCCACGGTCAGCAAGCAAGACCAGATCAGCAGCCTGAAACAGGCGCTGACGCAGGGCGCGGAGACGGCGGTGAAGAATCTCGCTAAGGAGAACGGCTACCTCGGCAATCCCAAGGTGCGCATCCCGCTGCCGGACAGCCTGCAGAAGGCCGATAACCTGCTGCGCAAGTTCGGCATGGGCAGTTATGCCGACGACCTCGTGACCTCGATGAACCGCGCCGCCGAAGCCGCGGCGCCGGAAGCGAAAACGCTGCTGGTCGCTGCGGTGAAAAAGATGCCCGTCGCGGACGCGAAGGCCATCCTCACCGGCCCCAACGACGCCGCGACGCAATACTTCCGCAAGACCACCGAAACCGCGCTCGCCGGCAAGTTCAAACCCATCGTCGCGAAGTCCATGCAGAAGGTGAAGCTCGCCGAGAAATACGACCAGTTCGCCGGCAAGGGCGCGCAGTTCGGCCTGATTGACGAAAGCGACGCGAAGCTCGACGACTACATCACCCGCCGCGCGCTCGACGGCCTGTTCCTGATGATGGCCGAACAGGAAAAAGCCATCCGCGCGAACCCGCTGGAAGCAACCGGCAACCTCGCGAAGAAGGTCTTCGGCATCCTGCGCGGACAGTGACCGTGGATCCGTTCGTGCTGAGCCTGTCGAAGCATGAACGGATTCATCCACGCCACACTAAGCAATCCCCATGACCGAATCCGCCAGCCTGCTCTCGCTGTTCGCCAGCAGCTTCCTCGCCGCCACCCTGCTGCCCGGCGGCTCCGAGGCCGTGCTGTTCGCCGTACTCAAGGCCTGGCCGGAAACGCTGTGGACCGCGCTCGCGGTCGCAACGCTGGGCAACACGCTGGGCGGCATGGTCAGCTTCGGCATGGGCTGGCTGCTGCCGCAGACCCAGCAACTCAAACATGTGGAGAATGTGCGCCGCTACGGCACGCCGGTGCTGCTGCTGTCCTGGGTGCCGTTGATCGGCGACGCCCTCTGCCTCGCCGCCGGCTGGCTGCGGCTGAACCCCTGGCAGGCTGTGCTGTATATCGCGATCGGAAAGTTCGCGCGCTACTGGGTGATTGCGGCAGCAATGGTTTGAGAAATCGAAGGAATCCAAGGCCTATTGATGGTCATCTGCTGCGAACGATCGCTCCTCGGCCTTACCGAACACTTGCGAACATTCAGTTTCTGTTCACTGCGGATCGCCTGACGTAACGCCTGTTCGGCGATTGCCTGCCCCTGCGGATTCGGGGTATTCTCCTTCCATACAACAATCGAAGCTGCGCCGACGTATGCCGGCAGTCGCTCATGGGAGAAACTCGTGAATCTCAACAGTAAAGTCACCCTGTTCTCGGTGGTGCTGGCTACGGTCATGATCGCCGTGCTGATCGTGGTCAGCCTGGTGTCGTTTCGGCAATTCTCGCTGCTGTCGGCGCAGGCGCAGGTCAGCAGCGCGGCGGAGATTGTCCGCGTCAGTCTGACCGAGGACATGATCAACGGCGTCATCTCGAAACGCGAAGGGTTGCTGCGCCGCCTCGGCGAAGTACCAGGACTGCAATCGGTGCATGTGATTCGCGGCGGCCATGTCGAGAAGCAGTTCGGCCCGGGCTTCGACCGGGAGCGGGCCGCCGACGATGCCGAGATCGGGGTGTTGCGTAGCGGTATGCCGTTTTTCGAGGTGCTGGACGAGTCCAGCAATCCGGTGTTTCGCGGCACCATTCCCTTCGTCGCGACCAGCAAGGGCACGCCGAATTGTTTGCAGTGCCACAACGTTCCAGAGGGCACGGTACTCGGGGCCGTTACGGTCAAGATGGAAATCGGCCACTTGAAGAGCAGCGCGGTGTTTGTCTCGACGGTGATGGTCGGCTCGGTGGCGTTCTTCATGCTGCTGATGCTGTTCTTCTTCCGCCGTCTGGTAAAACCGGTGATTTCCACGGCGAACGACGTGCAAACGGTGGTTAGCGACGCGATTCAGGGCAACTTCCACGCCGGCATCAAGCAGACCACGAACGACGAGATCGGCCGCATCGCGGCGGATATGAACAAGCTGATGCAGTTCCTGCATGACGGCCTCGGCGGCATACGCAACGACGTGATGCAGTTGCTCAAGCACAAGCCCACCGAGGAGCAAGGCAACCTGCTGAATTCCACGATAGACATGGTGCACGGCCTGATCGACGCCTCGCAGTTCAAGCAGTCGATCGAGGAGGATGAGTCCAAGTCTGAAATCTATCAGCGCCTGTCGCTGGCGGTGCGCGAGCGCTTCGGCATCAAGCATTTCTCGATCTACGAGGTGGTGTCGAACCGCAACCAGATGACGCCTATCATCGTTGACGGCGAAGCGGGGGCGGACTGCCGCTGGTGCGACCCGCAGATACTGGTGCGCTCCGAGACCTGCCGCGCGCGCCGCACCGGCCATGTGATCGACTCCGCCGAGACGCCGGGCATCTGCTTCGCCTTCTGCCCGCCTGCCGGGGAGCAGGAATATAGGCATATCTGCCTGCCCATCATCCAGTCCGGTTCGGTCGGCAGCATCTTGCAACTGGTCTTCACCGCCGATGAGGCGGCGCGCATCGAAGAGCTGCTGCCCTATCTGAGCGTCTACCTGCGCGAGGCCGCGCCGGTGATCGAGGCGAAGCGGCTGATGGACACGCTACGCGAATCCAACCTGCGCGACGCGATGACCGGTCTGCACAACCGCCGATTCCTCGAGGAATACATCGAGACACTGGTGGCGGCCAGCCAGCGGCGCAACAGCCAGGTGGCGATCATGATGCTCGATCTGGACTACTTCAAGGTAGTCAACGACACCTACGGCCATGATGCCGGCGACACGGTGCTCAAGGCGCTGACCAAGGTGATGGTGCAATCGGTGCGCGCCTCCGACATCGTGATCCGTTATGGCGGCGAGGAATTCATGATCATCCTGCCGGACACCGGCGGAGAACAGGCCCAAGCTGTCGCGGAGAAAATTCGTCTGGCCGTGGAAGCGCTGAAAATACAATTGCCGGGCACGATGCTGTCCAAGACGATCTCTATCGGCCTCGCGGTGTTCCCGGTCGATTGCGACACCTTCTGGCAGGCGATCAAGTTCGCCGACGTGGCGCTTTACCGGGCGAAAGATAGCGGGCGCAACCGCGTCGTGCGCTTCACGCCCGATCTCTGGACCGACGAAGGAGTTTCCTATTAACCGGCGATATATCCGATGAGCCTCTTTGCCCTGATCTTTGCGCTGTTGCTCGAACAACTCCATCCGCTTTCGTCGCGCAAGTCTTTGTACGGCTGGCTGTCAGCCTATGCCAACTTTTTCGAGCATCACTTCAATGCCGGCGAGCAGCGTCACGGCAAAGTCGCCTGGCTGCTGGCCGTGATGCCGCTGCTGCTGGTTGCGGCGCTGCTGTACTGGCTGCTGTATCGCGCGCATCCCTTGTTCGCCTTCGCGTTCAACGTGCTGGTGCTGTATCTGACAATGGGCTTCCGCCAGTTCAGCCATTACTTCACCGACATCCATTCGGCGTTGCGCGACGGCGAACTGGATAAGGCGCGCAGCCTGCTGGCCGCATGGCGCGGCGAACCCGCGCACGAACTGAATGCCGAGGAGATTGCACGGGTCACAATAGAGCAGGCGCTGCTGTCGTCGCATCGCAACGTGTTCGGCGTGATCGTCTGGTTCGTGCTGTTCAGTGTGCTGGGACTGGGCGGCGCGGCGGGCGCGCTGCTGTACCGTCTCGGCCAGTTCCTGCGCGCGCGCTGGGGTGACAAAAAGAAAGACGAATTGGGGCTGTTCGGCAACTTCGCACGGCGGGCGTTCCATCTGCTGGAATGGCTGCCGACCCGGCTGACCGCGATGACCTTCGCCATCGTCGGCGACTTCGAGGACACCGTGTATTGCTGGCGCACCCAGGCCGCGAGCTGGCCCGACGAGGCGGCCGGCATCCTGCTGGCCAGCGGCGCGGGCGCACTGGGCGTGCGTCTCGGCATGCCCATCCCGCAAGGCGGCCTGCCGTTCGACCGGCCCGAGCTGGGCATAGGCGACGATGCCGACGCCGACTTCATGCAAAGCACCATCGGCCTGGTCTGGCGCTCGGTGGTGTTCTGGCTGATCCTGTTGCTGCTGCTGACGCTGGCGAGCCTGCTGGGCTGAGAGTCCGTCTGTCCGGTGCCGGTGATCTGCGCCATTCGCCGCCGTTTTCCTGCATGTGGAATAAACCGCAGCATTCGCTTCCGCGGCTTCTGATAAACTGCGCGCCGCTGTCGTACCTGCTTATTGTTGGCACGCCGTAACGCCGTTTCATTTTCGGATGAATCGGGTCAGTCGGCCTGCGTGAGGCTGGCATTATCCGGGGACGATGGAATGTACCGTATCAACGCGCTGCCAGTGTGCAGGTCCGCAGATCCTGTGAGGTACGAAGCTCCAGTCGCCGCATGCGCATAGGCGGAATGCCTGGGCTTTCCTCGCCCATAACGATGGACGGCGTATCGCCATTTCTGCTTTCCCCTCACATCCTGTCCGCGCCCATTATTCATTAAAGGGTAGCCATGACTCGTCTTACGTCTTTCAAATCGATCAAACCTTTTGCCGCAACCTTGTTCGCATCGCTCGCCCTGTTGGCCTCCAGCCTGACGCTGGCAGAGCCGGTGTTGCGCGTATCCGCCATCCCGGACGAATCGCCGACCGAGCTGCAACGCAAATTTGCGCCGCTGGGTGAGTATCTGGGGCAGAAGCTGGGCATGAAGGTGGAGTTCACGCCCGTGACCGATTACGCGGCATCGGTGGAAGGCCTGATCAACGGCAAGCTGGACATGGTGTGGTTCGGCGGCTTCACGTTCGTGCAGGCCAAAGTGCGCAGCCATGACCGGGTGATCCCGCTGGTGCAACGCGCGGAAGACGAGCAGTTCAAGTCCGTGTTCATCACCACGCGCGACGACATCCATGCATTGAAGGATTTGAAAGGCAAGACCTTCGCCTTCGGCTCCGAGTCTTCCACTTCCGGCCATCTGATGCCGCGCTCCTTCCTGCTGGCCGCGCACGTCGATCCGGACGCCGACATGAAGCGCATCGCATTCTCGGGTGCGCATGATGCGACGGTCGCCGCCGTGGCCGGAGGCAAGGTCGATGCCGGCGCGCTGAACATCTCCGTCTGGGAGAAGCTGGTATCGCAGGGCAAGGTCGATGCCAAAGTCGTGCGCGTGTTCTACACCACGCCGGGCTACTACGACTACAACTGGACGGTACGCGCCGACATGGCCCCGGCCCTGCGCGAGAAACTGGCGAACGCCTTCCTCGCGCTGGACAAGAACAATGCGAACGACAAGGCGATTCTGGATCTGCAACGCGCCTCGCGCTTCATACGCACCAAGGCCGGGAATTACGACGCGATTGAAACCGCCGCGCGCAGCGCGGGCTTGCTGAAGTAAGCATGTCGTTCGTGTTGCGCGGCGTCGGCGTGCGCCACGCCGACCAGAGTCATGCCTTGCATGCAGTCGATCTGCTCATAGCGCAGGGCGAACAGGTCGCGCTGATCGGCCCGTCCGGTGCGGGCAAGACAACCTTGCTGCACACGCTGGCCTGCGCTCATCCGCCGACCGCCGGCGAGTTCTCCGCGTTCGATGTGCAGCCGTGGAAGCTGAAGCACGCCGCGCGCCATGCCCTGCGCGCACGGCTGTTCCTCGCGCCGCAGACGCCGCCGCTGCCGCCCCGGCAGCGCGTGGTGACGGCGGTGCTGGCGGGGCGGCTGCCGCAATGGAGCCTCTGGCAAGCCCTCGCCTCGCTGATCAAGCCCGGCGATCCCGATGCCGCGCATGAGGCGCTGGCGCGCTTCAATCTGCAGGACAAGCTGTATGCACGCGTGGACAGATTGTCAGGCGGCGAACGCCAGCGCTGCGGGATGGCGCGCCTGCTGGTCTCCCGTGCCGATGCGTTCCTGGTGGACGAGCCGCTGTCCGCACTCGATCCCGCGCTGTCGCGGCAGACGCTGGACACGCTGCAGCAGGAAGCAACGGCACGCAATGCCACGCTGGTGTGCAGCCTGCACCAGGTCGAACTGGCGCTCGGCTGTTTCCCGCGCATCGTCGGCCTGCGCGATGGCCGCATCGCGTTCGATGCGGCACGAGCGGAAGTGACGGAAGAGATGATCGCCGCGCTCTACCGCAATGCCGGACGGGAGGCGCAGGGCGAGTTGCCGGTCACGGCCGCAAGTCCTGTTGCTCCTCGTTGCGCATGAACCCGCGGCATCCCGACCCGGCCTGGCGCGGACGCGTCACGGCGACCGTGATCGCACTTGTCCTGCTGTGGCCGATGCTGGTTTCCAGCGAATTCAAGCCGTGGCTGTTGCTGGATGCGCAGAGTCTGGAAGCGACCTGGCACTTCCTTGCCGGCTTCTTTCCGCCCGCACATTCGCGCGAGTTCCTGACGCTGATGCTGGAGGCCACCTGGCAGACCATCGCCATCGCCACCGCCGGACTTGCGCTGGCGTTGCTCGGCGCGATCCCGCTGACCTTGCTGGCGACGCAATCCCTGTCGATCTCGCATCTGGAATCCGGCCGTATGCGCATCGCGGGCGTCGCCGTGAGGCAGGCGGCGCGCTGGCTGCTGGTGCTGCTGCGCAGCGTGCCGGAACTGGTGTGGGCCTTGTTGCTGGTGCGCATCGTCGGCCTCGGCCCGACCGCCGGTGTCCTCGCCATCGCATTGACCTATAGCGGCATGCTCGGCAAGGTCTATGCCGAGATACTCGAATCTTCCGAGACGCATGCCAGCGAGGCGCTGCTGCAGAACGGCAGCAGCCGGCTGGCGGCCTTGTTCTATGGCGCATTGCCCGCAGCGGCGTCCGAGCTGGTGTCCTACACCACCTATCGCTGGGAGTGCGCGATCCGCGGTTCGGTGGTGATGGGTTTCGTCGGCGCGGGCGGCATCGGCCAGCGCATGGACGAGTCGATGAAGATGCTGGCCGGCGCGGAAGTCTCCACCATGCTGATCATCTTCGTGCTGCTGGTGGCCAGCGCCGATCTGGTCAGCAGCTTTTTGCGCAAACGGCTGGGCTGAGATGAGCATGCGCCGTCCGGTTCCACCGCCCATCATCCAGCCCGCCACATTGGCTCTGCTGCTCGGCTTGCTGGCGCTGATCTGCGCCAGCTTCTATACGCTCGATCTCAAGTGGGGCGAGCTATTCACGGCCGATGCCGCGCGTTCCAGCCTAGAATTCCTGCAAGGTTTTGCGCCGCCGGAAGCGGCTGCGCCGTTCCTGCTTCGCATCGTCGCAGGCGCAATGGAAACGCTGTCGATGTCGGCCTTGGGCACCGGCATCGCATTCGTGATCGGCCTCGCGCTGGCAGTGCCGGCCAGTGGCAGACTTGGCGGCAGCGCCCGCGCAGTCGTGCGTCTGGCGCTCAATGTGCTGCGCTCGATTCCCGAACTGGTATGGGCGGTCATCCTGCTGATCGCCGCTGGACTGGGGCCGTTTGCAGGCACGCTGGCGCTGGCGGTGCACACCACCGGCGTGCTCGGCAGACTGTTCGCCGATGCGCTGGAGAACCTGCCGCCCGCCTGCGAAAGCACGCTGCGCATCAACGGCGCCAGTGCGCTGGGCGCATTCTTCTATGCCGCACTGCCGCAGATTTCGCCGCAACTGATGTCATACACGCTATACCGCTGGGAGAACAACATCCGCGCCGCGGCTGTGCTCGGCGTCGTCGGCGCCGGTGGGCTGGGGCAGATGCTGAAATACCACCTCTCGCTGTTCCAGATGCAGCAAGCAGCCAGCGTCATCATTGCGATGTTGTTGATGATCGTGGTTGTGGATGGCGTCAGCTTCCGTTTGCGGCGCAGGCTGACCGGAAACTAGCCGGCCCGATTTATTGCGATGGCTGGATCGGGCGACTCGTTAACCCGGCATCTGCCGTACAATCCCGCCATGCATACCCCACATCCCTTCAGTTCCCTCACGCCCGATGCCGTGCTCGACGCGCTGGAAGGCATAGGCCTGCGCTGCGACGGCCGCTTGCTGGCGCTGAACAGCTACGAGAATCGCGTCTATCAGGTGGGCATGGAGGACGGTCCGCCGCTGATCGCCAAATTCTATCGCCCGGAACGCTGGCCTGCGGCGGCGATTCTGGAGGAGCATGCGTTCGTCTCGGAGCTGGCGGAGCGCGAGATCCCGGTGGTGCCCGCATTACAAATCGACGACCGCACGCTGCATGATTTCAACGGCTACCGTTTTGCGGTGTTTCCGCGGCACGGTGGGCGGGCGCCTGAGCTGGACGACAGGGACACGCTGGAATGGCTGGGGCGCTTCATCGGCCGCATCCATGCGGTGGGTCAACTGGAGCCGTTCCGCCATCGCCCCACTTTGGATATCGCGAGCTTCGGCGAGGAGCCTGTCGAATACCTGCTGGCACACAACTTCATTCCGGCTGAGTTGCGCGAGGCATATAGCTCCGTGGTCGAGCATGCGCTGGACAGCGTGCGCCGCTGCTTCGAGCGCGCCGGTACGGTGCGGCATTTGCGGCTGCACGGCGACTGCCATGCCGGCAACGTGCTGTGGACCGATGCCGGGCCGCATTTCGTCGATTTCGACGACAGCCGCATGGGGCCGGCGATACAGGACTTGTGGATGCTGCTGTCGGGCGAGCGCGCCGAACAGACGCGCCAACTCGGTGATTTATTGGCTGGCTACGAGGATTTCTGCGACTTCGATCCGCGCGAGCTGCACCTGCTGGAAGCCTTGCGCACGCTGAGGCTGATCCACTACTCGGCGTGGATCGCGCGGCGCTGGGACGACACCGCGTTCACCACCGCGTTCCCCTGGTTCAACACCCAGCGCTACTGGCAGGACCGCATACTGGAATTGCGCGAGCAGATCGCGGCGATGGACGAGCCGCCGCTGGCGGTTTAACGGCTCTTTACGGCAGGCTTAAGCAGGCGTGTGGCACAGCACGCTGCTGTCTCCTTCGCCGGCGGAGGCAAGACGTTCCAGACCTGCCAGCACTTCCATGCTGGCCACTTCCATCTTCTCCACCAGTTCCATGCCGCGCAATGCGCTGCCGGAGCGGAATGCCGACACCGCATCTTTCCCGGACTGGTGGAAGGCCTGGTGCGGGGTGGCGATGGCCGCATAGCCATCAAGCTTGGAGAAGCATTCCTTGCCTTCGCCCTCGTAATACCACTTGCCCAGACGGCAACCGGTATGGGACGAGAAGCTGTCCGCCTGGCGGTCGGAGATGCCCATGAACACCTTGTAGATATCGAACTTGTAGAGGATGTGGTCGATCTTGGCCACTTCGACGAAGCTGCGCAACGCGGCTGCGGAGATGGAGCCTTCCATCTGGCTGGACAGGCCGAGCAGGTGCTTCATGTTTTCCGTCACGCCGCCGACATTGCGGCTGAACTCTTGCGACTTGTTCGCGAGATCGGTCATCTGCACCTTGGTCTGGCTGGTTTCGCCCTGGATGGCCCCGACGATGGTGGAAATTTCGCTGGTTGCCTTGCCGGTGCGCTCGGCCAGTTTTCTCACTTCGTCCGCCACCACTGCAAAGCCGCGCCCCTGTTCGCCGGCCCGAGCCGCTTCGATCGCGGCATTGAGCGCCAGCAGATTGGTCTGGTCGGCGATTTCCTTGATCAGCTTGACGATGCTGCCGATCTGCGCGGCGCGCTGGGTCAGGTTTTCTACATTGCTCGACGATTGCAGCGTGTCGTTCGACAAGGCATCGAGACTCCGGGCGATTTTTTCCACGGCTTCGCGGTTGCCGGCAGACACGGTGGCGGCTTCGATAGCATGGAGTTTTTCCTGTTGCAACGATTGCGCGGCCGAAACTTGGGATTGTTGCAGCGCGGTGAACGATTCACCGAATATCTGCATGTTGTGATAAATCTGCCTGGCGATTTCACATTTTTCTTCGGCGTCCTGCTGCGCGGCACGCGCGAGGGTCAGCTCGCTTTCGGTGTTGCTCAGCGCGTTGCGCAGATTCGCGGCTTCATTTTCTGCCTGCGCCAGTTTGGCGAGTGCGGCTTGCAATTCCTGGTTCGATTTCCCGAAAAACATATTTTCTCCCAGTAATATTAAAAGCTATTTGCGGATAGGTAGATTTACCTATCCGACCATGCTAGCTAAAAGAAGTATTTTCTAATCGATGAATAGCGAGGGGAAAACATCGCTTGAGACAAATCTGTTCCGGTTGACGTGCTATGCGCAGCTTGTTTGACGGTCGGCGAGGCAGAGTCGGCCATCGAGCAGTTGAGTAGGCTGGCGGAGAGCAACGCGAACCCCAGCATGTTCGCGGTCAACAAACGCCGGGGTTCGTCCCTCACCGCCAGCCTACGATTCAGCGTTTTTTTAACTTAATTCGGACGAGCCGGAACCAAAGAGATGGAAATAGGAGCGTGCCCTGCACGCGATAGCGCTCAGTCGCGCGCAGGGCACGCTCCTACAAAATCGCCAGTGGCCGACGCTATAACGGTATGTCGGCTTAGGCTTTGTGCGCGCGCCGGAAGTCTTCCATGAAGCCGGCCAGTTGCTCGACCGCAGATAGCGTCAGCGCGTTGTAGATCGAGGCGCGTATGCCGCCGATGGCGCGGTGTCCGGCCAGACCGGAGAAGCCCGCCTCCAGCGCGTCGGACAGGAAGCGGCGTTCCATTTCGGGCGAGGGCAGATTGAACACCACATTCATCAGGGAGCGGTCCCGCACTGCGGCGCGTCCGCGATAAAAGCCGTCGCTGTTGTCCAGCATGCGGTACAGCAGTTCGGCCTTGCTGTGGTTGATCTCGGCCATGCTCGCCACGCCGCCGATTTCGTTCATCAGCCAGCGCGAAACCAGCAGCACCACGTAGATGGCAAACACCGGCGGGGTGTTGAAATTGGAATGCGCCTGGATGTGGCTGCGGTAATTCAGGAAACCGGGCAGGTCGGCGTTCGCGTCATTCAGCAACTCGTCGCGCACCAGCACGACGGTGACGCCAGCGGGGCCGATGTTTTTTTGCGCATGGGCGTAGATCAGCGAATAGCGTTCCGCCTCGCAGGGGCGAGAGAGGAAATCCGACGACATGTCGCAGACGCGCGGCACATCGTCGCGGCCCAACACGCGATGGAATTGCAGTCCCTCGACCGTTTCGTTGGAGATGTAATGGATGTAGGGTGCGTCCGCCGAGAAGGCGAGTTCGTCGTCGCCGGGCAGCCTGTTGAAACCGCTATCCGCGCCGCTCCAGGCCACGTTCACCGGGCCTTCGCGCTTTGCTTCCGGGATGGCTTTGCCGCTCCAGTAGCCGGTGTGCAGATAGTCCGCCGCATGCGTTTTTCCGCGCAGCAGGGTCATCGGAACCATGGAGAATTGCTGCGTTGCGCCGCCTTGCAAAAACAGCACGTGATAGTTGTCGGACACGCCCAGCAGTGTGCGGATGTTGTTTTCCAGTTCGGTAATGACGGAGGCGAACCAGTCCGAACGGTGGCTGATGCCCAAGATCGACAGCCCGACTTCGGGCACTTCGAGTATGGCTTTCTGCACCTGTCGCAATACGCTCTCCGGCAATGCGCCGGGGCCGCCGGAGAAGTTCAGGCTATTGCGCGGCTTCATCTGCCAGCCTCCGCTGTCGTCGCGGTCAGGCGGAAAAGATAGTCGCGGAATGCCCGCTGCACTTTTCGTATGTGGATTTGCTTGTAGGGAAACATGTCCTCCGGGTCCATCGCGTGCACGACCATGACATGATCGGCCTCGAATATCTGGAGCCGACCATCCGGCGATTCTGCACAATCAATACAGAAGTAGTCCAGCCCGAGGCGCCGATGTACTGCATCCAGCGCGACGCGATGGCGTTGCGCGAAGTCGTTGAAATGCGTCATGAAGGCGGCTTCCTCCTCACGCTTGCGCGCATCCTCATACATACCTGCATTCACGTAATGCACCATCCAGTGCGACGACACCGCCATGTGGCAGGCGAAAGCGGCCCCATCGATCACGGTGATCCTGAATTTGCGGAACAGCCCGTCCGCGCCGCTGTAATCGATGAAACGGGACAGGAAAAATTCTTCATCGCCGGTGACGCGGGCGAGATAGGCCGCCATTTCGTCCAGGCTGGAAATCTTGTCGAGATCGCGTCCGGCCTGCGAATCGTGCGGGCGCAAGATGATAGGAAAGTCGATGCCGCCGGACAGTTCGGGCAGGCTGGCTGTGCCTGCAGCAATATCCAGCAGCACCTCGCGCGATGCATGCAGCGTCGGCGGAATCAGCACGCCCGGCGCATCTTGCAGCAGGGCGCTTGCGACCGAGCGCTCGGTGGAGAGAATATGCATCGGCGCGTTGATGACCGGCTTGGGCCATTGGGCGAGCGGCTGCGCCAGCGATTCGAGCAGGTCGCGATTGAGCTCGACTTCGCTGATGGCGACGAGCAGCGCATCGTGTTCTGGAATCGGCAGCGCCAGCGGATCGCCGGGGGTGATGTAGTAAAGAATCAGATCGATGTCGCTGTTTTCCAGCAGGCATTCGAGCGGCGTATTGGCGGACAGGTCGCCCGCCGCCATCAACATCAGCAGGCGGAATTTTGCCGGCTGTTCGCTAGCGGGGATGCGGTAGATGCGTTGCATGTCCAGCGCCTGTTGCTGGATGGACAGCCCGATGTCGCGTTGCCCCAGGCATTGCATCGCAATCGACAGGTTCATCCACAGATGCGCGTCGTCGGCGTTGTTGTTCGCAAGGTCCAGCAGCTCCTGCCCGACAGAGCGCAAGTCGGCGCCGGCGATACTTATGCGCAGAAAGGGTGCGAGCCCGCGGAATAGCGTCTCGGACTGAATCGGGTGATCGGCTTGGTTCATTCTGAATTTAATGATGCGATGGAGAGTCGGCTGGCTTTCGTCAGGCTTTATTCGCGGTGATCTGCTGAAACAGTTCCAGCCGGCGCGCGTTTATTTTTCCGGTCTCGACGGCATTGCGTATCGCGCAGCCCGGCTCGTGCGTGTGATGGCAGTCGTGGAAGCGGCACTGGCCGAGATAGACGGCGAATTCGACGAAGCCTTGTTCGATGCCGCCGAAGCTCAGGTGGTGCAGGCCGAATGCCTGCACGCCGGGGCAGTCGATCAACGAACTGGTTTCGTCCAGCGGATACAGCCGTGCATGCGTCGTGGTGTGCTTGCCGGAATCCAGCGCGGTGGAAATTTCACGGGTGGCGGCATGGGCATCGGGCAGCAGCGCGTTGATCAGGGTGGACTTGCCCATGCCGGACTGACCGACCAATACGCTGGTGTGTCCATGCAGAAATGGGCGTAACGCGGAGATATCCTGTTTTGCACTGAGCTCCAGCACGCGGTAACCGATGGCGCGATAAGGCTCGAGCATGCGCCGCGCGGGATCGGCTGCGGTTTGCAGGTCGCATTTGTTCAGCACGATCAGCACTTCGATCTGCTGATCCTGTGCGGCAACCAGGCAGCGCGCCAGCAACTCGTCACTGAATGCCGGTTCGACGGCGACGACCACGATAATCTGCGTGACGTTCGCCGCGATATATTTTTCACGGAAGGCGTCGGAGCGATGCAGCAATGAGCGGCGCGGCAGGATGCGTTCGATTACGCCCTGCGCGCCGTTTTCGCTAGTGGCCTCGCCGGTGCGCATGATTTCCACCCGGTCGCCGCACACCACTTCGCTTTTTTTGCCGCGCGTCAAACAGGCTATCTCGCTGCCGTCGTCGAGACGCGTCAAGTACCGGCGACCGAAGGCCGCAAAAACCTGGCCTTGAACAGTCGCGCTCAAATCTTGAACAGCGCGTCTATTTTCGCGGCGCAGATGAAATCGTTCTCGGAGAGTCCGGAGATGGCGTGGGTGGAATATTCCACCGCGCAGCTGTTATAGCCGACCTTGAGGTCGGGGTGGTGGTCCTCGCGGTGCGTCATCCAGGCCACGGCGTTGACGAAGGCGATGGTCTGATAGTAATTCTTGAACGGGTAGGTCTTGCCTATGGTTTGCTCATGCTGCTGCCAGCCTTCGAGTTGCTTCATCATCTCGTCGATTTCCGGCTGCGTCAGCGGAGGAACGCCGCCCTCGCAGGGCTTGCAGTTCTTGTTGGTCAGGTCGCACACTAGGCCCATGATGCCCTCCTACTTCAGGTTGTAGTAACGGTTGAGATAGGCGCCGAGATGCTGCTCGTCCTGCGGCGTCAGTTCGATGCCGAGATTGGCATTGCAGCGGTTCATCTGTTCGACCAGATTGGCGGCGGTGCGCACCTTGCGGTCGGGGCGGGTGAACATCGCGCTGCCGTCGCCGCCCAGCATTGCGACGTGGCAACTGCTGCACTTGTGCTGCGCGAACAGCTTCTGCCCGGCCTGTGCATCGCCCTTGGGGAAGGGGTTGGCCGCCGCGGTCGTTGCGGCGAACAGCAATGCGCCGAACAGCGATGTGATGGATGCGATCAGTCTCATGCGAACCTCCTATTGGGCCTGTAAGTGGGCGATGCGCACCGTCGCCGGCGGATGCGAATCGTAGAACTTCGAATACAGCGGATCGGGCGTCAGCGTCGCCGCGTTGTCCTGATACAGCTTCACCAGCGCGTTCACCAGATCATTCTTGTCGGTCTGTTGTGCGGCGTAGGCGTCGGCCTCGAACTCATGCTTGCGCGAATAGGCCGACATCAGTGGATGCAGCAAGAAACTGAAAACCGGCATGATCGTGAAAAATAGCAGCAATGCGAGCGCGGTGGAATGGGTAGTTACCCCCAGTCCCTCGTAGAACCAGCCGGTCTGCATCAACTGGCCCAGCAGCCACAGGAAGCCGAGGCTCATCGCGAAAGACATGACGATGCGCTTGATCACATGGCGGCGCTTGAAGTGGCCGAGCTCGTGCGCGAGCACCGCCTCGACTTCGTCGCCGCTCAAACGCGCCAGCAGCGTGTCGAAGAACACGATGCGCTTGGTCTTGCCGAATCCGGTGAAGTAGGCATTGCCGTGCGCGCTACGCGTGCTGCCGTCCATCACGAACAGCCCGTTGGAAGTGAAGCCGCATTTCTCCAGCAGCGCCTCGATGCGCGCCTTCATCGCCTCGTCCTGCAACGGCGTGAACTTGTTGAATATCGGCGCGATGAAGGTCGGGTAGATAAACAGCACCAGCAGGTTGAACACCATCCACACCAGCCACACGTACAGCCACCAGTATGTTCCCATCGCCGACATCAGCCACAGCACGCCGAACAGCAACGGCAGGCCGAGCGCCGCCCCCAGCAGCAGGCCCTTGAACGCATCCTTGAGGTAGAGCGCGAAGGTCATCTTGTTGAAGCCGAAACGTTCTTCGATCACGAAGGTGTGGTACAGCCCGAACGGCGCTTCGAGCAGCGAGGAGAGCAGCAGCACGGAAACGATGGTCGCGACGCCCTGCGTGAGCTGCGTATCGAACCAGCCGTTGCAAAACTCCGCGACGAACTGGATGCCGCCCATCACCGTGAAGGCGAGCAGCAACGCGGCGTCGAACAATGCCCCGATCATGCCGAAGCGCGTCTTGACCGAAGTGTAGTCGGCGGCCTTGTGGTGTTCCGTCAGCGACACCTTCGCGCGGAAGGCTTCCGGCACTTCGGCGCGATACGCGGCAATATGCGCCAGGTGGCGGCGTGCCAGCCACAGTTTGGTCAACGTGGTCAGGGCGAGAGCGGCGACGAAGAACAGGGTGAATTGGGTTGCAGTCATGTGGTGTGAGTGTTCGCAAGGCGCGCGGTTGTGACACAATACGCGCCTTATCGTTTAAATATCAGGCGCGCGAATTATGGCACAAAACCAAAACCACCTTATCTGGCTCGACATGGAAATGACCGGTCTCTTGCCGGATAGCGACCGCATTATCGAGGTCGCGATGGTGATTACCGACAGCAACCTGGAAACCGTCGCCGAAGCGGCTGTGCTGGTGGTTCATCAGCCGGATAGCGTGCTGGACGGAATGGACAACTGGAACAAATCCACCCACGGCAAATCCGGCCTGATCGACAAGGTCAAGGCATCGACGCTGGACGATGCGGCGGTGGAAGCGCAGATGCTGGCATTTTTGCAGGAGTACGTGCCGATCCGCACCTCGCCGATGTGCGGCAATTCGATCTGCCAGGATCGCCGCTTCATGGCGCGCTGGATGCCCAAGCTGGAGGATTACTTCCATTACCGCAACCTCGACGTCAGCACGCTGAAGGAACTGGCCAAACGCTGGAAACCCGAAGTCGCGAGCGGCATCAAGAAGCATGGCAAACACGAAGCGCTGGCCGACATCTACGAATCCATCGCCGAGATGCGCCACTACCGCGACAATTTCCTGAAACTGTAGACGGCCTGAAATTTCCGGCGGCCGTCTGGCCGCACAATCGATAGCAGGCTGTTGAAAAACGTAGCGAGGATGACCAGATGCAAGGCGCACGGAGCGCAGGAACCGGAATGTACTTTATGTTTGCCGCTACGCGGCCCCGGATTCCGACAACGCAGTTGCGGTGCAGGCTCATGCGCAAAGCGCGTGATACCGAAGCCAACACCGCGCAACGCAGCAGATGGTCACCGCAGTAGTTTTACAACAGCCTGATAGGAGGCGATCATGTATCAACGCATACTGGTTCCGATAGACGGCAGCGAAACGGCCGAGCGCGCATTGCGCGAAGCGATCAAACTGGCGGACGGCAAGGCGCAACTGAGGCTGCTGCATGTGGTCGAGGAAGTCTATCCGCTGGATGCCGAAGGTTACGCCTTCATCGATTACGCCGCCCTGCGCGACGTGGCGCGATCCAGCGGCGAGCGCCTGCTCGCCAAGGCCGGGGAAACGGCACGCCAGGCCGGGGCGGCGGTGGAGACTTCGCTGCTCGAAGCCGAAGGCGAACGGGTCGCGAACGTCATCGACGCCGATGCACGCAACTGGCCTGCCGACCTGATCGTGATCGGCTCGCATGGCCGCTCCGGCTTCAGCCGCCTGCTGTTCGGCAGCGTCGCCGAAGGCGTAGTGCGCGGCGCATCGGTGCCGGTGCTGCTGGTGCGCAGCGCGGATCAATGAACCGATTGTTGCTAGTCGTCGGAGTTCGAGCAGTTATAAATCGTCCGCTTTGCTAACCGCCCCCTTTAGTTGCTTGCTTGTGTAGCATAATTTTTTGTGGAAACCATTCGGAGCACATCCCATGAGCGCTACCACCCTTGAAATCCGGCCTGAATTAAAAATACAGCTCGACCATCTGGCGGAAGAAATTCACCGCAGCGAAAGCGAACTGGCAAACGAGGCGGTGGCACTGTATCTGGCCCAGCAGCACCGCATCATTGGGCGCATTCAGGAAGGGCTGACGCAGGCGCAACGCGGCGAGTTTGTGACGGACGAAGAGATGGAAGCCTTCTTCGCGCGCTACACTGACCCGCGGGCATGAAGCTGCGATACACCCCGCGGTCCAAACTGGACCTCGCGGAGATTCACGACTACATCGCACAAGAAAATCCGCAGGCAGCAAGACGCGTCATTATGCTCATCCGCAAAGCAGCTGAAACGCTACCGCAAAATCCTCAAATCGGTAAATTAGGACGAATCGCCGGAACCCGCGAATTAACCGTCGGACGCTTCCCCTTCATGCTCGCTTATCACATCGAATCGGAAGAGATACATATCTTGGCGGTAGTGCATACAGCCAGATTGTGGCCGGAAAATCTCTGATTTTTAGGGGCATGCTCTAATGTTTGAGTTCACTGATCTGCGCGGATTTTCGCACAGGTTAGCTCGAAGGATGGGTTCGGTGCCGAGTCATAGCTTCTCCAGCTTTGTAAGACCATCAAAGACCCGCTGACGTATTTCTTGGTATTGCGGGCCAGACGCATAGCTATCCCGAGCGTGCTTGAGATATAGCCAATACAACTCTCGTAACGCAAAACCCATTTGTGGTTTCATCTCTTGAGTGGCACTTGAGAATGCATCTTCGAGCTGCCGAACATTTTCTTCGAGAAGCTTCATCTTTGGTTCCCAGTCGTCATGCCTGTGGAGGGACTCTCGTTCCCAAAACTCAACCATGCGTTTGTCCAAGGACGCAACACGGCGCAAAGCCTCCATTGTTGCCTTGTTGACTTCACGCTGCACCAACTTATGTAACTCGACAGAAAACTCAAGCCCGCCAGTGCTGGCCTTAACAAAGAAACGACTGATGCGGTGCCGCTCGACGGCGACGGAAATAGCAACCATGCCGACAACCGCCAGCAAGAGAATAGCTACGACTGTTGCAATGTCATCCATAGGTGGTCAGTCCTGAGGAAGCGAACTTGAGCACAGGGTTAGGTTTTTTTGCCATCGGCTTCCCTGGCCTTGCGTTGCATAAAGTCGTTGAATTTCTCATTTAGAACGAAGACGTAATCGCAAATCGCAACCACAAATTCAAGCAAGTCTTCCGCGTCTTGCCGAGAAAACTTGCCGTCAGTGGCATGAGCAGCGAGATTTCGATGTTTCTGGAGTTCTTGGCTCCACTGGAACAAGCGCTTATCGATTACTTCACCTTCAAGCAATTCTTTCAGCCCGCCACCGAGGTATTGGCTCTTCGTTTTGAAGTGGCGACAGACTCCCTCAAGCGCCCGACCGCACATGGCGGCACATGCAATGTATGCGCCCGCCTTAATGCACCGGTCTGCCTCCGCAATTGATGTGCGAACCAATTCGGGAACGTGCCAAGACAAAAATCTTTTGGGCTGTGGCCAAACACGGGTAGGGTCTTCCCAAAAGTCGCGTTCTCCGTCGTAGTACTGATATTGACCAGCAAGTAAGGTGTTCTTACAGGCCGGGCACTCAAGGAGGTTTGCCCTAAATGGCCCTGGATCGTTTTCATGGTCATAAGACTCATGGAATGCAATGACTTTCGCATCGACGTTGGCTTGACAGTAAGGACATTCTGTAATCATGGGCGTTGACCTGAAAAAACCTAACGTAAAGTAGTCGGCAAATACGCCGGATATTCCGGGATGGCTTTCCGTACAGGCTGGCGCATTGCTTCTATCTCCCTGTTTTTCTATTTATCGTTAAATCAAAGCGGCAATATGGGGTGTGGAATGCGGCGCTTGCCGTTGACCGAAAAAACGTTTGCGACCTTACCCGAGCCGGAGAGAGAAAACAATAGACCGAAATATATAGGCAGCTTGGTCTTCGCAGCAAGTGGCGGCTCCGGCGCGAGCCGCTCGCTCATCGTTACGACAACGAGTGAAAAAGAGCCGGAAGCGCATGCTGAGACTATTCAAGCTCCGTACCGCACTTCAAACGCACTTGCCTTGACCGCGAACTCCTGTTTAAATCCTACATATTGTTTTAATAATTGTTTAATAATTGAATCATAAAATGATGAAACCGACTCAAGTGGTGAAGGCATTGGCGGCACTGGCGCAACCGACGCGTTTGGCGGTCTACCGCCTGCTGGTGACGGCAGGGCCGGAAGGCATGGCGGCGGGACAGATCGCTGAAAAGGTGAAGGCGTCGCCGGCGACGATGTCGTTCCACTTCAAGACCCTGAGCCATGCCGGGCTGGTGGAGAGCAGGCAGGATGGCCGCTTCGTCTATTACGCCGCCAATTTCACCGTGATGAACGGCATGGTGGATTACCTGACGGAGAACTGTTGCGGCGGCAATGCGGAGGCATGCAAGACGTCGGGCAAGAAATGTTGATCAATTGAAAGGAAAAACCAAATGAGCGAAAAACAATACAACGTGCTGGTGCTGTGCACTGGTAATTCTGCACGCAGCATCCTGGGCGAGGTGTTGTTCAACACCTTGGGCAAGGGCAAGTTCAAGGCATACAGCGCGGGCAGCAAACCGGCGGGCAAGGTGAATCCGGGCGCGCTGGAGTGGCTGCAAGCCAACGGGCACAGCACCGAGGGGTTGCGCAGCAAGAGTTGGGACGAGTTTTCCCAGCCCGGCACGCCGGGGTTCGATTTCGTGTTCACCGTGTGCGACAACGCCGCAGGCGAAGTTTGCCCGGTGTGGTACGGCTCGCCGATGACCGCGCACTGGGGCATCCCCGACCCGGCGCATGTCGAGGGCGACGAGGCGCGCCGCGCGGCGTTCAAAAAAGCTGCCGAACAATTGGCGCGGCGCATCCAGTTGTTCATGAGCCTGCCCGTCGAGAAGCTGGACAAGCTGGCGTTGAAAGAGAAACTCGCCGAGATCGGGCGTATCAAGGATTAACCGGAAGGATTCCCGGCTGAGCAGGAAGTAGGCAATTTTTCAACTTGAAGCGTCGGGTTACGCTACGCTCTCGTACCCTTTAGGGTGAACCCGATCTACAGAATTTGATGCATTGTGGGAGCGGCTTTGATGGAACTACTAGCCAATCCACTAAGCGCGATGAAACCTGCGCTAAGTGGCTGGTTATAGCCGCGATAGGCGACCGATGGTAAGGCAATCGCGGCTAAAGCCGCTCCTACCAAACCAACCTCGCCATGAGCGATTATGGCAATTCATACGACTCTTTTGGATAACCCAAGGATAACGACATGAACCTCTTCGAACGCTACCTGACCCTCTGGGTATTCCTCTGCATCATCGTCGGCGTGGTGCTGGGGCAGTTCTTCCCCGCGCCGTTTCACTGGCTGGGCGGGCTGGAAATCGCCAAGGTCAATCTTCCGGTCGGGCTGTTGATCTGGGTGATGATTATCCCGATGCTGCTGCGCATCGACTTCGGCGCGCTGCACGAGGTGCGCAAACACTGGCGCGGCATCGGCGTCACGCTGTTCGTCAACTGGGCGGTGAAGCCGTTCTCGATGGCCTTGCTGGGCTGGTTATTCATCCGCCATCTGTTCGCACCCTACCTGCCCGCCGACCAGCTCGACAGCTACATCGCCGGGCTGATACTGCTGGCTGCCGCGCCCTGCACCGCGATGGTGTTCGTGTGGAGCCGGCTGGTGAACGGCGAGCCGATGTTCACGCTGAGCCAGGTCGCGCTCAACGACGCCATCATGGTGTTCGCCTTCGCGCCGCTGGTAGCGCTGCTGCTCGGCCTCTCCGCCATCGTCGTGCCGTGGGACACGCTGCTGGTGTCGGTGGTGCTGTACATCGTGATTCCGGTCGTCATCGCGCAACTGTTGCGCAAGGCGTTGCTGCGCAAAGGTCAGGCTAAGTTCGAAGAGACGCTGGCGAAGATCGGCCCCTGGTCGATCGCAGCACTCCTGCTGACGCTGGTGCTGCTGTTCGCCTTCCAGGGCAAGGCCATCGTCGAGCAACCGCTCATCATCGCGATGCTGGCTGTGCCTATCACCATCCAGGTGTATTTCAACTCCGCACTGGCCTACTGGCTGAACCGCCGCACCGGCGAAGCGCATTGCGTCGCCGGGCCATCGGCGCTGATCGGCGCATCCAACTTCTTCGAGTTGGCAGTCGCTGCGGCGATCAGCCTGTTCGGCTTCGAATCGGGCGCGGCGCTGGCCACTGTGGTCGGCGTGTTGATCGAAGTGCCGGTGATGCTGAGCGTGGTGTATATCGTGAATCGCAGCCAGAAGTGGTACGAACGAGAGGCTCAAACGTCAAAGCGAGGATAGTTCGAGCACCGCGCGATTGAATCCAGGACACATAATCGCCACTCTTTTCGCACCCGGATCAAGGCTTCAATAAAGTCACGACCGACTTGCCTTTCATCGTCAGCATCTTGCCCATGCGGGCGCGTTTGCCGAAGTGACCTTGCAGGTCCTTGTCGTTGAGCTGTATCACCTGCTCGCGGCTGCCGTTGTTCGCGACCACCGTGACCTTGGGGCTGGCGATGACGGTGACCGCCGCCAGTTCGTCGCCCTCGGCGATGCCCATCACCACGACGCCCTTGCCGCCGCCGGAAAGCTGTTTCATCTCGGCGAGCAGGAAAGCGAGCAATCGGCCGGAGCGGCAGGCGGCGACGACCAGCGACTTCTCTGACGGGGCGAACAATGCCGGCTGCAGGATCTGCTCGCCTTCCACGCTGATGAACTGCTTGCCGGCCTTGTTGCGGCCGATCATGTTGGCTATCGTGCAGGTGAAGCCGTAACCGGCGGAGGTGGCCAGCAGCACATGCTGTTCGGCGTTGCCGCAGATCACGTGCACGATCTTTGCGCCCGTCGCCACGTCGATCAACGTGGACAGCGGCACGCCGTCGCCGCGTCCGCCGGGCAGCTGGTGCACCGGGATACTGCACACGCGGCCGTTACTACAGATGATGATGCAGTGATCGGTGGTGCGACACTCGAACGCGCCCAGCAGGCCGTCGCCTTCCTTGAAGGAAATGGCGGACAGGTCGAGGCCGTGGCCTTGTCTTGTACGGCCCCAGTGCTTGCCGGAGATCACCACGGTCACCGGCTCGTCCACAACCTGCGTGGTCAGCACGACGCGTTCGGCTTGCTCGATCAGCGTGCGACGGTCGTCGCCGAAGGTCTTGATGTCGTCGTCGATCTCTTTCGCCACGCGGCGGCGCATCGCGGAATCAGAGCCGAGCAGCTTGCTAAGTTCGGCGCCTTCGTCCTTGAGTTGTTGCAGCTCGCGCTCGATCTTGATGCCTTCCATCCTCGCCAACTGGCGCAAGCGAATTTCCAGGATGTCCTCGGCCTGCCGGTCGGAGAGGTCGAAGCGTGCGATCAATGCGGGCTTGGGCTCGTCGGACTCGCGGATCAGCGCGATCACCTCGTCCAGATTGAGATAGACGATCATACGACCGTCGAGGATGTGGATGCGGTCGTTGACCTGACCGAGGCGATGCTCGCAGCGGCGGCGCACAGTCGCCAGACGGAACTGGCCCCACTCGCGCAATATCTCGGCCATCGGCTTCTGTTTCGGGCGTCCATCCAGACTGATCATCACCATGTTCAGTTGCAGCGAGCTTTCCAGGCTGGTGTGCGCCAGCAATATAGTCATCAGCTCGTCGGCGGATTGGCGGCTGGATTTCGGCTCGAACACCAGACGCACCGCATGATCCTTGTCCGACTCGTCGGCCACCCTGTCTATGACGGACAGCAGCAATTGCTTGCATTGCACCTGTTCCTGCGACAAGGCTTTCTTGTTGGCCCTGACCTTGGGATTGGTCAGTTCCTCGATCTCCTCCATGATTTTCTTCGCGGAAGTGCCGTGCGGCAGTTCGTACACGGCCACGCGCCACTGGCCGCGCGCCATTTCTTCGATCTTCCAGCGCGCGCGCATCTTCAGCGAGCCGCGCCCGGTGCGATAGCACTCGCGTATCTCGTGCGGCGACGAGATGATCTGCCCACCGCTGGGCAGGTCTGGACCGTTGATCGAGGCCAGCAGCTCCGCATCCGAGCAGTCCGGGTTGCGCACGCACAGCGCGGCGGCCGTTCCGATCTCGCGCAGGTTGTGCGACGGGATCTCGGTCGCCATGCCCACGGCGATGCCGGATGCGCCGTTGAGCAGCACCATCGGCAGGCGCGCGGGCAGCATCGCCGGTTCCTGGAAGTGGCCGTCGTAGTTCGGCTTCATGTCCACCGTGCCCATGCTCAGCTCGGACAGCAGCAGGTCGGCTATCGGGGTCAATCGCGTTTCGGTGTAACGCATCGCCGCCGCGTTGTCGCCGTCGCGCGAACCGAAGTTGCCTTGGCCGTCGACCAGCGGATAGCGCATCGAGAAGCCCTGCGCCAGACGCACCATCGCCTCGTAGGCCGACGAGTCGCCGTGCGGGTGGAACTTACCCAGCACTTCGCCGACGACGCGCGCCGACTTCACATGCTTGCTGTTGTGCGCCAGCCCCATCTCGCGCATCGCGTAGAGAATGCGGCGCTGCACCGGCTTCTGTCCGTCGCACACGTCCGGCAACGCGCGGCCCTTGACCACCGACACGGCGTATTCCAGATAGGCGCGCTCGGCGTACTGCGCGAGCGGCACGGAGTCGCCATCGGGCGGCGGCGGGAGCGGCGCGAACTGGCGGACGTTTCCGCCGCCGCCGCTACTCGCTGCGGGTTCGATCACTTCCTGTTCGGGTTGAATATCGTCGGCAGGCTCGCTTTCGATGCCTTCGAACAGATCGTTTTGCGGAAGGTTAGACATCGCCTGTTACCTCGTTTCCGTGATATTCGAGCCAGGCGCGTCTGGAGCCCGACTCCTGTTTTGCCATCAGCATGTTCATCGTGCGCTCTGTCGTCTCGACGGAGCCGCTATCCAGCGCCACGCACAGCGCGCGGCGCGTGTCCGGGTTCATCGTCGTGTCCCACAACTGCTCGGGATTCATCTCGCCCAGGCCCTTGAAGCGCGAGATGGACCACGCGCCCTCGCGCACCTTGTCCTTGCGCAGGCGGTCTTCGATGGATACCAGTTCGTCCTCGTTCAGCGCGTAAATCTTGCGTATCGGCTTCTTGCCCTGCGCGGGCACATCGACGCGGAACAGCGGCGGCTGCGCGAGGAAGATGTGGCCGTTGGCGACCAGTTGCGGGAAGTGTTTGAAGAACAGCGTCAGCAGCAGCGTCGCGATATGCGAGCCGTCCACGTCGGCGTCGGCCATGATGTAGATGCCCTTGTAGCGCAGGCCGGACAGGTCGGCCTTTTCGTTCGCATCGTGCGGATCGACGCCGATCGCGACGGCGATGTCGTGCACTTCCGCGTTGGCAAACAGCCGGTTGCGATCCACCTCAAAAGTGTTCAGCACCTTGCCGCGCAACGGCAGGATGGCCTGGAATTCCTTGTTGCGTCCCTGTTTCGCGGAACCACCCGCGGAATCGCCCTCGACCAGGAACAGCTCGTTGCGATCCGGATTGAAATCCGCCGCATCGGTCAACTTACCCGGCAACACCGCCACGGATGAGCCCTTCTTCTTCTCGACCTTCTGCGCCGACTTCATCCGGCTCTGCGCCTGCTTGATGACGATCTCGGCGATGCGCTTGCCGAAATCGATGTGTTCGTTCAGCCACAGCAGCAGCGGATCGCTGACCATGGACGAGACCAGCTTCAGCGCGGTGCGCGACACCAGCCTGTCCTTGGTCTGCCCCTGGAACGAAGGGTCAAGCACCTTCGCGGAGAGCACGAAGCTGGCGCGATTGGACACGTCGTCGGAAGTCAGCTTCACGCCCTTGGGCATCATGCCGTGCAGCTCGATGAAGCTCTTCACTGCGGTGTACATCGCGTCGCGCAGGCCGGAATCGTGCGTGCCGCCCGACCAGGTCGGGATCAGGTTCACATAGGACTCGCGGGTGATCGCGCCCTCCTCGCTCCAGGCCAGCGCCCAGGATGCGCCCTCGCCCTCGGCGTAGTTGTCGTCGCCCTTGGGGACGTAACGCTCGCCGGAGAAGATAGGCGCGACCAGCGTGCCGCCCTCCTCCTGCGCATTCAGCGCCTCGGTGAGGTAGCCGCGCAAGCCGTCGGGATAAGACCATGCCTTGGTCTCGCCGGTCTTCTCGATATGCAGCGTAACAATCACGCCGGGCAGTAGCACCGCCTTGGATCGCAGTGCGCGCTCCAGTTGCGACAGATTGACCGCAGGCGCATCGAAATACTTGGCATCCGGCCACGCGCGCACGGTAGTGCCGCTCTTGCGCTTCGGACTCTCTTTCAGTTTGGCCAGCGGGCTCTTCGCGACGCCCTTCTCGAAACGCAGGTAATGCTCGCCGCCATCGCGATACACGGTGATCTCGACGGCGGTGGAGAGCGCATTGGTGACCGCCACGCCGACGCCGTGCAGGCCGCCCGCGAACTTGTATGCGCCGCCGGCCTCCTTGTCGAACTTGCCGCCCGAGTGCAGCACGGTGAACGCGACCTCGACGACGGACACGCCCTCCTCCGGATGGATGCCGACCGGAATGCCGCGCCCGTCGTCCTGCACCGACACGGAGCCGTCGGTGTACGCGGTGACGACAATGTTCTTCGCGAACCCGGCCAGCGCCTCGTCGCAGGCGTTATCGACTACCTCGGTGATGATGTGGTTGGGGTTGTCCAGCGTCGTGTACATGCCGGGACGCTGGCGCACGGGTTCCAACCCGCGCAGAACCTTGAATGACGACTCGTCGTAATTTACGCTCAACTGTTGCTCCTGTTGTTAAACGATGTGCGGCACCGGACATTTCCGGCCTGCTTGCGTATGGCCGTTAGCTAGCCACGAAAAACCCGCCATCGGCGGGTTTCCTGTCGGAGCTTGCACCCAATTCCCTTCCCAATCGCCTTACACCCAATCCTTGGGCACGAGGAACTTGTCGTACAGCTCCGCTTCCGGCGTGCCCTGCTCCGGGTGCCAGTCGTAACGCCATTTTACCAGCGGCGGCATCGACAGCAGGATGGATTCGGTGCGGCCGTTCGACTGCAGGCCGAAGATGGTGCCGCGGTCGACGACCAGATTGAACTCGACGTAGCGGCCGCGGCGATACAACTGGAAGTCGCGCTCGCGCTCGCCGTAGGGCGTGTCCTTGCACTTCTCCAGTATCGGCACGTAGGCGGACAGGTAATGATCGCCTACGCTCTGCTGGATCGCGAAGCAGGTGTCGAAGTCCGGTTCGCTCATGTCGTCGAAGAAGATGCCGCCTACCCCGCGCGGTTCGTTGCGGTGCTTCAGGAAGAAATACTCGTCGCACCATTTCTTGAATTTCGGATGGAGCGCGGGATCGAACGGGGCGAGCGAGTTCTTGCATATCTGGTGGAAGTGCTGCGCGTCTTCCTCGAAGCCGTAATAAGGCGTGAGGTCCATGCCGCCGCCGAACCAGAACACCTTGTCGCCGTCCGGCTTGGTCGCCATGAACATGCGCACGTTCGCGTGCGAAGTCGGCGCGTAGGGGTTGCGCGGGTGCATCACCAGCGACACGCCCATCGCCTCCCATGAACAACCGGCCAGCTCGGGACGATGCTGCGTGGCCGAGACGGGCATCTTGTCACCCTTCACATGCGAGAACGCCACGCCGCCGCGTTCCAGCACATTGCCTTCCTCGATGATGCAGCTGATGCCGCCGCCGTTGCCGCCTTCCCGCGTCCAATTGTCGCGGATGAATTTCTTGCCGTCCACTTGCTCCAGACGTTCGACGATCAGCTCTTGCAGTTCGAGCAGGTATTCCTTGACGGCGTTGCTGTCCATTTTCTCTTCCACCGAATTAACTCCCCTCGCCCGCTGGCGGGAGAGGGGTTGGGGGAGAGGGGCGCATGGCTCCCCCTCACCCTCACCCTCTCCCTCAAGGGTGAGGGAATGGTTGTTTGATTCCTCCATAAAGGAGGCAGTTAACTGCGCACGATTCTACCATCGCCCCACGCGCGTATCGTCGAAGGCCGCTTGCGCTTGCCGACACGTCCCGGCAGCACCCACACTTTTTTTCCGAACAGACGCAGGCATTCCGCATAAGTCTTTGCCGGCCGCTGCCCGCTGAAGTTGGCGCTGGTCGAGACCAGCGCGCTGTTCACGCTGCGGCAAAGCGATCTCGCGAAGGGATGCGCGGTCAGGCGCACGGCCAGCGTGTCGTGGACGCCGCGCAGCCAGCGCGGGCAGGAGGGTTTGACCGGCATCAGGGAAGTAATCGCCTGCGCGCCATCGTTCTGCAGCTTTGCCTGTTCTTCGAATGTCAGCGCCAACAGGTAACGCGCGACCTGACGGTAATGTGACGCGATCAGAATCAGCCCCTTGCGCTGCGGGCGCTGCTTAAGCCTTAGCAGACGCAGCACCGCGTTGCGGTTGCGCGGATCGCAACCGAAGCCGTAGCAGGATTCGGTGGGATAGGCGATCAAGCCGCCGCGCTTGAGATGTGCGGCGAGCTCACGGCCCGAGTATGACTGTTTAGCCATCACTTCTCGTCCCACGGCGCAAAGCCGATGCTGCGTTTTTTCCGGGGTTCTGGCATCGTCAGCTGGCGGATGGCAGCCATGATGGCGCCATGCTCAGTGAAAGCATAAGGAAGTTTGCGACGCCCCCCCCAACTTGATGTCGCAAATTGCGACTTCAAGTTGGCGAACTCTTCGACAGTAAGCTGGAACATGAAGTCTTCCGGGAATCGCTCGCTGTTGCGGCGCACCTGCTCGTTTAACCGTCGGGTCTCTACCCCATAGAGCTCTGCCAGATCGGCATCGAGCATAACCTTCTGCCCTCGGATGAGCAGTATCTTAGTTTCGATGTTTGCCGTAACCAAAAGTGATTTTCCATCTGCCATCGCCGTCCCCTCCCCGAATCGCAGTAAGCCGAATGCTAACGGCTACGCCTGTTGCGCGCAAAGCAGAACGGGGAGCGTCGCCGCATCCCCGTGCTATCTATTCAACCGTTCGCCCTGAGCCTGTCGAAGGGCATGCCCCGTTAATTGATCGTAAAGTTTATCCCGGTCATGGTTCGACAGCCTCACCACGAACGGGATAAATCACTTACGCCCGATAGCGCGATAGCCGATGTCTCGCCGCATCTGGCAACCGTCGAAATAGATGGTGTCGGCAATTTCATAAGCGCGGTTCTGCGCATGCTTCACCATGTCGCCGAGTGCTACGACGCACAGCACGCGGCCGCCGCTGGTGACGACCTTGCCGTCCTGCATCGTTGTGCCGGCGTGGAACACGTGCGCGTCTTCCAACCCCTTGGGCAAGCCGGTGATGACATCGCCCTTCCGAGGCGTATCCGGGTAATTCGCGGCAGCCATCACCACACCCAGCGCGGTACGGCGATCCCACTCCGCCTCGACCTGATCCAGCGTGCCGTTGACGGCGTGTTCGACGATAGCGGCGAGGTCGCTCTTCAGGCGCAGCATGATGGGCTGGGTCTCGGGGTCGCCCATGCGGCAGTTGAACTCCAGCACCTTGAGGCTGCCGTCCGGCGAGATCATCAGGCCGGCATACAGGAAGCCGG